>ERZ795048.1678-NODE-1678-length-19349-cov-8.432933_pt1 | contig 19349 bp, 15 predicted proteins | sample MGYA00375132_ERZ795048 | MGnify/ENA primary metagenome ERZ795048 (study PRJEB30177, sample SAMN05720225) | activated sludge metagenome | isolation source: Anaerobic digester | place: Hong Kong | collected 2014-12-17 ... | reverse complement strand
ATTTAAGGGAGAAAAACTTTCAGGCTTCCTCCAGAAGCCGTATAAGCTTGATGTTTTAAAGGATAAGATACTAGGTGTTCTTAATAATAAATAAGAAACAGAGTTTATTCCGCAGGCAGTTTTTTTACATTAAATCTATTGATGACTCTTTGCCTCGGGGGAAAGTTGAATTTTCTGTTTTGCAAATATAAGCTGATGTTCAGAATCTATGCGGAATAATAAAGAACTTGCAATCATTATTGATAAACCTTTTCCTGTGGAATATCCTGTTAAATCAGGAATTCTTATCTGAACACCGGAAGGCTGGTATATGAATAAAAACATGAACAGTAGTGACCTTACATCTGTTATCGTAAAGAGTCTTGCTTCGGAGTCGGGCGCTGATCTTTGCGGCATAGCCCATGTGGGGAGATTTTCAGATGCGCCTGAAGGCTTTCATCCCGCTGACATTTTCAGCGGTACAAGGTCTGTAATAGCAATTGCGAGGAGAATCCCGGCCGGAGTTTTTAAGTCAAATAGCCGCATACCCTACACATTCGCGGATGACGTTGCTTTACAGGAAATATTCAGGATCACATATGACCTGACTTTAAAACTGGAGGACTGCGGCGTAACAGCGGTCCCGGTTCCCTCGGACCCTTATGAATCCTGGGACAGTGATAAAATGGAGGGGAGGGGGCTCCTGTCTCTTAAACACGCGGCGGTTCTGTCCGGGCTCGGTGTTATGGGGAGGAACAGACTGCTGACAAACAACCGGTACGGCAATCTTCTTAAACTGGGTCTGGTACTGACAGACGCTGTTCTGGACAGTGACCCTGTGGCTGAATACAGTTTCTGCAGAGACAGCTGTAATTTATGTATTAAAAACTGCCCCGTTGGCGCAATTTCAGAATCAGGAGTTGATCAGAAAAAGTGTCGGATGAACTCCGAGGGTGTGACTGCAAAGGGGGACCCTGTTTACACGTGCTGGAAGTGCAGAACTGTATGTCCGTTTATAGATGGTATAAAATACGCCTGATTTTTTTTAAGATCAGCAAGAATATACAATACTAAAAGATTTACTCCTGCTTTAATTTAAATGGTCTGAATACCGGTTTTGCATCATGAGAAGTACATTCCGGTATGAAGAGGATTATTATCCGATATAACTATAATTAACAGGAGGAATTATGGATAACAAAATCTTTTTTGAAGAGGGGATATTGCTATTGAGAGAGTCAAGAACTGATATTAAATCTCTCCCGTGGTCTCCGCACCCTTCATTTCGCGGAGTAAGCATGAAAAACATTATTACAGGGGATAAAACAGGCGGGAGGCTGAGCTGCCATTTCGTAAGGATAGAACCCGGATGTGAAATAGGAAACCATAAGCATGACGGTAAAATGGAACTGCACGAGGTCGTAAACGGCAATGGAATATGTACTATTGGTGATAAATCTGTTGTGTACTCTTCCGGAGTGGTTTCATGTATCCCGGAAAATATCAGCCACAGGGTTGTAGCCGGTGATGACGGGCTTTATATGCTTGCGAAGTTTACTCCTGCCCTGATTTAGGTTACCTTTATCGGAAAAGAGATTTTAAAAATAAAAAAAGTTCCGGGCATCTCCAGTCTCAGGCTGGTGACCGGAACCGGTATTATTAATGATTTTCCCAGGCACCTGCACGATGACCTGTGTGCCGGAATCGTCACTTCAGGTGAAAGGAGCATGGATATCGCAGGGTCTTTTTGTTCTTTTTCCGCCGGTGATCTATATATCATAAATCCGGGTGAACCGCATTCCATAAATTCAGCATGTCACAATCCCCACTCCTATGTCGCGGTAATCATCCCCGGAAACATTATCAGAGAAGTCGCGTCTGATGTATACGGTAATGCTGCTGCATTGAGATTCAGTAATTGCATAACCGGTGACAGTGAATTGTCAGCCCGGTTTATAGAGTTCGCAGATATTATCGGTGATTCTGATTCTTTGTTTGAAGCTGAATCCGCACTGTTTTCTTTCCTTGAGTATCTGGTCAGATATCACTCTGTCCATGGTCTCCCCGATTATCCTGATAATTTAAACAGGTATATAAAAAAAGTTAAAAGCTATATTGATGAAAATTATAAAGAAGAGATTACCCTCGGAGATCTGTCAGATGCGGCAGGAGTGAGCCCCTTCCATTTGAGCAGACTATTTTCTGCTGAAACAGGCATATCCCTTCATTCATACCTGCTGCATAAAAGAATTGAATGTTCAAAGGCTCTTTTGCTGGCAGGGTACTCAATCGCTTTTGTTTCATCTGAGTCAGGTTTCTCAGACCAGAGCCATTACACGAAATTGTTTAAAAAAATAACAGGCACTACTCCCGGAAGGTATAAAAAGTTTAATTCCTGAATTATAATACCGGGAATTTTTGACTTTAAACAAACCTTTCATTATCTTAACGATGTTTATGTCATCCTCCTTATCCGGGGGAAATGAATACAATCTCATATAATTGTGAATAATTCCGGAGGATATATGGCAAGTGCGGAAAGTATTACATCAGTGAATGTGTTTGAAACAGGACTTACCAGGGAACATGCGGAGTTCCATAACTCCTACAGAGAGGACAAAATTAAGGACGCTATCAGGTTTCTGCAGTCAGTATATAATGACAGGATATCGATAACTCCTGATGATGTCACAGAGGAGTTTCTGAATAACCTGAAAATCCTGGGGAAGAAGCTTTATTTTTTTATACTAGCCCTGGAGAAAGATGTATCGCCTGAAGACTATATAAAGTACAAGTTTGAGTTCATACAGAATAATGTGCCCGGAGCCGATCCGCACCTCTTTTATCTTGCCTGGAACGGCCTTCTTGACAACGACAGTTTCAAAAGGCTTCTTCACCAGAAGTTTTCACTTAACAGGTTTAATGATCTTCTGGTGCCGAAGAATATTCCCGCCTTTGGAGCCAGGCATACCCGCTACAGGGCAAAGCTTGTTCTTGCAATTGAGGACATGCAGATAAATCCCGGAGGGGAGATGCGTACTACCGGGAGGGTGCTGGATGACGGGAGCGGGCTTCTTCACCGGGAGGGGATCGTCTGGCTGGAGAACGGCAAGGGGATACCCATATACCCCGAGGCCTACGTTCCCCTTAACCAGGCGCAGATGATTACTATAAGGCACGGCAAGTCGATACATGAATCGGGAGGCGATAACCCGGAATTCGTCGGTTCAGGGGTCTGGGACCACTGGAAGGGTAATAAAAGGATATCCGGGTCAATGGGAAACCAGTTGAAACCGAAGGGTATTGAAACAGCCAGGGAACTTGGAGGTGACTTCAGGGTGCTGGTCGATATTCTGAAAGAGAAGGGGTATCCCCTATGGAAGGAGGGGGTGCCAGTGCAGGTCTATGGAAGTGAAAGCGAGAATACCGAGGAGACCGCGCGCTGTTTTCTTGAAGAGGCAGGCATTAAAGACATTCAGTTTACACCTTTTTACGGGCTTAATTCCCAGAAGTACGGGGCTCTCACCCACAAGCTGAAGAATGATACCTATAAAACGATGCTTGAAGTTTACGGCCCCGGAATGAAGGGGAGTGATGACGAGAAGAAGAAGGCGGCAAAGGAACTTTTTAAAAACAGGTTCTATCATTTCCCGGAAGGTGAGACACTTATTGAGGCTGACTGGAGGATAGCTCATTCCTTTGTCGAACTTCTGCATAATAACCTCGGGAAGAGAGTGGTGCTCTGTGATCACTCCGGAGCACTCAGGGTCCTTGAAGCAATAATACGAACCCTTGACTTTGCAGAGTATTCTTCGATCAAGGAGGGGCAGGATTCGATTATGGCAATGGTCTATCAGCCCGGGCATAACGTCAGGTATGATTATATGCAGAAGAAAGGTTTTATGCTCAGGGAGAAAGAAGGTTAGCTAAAAAAGTTTAAAGTCTGTTTTCAGGTCAACTGAGAGGAGCATCTGTGAGTACCGGTATGACTCCTCAAGTTCTTCCGAGTAAAAGATGAACCATTTGTGTTTTATTGAAACGCCGAGAATTGAATTGATGTTTAGAGACAGGGCATTCGTTATTTCTGCCCTGGCCTTGATTTCTGCCGATTCACCCTCCACTGAGGAGATAAATGAATCGAGCCTGAAGATGTAAGCCAGCTGCGGGACAAGGGGAAAATTCGCGTCCACTATTGTTTCAATACCGTATAGCGCAGGGGTCTCCGGGTCTTTTAACTGTTTTTCAAAACCTGCCCCGAACTTGCCGTTTACCCTTTCACTGAAGAAGGAGATGCCCGCTGTCTCCCTGGCAAGTACCGGTCTCTTTCCTTCATACTCAACAAAAACAGTGTCAATCTGTGATTTATGATAAGGCTTAAAGAAGCTGTTGAGATTGTATGTATAGAGCAGCGTGCCGCGAAGCAGGTTCTGGAGGTACTCATCGTCCTGGCGGATGAAATATATGTATGGAGTCAGTATAAGCTGGTGTTTTCTGTTGTAGATGGTGATATTAACAGTATTCTCCATCCCCCATCGCCTGTATGTTTCTGCCGGTTTACCCGGAGGGGTATCAATTGAGTCCCCCCTTTCAACATCTGACCTGTCGTAGAAATTTGACAGGGAGATGTCTATGAGCATCCTGAATCTGTCGTCAAGGTAATCAAAACTCTCCGAGGCAATGGACTTATCTGTTTTGAGATCATCCTCTATCTCTTCGCCCAGTGTCTTCCAGGTGTTGTCGTATTCAATATGTTTTCTCAGAATCCTGCAGACCCTGTCGTATGCTGATTGAGTTGAGCAGACAGTATACTTCCTTGTATCAGCTATGGGATATCCCTGTATCTTTCCCTCCCTGATTCCTGTTATCACTAATCCTTCACTGTTGCCGATTACCATGTTCAGCTCTGAACCGCTTAGCCTGTAGGTGAATACAGGGTAATCATTATTCATCATTTTTGCCATGGCTGATGAATATACCGTGCCATGTAGTTCGTGCGGGTATATGGAAAACCGGTCAATTATAGCGACTTCAGTTCTGTGCCTGTGCCGCAAAATGTCAGCCGCGGTTTGATCCGTGACAGATATGGCCGGGAGATTTTCAGCCATGATACGCTTTCCGTCTTCAGTGAATTTTTTTTTCCAGAGGGCCAGCCTGTCTGAGAACCCGGCGTATGATCTGTCTGAATTTTTTATGTAAGAGGACTTTTTGAAGACCATCGATGATACGGTCAGTCTGTCATCCAGATCAATTTCGAGCCTGTAGAACCCGTCATTTTTTGCAAGTGAAACAATGGACCTTCCCCCTTGAAGGTCAACCCGTGAAGACGGCACAGAAAACAGCCTTCCCGAGGAGTCTCCTCCGCTTATTACAAGGTCTGCTTCAGGAATCTCCTGCATGAGCTCAAGGTTATTTCTGTATGACAGGCCGGACAGAAGAATTATATCGGTACAGCCGGAGCTTCTAAGTTCAGAAACTGTGTTTTTTATGTTTTCCAGGTTCTCATTGAAGTAAATTTTGAAAACTTTTTTTTCGGCGATATCAAAAAGGCTTTCGGATGAAGTTACTCCTATGAAACCTATTTTTTTTCTGCCGCGTGTTACCGTGATATAAGGGGAGAAGACAGGACTTTCATCTCTTATAATATTCACTGACAGCAGTTTTGTCTTCCTTCCGCCTGAAAGGAATTCCAGGTTTGTCAGGCCAAGACTGACATCCCGAGAAGACACGAGCGTGGCAGCGCAGTCAAAGTATGAGAAAAAATCGATCATAACAGACCCGTAACTGTAGCGTGAAAGCGGGCCGGGATAAAAAGCGTTTCCCAGATCGAGGTAGAGGTCATACGGGTTTCTCTTTTTTTCATCAATAAGAGAGCCGGCAAGGAGAAGCATTGGGTCTTTCTCATCCTGCGCTTCAGCCTCTGTGGAAAACCTTCCCTGCAGGTTTGAGGTCAGAACAAGGGACAGTTTTGTGCCGGCAAAGACTCTTTCCGGGTACAGGAAAAGCATGGCTGACAAAACCAGTAATGATAGCCCTTCAGCAGTGCTTTTCCTTTTTTTTCTTTGAGGATTAACCCGGATCTGCAGGCCGGATTTATTTTCCCGGTTTCTCATCTGAGATCTTCTCTGTCTCTTTTTTCAGGGATTTAATTTCGGAATTCAGGGAGCTGTTCATGTCCGCGAGTCTCTTTTTTTCCGATTCAGCATCAGAGAGCTTTGTTTCATATTCGGTGATTCGTGATTTCAGGGATTCAAGCTCTGTCCCTGTTGTCAGTATTTTTTCCTTTAACTCCGCAATCTCCCTGCGGTATTCAAGTTCTTTCCCCGTGAATCCGGTCTCCAGTTCAAGCCTCTCCCTGTTGCTTTTCTCCTCCCTGTCCCTCATCTCTTTCGTAAGGCGGGTAATCTCTGATGATAGTTTGTCTTCTAGGGAGCTGTTTTTCTTTGTAAGTTCATCAATCTTCTGCGAGTTCTCCCTGTCCATGATTTCCTTCTGCTTCTGCAGGCTGCTGTATTTTTCAGCAAGGAGGGAAATGTCCACCGCATGTTTTTTATTAAGGGACTCCATCTCGGATTTGAGGAGCCTGATCCTGGATTTAAGGCTGCTGTTCTCCCCTCTTATTCGTATGTTCTCTTCTTTGAAAACGCTGTTTTCACGAATGGCCAGTGTAAGGTTCTGTTTCATGATTCTGTTCTCCGCCCTGAGTCTCTCCTCCACAGGCCCCTCTTTCCGGGGTATTACGGATGTGCATGAAAGCAGGATAAAAGCAGACAATGCTGTTATAAATTTAATAAGGAGGGGAGTTCTCTGTGCTGTGTTCATTTTCACTGGTTTCTCCACTGATGAAAGTTTTGCGAAAATACAACAGGGATACCGATACAGAAGTATCTGTTATTACGCCGGGAAGGGGAATGTCAAGCATTATACAATGTATGACTGTATTGGTGAAATAAAATATTTTCAGAGGGAGTATAGAGAAACGCCGCTTTACAGGTTTTTGAAAATTAAATATTCCTGAAATATTTACGACAAAATATTGTTTGTAAATTTTTTTACGGTGAGAAGAGTTGCATCATCTTTTATCCGGATATTTTCAGGGCAGTGCTGTTAAACAGGAACAGAGATGAATATAGCAGTAAAGATTTTTCAGATATTTTCAGAAAGATTCCTCTCTCTGAAGGAGATAAATTTCAGGTATTTTCTCGCAGGGCAGAGTATATCGCTTATCGGCACATGGATGCAGAGGACTGCCCAGCAGTGGCTTGTATATTCACTGACTAATTCCCCTTTTCTCCTCGGGCTCCTGGGGGTTTGCCAGTTTGCCCCGATAATGTTGCTCTCCCTTTTCGCCGGGGTCTATGTTGACAGGTACCCCAAGAAAAGAATTCTCCTTATAACCCAGACCGTATCGATGCTGCAGGCGTTTATAATTTCAGTTCTTGTCTTTTCCGGTTATGTAAAATACTGGCATGTATTTATACTGGCGGGGATACTCGGGTTGTCCAATACTTTTGATATGCCCACCAGACAGTCTTTTTTTATTGAACTGGTGGGACGTGATAATGTGAAGAACGCAATCGGCCTTAATTCAACAATAGTAAATATAGCACGGATAGCCGGCCCTGCAGCTGCAGGTGTTATAATGGCCGGGCCGGGGATAGGCTTCTGTTTTTTCCTTAATGCACTGAGTTATATTTTTGTTATTTTCAGCCTGCTGAAGATAAAAGCCTACGCGAAAAATATACGTGTAAAAAAACAGCATATCCTGGCAGAGGTGTCAGACGGCCTGAAGTATATAAGGAACAACGGGATTGTTTTTTATGCCATACTCTCAATGCTTGTTATCGGAACTTTCGCAATGAATACAAATGTTCTCATCCCTGTCTTCGCGGCAGAGGTGCTGAAGCAGGGGCCGCGCGGATTCAGCTTTCTCCTTTCTGCAATGGGTACAGGGGCCCTGGCCGGCTCTCTCTACTTTGCAGCGCGTTCAAGAGGGGAGGGGAGAAAAAACGGAATCGCCATCTATTCGGTAATTCTGGCTCTGGCCCTTATCGCTGCCGGCTTCGCGACAAGTTATTCTCTTCTTCTTGCAGTACTTGTAATACTTGGTTTTTTTAACATGCTTTTAATGGGTACAGCTAATTCAACAGTCCAGCTGAATACCAGTGATGAATACAGGGGAAGGGCCATGAGTGTCTATATACTCGTTTTTGCAGGCACAACACCTGTCGGAAATTTTATAACAGGCACGATCGCACAAAGTTTAGGACCGGCAAAGGGTTTTATCTTCTGCGGACTTGTAAGTCTTCTATTAATGATGCTTCTTTTAATACTGTTCAGGGGGTATCGGGGCAGCAGGTAATGGTGTCGCTTCGTTTTTTTAACAGATATAATTTCGGAGGGGGCTCCTCCTGCCCGAAAATTTATTAAAATAAATAAAAATTAAGCTCCAATGTAATGTGCTTGATTTTCTGTTTTGCACTCATAGAATGTCATTCTTTCCGGGTGTTCAGATAATTTATTTAACCGGAACACCCTTTATTCCTCACATTAATTATTACATAACAAAACGGAGCCATGAGCATGAAAAAACTTGAGTTTGAGAAGAGTATGGAGGAGGGGGAAACAAGGAAGGTATATTACACCTCCTATTTGAGAACCGATTTTGTCGAACGCTCACTTGTTTTGACCCTAAAGGAAAACGGGACTGTAAAAGAGATTTTTCTCTCATCATATTATTACGGCTCAGTTGAGTGGAGAAACGGCTACGGCCTTGTTGAACCGAGATTATGGGAAAATGAAGATCAGGCAGTTTCACCGTCATATCTAACCCGCAGGTACACTGTGCGTATGGCAAACGGGCCTGCTACACATAATCATGCAGTTGATATGATGATACCTGATGTGCTTGATAATCTTGATAATCAGAAACTGGCCAAAACAATCGGCTCTTTACTTGATAAGAAAAAGTCATCGAAAAAACTTGATGAAATGATTTTTAACCCGCAGGCTGTCTGAGCCTGCGGATCTGAAGTTTTTATAAAACTACAGGTTAAAGTTTAGCTATCCTTTCCATTGCATTAACGACATTCTCTCTGCTGTTGAAAGCACTTATGCGTATATAGCCCTCGCCGCACCTTCCGAAGCCCTGACCCGGTGTACATACAACCTGGCATTTGTTTAACAACAGGTCAAAGAACTCCCATGAGTCTTTTTTGCCGTCGACCCAGATATACGGGGAGTTTTCACCACCCGTGCAGCTGTATCCGTATGAGGTCATTTTTTCCCTTATGATTTTAGCGTTTTCAAGGTATCCGTCGATCAGTTCTTTCACCTGTTTCTGTCCTTCAGGTAAGTAGACCGCTTCAGTTGCCTTCTGAACAGGGTATGACACGCCGTTGAATTTTGTCGTGTGCCTTCTGTTCCACATGGCATGGAGGGAATGTTTATTACCTGCGTCGTCATACCCCATGCACTCCTTCGGAATGACAGTAAAAGCGCATCTTGTGCCTGTAAAACCTGCTGTTTTTGAAAAACTGCGGAACTCTATGGCAACTTCACGCGCGCCTTCTATTTCATATATTGAGCGGGGAAGGGTTTCGTCCCTGATGAATGCCTCGTATGCCGCGTCATAAAGTATAAGGGCTTTATTTTCACGGGCAAAGTCAACCCATCTTTTAAGCTGTTCTTTTGTGATCGTGGCGCCGGTAGGGTTGTTCGGGTAGCAGAGGTATATCAGGTCAACCTTTTCTTTCGGAAGTTCCGGGACAAAGCCGTTTTCCGCTGTGCAGTCCATGTATACCAGTTTCTGGTAGCGGCCGTCAATATTGGCACCTGTGCGCCCTGCCATTACATTTGTGTCAACATACACAGGGTAAACAGGGTCGGGGATCGCAATTGTCACATCTGTTGAGAATATCTCCTGTATGTTTCCTGTGTCGCATTTAGCCCCGTCACTGATGAAGACCTCGTCAGCGTCAACCTTTGCCCCCCTGCTTCTGAAATCGAATTCCGCAACCTTCTCCCTGAGAAAATCGTAACCCTGCTCCGGGCCGTATCCTTTGAATGTTGAAATGTCGGCCATCTCGTCAACGCCTTTGTGGAAAGCCTCAACTACAGCGGGGGGGAGAGGCTGTGTCACGTCGCCTATACCCATTCGTATAACAGGCGCACCAGGGTTTGCCTCCTGGTATGTTGAAACACGCTTTGAAATTTCTGAAAAGAGGTATGATGATTTAAGTTTAAGATAATTTTCGTTTATTCTTATCATTGTTTTCTCCTGTTTGTGATCCCTGTATAATCGCGCGTATAATTTCCTGTTTTGTCATTCCCGCGCAGGCGGGAATCCATGATAAATTTTTAACAGCCCGATTAAAGGATAAAAATTTTATAAATAACACGGGTTTATTTTTTTTCTGTCAAGATATAAGAGTTAAGGGGATGTAAAATTTTTTTACAAAAAGGGGAAAGCGGATAACTCTGTTTTCAAAGCAGATAACTCCGGGTTCAAAGCAGATATCTTTGAGTTCAAAGCAGATAACTCTGAGTTTAAAGCAGATATCTTTGAGTTCAAAGCAGATAACTCTGAGTTTAAAGCAAATATCTTTGAGTTTAAAGCAAATATCTTTGAAATCAAAGCAGATTACTTTGAATTAAAAGTAAAAAGCTCTGAATTCAAAGCTGTAAACTGCGGAATTTAAGCATTTTTCTCTTAATTTATCTTTTTAAATGGGGAAAAATCAGGCAGGGACTGCAACCCCCTGCCCTGGTGACTATAATATCTATAAAATTATCCCTCCTGAGCTGCTTTGTGTCTTCCTCTGGCTGGAAATCTGGAAGCAAGGTCGTCATAAATATTCCCTGCCTTTGCAATATTCGATTTTTTTGCGTATTTTACAGAGTTGTAGAACATAAGAGCTGCCGAGTATGCGTCACTCCCTGCCAGTATCATACTGTCTGAGAGAAGTTTTTCGAGCTGTTCGATGGGGGAGTGAATAGAGCGCAGTGTTTCAACAGCATTTATATCAGCTTTGAATTCATTTATGTCCAGAAATTGCGGAACAAGTTCCGGGTTCGCATCGCAATGTTCAAGGGCTTTGGATACAAAAGCAACGGTTTTATCCCCCATTTTCGGGAGTTCTCTTCTCTCTTCATTTCCCATCGCTTTAAGCCGGGGTATCAGTTTTGTCTGAAGTGTGGTTATTGCTTTTTTGATCTCTGTGAGGTCATTCTGAGGGATGCTGATTGTGATTAAATTCTGCTGTGTCATTTCCTTCCTCTTTTTTGGATTTTTTTAATTAAAAAGTGCTCTAAAAATTTCACTTTTCAGCTTTCCGGTCAAGAAAAATTTTCCGTTATTGCCTTGGGCTTAATGAAGAGTTCAGGTGGAGAGGTGAGATAGGCGCGGCAACGGAGATTTCAGGCTTAAAGCAGAAAATTCAGGAGAGAAATTTCCCCTCCCACCTTTAAGGGGAGAGGGGGAGCGGGCCAGGGGAGTGAGGTCTACTTCCCTGCCATCATGGCCTCAATATCAGATTTAACTTCTCCTGTGGGCATGATGTTGAAATTCTCAACAAGCACCTTTGCCACGTTGGGTGAAAGGAATGCCGGGAGTGTGGGCCCCAGTCTTATTGTCCTGAATCCCAGGTATAACAGCGCGAGGAGGACAGTGACAGCCTTCTGCTCATACCATGCTATATCAAAGGAGAGCGGGAGCTGGTTAACATCATCAAGGCCGAATATCTCCTTCAGCTTGAGCGCAATAATTGCAAGTGAGTATGAGTCGTTGCACTGACCCGCGTCAAGAACTCTCGGTATACCTCCGATATCTCCCAGGTTGAGCTTGTTGTACCTGTACTTCGCGCACCCGGCTGTGAGTATGACTGTACCTTCGGGGAGCTGCTCTGCAACATCTGTAAAATAGCTTCTCGATTTCATGCGGCCGTCGCACCCTGCCATTACAACAAAGCGCTTTATTGCTCCGCTTTTAACAGCTTCAACAATCCTGTCCGCAAGGGCGAAGACCTGCGCATGGGCAAAGCCGCCTGTAATTTCACCCTTCTCAATCTCAATGGGAGCCTGGCATTTTTTCGCCAGGGAGATTATTTCAGAGAAGTCCTTTTTGCCCCCTTCAGCTCTGTCAGCGATATGTTTCACGCCCGGATAGCCTGTCATCCCTGTGGTGAAGATCCTATCTTTATAGGAATCCCTGACAGGTATGATACAGTTTGTTGTCATAAGTATGGGGCCGTTAAATGATTCGAACTCCTCATTCTGTTTCCACCAGGCGTTTCCGTAGTTGCCTGCAAAGTGTGAATACTTTTTGAATGCCGGGTAGTAGTTGGCAGGGAGCATCTCTCCATGCGTGTATACATCAACACCGGTCCCCTCTGTCTGAATAAGAAGCTCCTCCATATCCTTCAGGTCATGGCCGGAGATAAGGATACCCGGATTGCTTCGCACACCGATATTCACCTTCGTGATTTCAGGGTTCCCGTAAGTTTCCGTGTTGGCTTTATCAAGGAGGGCCATTGCTTTTACCCCTGTCTCCCCGCATTTCAGAACAAGCGCGATCATCTCATCCACGGAGAGATCCTTAAGTGTTGAGGCGAGCCCCTCAATCATGAACTTATAGATATCACTGTCGCTGTAACCGAGTACAACTGCGTGGTCCATGTAAGCCGCGATACCTTTCAGCCCGTAAATCAGCAGTTCACGGAGAGACCTTACATCCTCATTCTCTGTGGAAAGCACTCCAACTGTTTTACCTTTTTCTATAAAAACAGTTGAATCGGTATTTATCCATGAAGCGGCTTCAGGAACGTCCTGCATCCCGGTTTCCCCGGCGAGCTGTTTTTTCATCGCTACTGCGTTTTTGATCAGTTCAGTTATTCTCGCGTTATCAAAGTTGGCGTTTGTTATTGTCGCAAAGAGTGAATCGCAGATCAGTTTACCAGTGGCGGTGATATCTTCACCTTTCTCAATTTTTGTTTCAGCTAAATATGCTATACCTTTAAGATTGTATATAAGGAGATCCTGGAGCTGCGCTGTGCTCTCCTCTTTCCCGCATACGCCTTTCACAAGGCACCCCTGGTTTTTTACAGTTTCCTGACATTGAAAACAGAACATACTCATTTTTATTCCTCCGGATTTATTGTTTGATATCAGTAATAATTCCTAAACATTTATTTTAGTGTAAAAAGTTAAAATTATATACCCCCGCCGCCTTCGGCGGCGGGGGTAGTAGAGCCTTTTTTACCTGAAAAAAGTTAAGGAATAAATACTGGTTTGATATTGACTATTGTACCGGTTTTGAAAGAAAAGTCATTGACTCAGATCAAGAGGGGGGAGTTTTTGTTGTAATAGGGGGCGCGTGTACGGACGCGATTAATCGCGTCCGTACACGCGCCCCCTCTACATTCAAATTTAATAAAAGGAAAATATGAGAAATAACAGTTTTACAGAAGAAGATATATACAAGGTTTTAAAAGAGTCCTTCGGCGCCGATGAGTTCAGGTCGTCACAGAAGGAGATAATTATGCGCACCCTTAATGGCGGGAACTCCCTTGTTCTTATGCCTACCGGTATGGGAAAGTCGCTCTGTTACCAGCTTCCGGCGCTTCTCCTTGAAGGGCTTACTGTTGTAATCTCACCTCTCATTGCACTTATGAAGGACCAGGTGGATTCTCTGAAAAAACTGGGGGTCAATGCCGCCTTTGTAAACTCCTCCCTTATGAGGAGCGAGAGGGAGGATCGTTACCGCAGAATAAAATCGGGCGATTATAAAATACTTTACGTGTCGCCTGAACGTTTCAGGAAAAAGGATTTCCTTGAAGTAATAAAGCAGAGAGAAATTTCACTTCTGGCCCTTGATGAAGCGCACTGCGTGAGCCAGTGGGGGAACGATTTCAGGCCGGATTATTCCCGTATAGGCGAATTTCGTGAGATTATGGGGAAACCCGTGACTGTGGCTCTTACCGCAACCGCCACCCCGGTTGTGCAGCGGGACATCATAGCAAAAACCGGGATACCGGCTGATGAGATAAAAGTTTTCAACGAGGGTATATGCAGGCCGAACCTGCGTCTTTCAGTGCATGATGTCATTGACGAAGAGGAAAAGTTTAATATAATCCATAAAATGGTTAAAAAATGTAATGGCACAGCAATAGTCTACTTCAGCCTGATAAAGTCCCTGGACAGGTTCGCGAAATTTCTCGATATGAAGCGTGAAAAATATTCAGTGTATCATGGCAGGCTTTCGCCTGAGAGAAAGAAAAAGGTACAGCGGGACTTCATGGAACTTAAGGCCCCCCTTATGCTGGCAACTAATGCTTTTGGCATGGGTATAGACAGGCCTGATATAAGGATGATAATTCACGCCGAGCTGCCCGATTCAATTGAATCGTATTACCAGGAGATCGGGCGCGGCGGAAGGGACGGGTTGCCTTCCGAATGCTCTCTGATTTATCTCCGGGATGATATAGAGATCCAGATCGATTTTCTCAGGTGGAGAAATCCTGATGCCGGATTTATAAAGAAGACCCATGTTCTTCTGAAAAAACTCGGTGATGCAGTAAATTCCTACAGTTATGAGGAACTGCAGGAGCAGCTCGTCTACAAACGAAGGGACGATCACAGGCTGCAGACAGTTTTGAATATTTTTGATATGTACGGTGTGACAGAGGGGAGCCTTGATGCCGGGAACCTGAAAACTGTTGCTGAAGTACCTGAAGAGATACTTGCAGAGAGTTTTATATCGGAAAAGATTGAACGTGACAGGAAAAGGCTGATCGACATGGTTAACTACGCTTCAGGTGACGAGTGCAGAAGAACAGCAATCTACAGGTACTTTGATATCAAAGATTACTCATGCGGGAACTGCGATATCTGCGGGGAGGAGTCGGGTCATTGCGAGGAGCAATAGCGACGCGGCAATCTGATCATGCCGCCTTTATTTCAGGTAGAACAGTTAACCCATAGCTTCAATAACAGACTGCCACGGCATTTCATGTCTCGCAGTGACAGAGGAGATATGGTACTCATTTGTAAATTCCGGTCTTCAGCACAGACAGGTAGAAGTCCCAGTTCTCCTGATATATCTTTTTCAGCCTGCGCATGTTGCTTTTTTTCTCCATTGAATGGAGGAAGTCGTCACGTGTTTTTGCCAGGAGCCATATAAGCATATCTATCAGTCTTTCCCTGTTGTAAAGCAGGTTGTCACCGCTTATTGTTCCGAAAATAGAGAGGAAATGTTTCATGAATATTTTTTTTGTCTTTTCCTCCAGTGCCGGATCATTTAGGCGCCCCGTATGTGATATAAATTTTATGTAATCGGGATTTTTTATGTAAAAGTCAATTGCTACTGAGGAGACCAGTCTGAACCGCTCAAGTATGTCGGCAGGTATTCCCTCCGGATATTTTTTCAGGTGCTCGCGTATGTGGGAGTAGAGGGCCTTGTAGGAGTAGTCTGCTATATAAAGAAAGAGCTCTTCTTTTGTTGAGATGTACTCGTAAAGCCCCCCCTTGGATATACCCGCTGCTTTGATTATTCTGTCTGTGGAGCTTTTTTCATATCCGTACGTGCCGAATTCCCTGATACATGCTTCTATTATTCCGTCTCTTTTTGTATCAGGTATATTAAAAAAAGCACGTTTCATCACTAATTACCCCCGGCAATTAATTACTAAAATGCCTGTATAAATGCAGGTTGCAGTATTATTTCAATAACTGATGGTTTATGTCAAGTTGGTTATATATAAATGACTATTCCTTTTCCATCAGCCCGGGGTATAGTTTTTTCGCGCATTCAGGGCAGAGTCCGTGGCTGAATGTCGCTCCGGAATGTTTCTGTATATACTGCTCGATCTGGTTCCAGTATCCGCTGTCGTCCCTGATCTTCTTGCATGAAGCACATATGGGGAGCAGGCCGCTCAGTGTTTTTACTTCCGAGAGGGCATCTTCAAGTTTTTTCTTCTCGTCACGGAGTATCTCTTCGATTTTTTCCCTGGTCTTCAGCTCTGTCTGCAGCATTTCATTTGTCTTTGATAGCTCCTCTGTTCTTTTTTCAACCAGCCCTTCAAGGTTCGTTTTATGCATGACAAGCTCGTCATTTATGGTTTTAAGCCTTCTGCTGTAGGAGCGGTAAAAGCTTCTGAAAATAAAGATAAAGGGGAGAGAGAATATGATAAAGTATATGGCGCTCAGAATGGAGGTTGCCAGGTTCTCTCTCAGTATTGATTTCAGGTAACTGATTTCATAGTCCGCGCATGAGAGGTAGACCCTTCCTTCAGGTGAAAGCTGCGGCAGGGCAACTGACCTGAATGTACCCCATTGATCAGTATACTCAACGAAATGAATTTTAAGTTCTTTAAATGCCCTGGCAAATTCCGGCGGAATATCATCATAGGGGTAGAAATACCAGACTTTCCTCTCTTTTGCCTCTTCAGCAGTAACAGTTGGGGCTGAGAAATAGAATTTTCCCTCTCTTTCCGCGAGAGTGTAGGTCCATTTGAACCCGTTTTCCTCTGTAAACCGGTTCATTATTCTCCGGTTATTGAGTTCCTCTGTAAAGGAGATGCTATTAGGCGAAAGGGCCCTGTCATGGAAATCTTCCGGCAGAATATATTTTATGCTTTTTGCAGCAATGAGGAGCTTGGCGTCTATCTCCTCCATGATCAGTGATTTTCTTGATTCATTTGACCAGATCGTATAGGCCGTTACTGCAGCTATATAAAGTGCAGCACATAAACCGACTGCCAGGTAGGTTTTTCGTTTCTGATTCATATATAGGGCCTTCATCTTAAAGTTTAGTTATTATATCTGCTGACGATTGAAGCGTTCCGCTCTGTCATTTTGAAGAAGCGATGGTGACTGATTGGGCGGCAGGCAGGCGCAGTGGCCGGTTAATGAGCCTGGCGAAGCATTCACATGCTTTCATGATGACAGTTTTTATTCATTAGTAAAATTCTATATCAGCCCTGTTACTGTATAGGAAAAATTATTTCTATTATTTTAAACACTTTATTCCCGTCCAATATTTTTTAAAGAATTTTTTGAAAGAGAAGTTGAGAAAAGGTATACTGGAATTTTACCTCTTGACAAAATTTCTCGGTTAAAGGTAGTTATTTTATATTACAAATGTTATTTATATGAGGAAAAATCACCTGGAGCTGCAGTTATGATAGACCCAAAGATAATAAGAGATGATATAGAATCGATTAGAGCCCTTTTAGAAAGAAGAAACATGGCGGGAGCTGTAGACGTGGATGAGCTCAGGGCCGTGGATGAGGAGAGAAGGACCCTTTCCCTCAAATCTGACGAACTTCGCGAAAAGAGAAATACACTGTCCAAAACAATCGGGCAGCTTAAATCACAGGGGAAAAACGCTGATGACGCGATGAAAGAGGTGCAGTCTATCAGTGACGAGATAAAAAATTTTTCAGACAGGCTGGATGAGCTTAATGAAAAGTTCAGGGACATGCATCTTTCAATCCCGAATATACTGGATGAATCTGTCCCGGACGGGAAAGACGATACAGATAATATAGTTGTAAGGGAATGGGGGAAAAAACCGGATTTCTCCTTCACCCCTAAGCCTCATTATGAAATAGGTACAGACATGGGTATCCTCGACTTTGAGCGGGGAGTGAAACTTGCAGGCGCAAGGTTCTATGTTTACCGGGGACTTGCTGCATCCCTTGAAAGGGCAATAATAAACTTCATGCTTGACCTCCACACTAAAGAACATGGTTACACCGAGACTTTCGGCCCCTTCATAGTAAATGACGAAAGTATGACAGGTACAGGTCAGTACCCGAAGTTCAAGGATGAATATTACCGCATGGACAGGGACGGGCTCTCTCTTATCCCTACGGCTGAAGTAACGCTTACCAACATATACAGGGACGAGATTCTTGATGCTGAAAACCTTCCGGTGTATCTGACAATGCAGTCATCCTGTTTCAGAAGGGAGGCCGGTGCTGCAGGGCGTGACACAAGGGGGCTTGTGCGTGTACACCAGTTCCAGAAGGTCGAGCTTGTTAAATTTGTTGATCCCGCCACATCCTTTGATGAACTTGAAAAACTGACAGCTAACGCGGAGGAGGTGCTCAAACGCCTTAACCTTCACTACCGGGTGGTGCTTCTCTGCAGTGGCGATACATCCGCCTCATCCACAAAGACCTATGACATAGAGGTCTGGATGCCGGGGCTTAACAGGTATATGGAGATCTCCTCGTGCTCCAACTTTCTTGAATACCAGGCAAGGCGCGCCATGATAAGGTACAGGAAGAAGGGGGAGAAACCCGCTTATCTCCATACCCTTAACGGATCAGGCCTTGCGGCAGGAAGGACCATGGCCGCAATAATGGAGAACTACCAGACAGAGGACGGGGAGATAGAAATTCCCGAAGCACTGAAAAAATATATGTAGCGGATGCCACGTGAAAGAGATTTGCTATAAAGATCTCAGCTGGCGGAAGATCAGGCTCGCCCTTTCCCTCTCACTTATGAGAGGGGAGCCTGTTGTTATAAGAAACGCCTTTACATTTATTGAAAGCAATTTTGATTTTATTCCCCTTTATGAAACAGTGAAAAGGTTTTTCTTCGATGCGGGGTGCGGCATGCTCACTGATTCAGGTGAGGATATACAGTTCGTGCCAGAGGGGATTATGTACGGCACCTTCGATATTGATACCGGCGGGTATACCCCCATATCGGAAATCGAGCTTCTTCTTATGCCCGCGCTTTTCGGCAGCGAATTCAGGTCTGTCATTAATTACAGGGGGGTTACCCATTCCCACCTTTCATATCCTACGACCTTTCTGAAGGAAAGCCTTTTCTCCCTTCTGGAAAGGATGGGATTTTATGCCAGCATGAATCTTAAGCGCTTCGGTTTTTATCGTTCAGGAGGGGGGCTTGCTGAATCAAGGATATACCCTGCGGAGATTAAACCGTGCGCTGACCTTTTTGCCTTTCCTGAAAAGAGTATTGAAGGTGCAAAGGTCTTCATGGCAGGTATGAACATGGAGATGGCAGGGAGGGAGAAAGAGTTTCTCATGCGCAGCCTTAATCTTGAAGATAACAGGGTGCAGATTATGGAGGTTGTTGACGCTGACGGAATGGGAAATTCGATCCAGGTTTATGTGCGTTGCGGAGCCATGCATATGATTATATCAAGGGACATGGCGATATACAACAGCGCCGGGGATATAGTCTTTGATGAGGCAAAGTACTATTCCTTACTTTCCGGTCTTGTAAACGAGACAGAGAAGTTTATTAAAACAGATTATATACCTGAGTATATAATTACAGAACTTATTCCATACGCGCTGATAAGCGGTTCCGCCTTGCCTGAAAAGGTTAAAGAAACTGAG
>ERZ795048.1676-NODE-1676-length-19368-cov-180.728784_pt1 | contig 19368 bp, 13 predicted proteins | sample MGYA00375132_ERZ795048 | MGnify/ENA primary metagenome ERZ795048 (study PRJEB30177, sample SAMN05720225) | activated sludge metagenome | isolation source: Anaerobic digester | place: Hong Kong | collected 2014-12-17 ... | reverse complement strand
GGTATTCGTGTAAAACTTTATACATGGCTTCTGCTATGGGCATATCTACGTTATACTTTTTGTTCAATTCATGAATGCAGGAAGCAGCGTAAAATCCTTCTGCTACCATATTCATTTCCAGTTGAGCTGCTTTTATAGAGTATCCGCGACCTATCATATTTCCGAAGGAACGGTTGCGGCTGAATTGGGAATAACTGGTTACAAGCAGGTCTCCCAGGATCCCGGAAAGGGATGTATTCCTGGTCTTGTCGGGGTACGTCCGGTTCAGGAAAGAACGAATCTCCTGGTATGCGCAGGAAACCAGTACAGCCTGGAAATTATCTCCGTATCCCAGGCCCCGGCTCATCCCGGAAGCTATGGCATAAATGTTTTTCAACACTACGGCATATTCAAGACCGTAAATGTCTGTACCGACACTCGTTTGTATATAGGGACATGTAAAGGCTTCGGCAAGCTTGCGGGCTGTCTTTTCTTTTTTACAAGTAACACTCAAATAAGAAAGTCTTTCCATAGCGACTTCTTCTGCGTGGACGGGTCCGGCAATCACACCAATATAATCGTAGGGAATATTATGTATGCGGTTAAAATATTCGGTTACGGAAATATTTCGTTCAGGAATCAGACCCTTGATGGCCGTTACAACGAACTTGCCTTCCAATGATTCGGTGAGAGTTATCATTTCACTGATGAAATACGAAGAAGGGATACAGAAAATGATCACATCAGCGTCCCGGATGATCCGGTTCATGTCAAAGCTCATGGTCAATCTTGAAGGATCCAGTGTGGCTGCCTGAAGGTATTGCGGATTATGGTTGTTTTCCTTTATGAAATCTATCATATGCTGATCCCTTACATACCACAGGACTTCATCCCGGGTATTCTGCAGGATCTTGATAAGTGCGGTTGCCCAGCTGCCCGATCCGATGACTGCATATTTAGTATTATTATGAAAAATACTCTTCATAGATTTTGCTGTAATAACCCACAAAGATACGTTTAATTTGTCTACCTTTACAATTTAAACCGGATTATGACCAATTCTTATTGTTCCGACAAATACCAGTATACAATGGGTAAAACCTTTGTAGATAGGGGTTTGGATAAGACTGTTGCCGTTTTTAACATGTTCTACAGAACGGCACCTGACAACAACAACTGGGCTGTAGTAAGCGGCATAAATGAAGTGTTGGAAATGATTGCCGGTTTCGGATCCTGTCCGGAATCCTTTTTCAAAAAATTCCTGCCCCAGGAGAGTTACGCAAGCTTTTGCAAAATGTTGCCCGGGGTACGGTTCACCGGGGATGTATATGCCATGGAAGAAGGTCAGATTGTGTTTCCGCGTCAGCCGGTCATAACCGTGGTAGCCCCGCTGCTGCAGGCCCAGATACTGGAAACACCTATGCTAACCATTATGAATCACCAGATGGCGGTGGCTACGAAAGCTTCACGAGTTACCCGCAGCACCAATAAACCCATCAGTGAATTTGGTTCACGCAGGGCTCACGGACCGTGGGCGGCATTGCATGGTGCCAAAGCAGCATATATAGGAGGCTGTGTGAGTACGTCAAATATTCTGGCAACGACTGAATTTGATATACCCAGTACGGGAACTATGGCTCACAGTTTTGTTACTGCCTTTGGATGCAGTGTCAAGAGTGAATATGAAGCTTTTGATGCGTATATTAATAGCCACAGGGGAGAGGGTCTCATATTGCTGGTGGATACCTATGATACCCTTAAAAGCGGTATTCACAATGCAATAGCGGCCTTTCGCGAAAACGGGATAGACAATACATATAGCCCGTTTTTTGGGGTGAGACTGGACAGTGGAGACCTGGCCTACCTTTCACGAAAATGCCGTGAAATATTAGATAGAGAGGGATTCAGCAATTGTGTGGTGTTTGCTTCCAATGCACTGGATGAATACCTGATATCTGATCTGGAGCGTCAGAATGCAGCCATAGATTTTTACGGGGTGGGAGATGCCATCGCTACAAGCAAACACAATCCTTGTTTCGGGAATGTCTATAAAATGGTCCAAATAGGTGACACTCCCGTTTTAAAATTATCGGAAGACAAAGCCAAGGTTATCAATCCGGGGTTCCAGGTGACTTATAGAATATACCAGGAAAACGAGAATAAAGCAGACGTTACCTGTTTGCGCGGGGATAAGCTTGCCAAAGCCCTGGAAGAAGGAAAAGAGGTCGTGATTCGTGATGAATACGACCAAACCCGGAAAACGGTATATAAAGAAGGTACCTACACGATAGAAAAATTGCAATTTAAATTTATTGAGAACGGGATACGTATTAAGCCCGAATGTTCACAGCAGGAAAAAAGGGACAAATACCTATACGAGCTTTCCCGTATGAATCCTACCGAACGCCGGATCATCAATCCCCATTATCATAAAGTTGATATATCAGATGATCTTTATGATCTGAAAATGAAATTAATATATACAATTAAAGAAGAGTTGAACCATGTATGAACATTCCAAAACCCATATAGTGGTTGATATGCTTAACGATTTTATATCGGGATCCATGGCTTGTCAGAATGCAGAGAATGCTATGTTACACAGCATCAATTACATCAATTTGCATCCCGGCGATAACGTGATATATGTTTGTGATACGCATCCCCATAATCATTGTTCTTTCAGTGGTTACGGCGGACAATGGCCTCCTCACTGCGTGGTCAACACTCCCGGACAGGAAATACATCTTTCCTATTATACACGTGTTAACGATCCCAACAAAAGGCCCCATCTGATGCGGATATTCCGCAAGGGCACTTCTTCTATGAAGGAAGAATATTCGGGATTTAACGCTGTCCGTGCAGACAAGACCCCTTTAAATAAAATATTGCCTAAACAGGTAATTGTCAGTGGAGTAGCTACTGAATATTGTATTTTTGAAACCGTAAAAGACCTGGTAGAAGCCGAATATGAAGTCCAGGTTTTGATGGAAGGATTGGGATACGTTAACCAAAAAGACCACCGGGCAGCTATTGAAAACATGAAAAGCCTGGGTGTTAAATTTATCTGATACTTTTATATGCAGGGAATAGGTATTGATCTGGGCGGAACGAAATTGCACGCAGCCCTTTTTAACGATTCCGGAGAAATTGTAAATGACAGAACCGTATTGTTGGAAGGTCGTACAGGAACACGTGTGGCAGAATTGATTGCCGGTTTATCCATAGCATTGCTGGAAGAAAACAATTTTTCCGCCGACTGCCGGAAAACCATAGGAATATGTGTCCCGGGCATAGCAGACAATCATACCCATAAGGTTTGGGCCCCGAATATTCCCGGGTGGAATAATTTCCCGTTAAAACAGTGCATTACAGATGCTATTCCTTCCACTGAAGTGATAGTGGCCAGTGACAGGACATGCTGCATTCTTGGAGAAACCGGAATGGGTGTGGCTCGGGGTCTGTCGGATGTAGTGTATATGAGTATAGGTACAGGGATAGGAGCCGGGATCATGATAGAAGGCAGGGTACTCCATGGCAATGCAGATATTGCCGGAGCAGTGGGATGGTTGGCGCTTGAACCACCGTTCCTGGATGAATACGGGAACAGCGGATATTTTGAAACCCATGCATCCGGAACGGGAATTGCCGCCCAGGCAAGAAAACTGTCGGGACAGCCCGCCGTATATCCCGATTCCCGTTCTGTATTTGAAGCTTATGAAAGGGGAAATACATTGGCGCTCAGGGTTATAGATAAAGCCGTGGAATTGTGGGGTATGGCAGCCGCTAATATGGTCAGCATTTTTAATCCTCAAATGATTGTATGGGGAGGAGGCGTGTTCGGACCGGCTGTACGGTTCCTGGACAGAATTTATTACGAAGCTTGTAAATGGGCACAACCCATCAGCATCCGGCAATGCCGTTTTGAAGCCTCGGGCCTGGGACAGAATGCCGGCCTTATTGGTGCCGGACAATTGGCACTCAACGCAATAAGATCTAATGATAAATAATCAAGTTAAATGAAAAACAGTAAAGTTCTGGCTGCCGGTTATGCCGGCATTGTTTTTTTTGGGATTTCTTTTCTCACTTTGGGATCCGTACTTCCTTCGCTCAGGGAAACACTTCATATAGACATGGGACAGGCTTCCACTCTTGCCGGCATATTGCCGCTGGGCGTCCTGGCGGGATCATTGGTTTTCGGACCCTGGTGCGATCGTTATGGATTTAAAACACCGTTTCAGTTTTCATCTGCCATTGTTGTTCTTGGTTTTTTGGGACTGGCCTCTTTCCGGACTGTTCCCCTTTTGGGGACATGTGTGTTTGTGATTGGAACCGGAGGAGGAATTTTAAACGGAGCCTGCAATGCATTAGTCACTGATGCTTCCGAAGATCACAGGAAAAGTACCAATTTAAGCATACTGGGTGTTTTCTACGGAATCGGTGCCTTGTTGATGCCTTTGATCCTTGGGATATTCGATGACGTTCCTTATTCAAAGATACTCAGGTATATGGCCGTTTTCCTGTTTCTGGTCTTTGTATATTTCAGCATTATCCGTTTTCCCGAGGCTAAAGTCCGCCAGGGATTTCCCGTAAAGGAAGGCTTCCTGTTGCTGCGTCAACCTGCGTTGCTGTTGTTTAGTTTTATTCTTTTTTTCCAATCTGCACTGGAAGGATTGTGCAGCAATTGGATTCCTGTTTTTTTGCAAGACAGTCCCGCTTACGGTCTTCCCCAGCAGGAAGCATTGTTTTTGCTGACGTTTATGGTCGTGGGGATAGCTGCCGGAAGGGCTCTTTTAAGCTGGATGTCACTGCATTATGCCCCGTGGAAAATATTATGGGGATATTTTTTCCTTATACTGGCCGGTTTTGCGGGACTCTACGCAGGGATAAATCCCGTGATATCGCTCATTTTGATAGGTACAGGACTGGGTGCCACTTTCCCGGTTATTTTATCTTATGTGGGAAAAAGATATAAGTCCTTGTCGGGAACTGCCATAGGTATAGCTATGGTTATCGCATTGGGCGGAAATACTTTATTAAATTATTTAGTGGGCTTTCTGCCCATTCGTGTTTTTCCCTTATATTTGTTGATAATATGGGGATTTATGACACTCTTGTATTTGTTTATGTCTTTGAAGGGAAAGATTGAAAACGTAAAAAAATGATTATGTTGGCAAACCAATGGCTTGATAATGTACGCCGTCTGCAGGACAAAATTCAACAGACACAGACAGAAAATATCTACAAAGCTGCTGCACTCATGGCAGACAGTATTGAGGCCGAACGCTGGGTCCATACCTTCGGTTGCGGTCATGCTACATTGCCTATAGAGGAAATGTATCCGCGTATAGGCGGATTTGTGGGATTTCATCCCCTGATTGAGCAACCGCTGACTTTCTTTACCCGTATTACGGGAGAAAGCGGAATTCAACAATTTCTTTTCCTGGAAAGAACGGAAGGGTACGGTAATGCCATCATGAGTTCCTGGAATTTTGATCAGCGGGATACCATGTGGCTTTTTTCCCATACCGGTATCAATGCAGTCAACATAGATGTAGCGCTGGAAGCCAAAAAACGAGGCATGAAAGTCATCGTATACGGATCTGCGGCAGAATCCATGGATAAAAAACCGCGTCATTCCTGTGGAAAAAATCTGTTTGAACTGGCAGATGTTGTAGTGGATTCCTGTGCTCCGCTTACTGATGCTTCCGTTCCCCTGAAAAACCATTTTGACAAGATAGGGCCTGTATCTACCATGGCTTTCATCACTTTGGTATGGATGACGGTTATAACATGTGCAGAAATATTGGCAGACCGGGGCGTAAAATTACATATTCATCCATCCCACAACGTTCCCGGAGATACTACGGCCAGGGAGCGCCTGGACGGATGTATAGATGAATACAAGAAGAGATCGTTTGGATTATGAATTTAATATGAATTGTTTATGAAAAAATTGGTTTTAAGTCTGGTGCTTATGATTATGGTCATAGGTGCTTACGGGCAGAATTACACCCCTCCCCGGGAAAGCTGGTACCAGAATGAACTTTTCCTGGAACCTACGCGCTTTTTCGAAGGGACCTTTGCCCTCGGTTACCAGAGGAATTTCTACAATTCGGCCCTGTCGCTGATGCCCTCCGTTACCCTGATGGGGGAATCGATTTTCCGTAACGAAGATAGTTTTTTCAGTGAACTGGAAGGATTTGGACTGGAAGGCATTTATAAAGTCTATTTTGCACGTATGCCCCGTAAAGTACAGGTTTATGCCGGGCCTTATGTTTCCTACCGTTTCTTAAAAGAAAAGAACAGGATTCCAGATTACATTCTTCCGGAGGATCTTCCCAATTTTAACAGTGAGCTATATACCCGCTACAACACTGTCATGGCAGGCGTTTTATTTGGAGTACATTTCATGTGGGGTCGTTTTACCATGGATCTGAATGTGGGGGGAGGCGTCCGTTATCCGATCGTTAACGGGTTCAGAAAGACATATGACTTTGCTTCTGTTCCTACCGGTTTCGGGGAATTCGGGTACAAGGGAGTGGTGCCTAAAGCTAATATATCACTTGGTGTAGCGTTTTAATTATGCGAAGATTATTGCTCGTTTTTCTGGGGGTACTGTTGTCTTCAACGGTGTCCTATTCACAGTTTATTGAACAGCCTGCCTCCTGGAATTACCAGGTAAACCGGCTGGAAGAAAATCTGTTTGAAATACGTTTCACTGCCATACTGGAAGATTCCTGGCACATGTACGATCTGGGTCCGTACGAGAACGGTCCCCAACCCACCAGGTTTTCGTTTGATTTGCAGCAGGGCATTGCCCTGGCAGGGACAATGTATATGGAATCACCTCCCGGCAAAGAGTTTGATCCCCTTTTCAATATGGATATAGGATCTTTCGCAGGGACAGGGACTTTTGTACAGAAGCTACGTCTGGATGTGCCTTCGGCAACGATTCGTGCATCTGTGGAATGGCAGGTTTGCGACGGAACGTCCTGTCTGCCGCCGGAAGAAGAATCTTTTGAAATTTTCCTGGGAGACCCGGATGTCCCCGTAAAAGACACGTCTGATTCTCTTTGGAAGATCATATTACAGGCCATCGCCTTTGGACTGGTGGCACTGGTGACACCGTGTGTTTTCCCTATGGTTCCCATGACGGTTTCTTTTTTCCTCAGAGGCAGCTCTGACAAACGCAAAAACCGCCTGAATGCAGCATTATATGGTGTTTTTATTGTGTCGCTTTATACCCTGCCAATAGCCATAATCATAGGGATTACTTATTTCACCGGGGGAGCTTCCGTTACGGCCAATATTTTTAACTGGCTGGCCACTCACTGGATCCCGAATATTATCTTCTTTGTTTTATTTCTAGTCTTTGCGGCTTCATTTTTCGGGGCTTTTGAATTGGTTCTGCCCGCAAAATGGACTACCAAAACAGATGCAAAAGCCGATAAGGGAGGCATACTGGGTATATTTTTCCTGGCCCTGACACTGGTGCTGGTTTCCTTTTCCTGTACAGGGCCCATAGTCGGTACGGTATTGATTGAATCCACACAGGGAGCCGTATGGGAACCTATCGTTACCATGTTCGCTTTTTCTGCAGCCTTTGCCTTGCCTTTTACCATACTGGCTTTTGTGCCTTCTTTGTTGCAACGTTTGCCAAAATCCGGCGGATGGCTCAATTCTGTAAAAGTGGTTTTGGGATTTGTTGTATTGGCGCTTTCCCTGAAATTCCTCAGTACCATAGATCAGATATACCAATGGAGCCTGCTTGACAGGGAAGTATATCTTGCTTTATGGATCGTGATTTTTTCACTGCTTGGATTTTACCTGTTGGGCAAGATCCGTTTTCGCCACGATTCTCCTTCTGAGCACGTGGGTGTGTTTCGCTTTGGGCTTGCCATAGCTGTTTTTTCTTTTGTGGTATATATGATTCCCGGAATGTGGGGAGCTCCGTTGAAAGCCATATCGGGCTACCTGCCGCCGCTTAAGACACAGGATTTTGTGATGGGCGCCACTTCTCCGGCACAGGTTCAGAAAATAAAGGAGGCTTCAGGCAGATCGTACAGCGATATTTTTGAATTGCCTTACGGCCTGGACGGTTTTTTCCATTACAGGGAAGCCATGGAATACGCAATAGAGAACAACAAACCGGTATTTCTTGATTTTACGGGTCTGGGATGTGTAAACTGCAAGGAAATGGAAGCACGTGTATGGAGCGATCCGCGTGTACAGGAATTGTTAAGGAACGAATACGTAATTCTGGCTTTGCATTCGGATGCCAAAAACACAGCAAACGAAAACGATTGGGTTACCGATGAAAGAGGACGGGAACTCAAGACGCTCGGGCGGATCAATTCCTGGTTCGTGCGTACCCGGTTTCAGGTAAATGCGCAACCCACCTATATAATCCTGGATCATGAGGGAAAACCCTTACTGGCTCCCCGCAGTTATGATCTGGACATAGACGGATACGTGAAGTTTCTCCGGCAAGGACTGGAGGCCTTTAATAAATAAAGCGTTATGCAGGACATACAACTTTTTTTTAACAAACTGAGCGGTTTGTTATGGGGTTGGCCTATGATCATATTGCTACTGGGTACCCACATCTTTCTGACTATCCGGCTGAAGTTCCCTCAACGGAAAATATTCAAGGGAATCGCTCTATCGGTAAAAAGCGACGGGGATTCCAAAGGAGATGTCAGCCAGTTTGGGGCACTGGCCACAGCCCTGGCTGCCACTATCGGGACCGGCAATATCATAGGTGTAGCCACTGCTGTATCCCTGGGAGGTCCGGGCGCTGTGTTGTGGTGCTGGCTGAGCGGGGTGTTTGGGATCGCAACAAAATATTCCGAAGGTTTGCTGGCGGTCAAATACCGTGTCAAAACCTCGGACGGGACTATGCTCGGAGGTCCCATGTATGCCCTGGAACGCGGACTGGGCATGAAATGGCTGGCGGTCCTTTTTTGTATTTTTACCATCATTGCTGCACTGGGTATTGGTTGTTCCGTACAGTCCAATTCCATAGCTACCATGTTAAGGGAGACATTCAACGTATCTCCTTATATTTCAGGTGGCATACTGGCTTTTATGGTAGCATTGGTCATTTTTTTCGGTATAAAGGGGATCGCTAAAGTCTGCGGATTCCTGGTCCCTTTCATGGCTTTCTTTTATGTGCTGGGGTGTATTGTAATAATACTCATGAATGCATCTTTTTTAGGAAAGGCTGTTTCCCTGATTTTTGAATCGGCTTTTTCCCTGAAGGCTGTCGGAGGTGGCATGGCCGGCGGCGGTTTGATGGTTGCCATGCGTTACGGTATTGCTCGGGGACTCTTTTCCAACGAATCGGGGATGGGCTCGGCACCCATCGTGGCAGCGGCAGCAAGAACAAAGAATCCGGTCAGGCAGGCACTCGTCTCGGCAACGGGAACTTTTTGGGATACGGTGGTCGTTTGTGCACTAACGGGCCTTGTCCTGGTGACAAGCATTCTGAGGTACCCGGGGATTGATTATTCCGATGGCGCGTTGCTCACCAAAATGGCTTTCAGTAAAATTACTTTTATAGGACCGCTTATCCTGAATGTAGGTCTGATCACATTTGCTTTTTCTACCATCCTGGGTTGGTCCTATTATGCGGAAAAAGCCATAGAATACCTGGGAGGCAAGCGTGTCATCGTGTATTACAGGATTGTATGGATAGTGGGAGTATTCCTGGGATCGGTCGCAAAGTTATCCATGATATGGGACCTGGCCGATTCCATGAATGCCCTGATGGCTCTTCCCAACCTGGTTTCCCTGATCCTGCTGAGCGGGGTCCTGGCACGTGAGACAAAAAAATACCTGTGGAGCGGCGGACTGGATGATATTTCAAATTAGAATTCCCATCCCAGGTTTATACTCAGACTGTTAGTCAGAGGAGTGTTTTTTTGTGCCAAAAGATAGGCTGCGTTCAGTGTCAATCCTCTTAAGCGGAATCCCAGGCCTGCGCTGACATAAGATGGAATACTCTTCCCGGAATCTCCGTAATGGCCACCAATACGGAATGAAAGCAGGTTGTTATAGGAATATTCCAGTCCTATACCTGCAGTTATACCTGAGTTGACGATTAGATATCCGGCTTGGACAGCTGCGCTCAGGAGATGTTTCTCCCCTGTATGTAAACTGTATCCTGCTCCAAGTTTTATTTGGGCCGGAAGGGTATAGTGATCATACCCGTAATTGATGTTTGATCCCAGATTCGTGACAGTGAGGCCAAATGAAATGTTTCCGGGGTTGTACATCAGTCCCAGGTCGGCGGCAATAGCACTACCGGAAGCATCGGGACTCATGTTGGAAATAATATAGCGTACCGTAGCAGCTGTAGAAAGCGTTTTAGTGATCATGTATGCATAACCCAGATCTGCAGTTATTTCCATGGGCTTATAAGTCCCGGTTATGCTTCCCTGATCATTTGCCATTTCATATGCAGAATGCATTAAACAGCGCGAACCCAGAATGATGGCACCTCTTTTTCCGGTTTTTAAAAATCCGGAAACGTTTATCAAATTGCTGGCAGCCGTTTTCGGTTGCCACATAGTATAAGATGCGGCAAATGCACCTTTAAGATCTGAAAATGTAACGGCTGAATTGTTGTTATATATGGCAAAAGCATTTGCAGGAGCAACAACACCGGTTCCTCCCATAGACAGCGTTCTTGCATCAACTGACAATGTCATGAACTGAACTGTTTGTCCAAGCAAGGAACATCCCCATGATAGCACTGAGATAATTAGGAATAGGCATATACGTTTCATGATATGTTACAATTTCACAATGTTCCGGGTTATTACCGATCCATTTAGGTTAATGGTTATTGAATATACGCCCCCGCTCATTGAAGTCATGTCTATTTGTGCCGGTTCAAACGGGGATATGTTGACGGTTTCTTTATAAATAATTGATCCGGATGATGAGGTAATGGTTATATCGGCCGGGGTCGGTTTGCCTGTTCTGATATAAAGTGTATCTCTAACCGGATTAGGATATAAATCAACCTGTTGATTTCCGTCGCGTGTAAGAACTTGAATATCAAAACTGCAACTGGCACCTAGTGCATCAGTTGCCGTTATGTTCATAGTGGTCATCCCTATTTTCTTACCAGTAACATTCAATAAAACATCACTGATGTTTGCCGCTGCAAATCCTTCAGGAGCAAATGAAAAACTATACTCGAGGGGTTCCTCATCATCATCTGTGAAAAAATCCGTCAGTTTTAAGGTTTTACCTGCACCTATCCTGTTTAAATAAACGTTATCGGGAGTTGTCAATATCCTGGGGGGGGTGTTGGGCAGGATTTTATAGAAGAAGGATTGTTGCGTTGTTCCGTTGTGAGTGTCTGTAACATACAGAATTCCCGAATAATCTCCGGCACGGGCAAGTTTGCCGTTTATAAAAATAGTAACTAAATCATTTTGAAGGTCGAAAGAGACAGCTTCAGATCCGGGATCCACATCCACCGAAAGCGCATGCCCATCGGGATCTGAAATTTTAAATACAAGAGTTTTTGTCTCGTGGGCTTTTAAAGTGACAGCAGTGCCGTCCAGCGGTTCAATCACCGGATCGTTGTTGTTGCCTGTCACAACAATTACAGGATCGGAAGGTTCGGCGTAATTTCCTGCATAATCATATGCCTGAACAGTGAAAAGGTATGATGTGTTAAAGTCAAAGCCGGAAAGTTGCAATGAAACAGTTTCCCCGGCTTCTTTGGTACCGGTGAGCACATTGGACGTATACAGGCTGTCACCTGTAGCAGTTGCAGACAAAACCCTATATCCGTATGCTTTTGTATCGTCTGCATCTTCCGGGACAATCCAGCTTAAAGAAATATTATTGGATTGGACAGAGGCATCTACTTTAGTAACACGTTCGGGCGGTATCCTGCTCAGGGATGCAATGGACGCAAAGGCATCTATGACTCCGCTTCCCATAGAACCTTCATATTGTGAAAAATAGGTAAACATGACAGGTGAAGCGTTTTCTGTCAGGATCCTTTTAAGTTCATCACTGGTGAAACCCGGTTTTCCTGCATGGGATACTACCAGAGCTGCCACTCCGGATACCTGAGGGCAAGCCATGGATGTTCCCTGCAAAAAACCGTATTGAGCATCAGTCAGGGTACTGTAGATCTGTCCCATTGAATAGTTGGCATCACCGCCTGGAGCACTTATGTCTACCCAGTCACCATAATTGGAATAATAAGCTTTTTTGTAATCAGGAGCAATGGCGGCCACTGAAAGTACTTTTTCGTACATGGCAGGATAGGAAGTAGTGGTATTGTTGTTTCCGGCAGCAAATACTACAAGGCCACCGGCCATGGGGCCTGTTTGTGTGCCATTTTCGTCATAGCCGGCATAAGTTATAAAGTAATCTATGGCTTCTTTTGTTATTTGAGGCAAATATTCAATATCGTCATAACCCCAACTGTTTTGGCATATGACAGCCCCGTTGTCTGCAGCATATTTGATGGCACCGGCTTCATCTCCTATGCTGTTGTATTCGTCCATTATCTGGCATATCATAAGCCGTATGCCGGTCCCGTTCCCATTTCCTCCTGCAATTCCGCACACGCCCATAGCATTGTTATTTGTGGCTGCGACTATACCAGCTACATGTGTTCCGTGATTTTCTGCCCGTATGATTCCTGTGTGGGTGATAAAATTAGCTCCGTAAAAATCGTCTATAATGCCATTGTTGTCATCGTCTACGCCTTCCACTCCATTGAACTCTTCCTGGTTTACCCATAAATTATTCACCAGGTCGGGATGTGTGATGTCCACGCCTGTATCAACTATGGCAACAACAACCTGATTGTTTCCTGTCGTATAGTATTTCCATACGTCCATAATGTTGATATCTGCCCCGGGTATGAATTCAGAGCTAATTGATCCGTCGTTATACAGGTGCCATTGTTTTGGTAAATGAGGATCATTGAAGGGATACATAAATGGAGATTCTTCCTGGGGTATCTTCTTTGGAATATATTCCACCAATTGGACTCCTTCCAGTTCTGACAAACTGACAGCTGATTTTGTCAGGGGTTTATCTTTATTGAAGGTGACCGTATACCATAAATGGAGGCCAGCTTCTTGTGTCCTGGCTTCGAACTTTCCAGCATAAGGAAAAACGCGGTGAACAGAATGGATTTCAAGGCCTTCAAAGGCTTGCTCTGCAGATGAAGTTGATTCGCTTAAAAGTTCTGCCATCTGGCTGGTGACTTTGATACGGACAATTCCGGGATAAACATGGGCGGTATCCCGCAGTCGGTCCTGGTTCGGATTGCCTGCTTGCGGACAGGAGGTCTTTTTCTCACATCCGGAAAAAAGAAATCCACAGATCAATAGCCAAAAAAGAATATTTTTCATAAGAAATTTCATTATTATACAAATATAAGAAAAAGCCCCTTTTTCAAGAGGCTTTTTCAGATATTGAGAGCTATGCAAGACTAAAGTATGTCGTACAGATTAGGTCCTCCGGGCAAAGAAACGTAGGAGAAATTATCACTGTTTTGCCATCCGCCTACACCGTCAATATAGATTGCGGGACGTAAACGTACCACTTTATCCTGTATAAACAAGCTTTTTTCATCATGTTGTGCCAGGGATGCTCCTAATGCTGAAGGATAATACCATTTGATAGGAGATCCTGCATCACCTTGATAGAGTAATCCGGCATACCAGTTTGTATCCCAAGTAACATGTTTTTCATCGTCGATTACCCAGAATTCAATATACTCGCTTTGAGGTCCTCCCAGCCATCCGTCCCACTCAGCTTCAAGAAGCAATTCCTCTGTGTAGGGATGCATTACACGGTAGCGTTCGAATCCCTCTGCCTGAAGAATTTCCACATCAGGTATGCTGTACAGCGTCCATGAATCGTAGAACTGTCCCATACCAAGTGATATCCAATTGTAAGCGAGATTAATTTTTAAATCAATATCTTTAGTCCCTCCAACAGAAACATCCTCTTCTGATATGGTCAGTTTGAGGTTGTATACAATGCCAATTTGGGCTTCATTCGTCAAAGATATTGGCAGGTCTGCAGCTCCTTGTCCGCTTTCAAAAGTTAGAGAAGAGGGAACTGAAAATACGTTGTGAGAGCTTGTTGCAGAAATGTTCACAGTACCGGAGCCTTCAGTGGAGTTACGAAAAACCTTCACAGAAAACACAGGATCAGTGGCAGGAAGGGTAAAGGAAGTCGCCGAAGCGGTAAAAGTGTAGCCTGCCGAATCCGGGGTATAGATCACATTAATATTTTCGGTGTTGCATGATGCCAGGAGCACAGCAGACAGAGAAATTATGGTAAATATGTTAAGTATTTTTTTCATAATAATTAATTTATGCTTTCAATTAAACACCATCACCCATAGGATTCTGATCAACAGACTGATCCAGATTCTTATTGCCGTCGAATTCAGCCTGAGGTATTGTCAGTACCCAGGCATAGGATTCCGGGTTTTGAGTATTTGTTCCCGCAATTAATGCCGCTGTGGGCCATCCCATTTCAGTAGTTCTGGTGAAACCTTGTTTCAGACGTCTGATATCATAGACACGTCCGTATTCGCCCCAAAGCTCTATGCGGCGTTGAATAATGATTTCTTCAAGAAGAGAACCGGTTTCATCTGAAGTTAGTGCGCCAAGAGCAGTCCCTGTTTTGTTGACTGTATAGTTGGGGTCACGTTTTGCCATCAATTCCATCAGCAGGTCGCGAGCTGCCTGTTCGTTTCCAAGGCGGCATTCTGCCTCTGCCTGGGTAAGGAGCATTTCTTCGTTACGCATCCATAGGTAGTCGCCTGTATAAATTGTTATGTCTGCCCACTTGAACTTGATTTGCTGGTATCCGCCATCAGGATGGTTGGGATCCCACCAGTTTTGGGCGCGTACATCATTGGGGCCCATTTTGGCATACAACTGTTTATTGATCCGTTTAAAGGCGGTGTTCCCATAACCGGGTGAGTCGGAATCCATATGCATCAGAAATGAAGCATAAATACTTGCCTGGTCAGAAATGATCTCAGCACCCCACATTACATTTTTGGGGCTGATGGAGTTCATGCCCCCTTTCAGGTCTGCAGGGTCTCCAATGCTGCTGTTTTTCCGTGCTTCTGCAGCGGCTTCTTTAGCCTTGCTCCAATTTTCCATGGTCAGGTAAATGCGGGCTGCTATACCCTGAGCAACGTAATAATCAATGTGCGATTTGTGTTCTTGCGGTTTGGCTTCTTTCAGCAAGGCAACAGCCTTTTCAATATCTGCTACAATCAATTCATACACTTGTTGCACACTTGAACGTGGCTGGCCTTCTGTTCCGGCAGCACTGGGTTCCGTGTAAAGGGGAACTCCGGGATCGGATTCGTGTCCCTTGTAGGTGCGAGCAAATGACTGCATGAGCATGAAGTAACTGTATGCACGAATGGCATATCCCTGTCCTATGATGTAATTGATATCGGCAGGTAACCCTTCCATAGTTTCTTCAGCAGCAATGATATAGTTTGCATTGGCAACCCATTTATAATATGCACTCCATAAATCATAGGAACGCCATGCACCTGAAGTATAGCGGGACTTAACATTGTATGTGCAATCATACCAGAACCATCCACTTCCCTGGCCAGACATTATGTGGTCTTCACCCATGACATCTGCCATAAGGTTGTAGGCAGTGATTCCAAAGCATTGGTGTGTATTACCGGTTGTAGACCAACCAGGTGTATACATAGAGCGGTAAATACCGTTTAACGGCACCAAGGCTGCTGTAGCATTTGTGAACAGTCCGTCCCCGGAAACAGCTGTAGTAGGAGAAGTTTCCAGCGAATCTTTTGAACAGGAAACCGTGCCAACAGCCACCACTAAAATCACAATAAGAATTGTATATAATTTTTTCATAATCGTTTCCTCCGTGAATTAAAAGTTAAGATTAAGACCTATGGTGTATGTCTTGTTGGGAGAATATACATAGTCAGTAGAACCGGCGAAATTATACTGTGGGTCCATTCCGTCAAGGTAATTAAACATAGCCATGTTGTCCAGGGTAACGTAAACCCGTAACAATGATACTCCAAGTTTTTTGGATGCAGAAGTGGGTAGGGTATATCCCAGTGTAATATTCTTGATGGCAAAATATGAAGCATCTATCAGGTAGGCATCAGATGTGGTATATTTTGCATTAATGCCGGCACGCGGAACATCAGTGACGTCACCCGGTTTCTGCCAGCGGCGCAATGCGTTCTTGCTCCATGTGTTTCCAGTGTACATAGGATTCATAGCTCCTCTGTACAAGCCGTCAAACATATAGCCTCCTATGGAATAGGTGGTCATGATACTCAGGTCAATGCTGTTGAAGAAAGTCATTTCCATGCTTGCACTTCCATACAAGTCGGGGATACGGCTACCAAGATACCATTTACTGGTTGCAGCTTTCCCATAGTCTGCACTGATATACGGATCAATGGGATTGTCGTTTTCATCTTTTTCGTCATATACCCAGTATAATTGTGCACCATTAGCGGGGTCAACTCCGGCAGATTTTGCCATGTAGAATGTTCTAATTGGTAAACCTTCTTTGTATATATAGTTGCCACTAACGATCTCTGGAGCATCTTCTGTCAGTTCCAGGATTTTGTTGTTTACCCTGGATCCCAGTAATGTTACTCTCCATCCAAAATCACGGGTGTCAATTATCTGGGCGGAAAGAGTCATCTCCAAACCTTTGTTGACCATAGTTCCCACGTTGGCATCGTAACCGGTAAACCCGGTAGACAGAGCCATGGGATAACTCAATAACATATCTGAAGTCAGTCGGTTGAAGTATTCAAAGCTGAAATCGATTCGGCCACCAAACAATCTGGCATCCAGTCCAACATTAAAGTTGGCGTTTTTCTCCCATCTTAGTTCTTTGTTTTCCAGTGAAGAAATCATGGCTCCTGTAAATCCTGCGTTAGGATAACCCAAGTCGTAGAAACTTTGCCATGCATAAAGGGTTCCCAAATCATCATTACCTTGTACTCCGTAACTAACCTTCAGGGCCAGGTTACTAATCCAAGTCACATTCTTCATGAAATTTTCCTGAGAAATACGCCAATTACCACCAACTGACCAGAAATTACCCCATCTGCTGTCTTTGTAAAAACGGGAGGTACCATCTGTACGGAAAGAAGCTGAAAAATAATACCTGTCTTTAAAGTTATAATTAAAACGGGACAGGTACGACTCAATTCTGTAATTATTGGAATAGGAATCGGCGTCAGCAATGGTTGTACCTGGACGCAATTCTAATATTCCGTCTACCAGGTTGGTTTTTTGAGCTGTCAGATAACTGTAGTTGTAATTGTAATACTCGTGACCTGCAAGAAGGTTGAAAGTATGATCACCAAAACTACGGTCCCATGTCAGCAACTGGTTGAAAGTGTAGCTAAAAGTACGTCCTACGCTTTTGGTGAGACGTCCGTTTGAGCTTGCTGCATTTCCATGGTACATATTATAAAACGTCGTGTTATTGGAAGCAACATAGTCGAAACCAAAATTAGCAGTCAACTTAATGCCTTTCAGCCATCCGGCACTGTCCTGGTCTGATCCTATAGCCAGGAAAGTACGACCACTGACGTTGTCTCCTGTGTTGATGAACTTATCGTCGTAAAGTGTTCCAACACTACTGAAGTCATTCAGATTGGGACGGGTAACTCCATAGTCAAGTTGTTTGTTTCCCAGTGCGTCTAACAAATCGTTCCCATCGTCATCTTTCAACCAAACCGGATAAATGGGTGCCATGAACTGGGCACTGTACCATACGTTGGCATATGCAGATCCTGTGTAACCCGATGAATTGGAAGAAGTCATGGCTGCAGAAAGATTCAGGCCTGCTTTTACCCAGTCGTTTATCTGGCTGTCCACATTGGCTCGGCCAGTGAAACGTTGGAAGGATGTGGTTTTCAAAATACCGTCTTCATCCAGGAATCCGAGAGACAACAGTGCTTTGGTCTTGGCGCTACCGCCGGATACAGTAATCTGATGCTCATGTCTGAATGCATTCAAGTGGGTTATTTCATCCATCCAATTTTCATTCCAGGCTGAAATAGCATCTGCCCTGACAGCTCCTGTCGCAGGGTCTATCACTGTTTCCCATGTGTAGTTCTTAAAGGGATTGTAAATCTCTCCCCCCAATGAGTTGGATAAGTCTGCCATGGCATATTGCGATGCAACTTCCCACGGGTATCCGTTATCAAAAGCGTATGAGTTACGTAGAGATTCATAGGTCATATTTACGAATTCCCTTTGGTCTACCATACTATAACGCTTGAGGGCACGATTGGAAATACCGGCACTTCCGTTATAAGTAATACTTACTTTTTCCGAAGTTGCCTTTTTTGTGGTAATCATGATAACACCGTTGGCTCCACGGGCACCGTACAGAGCTCCCGAGGAAGCATCTTTCAAAACGGTCATGCTTTCTATGTCTGCAGGGTTAATGGAATTCAGTGAACCATTAAAAGGAATACCATCCACAACGTATAAAGGAGTCTGGCTTGCATTAATGGATCCGTAACCACGAATGATCACAGAGGAGCCCGAGCCGGGTTGTCCTGAACCTGATGTGGTAATTACACCAGTGGAAAGTCCGTCCAATGCTTTTGTGACATTGGAGACTACACGTTTTGATAATTTTTCGTTGTCAAGAACGGTTGCAGAACCTGTCAATGACTCTTTTTTTGCTGTACCGTAAGCAATGACCACAACATCTTCCAATGCTATAGCGTCAGGATACATCGTTACGTCAACAACTGCTCTGCCGTTGATCTCTGCAACAACTGTCTGCATCCCAACGAAAGAAAAACGGAGGGTATTGTTAGCAGTAGGCACGTTGATGGAATACACACCATCCAAATTGGTTTGCGAGGTAATAGTTGTTCCAGCAACAACTACCGTCACGTAGGGAATTGGAGCACCATCCTCAGAAGAGATGACCGTTCCGGTCACCCTAACTTGTGCAAACAATGCTGTGAAACCCATCATGACTGACAAAGTCAATAAAAGGAGTTTTTTCATCTGTCTTGTTTTTAGGTTAGTAAATAGTTTATTAGGTTTAATTATATAATTATTATACTAATATGTAGTTTACAAAGATATAGATTTTTTTGAATTACGAAACCTTTTCATTTATTGTTTATAATGTATAATACCATAATGAACCAGATCTTATACAATATAAATAAATAAAAGATAAAGGATGGCATGTATTTATAATGAGATTGCTTTTCAGTACCGTCTTTCAAATTGTAACAGAAATTCAAGTTTCATATAAATATTTCACTACTGTCCCGTTAAGATTCGCTGAAACTGAATAAGTTAGGAAAATCATCCA
>ERZ795048.1675-NODE-1675-length-19376-cov-6.229491_pt1 | contig 19376 bp, 18 predicted proteins | sample MGYA00375132_ERZ795048 | MGnify/ENA primary metagenome ERZ795048 (study PRJEB30177, sample SAMN05720225) | activated sludge metagenome | isolation source: Anaerobic digester | place: Hong Kong | collected 2014-12-17 ... | reverse complement strand
GGCAAGGCTCGGGATGACAGCCATACAGGACCACAAGGCCGTTTTGAATCGGCATACACCGAATCGCAGATGCGCGCCGCCGTCAGGACGGCGGCGACGCCCCGGCGTCTCCGACCTCGCGGCCGATGATCTTCGAAACCATCAGGGCGTCGCGCACGCGTCCGGGAACGAAGCGGATGGCGGCCTCGGCCAGCCAGGCCGCGCCGGTCACCGGGTAGCGCGCGCGGGGAAACTTCGATTCCAGCGCATGCACAATCCGGCGCGCCACGGCTTCGGGCGGCTTTTTGAAGATATCCGTCGGCCGCGAATAGGTCCGTTCGGACTCGCTGAGCTCCTTGGCGTACTGGCGGGCAAAGGCCGAGTGCTTCATTTCCAGTCCCCGCGTGGCCTCGCTGACCACCCGGCGGCGGAACTGGCTCCGGATGGGCCCCGGCTCCACCAGCGATACCGAAATGCCCGCCGGCCCCAGTTCCATCCGCAGCGCGTCGCCCATCGCCTCCAGCGCGTATTTGCTGGCGCAATAGGCGCCCATGAACGGAATCACAATCCGCCCCAGCACCGAGGTCACCAGCACGATGCGGCCGCTGCCCTGCCGGCGAAACAGGGGCAGAAAGCGACGGGTGAAGTCCAGCGTCCCCAGCACGTTGGTCTCGAACTGCTTGCGGATCGCGGACCGCGACAAATCCTCCAGCGCCCCCGGCTGGCCGTAGCCGGCGTTGTTGACCACCGCGCCCATCAAACCCTGGGAAAGCTCCATCACTTCCTCGGCGGCATGTTCCACCGAATCCGGATCGGCCAGGTCCAGCTCGACCGGCTGGAAGCCCTCGCCGCGCAGCAGATCCAGGTCCGTCCGGCTGCGCGCCGTCGGAAAAACCCGCCAGCCCCGGCTCTTCAGCATCCGCGCCGTCGCCCGGCCGATGCCCGTCGAAGCGCCCGTCACCACCGCCACGTTGTCGCTCACCAAGGGGTACCGTTTCATGCGCCTATCCTACGGGTGCCACTCCCGGCCGACAATCCCGGAATGCAGCCGCCGGACGCGGGACCCGTTGAATCCGCCGGAACCGCGGTTGACTTTTCCATGGCCCCCTGCTACACACCCCAACCCTTGCGGGAGAACCCGGGCTTGCCGGGCTGTTTCCGCCGGCGTACAGTCCAGTTACACGAGAGGTGCCCCATGGCGACGAAAAAGAGCAAACCGGTAGCGAAGAAATCCAGCCCGCGCAAGGCCTCCCGCCTCGCCGCCAAGCCGGCGAAAAAGGCCCCCGCCAAACAAGCCTCCAAGAAAACCCCCGTCAAAAAAGCGGCTGCCAAAAAAGCCCCCGCCAAGAAGGCCGTGAAAAAGCCCGCCCCCCGGAAGGCGACCGTCCGCAAGACGGTGAAAAAGGCGGCGAAGAAAGCCGCGCCCGCCCGGAAACCCGCCAAGAAGCCGGCGGCGAAGAAAGCCGTCCGCAAGGCCGCGGCCAAACCCGCCGTCCGGCCCGCCGCCGCCCGGAAAAAGTCGGCCCCGGCACCCGCTAAGGCCCGCGCGTTCCGCAAGGAAGAACTGGCCCAGTTCCGCGCCATGCTCCAAAAGCAGCTCGAACTGGTCCAGGGCAACCTGAACGCCCTCGCCGGCGACAATCTCAAACGCTCGCCGCTGGATTCCACCGGCGACATCAGCAGCCATTCCACGCACATGGCCGACCACGGCACCGACAACTTCGACCGCGAACTCGCCTTGAGCCTCGCCTCCAGCCGGCAGGATTCGATCTACGAGATCGAAGACGCCATCCGGCGGATCGACGAAGGCGAGTACGGCACCTGCCAATCCTGCGGAAAGCCCGTCGAACGCCCCCGACTGAAGGCCCTGCCGTTCGCCAAGAAGTGCGTCGCCTGCCAAAGCGCCGCCGAGCGCGGCCGCAGCCGTTTCCAGCCCTTCACCGGCGCCGGAAACCTGCAAACGCTGGTGACGGATGACACGGTGGACCTGACGGATTCCTGAGGCGTCCCCTCCCCGCCGGATCATGACACCGCTGCTGGTCGCCCTGTACGTGCTCCTGCTGGACCAGGCGTCCAAGGAGTGGGTCCGCGGCGCGTTCGGCCTGCATGAATCCGTCGAACTCATTCCCGGATTCTTCAATCTGACCTATATCCGCAATACCGGCGCGGCGTGGGGCATGTTCAGCGGACAGAACCTGACCCTGGCCCTGCTGGCGGCCGTGATGCTGGTCGCGCTGGTCCTGTTCCGCCGCAAGATCATGCCGCCCGGCACGCTTCATCGCGTCGCTCTCGGCCTGCTCTGCGGCGGCATCGCCGGCAACCTGCTCGACCGCCTGCGCCTCGACTACGTCACCGACTATCTCGATTTCTATGTCGGCACCTGGCACTGGCCCGCCTTCAATATCGCCGATGCCGCCATCTGCATCGGCGTCGGCATCTATCTGCTCGGCACGCTCCTCGCCCCCCGCCCCGCGCCATGACCTGCCTTCGGGGTCAGACCGTAACGATCCACTTTCGTCCGGACGACGCATGAGCGCGCTGTGCGCCCATGTCCTGGTCGGCCCGACGGCCTCGGGCAAAAGCGCGGTGGCACTGCATCTGGCGATGGAGAGCCGCCCCCTCCGCCCCATTCTGTCCGCCGACTCCATGGCCGTGTACCGCGGAATGGACATCGGCACTGCCAAGCCCGATGCCGCCGAACGCGACGCCGTTCCCGTCTTCGGCCTGGACCTGGCGGATCCCGACCGGCCGTTTTCCGTCGGCGACTATCTCGCCGCGATTCGTGCCGCCGCGCCGGCCATCGCCGCAACCGGCGCCATGCCCATGGTCGTCGGCGGCACCGGGCTTTATGTGAAGTGCCTGCTCGAAGGCCTCGACGCCGCTCCCTCCGATCCCGTTCACCGGGCCGCCGCCGAGGCCCTGCTGGCCGCCGAAGGCCTCCCCGCCCTGCAGGCCGCCACCCGGGCCCTCAACCCCGTTCAATACGCCCGCCTGCGCGATCCCGAAAATCCCCGGCGCGTCGTGCGCGCCTACGAACTGCTGGCGGCCGGCCATCCGCTGCCCGCCGCCGCCGATCGCCCGAAACCCCGCATTGCCGGACTGCGCCTGCCCCCGGAGGAATTGCGCGCCCGCATCGACCGGCGCGCCCGCCAGATGTTCGCCCGCGGGCTGCTCGACGAAGTGCGCGCGCTGCGCGAACGCCACCCCGTTCTGTCCGATACCGCCCGGCACGCCATCGGCTACAAGGAAGCCGCGCGCGTCCTCGACGGGGAAATCGGAGAAGAAGAGGCCATCCATTTGACTGCCGTGCGCACCGCGCAGTACTCCCGGCGACAGATGACCTGGTTCCGCCACCAGGCCGACGTGGCCTGGGTGGAGGTCGGCCCTCGCGACGATACCGAACGCCTGGCCGGCAAGGTCCAAGCCATCTGGGCCGCCCACGGCCCCGCCCCCCTGCGGATTTGAACCGCCCTTCCCTTGGCCGCCTCCCTGTGCTACAACCCCGTCATGAGCCCGCTCCGAGAAACCTAGCCATGCCGACTGCCCGGAAAGTCCGTTCCGCCCCGTCCGCCGCCGGAGGCGATGCCGCCTCGCTGTTTCTCGTCTGCGGCACCGATGACCTCTCCGCCACCCGCAAAGCCGACGAGATCGTCGCCCGCCTGTGCCCCCCCGAGGAACAGGCCTTTGGACTGGAAACCTTCGATCCCGATCCCGACCTCAACGCCGATGCCGTCTGCGCTTTTCTGCGCAACGTCATGGAAGCCCTGCTGACGCCGCCGTTCCTCGGCGGAGCCAAAACCGTCTATGTCCGCAATGCGCCGTTCTTCAACCCCATGGTCGAACCCGGCAAATTCGCCAGCGTCAAAACCGAGATCGAGCGGCTGGTCGCCCTGCTCAAAAACGGCCTGCCGGACGGGGTCCGCCTCGTGCTGCTGACCCGCAGCGTCCACAAAGCCACCAGCTTCTTCAAGACCTTCCAGGGTCAGGGGGAAGTCCACGCCTTCGACGAACCGGAACAGTCCCGGGATATCCAGGCCGACTTCATTCCGCAGGTGGAACAGCGGCTGGCCGACCGCGGACTCTCCATGTCCGGCGACGTCATGGCCGCGTTTCTCGATCGCGCCGGCTACGGCCTGCGGCACGTCTCCAATGAAATCGAGAAACTGTCGCTCTATCTGGGCGACCGCAAAAAAGTCACCGTGGAGGATGTGGTCCAGATGGTCGCGCCCGTTCGCGAAGGCAAGTTCTGGGAGTTTGCCGACGCCTTCTGCACCGGCAGTCTGCCCCACGCCCTGCGCGTCATGCACCGCCTGCTCGGACAAGGCGAGAACGCCGTGGGCCTGGTCGTCAGCCTCCAGAACCGGCTGCGCGACATGCTGGTGCTGGCCGACTGCCTCAAGCGCGGCTGGGCGCGCCTCTCCGGCGGCGAGCGCTACCGCAAGCTGGACTGGAACGTACCGCCCGATGGCGAGGACATCCTGGCCGCTCTCGAAAAGGATCCCCGCAAGGGCCATCCCTTCGCCCAGGCCAAGATGGCGGCGCAGGCCGCCCGCTTCCCGGCCAGCCGCTGGTTCCGCTGGCTTCATGACGCCGTGGACGCCCAGTCCGCCATGACCGGCGGCGACGCCGTGGATCCCGCCCTCGCCCTGGAAATCTTCACCACGCGCACCCTCGGCGAACTCATGACTTCATCTGCCAAGCCGGCCGGCTGAATCCGCTCCCCCGATCCGCGCCCGGCGGCGTTCCAATTGACGAAACGGCGCTTCGTGCGTATCGTCTGGCCCTTGATATGACCAAGAAGCATTCCCATTCCAAGCACGAGCCGCCGGCGGACGAAGCCAAGCCCCCTGTTGCGGCGGAAGAGCCGGCGGCCGCCGCGGAAGCGGAGCCCGCCCCTTCGGCCGCGGAGGAACCCGCCGCCGCTCCCGCCCCCGCTCCGGAACCCCCGGAGCCGCTCCAGCATCAGCTGCTGCGCCTGCAGGCCGATTTCGAAAACTACCGCAAGCGCATGGCCCGCGAACGCCAGGACTGGATCGCCTTCGCGTCCGAAAAACTGGTCCTCGACCTTCTCCCGGTGCTGGACCACTTCGAACTCGGTCTCGCCGACAGCGCCAGAAACGGCGCCCCGGCGGCGTTCACCGAGGGCTTCCAGCTCATCTACAACCAGTTCCGGGCCGTCCTGGAAAAAGCCGGCGTCCAGGCCATCGAGGCCGAAGGCCGGCCCTTCGATCCCAACCTGCACGAAGCCATCACCCACATGCCCTCGGACACCGTTCCCGAAGAGCACGTCGTCACCCAGACCCGGCGCGGGTACAAAATGGGCGACAAACTCCTGCGCGCCGCCCAGGTCGTCGTCTCTTCCGGCCCCGCCGCGGAATAGGCGGCGCCCCTTCCCATGAGCACCAAGCGCGATTGTTATGATGTCCTCGGCGTGCCCCGCACCGCCTCCGAAGACCAGATCAAAAAGGCCTATCGCAAACTGGCGATGAAATACCACCCGGACCGCAATCCGGGCGACAAGGAGGCCGAGGAGAAATTCAAGGAGGCCACCGAGAGCTACGAAATCCTCTCCAACGCCGACCTGCGCCAGCGCTACGACCAGTTCGGCTGGGACGCCTTCGAACGCGGCGGCGGCCGGGGCGGATTCGGCGGCGCCGGCCACATTGATCTCGAAGAAGCCCTGCGCGCCTTCGCTTCCGCCTTCGGCGGCGGCGGCGGGTTCGGCGGCGGCAGCTTTTTCGAAGGCCTGTTCGGCGCCATGGGCGGCAGTCCCCGCGACCGCGGCGGCCGCGCCCGCGGCGCCGACCTGCGCTATGACCTCGAAATCGATTTCGAAGAGGCCGCGTTCGGCTCCCGCCGCGAGCTCTCCCTGCAGATTGTGGAAGACTGCGAAACCTGCAAGGGCACTGGCGCCGACGGCTCAAGCAAACCGGAAACCTGTCCGAAGTGCGGCGGCCGAGGCATGGTGGTCAGTTCCAACGGATTTTTCCAGGTCCGCCAGCCCTGTCCTCACTGCGGCGGCACCGGCGAATTCATCCGCCACCCCTGCCGCACCTGCCGCGGCGAAGGCCGCGTCAAGATGCCGCGCACTATCAGCCTGGCCATTCCCGCCGGCGTGGATACCGGCTCGCGCATGCGTCTGGCCGGCAAGGGAGAAGGCGGTTCCCGCGGCGGCCCGCCCGGCGACCTCTTCGTCGTCCTGCATGTGCGGCCCCATGAACTGTTCGCCCGCCAGGGCCAGGACATCCACACCGACATTCCCATCCCCTTCCACATCGCCGCCCTCGGCGGCGAAGTGCAGGTCCCCACGCTGCGCGGCGACGTCCCGCTGAAAATCCCCGCGGGCACGCAGCCCGGCCGGACCTTTACCCTGCGCGGGCTGGGGCTCACCGACGTGCGCGGCCATTCCGTCGGCGACCATCAGGTCACCGTTTCCATCGAAGTCCCGACCGGCCTCTCCCGCAGCGCGGGCGACCTGCTCGCCGCCTTCGGCGCCGCTGTCAAGGAATCCAACCACCCCCGGCTGGCCGCCATCCGCAAAAAAGCCGCCGGATTCTACGAACGCAAGGAAGCCATGGAGACCGCCCGAGGCGACTCATGAATACACCCGCCCCCTCCGCGCCGGACACCCCCGCCCGGAACATGCACTTCATCCGCGAAATCATCGCGGAAGACAACCGCACCGGCAAATACGGCGGAAAAGTCGTCACGCGCTTCCCGCCCGAGCCCAACGGCTATCTGCACATCGGCCACGCCAAGGCCATCTGCCTCGATTTCGGCATGGCCCTTGAAAACAACGGCGAATGCCACCTGCGCATGGACGACACCAACCCCGTCAAGGAGGACGTCGAATACACCGACGCCATCAAGGCCGACGTCCGCTGGCTCGGTTTCGACTGGGGCCCGCACTATTACCACGCGTCCGACTACTTCGAGCAGATGGCCGAACTGGCCTGCGGCCTGATCCGCGACGGCAAGGCCTACGTCTGCGAACTCACCGCCGACGAGTGGAAAACCTACCGCGGCATCCCCACCGAACCCGGCCGCGAATCGCCCTTCCGCAACCGGTCGCCGGAAGAGAATCTCGATCTGTTCCAGCGCATGCGCGCCGGGGAATTCCCCGACGGCTCCAAGGTGCTGCGCGCCAGGATCGACATGGCCTCGCCCAACCTCCACCTGCGCGACCCGGTGATCTACCGCATCCTCCACACCCCCCACCCCCACGCCGGCGACAAGTGGTGCATCTATCCCATGTACGACTACGCCCACCCCATCGAGGACGCCCTCGAGAAAATCACCCACTCCATGTGCACCCTCGAGTTCGAAGTGCACCGCCCTCTCTACGACTGGGTCATCCGGAACTGCCGCCTGTTTCCGTCGCAGCAGATGGAATTCGCGCGCCTGTCGCTGACCTACACGGTCATGAGCAAGCGCAAGCTGCTTGAACTGGTCCAGCAGAAGCTTGTCCACGGCTGGGACGACCCCCGCATGCCGACGCTGTGCGGCCTGCGCCGCCGCGGCGTCCCCCCCGCCGCCATCCGCGAGTTCTGCGAGCGCGTCGGCATCACCAAGTACGATTCGCTCACCGATGTCGCCCTGCTCGAACACTGCATCCGCGACGATCTCAACAAGACCGCCCCCCGCGCCATGGCCGTGCTCGATCCCCTGCGCGTTGTCATCGACAACCCCGAAGCCCTGCCGACTTCGATCCGCGGCGTCAACAATCCCGAAGACCCCGCCGCCGGCGAACGCGATATTCCCTTCGGCCCCGAACTCTTCATCGAGCGCGGGGATTTCGCCGAGACGCCCCCCCCGAAGTATTTCCGCCTCTCCCCCGGCAAGGCCGTCCGCCTGCGCAATGCCGGCTTCCTGACCTGCACCGGCGTCGAGAAGGACGAAAGCGGCGCCGTCACCTCCGTGCGCGGCACATTCGCTCCCATGGACGCCGGCCTCAAGGTCAAGGCCACCATCCACTGGGTCGCGGCCCATACGGCGAAGCCCGTCGAAGTCCGGCTCTACGACCGGCTGTTCAACGTGCCCGAGCCCGACGGCGACAAGGACGTGGATTTCAAGACCCACCTCAACCCCGACTCGCTCCGGACCGTTCAGGCGCTTGTTGAGCCCTCCCTGGCCGAGGCCCGGCCCGGCGACCGCTTCCAGTTCGAGCGCATCGGCTACTTCTGCGCCGATCCCGACAGCCGCCCCGGCGCCCCCGTCTTCAACCGTACCGTCACCCTCAAAGACTCCTGGAAACCCGCGTGAGGAAGCCAAAAGACAGGGGTCAGAGCTCAGGGTTCAGGAAAGGAGCTGAACCCTTTTCCGTTCCCGGTCGCTGAATAGGATAGCATGCGTGTGTCTCGTGCCCAACCCGTTGCGCCGGTTCTGATCAATCCGGATTTTCCACACTGTGGAAAAAAGTTTTCCATAGCGTGGAAAAACGCCGGAGATATTTTCCATGGCGTGGAAAACGCATCCGCCCATCCTGTAAATCCTGCCATCCTGTCTTCATTTCATCTCTCCCCGTGACCATCCACCTCCAGCGTATTGAAGTCCGGCACGCCTTTCCCGTCGTGTTCACCCGCGATCTGTTCGCCCCGCGCAATCCCGCGCTCCGCGATGCCGTCATCCGCGGCCAGCCGGACCGCCGCCATCGCTGCCTGGTCCTGATAGACCGCGGCGTGAAGAAGGCCTTCCCGGATCTGCCCGCCCGGATCCGCGCCTATGTCCAGGCCCATGCCGATGCCCTGGAGCTGGTGCGCCCCCCCCTGGTTCTTGCCGGCGGCGAAACCATCAAGCAATCCGCCGCCCCTGTCCGCCGGATGCTGGACGCCCTGCGCGACGGCAACATCTGCCGTCACTCCTATTGCCTGGCCATCGGCGGCGGCGCCTTCCTCGATGCCGCCGGCCTGGCCGCCGCCCTCTTCCACCGCGGCGTCCGCCATGTCCGCATCCCCACCACCGCCCTCGCCCAGGCCGACTCCGGCGTCGGCGTCAAAAACGCCATCAATTTCGGCGGCTCCAAAAACCTTCTCGGCACCTTCGCCCCTCCCTGGGCGGTCCTCAACGATACCGCCTTCCTCGATTCTCTTCCGCTTCCCCTCCTGCTCGACGGCATCGCCGAAGCCGTCAAGGTCGCCGCCATCAAGGATGCCGCCTTTTTCCGGTCCATCGAACGCGCCGCGCCGAAGATCGCCCAGCGCGACCTGCCCGCCATCCGGCGCATCCTCCAGCGCTGCGCCCTGCGGCATCTGGAACACATCGCCACCTCCGGCGATCCCTTCGAACTCGGCACCGCCCGGCCCCTCGACTACGGCCACTGGTCCGCCCACAAGCTCGAGGCGATGTCCCGCCACCGCCTGTCCCACGGACACGCCGTCGCCATCGGCATCGCCCTCGACGCCCTCTATGCGGCCTGCCTCGGCCTGCTGCCCGAATCCCAGGCCTTGCGCCTGATCCACACCCTCCGCGCCTGCGGACTGCCTGTCTTCGATCCCGAACTGACCCGTACCACGCGCCAGGGCCGCCTCGCCGTCCTCGACGGCATCGAGGACTTCCGCGCCCATCTCGGCGGCGAACTCACCGTCACTTTCCCCGCCCCCCTCGGCTCCCGCGTCGAACTGCACGCCATCGATCAAACCCTGATGGCCGACTGCATCGCCGCTCTCGCCGAGTGGGGTCAACCCTTGCATGGCAAGTCCCGGGACCGCGATTGCACAGGCAAGGGCTGACCCCATGACTCCGTTTCCGGTTTCGTTCTGCCTGAACGCCTGCGACGCCTCGACGTGGAAGGCCGCGCAGAAAAGCCTCGATGCCGTGGTGCCGGCGGTCAAGGCGCTCATCGCCCCGAACCGCCCGTTTCCCGTCAGCCTCCATCTGGGCAACCGCGCCCTGCGGGAGGCCCGGTCCCGGGCGGCCGACCTCCGGAAATGGCTGGACGACCACGGCTGTTTTCTCGCCGCCCTCAACGCTTTCCCTTACGGACGATTCCAAAACGTCCGCGTCAAAACCAGGGTCTATCGTCCGAACTGGACCGATCCGGACCGTCTGGCCTATACCCGCCAGGCCATCGCGTTCCTGAGCGGATTCCTTCCGGAAGGCGAAACCGGCACCGTCACCACCGTTCCCGGCGGATGGAGCGGCGACTGGATATCGCCTGACGACAACCGCGAGGCCTTGAAGAATCTGCGGAAGGCAGCGGACTGCTGCCGCGAAGTGGAAGGGGGCACCGGCCGCCGCATCCGGCTGGCCATCGAACCCGAACCCGGCTGTGCCTGGGACCTGTTCGACCGGCGCCTCGCCAAGCTGGGCCCCGCAGTCGGCTGGTGCCTCGATACCTGCCATGCCGCCGTGGAATTCCGCTCCATTGAAAAACTCGACTGGACGCGCATTGTCCGCGTCCAGCTGTCCGCCGCCATCGAATGCGACAACACGCCCGCCGCCCGCGCCGCGCTGGCCCCCTTTGCCGAACCCCGATTCCTCCACCAGACCCGCGCCGCCCTCGACGGAGAAATCATCGGCGAATGGCCCGACCTGACCGATGCGCTCGCAGATCTGCCGAAACTGCCGAAGTCAGCCGTGGTCCGCACCCATTACCATGTGCCGCTGACGTGGAAAGGGTCGGGCCCCTTGCGCTCCACCCGGAGCCTCCTTACCCCCGCCTTTTTCCGGCAGGCCCGCGGCGCCTTCTGCGAAGTGGAAACCTACACCTATTCGGTGCTTCCCGAATCTGTACGTCCCCGCCCCCTGGCCGAATCCATCGCCGCCGAGCTGCGCTGGGCGGCCCGGCGCTACGGTCCGTCTTCGTCCTCGAACCGGAAAACGGTTTCCCCCGGCTTGGCGTAGCCCAGCTTCTCCCGCGCAATTTTCTCGATAAAGCGCGGATCCTCCTGCAGGCGGGCCTGCTTCAACCGCAGCATCCGCAGCGCCTCGGCCTCCCGCTGGATGTCCAGCCGCAGCTCCGCCGCCCGCGCCCGCAGCTCCCGCTGACGCTCGATCAGCGGCAGAAAAAGGCGAACCACGATCCCGATGACAAGAACAACGCTCGCAATCAGGCAGATCCGCTGGATGAACTTCAAATAGTCCATGGCCGGCATCCTACCTTTTCCCGATCCGCCTGCGCAACCCCCGCCGCACCGGCCCCGCCCCTGCTTTTTTTTCGGACTTTCCGTTGTTCCCGCCCCCGGAATGCACTAGGATCGCGCCATGGTTCAGTTGCAGATCACCCCCTTACCGACGGGAGCCCGCCATGACGACGCCCTCTAACGCCGAACCGGCCTTCACCCTGCTGCGACCCCTGCCGACCACGGCCATGTTCTGGCAGGACACGGAAATCACCCGCTCCGACCTGCTGGCCCATTCCGCCGCCCTGGCCTCGCTCTATTTCTCCGCCCCCGGCGAGCGCATCGTCCTCTTCTCCGAAAACCGGCCGGAATGGATCGCCGCCCTGCTCTCCATCTGGCGCAACCACTGCATCGCCGTTCCCGTGGATGCCATGAGTCCCGCCCCGGAACTGGCCTATGTCCTCGGCCAGACCGAACCCGTCGCCCTCTTCTGCTCCGCCAAAACCCGGCCCGTTGCGCAGGAAGCCCTTCGCTCCCTGCCCGCCCTGTCCGTCCGCGTCATCTGCTTCGATGAGGAAGACTTCCCCGCCATGCCCTCCGGCGCCCTCGCGTCCGCCCCGCTCGCGTCCGGAACCGCCGACACGCTGGCCGCCATCCTCTTTACCTCCGGCACCACCGGAAATCCCAAGGGCGTCATGCTCACGTTCGGCAACCTCAAGGTCAACCTGGAATCCGTCTGCGACCGCGTGCCCATCTTCCGCCCTGAAAGCCGCACCTTCGCCCTGCTGCCGTTCCATCACATCCTGCCCCTGATGGGCTGCATCCTGGCCCCGCTGTACTCCGGCGGCACCCTCATTCTGTCGCATTCCCTCGATCCCGCCGAAATGGTCGCCACCATGCGCCGCCGAAAGGCCACCATCCTCATCGGGGTGCCGCGGCTCTATGCCCTGTTCCGCAAGGCCATCGTCGAAAACCTGTTCAAGTCGCCCGTCGGCCGCCTGCTCTACCGCCTGTCCGCCACGATTAACCGCCTCCCCGTCTCCCGGGTTCTGCTCTTCCCCGTCCAGAAAAAGTTCGGCGGATGCCTTCGCCAGATGGTGTCCGGCGGCGCCCCCCTCGACCGCGACGTCGCCCGCGACCTGACCCTCTGCGGCTTCCAGGTGCTGGAAGGCTACGGCATGACCGAATGCGCCCCCATGATCACCTTCCCCCGCCCCGAAGCCGTCCGCCTCGGCTCCTGCGGCCAGCCCTGCCTGCCCGATTCCGTGCGCATCGAAGACGGCGAAGTGCTCGCCCGGGGTCCCCACGTCACTCCCGGCTACTGGAAAAATCCGGAGGCTACCGCGGAAGCCATCCAGGAAGACTGGCTCCATACCGGCGACCTCGGCTATCTCGACAGCGACAACTATCTGTTCATCACCGGCCGCAAGAAGGAAATCATCGTCCTGCCCAACGGCAAAAAGGTCAATCCCGCCGAACTCGAAGAGAAACTGGCCGGTCTCTCCCCCGACATCAAGGAGGTGGCGGTCACGTTCCGCGACGACCTGCTCCATGCCCTGATCGTCCCGCAGCCCGGCTTCCTCGACGGCATTCCCGCCGCCCAGGCCGAACATTTCCGCTGGAATCTGCTCGAGCCCTACAACCGCCTCGCCCCCCCCGCCAAGAAAATCACCCAGCTGACCATTGTGACCGGCGAACTGCCCCGCACCCGCCTCAGCAAGCTCAAGCGCCATGAACTGCCCGCGCTGGCCGTCGGCACGTTCTCCGGCGATTCCACCCCCGCGCCCCGGCCCGAAGATCTCGGCCCCGCCTATGAAGCCTTTGACCGCTTCCTGCGCACCGAACTCGACTGTCTGCGGGTCTCCCCGACCGCCCACTGGGAAATGGACCTGGCCCTCGATTCCCTCGCCCGTCTCTCCGTCCTGATCTTCATCGAAAAAACGTTCGGCGTGAAACTCCCTGAAAGCGTCTTCCAGGAATTTCCCACGGTGCTCGCGCTGGCCAGGCACGCCGACGAACACCGCCTCTATTTCCGCGAACGCGCCGGCAGCTGGGACTCCCTGCTCAAGGCCCCCGACGGCGAAAAGCCCTTGCAGCTGCCGCGGTCCGGCTGGGTGCATCCGTTCCTCAAAACGCTGCTGGGCGGCATTCTCCGGCTGATCTTCCGCGTGCGGGCCGAAGGCCGCGAACACCTGCCCGCCCATACCCCCTGCATCCTGGTCGCCAATCACCAGTCCTATATTGACGGCCTCTTTGTCTCCATGTTCCTGAAAAACGCGTTCCTTCGCCGCACGTTCTACTACGCCAAGCGCAAGCACGTGAAAAAAGGCCTGCTGGAATGGCTTGCCCGCAATGCCAACGTCATCGTCGTCGAAGTCGGCCGCGACGTGCAGCTCTCCCTCCAAATGATGGCCCAGGCCCTCCGCCAGGGCGGGAACCTGCTGATCTTCCCGGAAGGCACCCGCTCCGAGGACGGTCAGCTAGGCGACTTCAAGGGCACCTTTGCCGCCCTGGCGCTCGAACTGAATATTCCCGTCATCCCCGTCGCCATCAGCGGCGCCATCCGCGCGCTGCCCCGCGGACGCCGCATCCCCCGCTTCCTGACCCGCGTCACCGTCCGCTTCCTGCCGCCCCTCCCTATCGGCCCCGATACCACCGAATCCGCCCTGGCCGACGCCACCCGCGACGCCATCGCCCGCCATCTGATCCAGTAAAACCCTTGTCGCTGGCCCATGGTTCCGCCCGTCCTTTGAGTCTCGGTTATAATAATAACCGAGACTGTTTACTGAGTCCAAACTCCTTGTAATCGAAATTGACTTAATTCTCATCGCTATCGCCTGAAAACCGGCGATTCAACGGGGCACCAAACGAGAGAAGAGTCTGGTTGCCCGGTCCGTATACGAGCCTCCGCAGCACACCGGCCCGAAACAGCCGGAGGACCCGCTGAAAACGGGCAGACATCGTCCCGGTTCGTTTTGCACACGGCTCAATATTTTAGGTTTTGTGGAAACGGTTTAACGCTTTTTCGGTTTTTAGGCAGATAATTCTTGCCCTTGTCGAGCCAAGAGATAAAGATGTGCCCCGATATGTCGACTCGTCGTTGCAGAATCGCCGTGGGTGCCGACCACGGCGGCTATGATTTAAAGGAACAGCTGGCCGGCTGGCTCAAAAGCCAGGGGCACAACGTCACCGACGTCGGCACCCACTCCAAGGACGCGGTGGACTATCCCGTGTTGGCCGCCGCCGTGGCCCGCGCCGTGGCGTCGGGCCGCTGCGACCTCGGCATCATGGTGGACGGCGCCGGCATCGGCTCGGCCATGACCGCCAACAAGATCCCGGGCGTCCGCGCCGCCGCCTGCTACAACGAGGCCCTCGCCAAAAACTCCCGGCAGCACAACGGCGCCAATGTCCTGACCCTCGGCTCCGGACAAACTGATTTTGAAAAGGCGAAAGCCATCGCGGATGTCTTCATCGCCACGGAATGCACCGAAGAGAGGCACCTGCGGCGCGTTCAGATGATCCAGGACCTCGAAAGCGGCCGGGCGGGCACCCCCGTCATGACGGCCATAAAGGAGATGAAATTGGAACTCAGCCCCCAGGATGTCGCGCGAATCGCCGAGCGCGTCAAACAGATCGTCGGCGGCGGCGGCGCCAGCCAGGGCAGCGTGGAGAATCTCCCCCCCGCCCAGCTGGCCCGCATGATTGACCACACCATCCTCAAGCCCGAGGCCACCCAGTCGGATGTCAAGAAGCTGTGCGAGGAAGCCCTCAAGCACAACTTCTTCAGCTGCTGCGTGAACTCGTCGTGGGTGCGCACCGCCGCCCAGGCCCTCCGCGGCTCGTCCGTCAAGGTCTGCGCCGTCGTCGGCTTCCCCCTCGGCGCCGCGCCGCCGGAAATCAAGGCCCTCGAGGCCCGCCGCGCCATCCGCGAAGGCGCCAAGGAAATCGACATGGTCATTAACGTCGGCCTCGTCAAGTCCGGCGACTGGGACGCCGTCACCAAGGACATCCGCACCGTCGGCGAATCCTGCAAGGACGGCGGCGCCCTGCTGAAGGTCATTCTGGAGACCTGCCTGCTGACCAAGGACGAGATCGCCAAGGCCTGCGAGGCCTCCATGAAGGCCCGCGCCGACTACGTGAAGACCTCCACGGGCTTCAACAAGGGCGGCGCCACCGCGGAGGACATCGCCCTGATGGCCCGCACCGTCGCGCCCAAGCGCCTCGGCGTCAAAGCCTCCGGCGGTGTCCGCACCTACGCGGACGCCATGCTGATGATCCGCAACGGGGCCACCCGCATCGGATCGTCCAACAGTGTGAAAATGATGGAAGAAGCGGCCGCCGCCACCGGCGGCAAATAACAAGGAGCCCCCATGGCAGAACTCAGAACCTACATATTCATCGACAGCCTGCAGCCGCAGTTCGCCTCGTTCCTGGCGACGGTGGCCAAGGGCTACCTGCCCGTCGAGGGCCAGGCCGCGCTGTTCGTGGAAATCTCCCCGGGCATCGCCATCAATCAGGTCACCGACGTGGCCCTCAAGTCCACCCGCGTGCGTCCCGGCATGCAGATCGTCGAACGCCTCTACGGCATGCTCGAGATCCATTCGGATTCCCAGGCCGACGTCCGCCAGGCCGGCGCCGCCATCCTCAAGGACCTCGATCTCGACGAACACCAGCGCATCAAGCCCAAGGTCTATTCGTCCCAGGTCATCCGCAACATTGACGACCACCAGACGATGCTGATCAACCGCATGCGCCACGGCAACCTGATCACGCGCGGGCAGTCGCTCTACATCATGGAGGTCGCCCCCGCCGCCTACGCCGCGCTCGCCGCGAACGAGGCCGAAAAGGCCGCCGACATCAACATCCTCGAGGTCATCACGTTCGGGTCCTTCGGCCGCATCTGGCTCGGAGGCGAAGAGCGCGATATCGACGTCGCCTTCCGCGCCGCCGAAGCCGCCATCGAGGCCGTCACCGGCCGCGCCGAGGGCTCCGGCTCCCGGCAGTAGGCCCCCGCACACTGTAAAAAGAAAACCAAACAACAAGAGGTACGAAAATGGCAGATGCATTGGGAATGATTGAAACCCGCTCCTTCCCCGCGACGGTCGAAGCCGCGGATGCGATGGTCAAGGCCGCCAAGGTCGAGCTGGTCACCTACGAAAAAACGGGCGGAGGCTATACCTCCGTGATCGTCCGCGGCGACGTCGCCGCCGTCAAGGCCGCCTGCGACGCCGGCCAGATCGCCGCCGGCCGCGTCGGCGAAGTGGTCGCCGTCCACGTGATCGCCCGCCCCCACGCCAACGTGGATGCGGTGCTTCCGCTGGGACGCGCCCCCGCCAAGGGCGGCAAGTAATCCGCCCCGTGCGGAAGCCGTCCGCCCCGCGCGGGCGGCTTCCGCCACCCTTTTTCTTTCGAGCCCATCTCCCGGAGGCAGTCGCATGAATCTCGGCAAAGTCGTCGGCACCGTCGTGTCCACCCGCAAGGAATCCGTCCTGGACGGAATCCGCTTTCTCCTTGTCCGCCTCGTTGACACCGAGGGCAAGGAAACCTCCTCGTTTGTCGTGGCCGCCGACGCCATGGGCGCCGGCCCGGGCGAACTGGTCCTGACCGCTGCCGGATCCTCCGCCCGCCAGACCACCCTGACCCAGAACAAGCCCGTGGACAACGTTATCATGGCCATCGTGGACACCTGGGACGTCGACGGCAAAACCAAGTACACGAAATGATTTCCGGTAGGGACGCCGCGCCGCGGCGTCCGCCGATCCCCAACCCCACCGGCGGGAGTATGAGATGAAACTGACCGACCAAGACATTGAAGCCATTGCCCGGCGCATCGCCGGCGATCTCGGCGGCGGATCCGCCGCCCCGGCAGCCGCTCCCGCCGCCCCGCCGAGCGCCGCCGCGCCGTCCATCCCTTCCGGTACCGTCGGCGTCTTCGCCACCGTGGACGAAGCCGTCGCCGCCGCCAAGGCCGCCTTCCCCGTGTTTTCCGCCCTGCCCCTGTCCCGTCGCGAACAGGTCATCCAGAGCATCCGCGCCGTCATGCGCGAGAACGCCACGGCCCTTGCCAGGTCCGCCGCTGACGAAACCGGCTACGGCCGCTTCGAAGACAAGATCCAGAAAAACCAGCTCGTCATCGAAAAAACCCCTGGCACCGAAGACCTGCCTCCGACCGCCTGGACCGGCGACCACGGCCTGACCCTGATGGAGCCCGCCCCCTACGGCATCATCGGCGCCATCACCCCGACGACCAACCCCACTTCCACCATCATCTGCAACGCCATCGGCATGCTGGCCGCCGGCAATGTCGTGGTCTTCAACGTCCACCCCTCCGCCAGGCAGTGCTCCATCGAAACCGTCGCGCTCATCAACAAGGCCGTCATGGCCGCCGGCGGCCCGCCCAACACCGCCGTCTGCGTCGGCGAATCCTCCATCGAATCCGCCGGCCAGCTCATGAAGCACCCCGGCATCCGCGTCCTCGTCGTGACCGGCGGCGGCGGCGTCGTCAAGGCCGCCATGTCCAGCGGCAAGCGCGCCATCTGCGCGGGCCCCGGCAATCCCCCCGTCGTCGTGGATGAAACCGCCGACATCGAGAAAGCTGCCAGCGACATCGTTCTGGGCGCTTCGTTCGACAACAACATGATCTGCGTCGAGGAAAAAGAGACCGTCGTGGTCGCCTCCGTCGCCGACAAGCTCATCCAGGCCATGACCCGCAACAACGCGGTGCTGATTGACAAATCCAAAATCCAGGCCATGGAACAGGTCATCTTCTCCAAGATGGCCGGCCCGCGCGGACACGCCACGGTCAACCGCAAGTGGATCGGACAGAACGCCGACAAGATCCTCGCGGAAATCGGCATTGCCGCCCCCCCCACCACACGCCTGGCCATCGTCGAAGTGCCCGAGGACCACCCCCTGCTCTGGACCGAGCAGATGATGCCGGTCATGCCCATTACCCGCGTCCCGAACGTGGACTACGCCATTGATATCGCGTTGCAGATGGAAGGGTTCAATTTCCACACCGCCCTGATGCACTCCAAGAACATCGACAAGCTCTCCAAGATGGCCCGCCAGTGCAACTGCTCTATCTTCGTCAAGAACGGCCGCTCCCAGGCCGGCCTCGGCTTCGGCGGCGAAGGCTTCACCTCCTTCACCATCGCCTCGCCCACCGGCGAAGGCCTGACCACCCCCCGCAGTTTCTCCCGCTGGCGCCGCTGCGCCCTCATCGACCACTTCCGGATCGTCTGACAAGAAGAAACCCCTTAGACAGGATGTACAGGTTTGTTCAGGATTCACAGGATGGAGCCGCGCAGAATTCATCGGCCATGAAAGATGATGAGTTAACCCATCTGATTATCGGCTGCGCAATGAAGGTCCACAGAACTCTGGGCAATGGGTTTCTGGAGTCGGTCTACCAAAAGGCACTGACGCATGAGCTGCAGAAGGCCAAATTGACGATTGAATGCGAAATACCGATCAATGTGACTTACGATGGCCTTGATGTGGGCCATTATTTTGCTGACATTCTGGTGGCCCGCCGGGTCATCGTGGAAATCAAAGCCATGGACCAGCTGGCTTCTGCCCATGAAGCGCAGTTGGTGAATTATCTGACGGCCACCGGATATGATTTGGGCCTGCTCGTCAATTTCGGCTCATCCAGCCTGCAATACAAAAAGAAATTCCGCGTGTATCGAAAACCCGATTCCCATCCTGTTAATTCTGAAAATCCTGTAATCCTGTCTACGACTTCTTTGCCCTCATGAAACCCCACCCCGCATTCGCTTCCATCGAGTTCAACAGCGTGCCGGCCGGCCTCTTCGCCGCCGACGCCCTGCTCAAAAAATCCCCTATCGGCCTGATCCGCTCCGGCACCATCGGCGCCGGACGGTTTCTGATCCTGCTCGCCGGCTCCACGGCCTCGGTCGCCGAAGCCCACGAAGAAGCCCTCTTCCACGGCGGCCTGCAGGTTGCCGACGACTGCTTCCTGCCCGACATCCATCCCGTCCTCTACGATGCCGTCCTCGGCAGCATCCGCAAAATGGGCGAAGGCCCGCTGTGGATTCTGGAAACCCCGACCGTCTCCTGCAACCTCCAAGCCATCGAGCGTGCATTGAAGGGCGTCCCCGTGGACCTCATCGAATTCCGCGCCGGCGACCCCCGTATGGACGGTCGCGGACTTGCCATCCTCCAGGGCGACCTCTACGACATCGAAGCCGCCCAGGAAATCGCCCTCGCCTCGCTCGAAACCCGCGGCATCCCCGCCCAGCACCGCGTCCTGACCGCCCCCCACGACGCCCTGCTCGCCCAGATTTCCGTTTCCACCCGTTTCGACCGCGCCCA
>ERZ795048.1673-NODE-1673-length-19387-cov-7.615560_pt1 | contig 19387 bp, 13 predicted proteins | sample MGYA00375132_ERZ795048 | MGnify/ENA primary metagenome ERZ795048 (study PRJEB30177, sample SAMN05720225) | activated sludge metagenome | isolation source: Anaerobic digester | place: Hong Kong | collected 2014-12-17 ... | reverse complement strand
TATTGCGGAAAGGTTGTGCTTTCCCGTGATGCACGCGCGGGACGGTATACGGTGAGCGCGGGGGAGGATAAAAACAGCCTCCATGACAGCGGATATTTTTATATGGAGCAGTACCGGAAGCCCGAGTTTTCTGTCGATATAACTCCCACCAGGGATTACTTCGTGAACGGGGACACTGCGGAGTTCAAGGTCCAGGCGAAATATTTTTTCGGCGCCCCCCTTAAGAATGCCGTACTCCGTTACAGGTTCTACGAAACCAGGCTACGGGACAGTGATACCGTGTACTGGTGGGAAAGCGGCTACAACCGGCGGCAGTCATACAACCGTATACGGCTCCAGGGGGATAAGAATGTGGATGACCAGGGAGTGGCGGTTTTGAAAATTGACTGCGGCACGCATCCCTATGACAGGGAGCTTACCCTTGAGGCGACCGTGACGGACCGCACCAATATCCGCATAACCTCAAAGAAGACTGTCCGCATAGGACGGGGCGATTATTATATAAAGATAATTCCCTCACGGAATTTTTTCACTGCGGACGGCCCCCGCCGTGTTACCATAAAGACCGTACGCCATAACGGCACACCCGTCGGGGGGACCGTGAAGGTGGAGATGTACCGGTATGTATGGAAGCCGCTCCAGATGGTGTATGTCCATGAGCGCAGGCCGGTGTACACCACAACGGTGACCACCGATTCCCGGGGCATCCATGTGCTGAACATTCCGCCCCTGAATGTCTCCGGCGAGTTCGACATTGTGGTGAAAGGGACCGACCGCAGGGGGAACCTCATTGAGGGGTCCCGGGTAGTATGGATATATGATAACTGGTCTGAGCGTGTGGCGTCGCGGTTCAAAAATCTTGAGCTCACCGTGGACCGCACGAAGCTGGGGGGCGAGGGGAATGTTACCTGCCTTGTAAAAAGCAGATATCCTGATTCATACGTATGCCTCACCCTTGAGGGGAGGGATATTTACGAGTCCCGCGTCGTGAAACTCAAGGGGAATATGGGAAAAGCGGTGTTTGCCATAAAGAAGGAGTACGCCCCGAACCTCTATGTCGTGGGGACCATGCAGCGGCACCGCGCCCTGTATACTTCTTCGGCATCGGTGTCGCTGCCGCAGAAAGACACGGCCCTGACTATTGACATTTCACCTGACAAGGAAAAATATCTTCCCGGCGAGAAGGCCACGGTGCGCCTGAAGGTGCGCGACGGAAAGGGAAGGCCGCTGCGCGCTGATCTCTCCCTGGCCTGTGTGGATGAGTCGATATTTCAGATCCGCCGTGACCATACGCCGCGCATGAAGGATTTCTTTTATTCGCGCCTGGCGAACTGGGTCCTCACGGCTTACTCCTATCCCATTACCCTTCTCGCGGGTGCGATCAAGAGCGTCATTACGCAGATCAGGGAGCGCTTCGAGGATACCGCGTTCTGGCAGGGAAATATCAGGACCAACGCCGAAGGAGAGGCGAGGGTCACGTTTACGCTGCCGGATAACCTCACCACATGGCGTCTCACGGCGCGGGGCCATGACCGGGAGGGGCGTGTCGGGGAGCAGGTGAAAAAATTTCTTGTGACACAGGACCTTGTGGCCCGGATCGGTGTGCCCCGTTTTCTGGTTGAGAAGGATGATATCAGCCTGATCGGTATTGTGAACAGTAATACGGAACGGGGACTCGGTGATGTGGCGGTGGAGTTTTCCGCCGATGGTAAAAAAATTGCCCCCGACACACGGCGGCGCATCAGCCTGCCGGGATACGGCTCCGCGCGCCTGTTGTATCCCGTCACCGTTCCGGAGGACAGCAGAAAAATGACACTCCTCTTCAGGGCCTCCGCCGACAGGGATGCGCGGGATGCGCTGAAGCTTTCGCTTCCTGTTGAAAGCCGGGGTACGCCGTATACGCTGTACGGCGCCGGGGACATGAAGGAAAACCGTTCAATAGAACTTACCCCCATAGGGGACACCGGGGATTTCACGTTCAGGCCGGAATACCTCACGGTTACCGTGAATCCCGGCCCCCTCCCGAAAATGCTGCGCGCCTCGCGGTATCTTATGAAATACCAGTACGGCTGTATTGAACAGAGCCTTTCGAAGGTGGTGCCCGTTGTGGCGTTCAGGCGGCTTTTACTCCGGATGAATACGGGGCTGCAGGTGCCGGACAAAAAAATTGAAGCGAAGGCGAAACGAACGCTGCGGATAATCCAGAACCTCCAGAATGATGACGGCACATGGGGATGGTGGAGCGGAGACCGCGGCAACGAATATGTGACCGCCTACGTGATGCATTCCCTGAAAATAATGAAGGGCCTTGGTTTCCGGGTCGATATAAATGTGGTCCGGAAAGGCGCCGACGCCCTGGGGCGGATTGCGGTGAATCCGAACACTGATGACGATGCCCGGGCCTATGCTCTTTATGCCAGTGTAATATGGGGGCGATGGAACGAGTATGCGTACCAGAAACTGGAGCGCTCCGAATATCAGAACCCCTACCGAACCGCGTTCATGGCGCGCTCCCTCGCGGCAGTACGAACCATGCAGCACCTCTCGTCGGGAATAAGGGAGCGGAATGCCGCACGGCTGGGAGAGGTCCTCGGGGAACTGAAGAATATGCAGAAACGCGACAGCCGCGGGATATACTGGCCCGATGCGGCGGGACAGCGGTGGGGCTGGCAGGGAGGGCCGGTGGAAATTACCGCCCATGTGCTTTCGGCCCTTGTGGAGTCGGGGGACGCATCTCCTGTCCCCGGCCTTGCGGCGGCGTCCCTCGGGAGGCGCGGAAGAGGTGACGCGTGGAGTTCCACAAAGGAAACCGCCTATGTCATGGAGGCGCTCTGCGGATACCTCGGGAAGGGCGGCAGCCCGGTATCATCTCCCGGTGAGGTCCGAATTTCCCTGAACGGCAAAGAGGCGGCGAGAATACCCTATAACCCCGCGAAAGTTACCAGTGAAGCGGCGCTGACAAAAAAGATACTCATTCCCGCGGGGGAACGCGGATCACGGTATGTCCTTACGGCTGAAGGGCCGGATAATCCCGCGGTCACCTTCGATGCGGCCCTGCGCGGAAGCCTGTATTTTAATCCGGCAGGATTTTTCTCGTTCCTGAAATCTGAGTCACGGGGGCTCGATTCCCTCGGTAACGGTGTAAGCCTTGTCCGCAGCTATCATGCAGTCCGGCGTGTCCGGGACATGAACAACGCGGAATACATGGTCCCGGGGGACCTGTCTCCTTCCGAAGGGATTGCTGTTGGCGATGAAGTCCTGGTGAAGGTCCGTTTCAGGGCAAGGGACAGGTTCGAATACCTTGTGCTTGAAGATTGCCTGCCTTCAGGATTTGAAGTGACCGCGAAGGACGCCTACAAAGGGATAAAACTGTATTCCCATGTGGAGCGCCGGGACAACAGGATGCTCTATTTCTTCAGCCGGCTGGAAAAGGGGCGGATCTATGAGGTTGCCTACATAATGAGGGCTGAACTCCCGGGATCATTTCTGGCAAAACCCGCACGGATGGAATGTATGTACGAGCCTTCAATACAGGGCTGGTCACAAGCGGCGCGCTTTACCGTAAAGAAGAAGGATTAAAGCACTTTCCGCCGGCTCTGGAAAAAAAAGGAGGCCCTGCTGCAGGTTTTGTCGATATTATAAGTGAAATATACTACATTTTTTGCAGTATCCTCCCCGGCCCCGTAAGGGGGCCGGGGAGGAAGATGTGGCGTGAAAGGGAATATCGAAAGAATGAAGAAATCTGTTAAGCCAAAGGGGCAGTCATTTACAGAGTTTATAGATACTGAAGGGAAAAAATGGGTCCAGACATCCACGGAGGACCTTTTCTCTATCAAGGAAATAAATGATATAATCGGTAAAATCGAGAAAAAGGAGGACGAGGCGGAGGACATTATACTCGCCCGTATCGACTTCAAGCAGGTAAACAAGGATTACTACGAGAAAACAATAGAGCTGCAGGAGCGCCTGAAAAAGAAAAATGAGATGCTGAAAAAACTTGTGGAGGAAGCCCGCACAGTCATCAGCAAAAAGAATCTCATGCTCCGTGAGCTTATTGACTATGTGAAAAAGCTGCACCTCATTTTCGCCTATTACAACATTAATCCGAGAAATGTTGAAAAGGTTGACATCCCCCCGGAGATGATGGAGGGTATCCTCCGTACAAAAGAGGAGGCGCCGCGGGAATTTGAAGAAGAGCAGATTGAATACACCGAAGTTGAAGAGATTCTCCTGGACGATGAAGGAAACGAAGCGGGCCCTGTTTCATAAGGCCCTTGCGTTCTTGTTCTGTGCAGTACCGCTTTGCTGCAGCTATTGCGCTCCTCCGGAAAACCCCCGATATTTCCAAACCTATATGCAGTCTGACCCGGGGAAACTTGACCCCTTTTACAGTACCGACGTGATTTCAGGGCGGGTACTCACGAAAATATGCAGCGGCCTTTTTACCATTGACAGCGACGGTGTTCTTGTGCCGGACCTCCTTCGGGGGTACACCTTTGACGGCAGGGTGCTCCGTGGTACACTGCGGCGGGGTGTGTGTTTCCATGACGGCAGTGAACTGACAGCTGATGATGTCGTTTTTTCGTTTGCGAGAATATGGAAATCCGTGAACCCGACATCCCCGAGGAAGTGGGTGTTTTCCAATGTTCGTGAAATAAAAAAGCACGGGCGGTACCGTTTCAGTATCCTGCTTGAGAAACCGCACGCGGCATTTCTTTCCATGCTTACCATGCCCTGCTGTTTTATCATCTCGCGGTCCGCCTTCACCCGTGACGGGTCGGTAATAGGTTCGGGGCCTTTCGCGCTGCAGGAATGGCGCCAGGACGAAAAGATTGTGCTCCGGAGAAATGAGCGCTATTATGGTACAGTGGCCGCCCTGGAGGGCATGGTGTTCCGTATAATTCCGGAAGACCTTACCGCACGGTTTGAATTTCTTAACGGGACCCTGGATTATTTCGACATACCGTATCTCGCGAATGCGGGGTTCGATACAATACGCCGCAGGGTTGTAGAGGTGCCGGAGCTCAGCGTACATTATGTTGCACTCAATACAGGGCGCTATCCATTCTCCGATGAATCGTTCCGGCGTGCCCTGAACATGGCGGTAGACAAAAAAGCGGTCATGCGGTGCCTGTTTAAGGGCAGGTTCCGGGAGGCTGAAGGCGTTGTGCCTCCCGGCGCCGGTGGATACCGGGGCGTTGTGCGGAAGTACGGATATAATCCCGTGGAGGCGGAAAAGATTATCGCGCGCATGGGGCTTCGCGGAAAGACTGTACGGGTCCTGATCAAATCCGACAATCAGGTATCCCTGATCATGCAGCTGATCCAGTACTATCTGTCGAAGGCGGGTCTCAGGGTGGAAATTGTACCCCTGGAGTGGTCGGCCCTGAAATCGCGTACATTCCGGGGTGACTTCGACATGGCCTATTTTACCTGGATTGCGGATTACCCCGAGCCTGAGAATTTTTTCTATCCGCTTTTTTATTCCCGGAATGCCGGGGCCGGGGGAAACCGTTCCTTTTACCGCAGTGCGGATGTTGACAGGCTCATTGAAACGGCACGCCGTGCGACAAACCGGCAAAAAAGATTTGACATCTACCGCCGCATCGAAGGGATAATTCTTAACGAGGCGCCCTGGATATTTCTGTGGTATGCGGACAAAAGAATTGCCCTGGGCAGCCGCGTGAAGGACTATACACCCTATCCCATTTTCAGCGGGTTCAAGGGGAACCATATAACACTCAGGGAAGAACGAAAATAGAGGAGGATCCCGTGCCGTTAAAGATATATAATACCATGTCAGGGGGCCTGGAAGAATTTATCCCCGGCGGTGAAAAAAAAGAACGAATTGCAGATTATCCCCCGGTGAATGTGTATTCCTGCGGCCCCACGGTGTACAGCTATGCGCACATCGGGAATTTCAGGACCTTTATATTCAATGACCTTTTCAGGAGATATCTGAAGTTCCGCGGCTTTACTGTGAACCACGCGATGAATATTACTGATGTCGATGACAAGACAATCAACGGGGCCCTGGCCGAGAATGTGTCATTAAAGGATTACACCGACAAATACATACAGATATTTTTGGATGATCTTGCTACATTGAATATAGAGCATGTCGAGCACATGCCCCGTGCCACGGAATCCATCGATGCCATGGTGGATCTGATGGAGCGTCTTGACGCGAAAGGGATTGTATACGAAAAGGACGGCTCGCTGTACTTCAGCATAAAAAAATTCGAGGATTACGGGAAACTGAGCCGCCTCGATTCGCGGGAGATACGGAGCGGCCTCAGGTATGATACCGATGAATATGAAAAGGATGATATAAGGGATTTTGCCCTGTGGAAGGCGGGGAAGGAGAATGAGCCCTCATGGGACACCCCTTTCGGAAAGGGGAGGCCCGGGTGGCATATTGAATGTTCCGCCATGGTACGAAAAGTCTTCGGCACCACAATTGATGTACATACCGGGGGTGTGGATCTGATATTCCCCCACCATGAGAACGAAATAGCCCAGAGCGAGGCGGCGTACGGAGAAACGTTCGTGCGGTACTGGGTACACGCGGAGCATCTCCTTGTGGACGGATCCAAAATGTCAAAATCAAAGGGGAATTTTTATACCCTGCGGGACCTTCTTGATAAAGGGTATTCCCCGCGCGCGATCAGATATCTCCTTGTGACCGCGCATTACCGGAAACAGCTGAACTTTACCCTGGATGGCCTTACCCAGGCAGGTCACGCCCTCAGGAGGATTGATAATCTTCTGCTGCGTCTCCGTGAAATCACCAGGAACTCCGATGAAAACCTTGTGGTGAAAACCAACTCCGATGATTTTATAAAAAAATTCATTGAAAGCATGGACGATGATCTGAACGCGTCGAAGGGGTTGGGGGCATTTTTCGAGTATCTCCACACAATCAATTCCCTCCTTGACGAGGACCGACTCACAAAAATTGATGCGGAAAGGGTCCTCGGTGTGCTGAAACGGATAGATTCAGTGTTCGGGTTTATCTTTTTTCAGGAGGAAACGGATGCGGGAGTGGACACGGAAAGAATTGAAGCCCTGATTGATGAGCGGAACCGTTCCCGTAAAGAGAAAAATTTTAAGCGTTCCGATGAAATACGTGACATGCTCCTGGAAGAGGGAGTTGTCCTTGAAGACACAAAAGACGGTACCCGGTGGAAAAAAAAGAAATAATATACGGACGTAATCCGGTCCTGGAATATCTCAGGTCCATGACGCCCCCTGTAGTGGCAGAAATCATGCTGCAGAAGAATGCCCATGGGAAAATTATTGATGTAATACGGCGCGAGGCGAACCATCTCAGGATTCCGGTAAACCTTTGCGAAAAGGAACGGTTTAATGAGTACGGCCCCTCGGCGGCGCATCAGGGTGTGGTGCTGGTACTGTCACGGCAGTCCTCCGGTGAAGACGATGCCACGTTTCTGCGGAACGTGGCGGAGCGGGGCGGTGTTGTGGTGGTCCTCGATCAGCTTACAGATCCCCATAATATCGGCTCAATAATACGTACCACTGAGGTCCTCGGGGGGGATGCTGTTGTAATAGGAAAAACACGGTCCCCTGAAATTAATCCCACCGTAGTAAAGTCTTCTGCCGGTGCCACAGCGTATCTTAAGATTATTACAGTCCCGAATATCTCACGGTTTCTGGAAGAGGCAAAGAAGGCCGGATTCTGGGTAATCGGCTGCTCCCAGGAGGGAACGGTGGATGTCGGAGAAATTTATGACCTGAAACCGGCGGTCCTCGTTGTCGGCAGTGAGGGGACCGGCATGAGGCGGCTTACTGAAGAAAAATGCGATCATGTCGTACAGATTCCCGTGAAGGGAAATATTTCCTCGCTGAATGCCTCCGTCGCGGCGGGTATTATTCTTTATGAACTGCTGCGGTAGCGAATCCTTCCTGAAAAATAAATAACTTGCAATGCTGTATCTTTTCTGATAGAAGTAGTCGGCAGTAAAAAAGAATGATCTTATTTCCGGAACCGGTGGTCAATGGAGAACGCTTCCGGATTCGGCGGCACTCTTCTGGAAGCGCTATATTGGAAAAAAATATAAAATATTTGTTGACCAAAAAATTCCTAAAAAAAATAATCTGGAACAATATGTTCTAAGTGTATTCACTGGCTTTTTGGGCTTTCAGGTTTCGCGGTTCTTTAAAAGTAAAAGGGGTCTTGTATCGTCAGACGGTGCGCTCAGTTTTTTTTTAGCGGGTTGGATTATGGATAATCTAAAAAAAGCGATGTGGTTTACTGCGATAATCACGGTTGTGAATGTGATAATCAGTTTCGTGCTCCTTCAGTGGAAAGGGGTGCCCGAGTTCAGGGGATATCTTACCGGGACTTTGCTGAATCTAATATTTGCGATACTCTGGGTCCTCGGCGCCCGGAAGGGTATGAAGTCGAACACCATTGTGCTGCTTATTATCACGCTGGGGGGGTTCCCTGTACGTCTTGGGATTCTTCTCGTATTCGCTCTGGGGGGGTTATACCTTTTTCAGATGGATACCACGTTTTTCGCACTGGCCTTTCTTGTCTGTACTATTTTCAGCCTTATCATAGAGGTATGGTTTTTTAATAATTTACGGTTTCCCGAATATAAAAAATTTAAGGCAAAGTAATCGCGTATGGATAATAAATCTCTCCAGTCAATGTCTAAAGAAGAACTTATTGCGCTCATCGAAGAGCTTAAGCCTGAATGTCTTCTTATCCCGGACCAGAATAATGATTTTCGTGTAAACTATTTGACCCTTGTCGAAGCTGCTTCCGATATTCTCTTTGTCCTTGACAGGGAGGGTAACCTTATGTACCGCAATTCCGCCTGGGAGCAGCTCTTTCCCTACTCAGACGATCTGATCGGCAAACATTTCACCACGTATCTCCCGCAGCTTGAGGTGGAGCGTGCAAACGCGGTTTTTAATGCTGTTCTGAAGGATGGGCAGCATATAAAAAACGAGATAATGAAGACAATTGATAAGGACGAAAAAACCGCATACTATCTAATAAATTTTTCACCAATCCGCGGGGAGGATGGAAACACAAAGGGCCTCTTCGGCATTATGAGAAATATTACCGAAATGCACCTCATGGAAAAAAGGCTCAGGGATAACACCCGCCGCCTTGAGGAAAAAGTGAAGGAGCAGCTCAACCAGTCGGAGGAGCTGAAGCAGGTGCAGGCTGTTAATGATGAAATAATCAACAATGTTCCAATCGGGATTTTCTCTATGGACCCGACGGGGATCATGCTCAGCGAGAACCCTGCCCTGAAACGGTTCATGGGCCATCGACCGACGGAAACGCGGGTTGGAGTGAACCTTCTGCAGTATGAGGGTTTTAAGCAGTCAGGGCTTGACAAAACCTTTGAAGAAGTGATCCTCACCAAAAAGCCCATCACCATGCGCAATGTTAAGTATATCCCGATTTCCGGGGACAGGCTTTTAACAATAAATGTGAGGATGGACCCGATCCTCGACAACCAGAATAAAATAAAGAATGTGCTTGTCATCGTTGAGGACGCAACAGAGCAGGCTCAGATTGCAAGTAACATGCAGAAGGCGGAACGCCTTTCCGCAATGGGGCTCCTGGCTGCCGGTGTGGCGTATGAGCTTAAAGTTCCACTGAATCTTATGACGGTAAATGTGAACTTTATTGAAAAAAATATAAATCCTGACAGCCCGATGGTTGAGTATGTCCATTCCCTGAAGGATGAGCTTCTCAGGGTCAGAAACATAACGGATCAGCTCCTGAATCTTGCCAAGCCCGCGGAGCATGATAAAGAAACCTTTGAGGTGGATAAACTGGTTTCCAGCCATCCGATACAGATTACCCTTAACAGGCTCCGGGAAAACGGATATGATGTGGTCACCAATGTTCCGGAGGACCTGCCGTTTATTCGCGCGACGAAAACACAGCTTGTACAGGTCCTGCTTCACCTTATTTCAAATGCTGAAGATGCGATGCCTGATAAAGGCCGTCTCACCATCAGTGCCGGTGCGGAGGAACATGATGGCGAACTGATGGCGTCAGTGACTGTTGAGGATACGGGGATAGGCATTCCCGAGGAAAACCTGTCCAAAGTATTCCAGCCGTTTTTCTCAACAAAGGGGCAGAAGTCAACCGGACTGGGGCTCATGGTAACATATTCCATTATAGAGAATCATGAAGGTTTAATAGGAGTTAAGAGCAGGGCCGGAGAGGGAACTGCGATACGAATACTTCTTCCTGCGGTCACGCCTGACGGGGAAGTATAGGATAAAGGGGTAGAGCATGGAACGAGCTGCTGCGAACCGTTTAAAACGATATAAAGTTATGGAGTCATGTCTCGAAAAGGGCGGGTTCCATGTATTCTCACAGGATGATTCAATGCCGTCATATCACGCTGATTTTGAGCAGGATTTTCATGGTGACACAGCCTCCCGTTCAGGTTTTGTTGTGACCGATCAGTCGGAGAAAAAACCGGGCAAAAGTCCTGTGGTTGTGTCAATGCCTTCAAGGGCGGAAGATAAGGAGTATGACATCCCCACAATAACCGGTTATCTGAAATGGCACATGGACCGGATTTCCGAGAATGTTATCGGACGGGACGAGATCGTAAAACAGGCGATGTTCGCGATCATAACCAGGGAACACATGCTGCTGCTGAGCCGTACCGGTATGGCGAAATCGTATCTTGCAAATTATATTTTTAATACATTCGATAATGTCCGCCAGTTTTCGGCGCAGGCAACCAAGGACCAGACGCCGGATAACTATTTCGGACCGTATAATATCGACGAGTTTAAAAAGGGGAAAATCCGTCACAATATCCGGGGATCTATTATTGAGTCGGACCTCGTGTTTCTCGATGAGTTTTTCGATGCCAGTGACGTTGTGCTCCGTTCGCTGCTCACTGTTCTGAATGAGCGGAAATTTATCAACGGCCCCGAAATCATTGATGCCGCTGTTCATACCGCAATCGCTACCGCGAACTACATGCGGATGAATGAAGTGACAGAGGCTGTGCTTGACCGTTTCAGCTACAAGTCGATTATCCCTGAGGACCAGAATGTGTATTCCCAGATCCTCATTGACCATACCTATTCATTCAGCCAGGGGGAGGCTATTGAACCGGACAAAAAGATCCCCTTTACCCAGATGATTTACATTTCCGACATCGTGAAGAATAAGAATAAAAAGATCAAAGTTGAAATCCCCGATTTCATTTATTTTATGAAAAATGTAATAGTGAACAAGTTCATGGGGGAAATGCGGAAGAGCGATTATAACTATTTTATAAGCCCGCGGAAGCAGGCTAAGATTGCCGACTTTCTGCGCGCGTCGGCCCTCCTTGACAACCGGTACGAGGTGAACATGGATGATGTGAAAAACATGTATCTGACCCTCTGTACCCTGAACAGTTTTGTGTCCATCAAGGCCCGGGACAAGTCGGAAGTTGATGTGTTCCTTGATACGTATCAGCAGACGATGGTGCATTTCAATACGACCGGTGCGTATCAGCAGACGGAGTTTCTCCTGAACATGCGGAAGATTTTTCAGGAAATCCGTGAAGATCCGGATAAAAAGGACAAGCTGAAACAGGCAAAGGGCCTTCTTGAGGGACTGAAAAATCTTTTCAAAAAGATATTCCCTTCAAAAAGCAAGCTTGAAGATGATGATATTACTATTGAGACACTTAAAAACAGCATAGCCGAAATCAATCCCGCCGTGGAAGAGGTCCGGGAATTGAAGGAGGGGATACTGAAGGACTATAAAGATATCCTGATGTAATGAAGGGTAGCAAATTTGGCTGATTACATGTATACAATGTCGAAACCCGAACGTCCGAGCCTTGATTTTTTCCAGTACTGGGACTCGCTCGGGTTTTTTGATAATATCCAGGCGATTCTTCCGCCTCAATTTTTTGTAATCTTCGAAATCGCGAGGGTCATCTTCACGTCTGAATTTATTTCCGATGCCCTGAGCGCCATCGAAGATATCTCGAAAGAGGAAAAGATCGAGGCGCCGGACCGTGATGAAACAATCCTTATAAACAGGCTGGAACGAATATCTCCATTAAGCGATAATATGGAGATTGACATGTATCGTACGATTTACGATATGAAAAAAGCCCTTCCCAGGGAACTTGCCCTCGATGATGATATATTCGACATAAAGCTTTTTACAAAGTCCCTCCTGGTGCAGCGTTTTTATGAAACTGAATCCGACAAATTCAAGCCCATATCGACGCTCCGCGATGAATCGGGGAAGGACGCCAATAAATTTGAACAGAAATTTTATCTTCTTCTCGACAGCTCCCGGTCTATGGACATGCGGATGCGGCTGTTCTTCTCGAAGTGCCTTGTGGCGGAATTCCTCCGGAGAAAATTCAACAGCAACGCGAAAATATTTTTCCGGCAGTTTGATTCAAGTCTCGGCAAGCTTATCAAACTCGATAAAAAAGAGGACTTTCCGTTTCTCGTTGAGGAAATTCTGTATACCACCACCGGGGGCACCAGCACCAATCTGCAGGATGCGGTATATCAGGCAATTGACGATATCAATTACGACAAGGAAATGATCAACGCGGAAATTCTTGTGGTAACAGACGGTATCAGCAGGATTGAAAAATTTAAGCTGCAGGAGAAGCTTGGGGATATCAAGCTCAATGTGCTGAAGATAGGGAAAGACCTCGTTGAGGCGAATTTTTATGATATTCAGCAGATGGTCTCCCACAATAATCTGGACTTCGATCCTTCACGGCTGAACATCAATGACATTAAGAGAAAAATGGAGAAGTCCGATGACGAAACGGTGCTGTCGGTGTCTGAACGCCGTGCATACCGGGGGCTTCTTGATTATTCCGAGCGTGTATTTCAGGACCTGAAAGAGGTTTCCAACAGATTTATTGAAATTCCCGACCTTGAGCCATCCAGGCTTTTTGAGCTGACCGACGAGGGGCTCGACTTTATTGAGACAACAGCTGATGAATACGACCGCATGAATTTTGACGGAAAGCCCATCGGGGAAATGACGCGGCTTTACAAAAAAGCGTTTTTTCTCAGCGAGTATATTGAACTGCTCCTCGAACACGGCAATAATTCGAATAACCATATTCTTTCAATGTCCTATGAAAAGCTGAAAAAAATAAGGCAGCGGATGCTTAATGACCCGCTGTTGTATGACATTATAACCAGGGAAAAAGGATACGACGAGGACAAGAAGACCATGAAGCTCTCCCGCAGGGAGGCAAAGAAACGTCTTAAGGAAATGCAGCTCCAGAACAAGGCGCTCTCTACAAAGGAGATGAAACAGGCCCAGATGCTCATGGTCATGGATGTGGGAGAGGGAAGCGTCGGGCAGTTCCTGAAACTGCTCCTCGTGAAGCTGTGGCAGCTCATTACAAAAATTGCCGCGTTTGCTGCAGGAAAAAAGAAGTTCGGCGAAGACGATGAAGAGCAGGGCGGAGGTTTCGGGTCCTGATCAGGAATATATCTCCGTGCTGGTATTGAGTGAAAATGAAACGCTCCCGGGATCAGTGATGCCGGGAGCGTTTTTTATTAATATGCAGCAGGTTTTACGGGTACTTACAGTTTTTCGTTTTCGTACCACTGTATTGTTTCAACGAAAATATCAATGTTGTTTTTTGACGGCTGCCATTTTAAGTCATTCTTTGCCCTGCTGCAGTCAAGGACAAAGTTTGAATTAATAAAAAGAACGTGTTCTTTCCTGAGATAGTTAATGCCAAGAGGTTTCAGGATGAAAGAAAGAATTTTCGTGGTTGTCGGGGAGATATGCTTTATCTGGCAGTCAAGTTTTGCTTTTTCCCTGACTTTGATGACCTGTTCCATCTGAGTGGGAACATCATCAGACCCGAGATTGTATATGGTTCCTCTTGATGACGGGTTCTCAACAGCTTTGAGCATGGCATCGGATACGTCATCGGGGTGTATAAGCTGAAAGCGGGTGTCTCCGTCTCCTGCAATATACAGCTGGTTGGCGTCTCCCATCGCCATTGCCATATAGAGAATAATGAGGATCATCGAATCGTCAACGTTCGGGCCTGTTACGAGGGTAGGCCTGAATATGGTTATATCGGCCCCTTCTTTTTCAATTTTTTCCTGGCAGAGGTATTCGGCTTTGAGTTTGTCTTTGCCGTAGGGAGTCACAGGTTTTTTCGCATGATGCTCTTCGACAATAAGGTCCCCGGTATTTCCGTAGACTTCCCCGGTTGAAAGGAAAATAATTTTCTTAACTCCTGCTTCTTTCGCTGCTTTTAGAACATTTTCTGTCCCCTTAATGTTCATTTTTTTCATATGTCTCCTGCCGTCGTGTGCAGGGTTTTCAATGTCCATAAGGTGAAACAGGATGTCAACATCCTGGAATGCTTCCGTAAGCAGTTCATAGTCGAGAACATTTCCTTCAATGAACTCGACGGCATCAGGTATGCTGGCGTCCTTCCAGTTGTCAATCGCCCTAATTTTTTCCCCTTTCCTGAGAAGCCTGGTGATGAGACTGTTTCCGATCAGCGTATTGCAACCTGTAATTAAAACCATAAAATCCTCCAGATAGGGACCGGCCGATTATGTATATGGGGCAGAATGGAATGCCGTTGGCCGGTATTGTAACAGCAGCATATCAGTTTGAGACCAATAAAGAATTGCTGTTGTTGTAACAAAAATAATCTTTTTATCTTTTCGTCAAGAATAATTGTGTTTTTAACGTCTGCGGCACGGTGACTTCCTGCGATGTGCAATGTCCGGGTGTAATGACCATTGATCGCGGATGGACCGTGCAATGATGACGTGGTGGATTATTGTTGAACAGGAATAGTAGTGAAAGGTTTTTGGAGAAACCGGTGTATTGTTGTTCCTGAAAGTATTCCCTCTATTCTGCCTTGTATGGAATTTCCCGGCACTATGAAATACAATGGATTTCCGGTTCTGTTGTCGCCAATGACAAAGAAGTGTTTCGACGGAACCTCCAGCACTTTTCCTTTCGGAATGAGGGGGGCCGCTCTTTCGATGTTGTGGTACACCGAATATCTCCTTCTGCCGTTTATTTCACTGAAAAGACGGGGGTCGTTTCGCAGTCCATGTGCTTCGCGGGCCGCATCGGTAAAAACGCCAAGAGACAGCGGAATGTTATTTATAATAAATGTGTTATGGGCAAAGCTGACTGTATCACCCCCCTTTCCGAGAATTCTCCCGATTTTTGATGTACCTCCATGGTTGTACAATACCGTATCCCCCCGTTCAGGGGAACGGATGCTGAACCGGTTGCCGAGAAGGATTTCCGATGCGGTAAAGGTCGGCGCCATTGTGCTGTTTCCGGGGATAATTATGGTGAAAAGAGTAACTGCCATAAATACAGTTATTGCGGTGGTACATGCCGATACCAGTGCGAATGCCAGATATACCCGGAATGAGTTGAGGGGCTTCAGGATGATGCTGCCGTGACGCTTCGCGGTGACAAATCCCTCTACGGGGGATGATATCCACAGGGCGGCATACAGAATGCACTGCATGGATACATGAAGCAGGTATGAGGGTTCAGCTGTTTCTGTAAGATACAGAGGTGAAATAAATGCGATCACCGTGAGGCCGCAGTAATATATAATTCCCCTGGAAGCATCGCCATTGTATATCTGCCCCAGGCCCGGGAAAAAAAGAGAGAAAAAAAACGCGATATACGGGTTTCTGACCCATAATGTGCCTGAATGTATGATGCCTGATTTCATTAATTATTTCCTGGTTTGATGATTCCGGAAAAGGGCATTGGTCTCCTATAAGAATGATTCAATGAAGCGCTGCACTTTCTCTTTTCCCCGGTACACACCGAAATGCCCTTCACAGAGGATGTCCGCCTCAAGAGTCAGGAGAAATTCAAGGGACTGCACATAGTCGGCCCGGCTGGAGCGGAGCACTTCGTTCAGGGGGCCGTGAACATCCTGGCCGAAGAGAACCTTTTCCCCGTCGGACTCCATGGTGAGTACTGCTGATCCCGGGGAATGCCCCGGCGTATGATACAGGGTAATATCGATATCTCCGAAGGTGAACACTCTCCGGGGCTCTTCCACTTTGATGTCAATTTTCGTCGGGTCCATGAAGCTGCCGTACCAGCTGGCGGCGGTGACTTCAGGGTCCCCTGCTTCAAGAAATTCAGCGTCCAGCTCATGGGCAATGACAAGGCACCCTGTGGCGTCGCGGATTTCGTTAATGCCCCCTGTGTGGTCAAAATGGCAGTGCGTGACGAACAGGTGGGTGACTGCAGCGGGTTCAATTCCTGCAGATGAAATGTTCGTAAGGATCCGCCGGGTCCCTTTCCCTGTTCCGGCGTCAATCAGGATTCCTTCAGTTCCGGCAATAATAAGGTACACCGCCGCGTCGGAAGGGTGCGACTCTGATGATCCCCCCACCTGAAAAATGTTGGACGTGATCTGCATGTTTTATTTAGATCCGAACTCCGTTCTTTTTTTTGCCAGTTCCTTCGCGAGTGCTTCCTGTATCACGTCAACGTCCGGCGGGAGCTCCAGGGGAAGATTGGCATATTGTTCCCGGACGCCTTCGAGTTTCTGTTCATGGTAGGCGACCTTGAATTCGGAAAATTTCAGGCCGTGTGCAGTAGATATTATCACGGTCCTGGCGTCCCGTGAAATGGTTTGGTTTTCAATGAGTTTTATCAGTACCGCGAGAGCTACGCCGGTATGGGGGCAGCTGTAAAGTCCGGTTCTGTCCGCAAGTGCCGCAGCATTCGCAAGTTCCTCTTCTGATGCCTGTTCTACAATGCCGTCATATTCTTTCAGGGTCTTGATGGCCTTTTTGTATGAAACAGGGTCCCCTATCTGTATTGCAGATGCCAGTGTCTTCCCCGGTGTCATGGGGGAGAACTCATTAAATCCTTTCAGGTATGACTGATACAGTGGATTTGCCTGCTCGGCCTGTGCCAGTACGATGAGAGGTTTTTTCTGAATGAGGCCGAGTTCCCGCATCATTGAAAAGCCGTTCCCCAGGGCGGACACATTTCCAAGGTTGCCCCCGGGAATGATTATGACGTCCGGCACTTCCCAGTTGAACTGCTGCACGATTTCGACAGAGATGGATTTCTGTCCCTCTATCCGGAGGGAGTTCATTGAATTCGCGAGATATATGGAGTTGTCTTTCGTGATTTCCTGTACCACTTTCATGCAGCCGTCAAAGTTTGTGTCAAGGGACAGTACAATGGAGCCGTTCGCCATGGGCTGCACAAGCTGGGCGGTCGATATCTTGTTGCTGGGAAGAAATACGATTGACGGGATTCCTGCATAGGCGCAGTAGGCTGCCAGGGCCGCGGAGGTGTCTCCGGTCGAGGCGCATGCAACTGCCTGTATTTTTTTCCCTTTGGAGATCATTTCGTTCACCATGGAAACCAGTACCGTCATCCCAAGGTCCTTGAATGATCCGGTGTGGCTGTTGCCGCACATTTTGACCCAGAGGTCTTTCATGCCGAACATCTCTCCGAAGCGTTTTGCCCAGAACATGTTGGTGTTCCCTTCAAACATCGAGACAATGTTTTCATCGTCAACGACAGGGCATACCCATTCCTTTTTTCCCCACACCCCGCTCCCGTGGGGCCAGGAGTTTTTTCCGACCCTGCTGTCGAAGAGCGCTTTCCATTCAGATGCGCTTTTTGTTTTCAGGCGGTCGATATCGTGGTGCACCTCGAGGAGTTCGCCGCATTTTTTACAGCGGTATACAATTTCATCCAGGGGGTATTCCTCTTCGCATCCCGCGATGCAGCGGAACACAGCCCGGTATGACTGGTTACTCATGTTTATCTCCCAAATCTATAGAATCTTCAACTCTGATAAATATCACTTTTTCAACAAAATCGAACGCCTTGATCTCATCAAGGGCAGCAAGGATATCATGCTCGTATGCTTCATAGGTCATGATAATGAGCGGCACGTAATCTGAGTCCATTTCCTGCTGTATGACAGAGGCGATGGAGATTTTGTAGTCACCCAGTACCCCTGAAATTTTCGAGAGGATTCCCGGTACATCAAGGGTGTGGACCCGCAGGTAATACCGTGAAAGGCGTTTGTCGGCGGGGAGATATTTCGCTGTTTCTGTTATGACCGGATATCCTTCAATGTTCTGGATTGACTGTATGATCTGCACGATATCGCTCACCACCGCGGAGGCAGTGGGACGGCTCCCGGCTCCCTTTCCCGTGAGCGTCACCGGCCCTGTCATGTCGCCGATGTACATGATGGCATTGAATTCGTTCCGCACTGCCGCGAGGGGATGGGTCCCGTGGATCATGGTGGGATGTACCCGTATATCAATCTCGTCATCCACAAGCTTGCTGATCCCGAGGAGTTTTATCACGTATCCCATCTCCTGTGCGTAGCTGATGTCCACGCTGCTGATGCCGGTTATGCCTTCCTTGCCGATTTTGTCATAGTCAATTTTCCTGTTGAATGCGAGCATTGAAATGATAGCTATTTTGTGGGCCGCATCGTATCCTTCAACGTCAAAGGTGGGGTCGGCCTCGGCAAAGCCTTTTTCCTGGGCATCCTTCAGCGCTTCGCTGAAGGAAAGGTCACACTCTTCCATCATGGTGAGTATATAATTTGTGGTGCCGTTAAGAATGCCGTTTATTGATTCAATCCTGTTCCCCACAAGGCCGCTTTTGAGGGCCTGGATGCAGGGGATTCCTCCGCCCACGGCGGCTTCGAAGCCGATTTTTCCCCGCAGCCGCTGCGCGGTTTCGAAAATTTCAGTTCCCTCTTCCGCGAGCAGCTTTTTGTTCGCGGTGACGATATTTTTCCCGCAGTTGAGGGCTTCAAGGAGGATTGATTTGGCAGGTTCGATGCCTCCGATAAGTTCAACGACAATATCGATCTCCCTGTCCCCGGTAATATCTTTCCAGTCGGATGTCACCGTGACACCGGTGATGCTGTCCCTGATCTCATCAGCTCGAATGTCGCAGATAGTTTTGAGCCTGAGATCTATTCCTGTTTTCTGAAGGATGATGTCATGGTTTTCACGGAGCAACTGGTACACACCATTTCCGACGGTCCCGAATCCCACAAGACCGATATTTACAACTGTATCCATAGGTTCCTCATGATTGTGTAATAACAAAAGCTGTATAACGCAATAATGCCGCCAATATCGGCACTATTATTGGAAACAAACCTGTAATAAGTACTCAAGTAACTATACCGTGTTTCTTTTTGTCAATAATTGTTTCACTGTTTCGTGGTAAAATCATCCATGAATAATTATTTGGTTTTCAGCCGGTACACTCCGTCCCAGTTTTTCGAGGGCGGATTTTTGCTGAATTCCGTACACCGCTCAATATAGGTTTTGCAGGGGCCGTCATCCTCAATTATCTTCAACCCCG
>ERZ795048.1672-NODE-1672-length-19390-cov-6.221774_pt1 | contig 19390 bp, 16 predicted proteins | sample MGYA00375132_ERZ795048 | MGnify/ENA primary metagenome ERZ795048 (study PRJEB30177, sample SAMN05720225) | activated sludge metagenome | isolation source: Anaerobic digester | place: Hong Kong | collected 2014-12-17 ... | reverse complement strand
ATATACAGCGTGTGTATCAGTTCCTGCATAGCACATGCAGCGGCTGCATAATGAACGGTAACTACACCCGGTAATTGGTAATGTTCATTATGTGGACAAGCCGTTTTGAAAGAAAATCAAAACCCTCCTCCGGTGATTCAAAAAAATGAAATAGTTTCAGGTCCTCCGGGGAAATAAGCCCCATTTCCGCAAGTCTATCAAAATGTACTATCTGGTCCCAGTACTCTTTGTCATATAAAAGAATCGGTATTTCATGTTTTTCGAGTTTCTTTGTCTGTTTCAGGGTAAGGACTTCGAAGAGTTCATCAAGAGTACCGAAGCCACCGGGAAAAGCGATAAGCGCTTTGGCGTGATAAAGGAACCAGAGCTTACGCATGAAGAAGTAATGAAACTCAAAATTCAGATCAGGGGTAATATATTCATTCGGGTGTTGTTCAAAGGGGAGTGAGATGTTGTAGCCTATTGTCTGGGCACCGGCCCGACCTGCGCCGCGATTCGCTGCTTCCATAATACCGGGTCCGCCACCGGTGCAGACATGGAAATCAACATCTTTCGGCAACGTCTTTGACCATTCAGCAAGGCGGTATGCCAGCTCCTCCGCCGCCCAGTAGTACTGTGTCATTTTGGGATCTTTATTCGCGTCCGGGTGGATTCTGGCTGAACCGAAGAATACCACGGTATGATTTATATTCAGCTCCTGGAGCCTTTTCTCGGGCTCAATATATTCGCAGAGTATCCTTACAGTCCTGGCTTCCCTTGACTGGATAAAATCCGGATTTTTATATGCTTTCAAAGGGGTTTCACTCATGCAGGGTATCTCCTTTTCCTTTTCAGGTTCAGTATTGTTCCGTCGGTAAATTCAGATATGCTGTTCGAGATGACCTTTTCTTTATCGATAAGGTCGATAGTGACTGTATCCATAAAGGCAAGGATGATTTTAAAGCCGGCACCGATTCCTTTCAGAGTTATCTCTTTCCCGTTTACCCGCACGGTAATCCGTTTTTTTTCTGATTCTGTTGCATACCGGATAATCTGGTCATGATAATCATGTGAATTCCTGTCGGGGATGATCCCCACAATGTTCTGAAGATCCAGTCCTTTCCCGTGATCAATAATAGTTGCGTCGAAGTCTTTATCGGTAATATTGTAGCGGATGGTGATTTCACGCCTTTCGTGGGTGCTGTGGGTGTCTGTCCAGTTTTTCTTGCGGATAGTTTCCTGAACGGCATTTGTAATTGCTTCGTCCATAGAGAGGATTATTTCGTCAATTTCCTCACGGGGATACTTCATTTCCCGGAGATGGTTCACAAGGGACGATATTACAGTTGGAACTACTGACGTATCAGCATTAAAACTGTCAAGATAGTTTATTTCTTTTTTTATGCCGTTATCCATAAGAAAGATATTGCATTACCCGGTATTGATCGATTTATATACTCAACTATATCCCGCTGTATATATGACATGCAGCAATTACTATTACTATCGATAATACTGACAAAAATCTGTAGCATTGTGATAATAATAGCGTAATAATTGCATATTGTAGTACCGTACACAATAAAATTTTTTAATTTTCGGATTTTTCCGGCGTTTTTGCGCAGCGGAATCCAAAATGATGAAATGGTCTGTTTGTCGCGAAATGAGGCCTGCGGTTTGATCCCAGGGTGGAGAGACCGTTCCACCACCATGAACCGCCGCGTACGACTTTTTTTACATGTCCGGGACACCGAAGATCCCCCTTACAGGGGCCTTTCGGGTCATTGCCGGCGCAGTTGCTGCCGCATTTCCTGTAATCAGGGCTGTACCAGTCATGGACCCATTCCCATGAATTACCCGCCATGTCGTACAGGCCGTATCTCCCGGGAGGCCGGGAGCCGATGTCCCAGGTCGTGCCTTTCCTGCAGCCTTTAATTCCTTTTTCCTGGATTATCGCCCTGGTGCAGTCAGCATTTTCATTGCCCCAGGGATAGAGTTCACCATTCGGGCCCCGCGCAGCTTTTTCCCATTCCGCTTCCGTCGGGAGGCGTTTCCCGAGCCATTTGCAGTATTCATACGCATGGTACCAGTTGACGCCAAGCATGGGCTGGTTGGGCCTGCTGTATCCCCTGTAATTGGGGCGAGCGGGCCTGCATCCCTTTGCTTGTACGCATTTCTGATAATCGCTGAAGGTGACTTCATGGGTGTCCATGAAAAAAGTACTCACGGAAACAGTCATTTCCGGGGCTTCATCACGGACTTTTCTCCAGCTGTCTTCATCAACAGTGACCCTGTTACTGCCTCTGACAAAGGGCCCCCCCGGTATACATTTCATTCCGGCAGGTACAGTGATATCTGAACAATCAGTATATACTGAATTTCCAGGGGAACTGCCGGAAAACAGAAGGAATACCGAAAGAAATAACGCTGATGGTACTCCAATGGTGTATAGCAGGGAAGCAGTCCTGTTCATGTTATTTATTTGTTTGCGGCTGTATTTTCTTTTCCGTCTGTTCAGGAACCACAGGAAGCGCATTTACAACGCTGATCCCGTCTTTTCTGTTTACTTCACCTTTTTTCATAATGTCCACAACGCGAAGCTTTCCGGGTGTTTGCACAAGCCATGACTGGAATACCCCCGCAGGCATTACATTATAATGAAATCCCTTCTCGCTGGATAAAATTGAATCAGGTGACCACGGGAAAAGCCATTTATATACTGAAATTGTCCTGAGTACCTTTGATGTGTCGTCAACAGGGATTGCGGAAAAGTTCTTCCTGAACTGGGGTGAATAGGTACGCATATATTCCTCAGCGTTGGAAAAATATATTACCCGTATTGGCACCTGCATTTTTTTTGCGGTTTCGGCGATGCCCAGTACTGTTGTTGGTCCGTTAAGGTTTCCCCTCACCGCGATAATATGCCCGCGCTGCGCAAGGGAACGCATCCGCTGATAGAGTTCCTGATCATTGAGCCAGATTTTATAGTTTCTCTTTTTCACAAGCCTGTCCAGGGAACCGAAGCGCCATGGAATAAACCGCCTTCCTACATTCCAGGTTTGTCTTATAAACTGGTATTCAGGAAGTGTGGAATACTCCTCTTTTAATATCTTCTGCACGTTTTTATAGGATTTTCTTTTCCAGAGTTCCCTGAATTCCTGAGGGGTTTTCGCGTGCTTGAGAAAGGCGATATGGATCTTGTTCGCCGCGACAACGCGCCGGGTAAAATCCATAAGCCAGACCCACTCCGAGTTGGCCCATGAGGCGAGAATAAAATTCTGTGTGCCCCCGACGCTTATATATCCACCCCCGATGTCTTTAATATAGGGGTGATACAGTTCCAGGCGTGCTTCGTTGGATATGATTGTGCTTCCAACGTCCCATTTCGTGGGAGTGAGTGTTTCCTGGGGGGTGTTGTTAAAGAGCGCCAGCTGCTCACTTTCCGTGGGCGCTGCCACTGCGTTCTGCTGTAAATCGCTCTGGCATGAGAGTGATGTAATTATTAAAAGTGCTATAATGAAAATGGACCTGTTCATTCGTGTATGAATGACATGGTTCTTCCGTTTTCCTGTCATTACCGGACCTCGCAATACGTTATGTCAATATAGTGGTGTTACAACGGTGAGCCGTTCTGAATTTCAGGTGACATCACCATGGTGAAAATATTATGTCAAGTTATTAATATGAACGGATGTGATATCATGCTGCGAACATCCTATAAATCAGGGGCCGATATCATCAAGGATTTTTTTTCTGTGTGTCATCCGCAGAAAAAGCCCCAGGGGGAACCCTATTACATTCGAAACGGAACCCTCTACGCGGTCAATAATCATGCCGCCGTGTTCCTGCAGGGCATAGCTCCCGGCCTTGTCATTATAGTGTATGGTGTTCAGGTAGCGGGATATTATATCCTCCGTGAGCTCCCTGAATGTGACATTGGTAATTTCCGACGCGGTGATTATTTCCGGCGCGGCATGTTCAATTCTGAGCGATAATGAGGTAATGACCTGGTGTGTCCTTCCGCTGAGGTCCCGGAGTGTCCCGCAGGCATCGCTGAAATCAACGGGCTTGCCTATTATTCTGCCGTCTATAGTTACGATGGTGTCGCAGGCAATGACCAGAGACGCCGGGGCCCCGGAATTGCAGGGGGCGATCCGCACCGCGGAGGCCTTCAGGAATGCCATCCGCTCCGCGTACTGCAGGGGCGTTTCACCGTGCGCTGTGTCCTCATTGATGTCAGGTGCAATGATCTCAAATGAAGAGGTTATTGTGCCCAGGAGCTCCCTCCGCCGCGGGGACGATGATGCCAGAATCAGTCTCATGGGGCAGGACTATTTCAGCACAACTTTTTCATTTACTTTATGGACGTCGGTGATGCTCTTCACTGTCTTGAGTTTTTTAATTATCTCGTTCAGGTGTTCAATGCTTTTTACTTCCAGCACAATTTTAAAGGCAAAGTTCTGGTTTTCGGTTACCTGGGCATCAACTTTGAGAATGTTTGATTTGCACAGGGAAATTTCCTCCGCAAGGTCCTTGAGAAGGTTGGGGCGGTCTAACCCGTACACCGCGAGTTTTATGGGGTAGGTGTTGCCGGAGTTCTCACCCTCCCAGCGGATATTTATGATACGTTCTTTTTCTGTTCTTAGCCGCTTGAGTGAGGGGCATGTTTTTTTATGGACGGTGATGCCTCTGCCCCTTGTAATGAATCCCACCACCTCGTCTCCGGGAATAGGCTGACAGCACTGTGACAGCTTAATAAGCACGTTTGTAGTACCATCGATAACAAGGTCACTCTTCGTCTGTTTGCGGGCTTTTTTTATTTTTATGAGTTCATTTTCCGGTATTGATACTTCTGCCGTTTTGTCCGGTTTCGGCGTTTCAGGTTTGGATTCAGCGGGAGCGGTTTCCTCCTGCCTTTTGCGGATCGCGTTCCTGATTTTGTACCGCGCGTTGGATGATTTGACGAACTTCAGCCACGATTCCGAAGGGTGCCCCTTCTTGCTCGTGAGGACCTCCACGATGTCCCCGCTCTGAAGCTCTGTCCGCAACGGGACGAGGCTGTTGTTGACCCGCGCCCCGATACAGTGGCTGCCGATTTCAGAGTGGATGGCATACGCGAAATCAATCGGTGTGGCCCCCTTCGCGAGCTTGACGATTTTTCCCTTCGGCGTGAAGACGAATATTTCATCTTCGTAGAGGTCCATTTTGAGTTCTTTCATGAACTCCCGCGTGTTGGTCTCCTTCTGGAGCTTGTCAAGGTTTTTCAGGATTGTGAGGTTTTTATAGTCATGGGCGCGGTTGCGGGGTTTCTCCTTATAGAGCCAGTGGGCGGCAATTCCCATCTCCGCCGTCGCGTGCATGTCCCATGTGCGGATCTGTATTTCGAGGCGGTGGCCGTCGGGCCCGATTACAGTCGTGTGAAGTGACTGGTACATGTTCGATTTCGGCACCGCGATGAAATCTTTAAAGCGAAGGGCAATCGGCGTCCACAGGGTATGGATGGTGCCCAGTATCGCGTAACAGTCTTTTATTTCATTGGTGATGATCCGTATGGCGCGTATGTCGAAAATGTCCTCGAAGGACTTGTCCTGATGTTTCATTTTCCTGTAAATTGAGTAATAGTGCTTCGCGCGCCCGGTAATTTCAGCGTTTATGTCAAGGTCATAGAGCTTTTCATGGATGATGCCGCGGATATTTTCTATGTAGTCCTCTATTTCCTGTTTCCGCTGGACAACCTTGCTGGCTATTTCATGGTACTCTTCGTGATGCAGCACATGGAAGGCGAGGTCTTCAATTTCAGAACGGATCTTTGACATCCCGAGCCTCCCCGCGAGGGGGGCGTAAATGTCCAGTGCCTCCTGTGAGATTCTCGTCTGCTTGTGTTCAGGGAGAAACATGATTGTCCGCATATTGTGGAGCTTGTCCGCGAGCTTGATTATTATAACGCGGACATCCTTTATGGTGGCAAGGAGCATTTTCCGGATATTATGTGCCTGCTCGATTGATTTTGATTTCTTTTTTATGGAGGATATTTTTGTTACACCGTCAACGAGCAGTGCGATATCGTCCCCGAATAGCTGTGAAATGGTTTCAAGGGTGATGCCGGTATCCTCAACGATGTCATGGAGGAGTGCGGCGGTAATTGTTGTCGTGTCGAGCTTCAGGGTCGCAAGGATGATGGCAATTTCCAGGGGATGGATAATATAGGGCTCTCCGGAAAAACGTTTCTGGTCCTTATGGTGCAGGTACGCAAAATCATATGCCCGCTTTACAATGTCTGTGTCAGCGTCCGGTACGTTCTCCTTGATGATCTTTATCAGGGTCTCGATGTCCCTGCTTTTGATTTTCAGTTCAATTTCTGGCATGGATTTCATTCAGAATTACTTTGTCTCCCCGGAAAATATACTATAAATAAACTACATCCTGTACTGGAAATCAAGGAATAATGCGAGTGGAGCATTTGTACCATTTCTTTTCCCCCGGCCCGTGTCAAGAAATAATATACGGACCTGCAGCGGGTTATTCCTCCGTTCAATCCTACCAGTACAGGTGAATGAAGTATATCATAAAAATTAATTGAGATGGAATTTATTCATGCGTATATTAAAAAAATCACAAAAAACACTCAAGCTGTCAGCGAAATAGTACCGATCATTAGAATGATTTCAGATTACACTCCTATTGTTAATTTACCAGGTTGAAGGCTTTTGCAAGGGATACTCTTGCAAAAGCCTTTTTTTTATTTATTACAACAGTCATATTATTGGTTGACGTACCATGCCTTCCCGTGTATGAGGTGCCCGGCTGTTTGTACTGGGCTTGACAGAAATAGTAACAGTTTTATACTGTGTCTACTTACGAAATGCAGGTATGATAACAATGGCACGCCACGGGAACCCTGTAGTATTTACTATTAATGAAGATAATCCGCAGAACCGCCTGATACTGAAAGTGGTTGAAGTCCTGGAAGAGGGGGGGGTGATTATTTATCCCACCGACACGGTGTATGCCTACGGATGCGACATTCACAGCAAACACGCCATTGAGCGCCTGTACAGCATTAAGAAGATTTCCAGGAAAAAACCCCTCAGTTTTGTTTTTTCCGATGTCGCCCAGCTTCATGAATACGTCAGGAATATATCCGACCAGGCATTTAAGGTGATGAAGAAGGTGCTTCCGGGACCGTACACGTTTATTTTTAAAGCTTCAAAAATTGTACCGAAGATTGCCATCACGAACCAGAAAACCATTGGTGTCCGGATCCCGGAGAACAACGTGGCGCTTGAAATTGTACGGGCCCTGGGGAGGCCGATCATTTCCACCAGTGTCAGCACCGAAGACGGGGAGTATGTCATTGAGCCCCTGGAACTTGAGAAACGCCACCTTAATGAAGTGGACCTTATTGTAAATTGCGGAAGAAAGGTGTCGACCCCCTCCACGATACTTGATGTGTCCGAGGGTGACTTCGTTATTGTGCGGGAGGGAAAGGGGGAAATTTCCTTCATCGAGTAATATTCCGGGACGATAATAAAATAGTCCGGCCAGACTTTTTTGTGTTGCGCTGTTTTTGTGGTGCTATAGTGTTCACGCAACATGGTGCGGTATGATGTTCACAGTATGTAACCGGTCATCCTGACGTTGAATGCAGTGTGTAACGGCCATGACTGATGTGTTGTTATCAATGATATGTATTATATGAGAGGTATACGATGTCCCAGCAAATAATGGATTTTCTAATTCTGTTACAGTCTATTGGAATTTATCTTGCCATTGGCGCCGTGGTGGCGTGGATTTTTTATTACATGAAAGTGCGTGACCTCTTCGGAGGGTATATAGGAGGTTTTGTCGTGGGGGTCATCGGGGCCCTCATAGGGGGATTTATCCTGGACAAGCTTCTGTATGATATCACGGTGAAGATTCTGGCGTTCCTTGCCCGCGACGCGGGGGTGAATATTATTGCCGGCTTTATAGGCGCCTACGCCGCGGTGTTCATAATGAACCGCCTGAACCACGACAAGGAACGGAAAAAATATTAGGCGCTCCCTACAGCCCGCAGTGCTCCCGCACCTTCGGGTGAAGTGACGGGGCAATGCTCTCCAGTTCGGAAATTTCCCTGAAAGGCCGTGCGAGAATAATTTTCTCCGCAAGGCCTTTTCCTATTCCCGGTATTGAGGCAACCGCTTTCAGGGGAAGGCTGTTGATGTGTACCGGCGCCGGCAGTGCGTTGAGGGACCGTTCCCTGTGTCCTGTGACCACGGCATCGGTGAACTCCTTTTTCGGGAGCACCAGGGGGAGTACGGTGGTGATGGCATAGCTTGTGAGCTGTTTCCCGTAGGAGTACTCGTACCTGGTATCTTCTATCCGGAGGTCCCGCAGCACCGTCCCCAGAGGGTAGATGTTCTGCAGCATTACATGATCAATTTCATCCCGTATCTTTTCACGGTAATACTCGAACCTGTTCCGCACGGCCCCCTTCATGGAGGGCTTTGTGCCCCATGTGTCCGTGCCGGGAAACGGCTGCAGCTTCCGTATGTTGATCCGCTTCAGCAGCAGTCCCTCGTCAAGAATCTCCTTCAGTACCTCGTAGTTCTTCTTAAAGGTGTCCGCGTTTTCACCGGGCAATCCGTGAATCAGGTTGATTCCCGGCAGGAGCGCCGGTATGCCCCCGACGCGCGCTGCCCCGTACCGGTTGATGATGCGCACCACGGCGAGCAGTTCCTCCGCGTTCACCTTCAGGTTGTTCCGGCTTATGACCGCGGGGTCAAGGGATTCCACTCCCAGGGACATGGTGTCTCCCGGGGTCACGGCATCTGCAATGGCTTCCAGGATCTCCGAGGACTCATCGGGGAAGTTCGCGATGGTGCCGGGGTTCGCGTTGTCAATGTTCAGGAGCGTGATCTGTCCCGAGGAGACTTTCATTTTTAATGAAGAAAATAGTTCGCCGACATTCTCCGGGGAGGGTTTCGGAAACCCGTTTTTGTATTCATCCAGCGGGGAGCGGTACTGCAGAATGTCCGGCTGGCTTCCCAGACGAAAGCGAGTGATACCCGCTTCAATAAGGGCGTCAACTTCATCGAGTATGTCCCGCTGCTCCCGGAAGACGGTCCCCTCCTTTATGGACTCGGAGCAGAAGGAGCACCGTGACTGGCGGGGGCACCCCCGGTAGGTTTCCATTTCACAGATCAGTTCGGGGTAATCGGGATGATACCGGACTGCCTGTGCCCCCAGCACCGCCCACCGGGCGAGGTGCGCGTAGGTGCGGCGGGTGTCTTCCGGTTCACCTTTTGCAAGGGTAAAGGCGTACTGTTCGATGTCGTTCCACACCGGGACCACATTCCGTTCCTCGTTCATGACATGGCTGATGAGACCGCCGACATAAAACATCTGCCCGGAGTTCCGTGAGGTGATGGTCCGGATTTCAGCAAGGGTGCCTATTTTGTATCCCAGGTATTTCCCCGGTACCACGGCGCCCCCTATAAGGAACACCGCCCCGTACTTCTCCCGCAGCAGGAACTCCGACTCCCTGAGGGAATCTATAGTGATATATGTTATGCGCTCTTCAGGTATTCCGGCGTCCCGCAGGGCGCCGTACATGTAGCGGGGGTAGGGGGCAATGAAGGGGGGCACCCCCAGGCATGCCGGTTCGTCCACATAGCAGTCAAGTATGAGATAACGGCTGGTCCCCATGTCAGGAGCCGCTGTCTCCGGCGCCGGAGTCCAGGGAGCCGATTACATCATTGATGTCATGTTTCATGAAGCGGTTGATCTTTTCTTCTATGGCGGTGATATTCTTTTTGTTCTGCAGTATCAGTCTGCGCCGTTCTTCGGTGATGCCGTACCGCTTCACCAGGTCCTCGACGCGCTGGTCCACGGTTACTATGACATCGTGCATGACCCGTTTGTCGGCATAATACACTATCTCACGTTCTTCTATCGCCCCCCCGGGATTAAAATCCGTAAAGTAGACATGCTGCTCCACAATATAAGCTATTGCTTCAAATCCCAGGGTCCGCAGCAGTTCGGCGCCGGTGATGTCGTGGCGCTCCTTTGTGGTGAGGGACCGGGTCTTGGTGATGTCGTGAAGAAGGGACGCGGCCCGAATGAGCTCCCGGTCCACGGCTGTGGGGTCAATGAGATCATCAGTCACCGCGAGGGCCACCCGGGCCACCTGCTCGGAATGCTCCACGATGTTGGGAAGCATCTCGTAGCGCTGTATTAATTGATAACATTCGGCGTTGTCGGGAATCCGGTTTTCTGCGGTCATGGGTATATCGGTATGTGCGTTGATTTCTTTCATTTCGGTAGATTCTGCGGAACAGGGGCGGATTAATCAAGAGTAATTTTTAATGTTGCGGATCATTGATTTTTCTTCATATCGGTGGTATAGTGTAGTATATTCATTTTTTTGTATTTGTTCTTGTATCGTCCCGTGACGTCAGCCGTACAGTTTTAAGATGTTGTACCATACTATTTCAATGTACAGGAAGATGATCATGAAGGAGCGAAGTGAGCCGAATATTCTTGATTACATAATAGAGATAACCGAGCAGCGTGACGCGGAGCTCCTGGAGATGAGTCTGGCAAAGACTCTGTTTGAACTATATGACGCGGAGAAGGTGCTCTTCTGCAGCACCAGAAACGGGAACCTGGAATTTTACAGTGTATTTCAGGTCATTGCGGAAGGTGTAATGCATGATCTCAGCTTTGATGAAATTGATTCTTTAAAAAATGAACTGGAAGCGCTTTTCAGCACATCAGTTCTAACCGGCAGCTGTGTTGAGGAAAAGAATGCGGCGCATCATGTAATTGTGCATCCTGTCCATCTTTTCAGCCACATTGTGGGATTCATTGTGGTGTACCCCTCCCATGAGACCTCCATTGACAATGCGGTCATTGAGGGGTTCCTGAAGATTTATCAGAATTATATAACCCTCCTTCACGATAACCAGCGCGACAGGCTTACGGGGCTCCTTAACAGAAAGACCTTCGATGACAGGATTATGAGAATTATAGAGTTAAAAAAGACCAGAGAGAAAACAGTGGAGCCGGAAAACACCAGGCGCCATGAGATGGATGAAACATGCGGCTTCTGGCTCGGTATCGCGGATATTGATAATTTCAAAACCATCAATGACACATTCGGCCATGTGTACGGCGACGAGGTGCTGATCCTTGTGTCGAGGCTTATGACGCAGTCGTTCCGGTCCGATGACCTTCTGTTCCGGTACGGGGGGGAGGAATTTGTCGTGATTATCCGGGCAAGTGATGAACACAGCGCCTTTCATGCCTTCGACCGTTTCCGTGAGCGGGTCGCGTCATATAATTTTCCCCGCGTCGGCAGCATTTCGGTAAGTATCGGGATGGTGCAGATCACGTCACAGGAAGTCCCCACCAGCTTTGTGGGCCACGCGGACCAGGCGCTTTACTACGGGAAGACCCACGGGAAAAACAGGGTCTGCAGCTACGAGAAGCTCGTGGGGGAGGGCCTGCTGAAGAGCTCTGTGCAGTTCGGGAAGGTGGAGTTGTTTTAAGGGCTGCTTCGGCACCAGGTCATGGCTGCTCCCTGTACGCTGCGCATGGGATGTGCAGATATATTTCAACCTTCGAAGATATTTCTTTCCTTTCTACGATAAAATTCCAGCTTCATTATGGTACAATAATTATTGACACAGGTTACTTCACCTACCTATGCTGGGGAGGCAGTATTTTCAGTGCTTCTGTTCGTGACCGCCCGGCATACCGGCTCAGGTAAATGCAGGAACTTCTGTACGGGACGGAGGATTCAAAAAAATATAAATTATCAGCGGAGGAATTGGATGAAAATAAAAATAGCGGCTGCAGTTATTCTTTTTCTGTTCATCACATATCCATGCCGTGCCGGAAAACGGGAAAAAAGACCTGCGATATTCGGAATAGTAAAAACAGAGAGGACCGTATGCAGGAGAGGGCCTTCCATTAATTCGGGAGTAATACGTAATTATTATTTCGGGACGCCGCTAAAACTGGTACACAAAAAGGAAGAAAAGGTTTCCGTGCGGGGAACCGGCGGGTACTGGTATCAGGAGAGCAGAACGAAGGGCTGGGTTTTTGACGGCGATATGCTCGTCAGGGTCCTGGATGAGTCCGGAATATTTCATTTTGATCTGGAAAGGATCAGGTGTGAACATATCTGCGGCGGCAATTCCTGTTTCTACGCGTTTCATCCCTATATACTGGGCGATATGTACATCGCAACATGTTATATGAACGATTATTCCTTTGAAGGTGATCTGGAATTCGGTATTATCGTTGGTGATTGTAAGGTGACTGAAGACGCGATTGAATTTAAGGAACCATGGTTAATGGCAGGCTACGATACACAGGCGAGGTATGTTAAGAATATCTTATCCGTAAATTTTGAAACGAAAAGATGGCTGCTGCATTTCAATAAACTGTTCATGAAGCGGCATGACAGGGAGGGGACCTTTTATGTTTCAGACGGGGATAGCTATAAAGTTGAAGGTAAGACACGGGCGGCATTGCGTACCAAATGTGCGGGTATTGTACCGGATAGACGCGGGGTATGCGCAGAAGGTAATGGAATGTGGGTGGATGTCAATGTGCTGAAACCGGTAACCCTGCGAAGGCTGCAGAATTATTTTCCGCTGATAACAAATAACCCGTGTGTTAAACAACTGAATTCTTATGTAGACGAAGGTACGCATTATCTGATGAAACCATAGCGTAATGCCGGGGTGTGAAGGGGAAACCGCCACCACACCAATAAGGGCATACAGGAACACAGGTGATTTTATCTACTGTAACCTGTGAGTACCGGACACCGGGAGAGGTAATCGGAAAGGCATGGAGCATCGGGAATAATGTGAAACAATACGTCCCGGCAGTATCAGAACATCACCCGGTACAGCAGGTGCAGGAGGACGGTGCCCGCCATGACCGCGGAGGCGGGGTAGAGTATCTTCCGCAGCGTCGTCCCTACGTCGGTGCCGAAGTGCTCCGCTGTCACCACGAGGCACACGTGGACCGGGGAGAGAATCATCCCCATGTAGCCGCAGCCGTATGCCAGGACCAGCTGGCTTATATCGCCCCCGGAAAGACTTACCACGATGGGGAAACTGGCCCCCACAAACCCTACCGCGATACCCGTGGTGATGCCGCTTATGAAGGGTATGAGCATAATTACAAAAATCACAGGTATTCCCCATGACGAGAGCTCGCCCCGCATGTGGTCCATGATGAGGGAGCCGTCGGGGAGCGGCGCGCTGATGAAGGCCCCGTAGATGAGGATCAGGAACACCAGCACCGCAAGCTGCAGCGTCTTGCCCGAAAGAAGCACGTTCTTCCACACGGCACCCGGGAGGGGGCGCCTGATTTGAAGATACACCTGGGCAAGGGCGATACCGGCGATCATGGGAAGGTACTTGTTCAGCGCCGCGGCCGCGGGAATGAAGGCCCGTATGAGGCCGTATGAGGCGATGATGATTATGATCGGCGCGATGTGGCGCAGGGTATCACGGAGGGCGTCGGACTTCCCGCTGCCGTGGTTCCTGACATGCTCCACTTTCCGCAGGATGAAGAAGGCCCCGGCCCCCACCGAAAGAATGGTGAGGGGAAACTGGATGGCGATGAATTCAAGCATCGGGAGCCCCGTGAGGTCCACGGCGAGGAGCACCCCGGGGTACAGGGGCCACCAGTATTCCCAGATATGCCGGAACCAGTAGTTGATCTCGGTTTTTGTCAGGGGGTCGATATTGTTCTCCGTATCACATGCGTCGATGAGGGGAGCCGAAAAGAGCGCCCCGCCGGGCATGGGAAGGAGGCCGATCACCGCCGGCAGTACCGCCATGGAGGTGCGCCGGGACACGGCCCGGTTCACCGAGTCCACGAGGTCCTTCATGACGCCGGTATCGGACATCTGCCGGCTCAGCCAGATCACCTGGAATATGATGAACATCAGAAACAGGGTGTTGGGGGAGAGCCCCTTCCCGAAGACGATATGCCCCATGGAGGCCGGGCCGTGGCCCGATATGAGGGCGAGTATTACGGTCCCCCCCGCCACGGCGAGATACAGGCGGCCGGTCACCCGGTTCAGCACAAGGATGATCCCAAGGGAAAGGAGCACTTTCACCAGAAAGGGCATTGCAAGAATGTACGTCATGGATGTCCCCCGTATGTTGTTATATATGAAGAGTTTCTGCGTTTCACTGTAGAAATATACAGTATATCGTGCAAGCGGGAAATTTCATGAAATTAAATCCCCGCGCTCCGCGCCGCCCCTTTGGTAAAGGGGCTCCTATTGAGGGAATGGGTTTCATTTATTCATGAACGGGTTGCGGTCATTCCCCCCAAACCCCCCTGAGTGGGGCTTACTGTATGTGCGACTATTATCCGCAGCATTATTTTTATGAAAGGGCTGAAAAATGATTTGATCTTTTTTAGGCAGGTTCCCGTAATTCCTGCAGCCCGTGGTGCCGTTCGTTTCAGGGGGCTTTGCTGTGAACGGTTGTGATATGTAATGAAGCGGGCCGCGTACCGGAGACGCATTTCTTATTATTAAAAACCCACCCGGCGTACAGGTGCCTTTCAGGCATTTATAATAGTCATCATCTACACTATGAGGAGCTTGTTCAGTATGAAAGTAAACATGTGCTGTACTATGAGGAGTTTCAGGTTTTCAGTTTCGGCTGTTTCAAAACACGGCAGGTATTGTATTCTTACGGCGGCGGTGGTCCTTGCCGCGTTCACGTTTCCTTCCTGCAATACGAAAAACTGCCGGTGGGTCGATACCGGCAAAGTCAGGGGAAAGAGGACCATGGAGTACGTGTGCGGTGACCGGCTGAAGAGGATGGAGAGGACCAGGCAGGTCAATAATAATGCCCATACCAGAAGGGTTGAACGAAACCATGATTTCAGCAATAAGCTTGCCGCGGCGCGGCCTTCCGCGGACCAGCAGGTGTTCATTAGCCTTATGAGGGCGGAACAGATGGAGAAAGACCGGATGAGGGGCCAGACTTCAGCTGCCCAGGAAGCCATGGCAAAAAGGATCAGGGCCAAATACAAGAACAGGCGTATCTCGTTCCGCCGGGTATGCTGTGTCAACGTGGCACGGCAGTTAGGTTCATCTACGTCATATGCCGCGGTATTTTATGTACCGGACCCGAACGCCGGGGGCGGTTGCACCGGAAGGCCTGAAGACCCGAGTTTTAAATTTTACAGCCCTCCCTTTGTCGTAAAACGCAACCTTTCCGCCGCAGCGATAAGCCGGTATCAGAGAGGACGGGCGTATTCCGTTTCGGGGCGTCTCGCGGTGAATGAAAATCTTTTCAGCACCAATTACGAAGGTAACTATTATCTCGTTATCCCCGGTATTCCATACGAAAAAGGGGACTGGAGTTCGGATACCTATCCTCCCAGGGGTCCGCGCTACGGCGGCCCGGATTACTGGAGCCGGAACGATGTACGGAACTCATATTACGGGCAGTTTTTTAATATGGAAAGGATCATTACGCTGGATTGACCTCACCCCGGCGCTGCCGCGCCGCTCCGCACGGAGAGGGCTTCTATGGAGGGTATGGTTTCATTTTATTACGGAATAGTGTGCAGGACGGTTCCCCCCCAAACCCCCCGGAGTGGGGCTTCTCTGATGATGGTATTTCTGCATTGCACTACCCGGCAGCCGGTAAAGGCACTACAAAAAGTAGTTGTGTATCTGCTTGAAATTAGATATATTTATTCCACAACAAAAAAGGAACGGTGATATGCCATGACTGCACGCATAACAGCTCTATTGCTTTTCCTGCTATTCATGTCATCAGCAGTTCTATCCTACGACGCACACCACATGGAGATTCTCCTGCAGGGGAAAAATGCCTGGAACGAATGGCGGATGAAGAACCAGCAGCTGAAACCCGATCTCTCCAGCGCCGACCTCAGGGGGAAGAACCTGTCGGGATACAACTTCAATGAAACAGATCTGAGCAAAGCCCGGCTCACGGGTGCAAAGCTGGTGAGTGCCAGGTTTCAACAGGCCTCTCTCAGGGAGGCCGATCTGTCAAACGCAGACCTCCGGCAGGCACAGTTCTGGCAGACAAACATGGTGAAAACAAATTTTACCTGCGCGAACCTCTCCCGGGCAGAACTGCCGTCCCTCTACGTGAAGGACACGGTATTCAGGGATGCCCGTATGGACAGGGCGGTAATTCCCGGTCAGTACAAGTCCTACTTCCGGAAGCAGCGTGTCAGGGGATACAGGAAAATAATATGGCAGGATGAGGACTACGGCGGGATGTAAAAAAACGCGGACGTCTTATACGTACAGCGTCCTCATTTTATGCGTGAATGTGTTGCGGTCATTGCCCCCCAAACCCCCCGGAGTGGGGCTTACTGTATACGGGTATTGGATGTGTGATTTAAAGGGGATGGGTATATGGTACTTTTTTATCCCCCGCGCAATGCGCGGGGGGTTGGGGATTTAGCTCCCCGCTGTAACTGCCGCGCCCTTCGACGCGGATGACTGGGTTGCCGCGGTGTACTCCGCGTCGGTGAGGACCGCGTAGAGGTCGTAGGCGGCTCCCGGTTCGAGGCCCGTTACTGTGATCGGTGAGGCGGCGTCGGCGCCCATGGGGTGAACGGTCACCTCCATTTGTCCCTCCGCGATGTTCCGTATGGCGAAGATTGTGAGGTGCCTTCCGTCTGTTACGGGGGCAGGGGTGAAGGCGCACTCCGCCTCGCCCGATGCGCCGGGGGCCGCGGTGAAGGTCAGCAGCGCCAGGTCGCCGATTTGTTTGAAGAGCTCAATGGGCACTCCCGCACGGCGCTGGGCGAAGTTGTCCTTTATAAACGCGTTATAGCCGTTGCCTTTGCGGTTCTTTGCCAGCTCTGTCCATCCCTTCCGCATTATACCGCTTATCTGCTTCCATATCGACGTGAGTTCCTTGAAGGTGTTCCGCACATCCTGCTGTGACTCGGTGTTGGGATCGCTGTGCCGCCCATTCCGGCGGACAAAGGTCTCCCCGTCTTTCTGGTAGAACACAAGTTCCCCTATCTTATTTCTAAACCCCTGGAATACAGGATTGATATCAACCTCTGCCATGACTTTTCTCCTTTGTTGTAGTGTGTTGGTTTTTTAACGTCATCATTGTGTACATCCTTTTACATAATATATTTTCCCGGCCGCTGTGCCGGGGCCCGTCATGTGTGTGATACCCTGTGATTATCCGTAATCTGTCATTTGCAACCTCCTGTGTTGACTTTGGTCCTTACCTTTACTACGATCGGGGGAGGGGAATTTTTTTATTTTTTCATACAATACGATTTTTTTTTCATTTCTGTATGGAGGGAAGTTCTTCTGTCTGCTTCACCTTTTGGTGACCTAAGGTTTACCTAACCACCATCGAACCAGCACCTAAGGGGCACCTAAGGGGGAGAGGTTTATTAATGACCATTACTTTGGTCATTAATATTCATGTAATGGGTGAATTTTTTGGTGTTCCTTGCGGGGTTGCGGTTCCCTTGGGATTTGTTGCTGGGAGCAACGACCTTCCTGCAGGAGGGTCCATACGCGTGGACCCTCCTGCACCACCCGCGCGGTCGCTCAAACGCCGCGACGGGCTGAGGTATTTCAGATCATCATAAGCATTCCAGCGTGCCTCGCAACGTCCTCCTGACGACTCGGCACGTCTCGGACATCGTGTCCTCGAAGGCTTTAAGCACTGCAAATAATACATTTACTCCCTCATGGCACGTAACACACGTCCTTTGTGACGCGCCATGACCCGGACTTCCTATCCGGGAAGAGTACTAAAAGACTGCACACACCTCAGTGAGGTGAAATATAGGGTAAATTATATAGACACAAAATAATGAAATATGATTGATTATTTGAGCATATAGATTAGATATAGGTATACATGCTAAGTACTTCATGATTTCATATAAATAAACTTTGTATCGATAGTACGTTGAATATGAACGGTTTATGCAACAACCGCGCCATTCTTTTAATTGATAAATTATTATTGTTTATTAAACAATTGCTTAATCATATTCACGAGAATTCCTGCCATCATCGGTGGGTATAAGAGAAGAGAAATTTGAGAGGATCGGAACCTTGACTGAGAAGAAAAAGAAAAAAGAAGTACAGGGTGTAAAAGAAGCAAAACCAAAAAAGAAAAAAGCTGAAAAACAGAAATCAATTGAAGAAACACTCTGGGATTCTGCCAATAAACTGAGAGGAAGCGTCGAGTCTGCCGAATACAAGCATGTGGTACTTGGACTGATATTCCTGAAGTTCGCAAGCGATAAATTTGAAGAACACCGCAAGGCAATGATCGCAAAGGGACAGGAGAAGTATATAGAGATGCCCGATTTTTACGGTCAGGCAAATGTGTTTTTTCTCGATGAAGTTTCACGGTGGAGTTATATCATAAAAAACGCAAAGCAGAATGATATTGCGCTGAAAATAGACACCGCACTACACAATATTGAAAAGAACAATAAGGTGCTTAAAGGCGCGCTGCCCGATAACTATTTTTCCCGCCTTGGTCTTGATATTATTAAGCTGTCATCACTACTTGATACAATTAATCAGATAGATACGCTCAAGGATAAAGCGCATGATATTGTGGGGCGTGTTTATGAATATTTCCTTTTAAAATTCGCCCTGGCAGAAGGTAAGGGGAAAGGGGAGTTCTATACACCAAAAAGCATAGTAAACCTCATTGCTGAAATGATTGAGCCGTACAAGGGTATTATATATGACCCTGCATGCGGTTCAGGTGGTATGTTTGTTCAATCAATAAAGTTTATTGAGAGCCATCATGGTAATAAAAAGGAAGTTTCAATTTACGGTCAGGAGTCAATAAACACAACATATAAACTGGCCAAGATGAACCTTGCTATACGTGGTATATCTGCAAATCTCGGTGAAAAGGCTGCGGATACATTCGGTGATGACCAGCATAAAGACCTTAAAGCCGACTTTATAATGGCAAACCCGCCATTTAATCAGAAGGACTGGCGTGGAGGAAAAGAGCTTCTTGATGATCCGCGCTGGAGAGGTTATGATGTGCCCCCTAAAAGCAATGCTAATTACGGGTGGATACTAAATATTGTATCAAAACTCTCTGAAAATGGTGTTGCAGGATTTCTTCTGGCAAACGGATCACTGAGTGGCGGAGGTGAGGAGTATAAAATACGGAGAAAGCTTATTGAGAATAATCTTGTTGAGGCCATCCTGGTTTTGCCGCAGGATATGTTTTATACAACAAATATCAGTGTAACAATCTGGATATTGAATAAGAATAAAAAAGAACATACACGGATAATCGGAGATGAGAAGCGTCATTACAGAAACCGTGAGAAAGAAATACTGTTCATGGATTTGCGTCAGATTGGTGAGCCCTTTGAAAAG
>ERZ795048.1669-NODE-1669-length-19403-cov-15.952863_pt1 | contig 19403 bp, 17 predicted proteins | sample MGYA00375132_ERZ795048 | MGnify/ENA primary metagenome ERZ795048 (study PRJEB30177, sample SAMN05720225) | activated sludge metagenome | isolation source: Anaerobic digester | place: Hong Kong | collected 2014-12-17 ... | reverse complement strand
TGCTGTCGGCAACAATTCCCTGCCTGGACGGCAAGATCCCTATCCAAAGAGAGCCGTATATCAGGCGTATTCCTTCTTCTTTGTCCCCAGCGCCTTGATCTCGTTGAGCGTGTCGGTGAGAACCGGGATGACATTGTCCCTGATATCACCTGCAACAACGATCGAAAGGAGATCGTCGCCCACGCTGAGCTCACCTTCGTTGACCTCGTAGAGGATCTCGATAATGCCGGGACGTTTCTTCTGCCTGGCAATGACTGCCTCGATGGCTTTGTGGTCTGCCTTGACATCGACCTTTGAAACCGGCGATCCGTCGCGGGAGGTGCCCCTGACGACGCCGTTGTGGCACAGGATCATGCCGACCTTGCTGTAATCTTCTCTCGCCTTTATCTTGTTGATCAGATCATTGATGTTCATTCTTGGCCTCCATATGTTTCCATTATGCTTGAGTATAAACAATGGCCGGAAAAGTCAACTCGTAAACGCAGTTTACTTGGACAACTTCCCGTGTCAGAACAGGGAAGGGATTGCAATCATGGGTAGTTAGGGTATACATAGAAACATGATCATTGAGACGCCCTGTTTTTTTAAAGAATGAATGTTTGGCAGGAGAGGGATATGAAAGAGATACAGGTAGGCAACGCAAAGCTCCAGTTTCTCGTGGGAGACATCACGGCGCAGGATACCGATGCGGTGGTGAATGCAGCCAACACGAGGCTTGCCCCCGGCGGCGGGGTGGCCGGTGCCATACATGGTGCTGCCGGGCCCGGACTGTGGGAGGAATGTTCAAAACTCGGAGGATGCGAAACCGGCGAAGCAAAGATCACGAAAGCGTACGAGCTTCCAAATAAATATGTGATCCACACCGTGGGCCCGGTTTACCGGGGGTCTCCCGATGATCCGCGGCTTTTGCGGTCGTGTTACCTCAATTCCCTGAAGGTCGCAGAGGTCAATCAGGTGAGATCCGTTTCTTTCCCGGCCCTGAGCACGGGGATCTTCGGCTATCCGACAGGTGCTGCCGCACAGGTCGCGATAAAGGCAATCAGAGAGTATCTTCAAAAAGACACGAAGATCGAGGTCGTTCGTATGGTTCTCTACAACAAGGCAGCCTACGATGAACATCTCAGGGCGCTTGAAGCCCTGGATGCCGGTGTGGATCTGAGTTGAGATGAAGATCGTCGCCGTTATACCCGCACGTTACGGATCCACCAGATTCCCCGGCAAACCCCTGACAGACATCGCAGGAAAACCCATGATTGCAAGGATTTATGAACAGGTGGCAGCCTGCACACAGATCGACGAGGTGCTCGTGGCAACGGACAATCAGGAGATCTTCGATGTTGCCTCCTCATTTGGTATGCGCACGGTCATGACCTCACCGGAATGTCCGTCGGGAAGCGACCGGGTTGCACAGGCGGTTTCCGACATGGATGTGGACGGGGTGGTCAACGTCCAGGGGGATCAGGTGGTTCTCGATGTCATTGCCGTTTCGGAACTTGTGGACCAGCTCAGGCAGGGATGCCCCATGGCAACCATTGCCACGGCCCTTGCCGAAGACGAGATACACGACCCGAATACCGTCAAGGTTGTCTGCAGCCTGAACGGGACTGCCCTGTACTTTTCCCGCTCAGCCATACCGTTTATCCGCAATCCGGGGCATGCCTCCATGCTCAAGCACATCGGCATATATGGCTTCGGCATAGAAACGCTGCGCCGGTATACGAGCCTGGAGCCGACGCCGCTGGAGATGACGGAATCCCTTGAGCAACTACGGGCGCTGGAAAACGGCATACCCATCAAGGTCATCGTGGCGCACGGAGAGTTCTTCGAGATAAACACACCGCAGGACAAAGAAAGGCTTTTAAAGACGTGGCACGTCTGATCATCTTCCTTTACCGCGTCCTCGGCACTGTCCTCATCTGGCCTGCAGCCCTGCTGATGTCAAGGCATCCGAATTTCAGGGGAACGATCAGGGGGAGGCTGGGCTTCACGCTGCCTGTTCTTCCCGATGAAGGCACCATCGTATGGGTGCACGCAGCCTCTGTGGGGGAGGTGAAGGCTGCCCGGGGCCTCATAAAAGAACTCAAGGCGGGGCGAAAAAATCTGTTTGTCTGCCTGAGTTCGGTAACCGTCACCGGCAGGGATGTGGCGACCAAGATCCCTGAGGTTGACCTGGTTATCCCCTTTCCCTTTGACCTGTCATGGGTGATGCGGCGCTACATGCTGCATCTTCATCCCGAGGCCCTGATGATTGTGGAAACAGAGCTCTGGCCGAACATGATTCTCGCAGCTGAAAGACTCGGGATCCCGGTGGTGTTCGTGAATGCCCGTATGACGGACCGATCCTATACACGCTTTGAGAAGGTGAGGGCTGTCATCAAAGAGGTGCTCAAGAATGTGCAGGTCTTTGCCATGGCTGACAGTGACGCTCAGCGGTTTTCAGGCCTCGGTGCTCAGAAGGTGGAAGTCCTTGGAAACCTGAAGTTCGATCACGTCTCAGATGTGGATATGGGAAAAAGGGCCACCATGAGAAAACAGCTCGGAGTCGAAGGCAGAGCGGTCTTTATCGCAGGGAGTATCAGGGAGGGTGAGGAAACAGAGGTGATGGATGCAATCGCATATGCCGCATCGCGTATAGAGGGGCTCTACAGTATCGTGGCCCCGCGGCATCCGGCAATGCTCGTTCTTTTGAAGGAACTTGCCGATCGCAGAAATATCAGATGGGGGCTGAGAAGCCAGATGCCGTCCGATATAGACCTGCTCTTTGTCGATACCTTCGGCGAGCTTTTTGACCTCTATGGCTCGGCAGACGCGGCATTTGTGGGAGGATCGCTTAAAGAACTCGGTGGACAGAACATCCTTGAGCCTGTCGCATGGGGCGTTCCCACCATCCATGGGCCGCACATGGACAATTTCCTCTGGGCCATGGATGTGGTGCAGGATTCTACGCTGGAAGTTGCCGACTCGGCTCAACTGGGGGAAGCCGTAGTGAAGGTCATAAGTCACCAGGATGACAGCCGTGATATGGCAGCGCGTGCCAGGGAAGCACTGAATGCAAAGCGGGGTGTGACGAAACGCTATGTTCAGGCCCTCGGCCGGTTCATACGATAGGAATCACTCCTCCGTTTCAAAGGGGATCTCGACCTCGTAGGCCCCGGAAAAATCGAACGATGCACTGACCGGATACCCGCATCCTTTAAACAGTTTCATCATGGAATCGTTTTCCTTGAGTACCTCTGCGGTAAATCCGGATATCCCCTGTTCCCGTGCATAGCGGATCATGTACCAGAGCAGGAAGCTGCCTATTCCGCGGCGCTGGAGATCAGACCGGACGGTAAAACCCACCTCCGAGAAATTCGTGGATGTATCCCGGTAGAGTTCGCCCAGGGCTATGATCTCTTCATTGTCACCATGCTTGTTCCTGCCGCGTATGCCTACAAATGCCATGGAATTTTTATAGTCGACGTTCACGAATTTCTGCGCGGCCTCATGGGGGAAGATCTTGACCTTCTGGAGGAAACGCTTGTAAAAATCAGGTTCCGTGAGGGAATAGATGAGCTCCTGGACCTTTTTTTCGTCAGTAGGTTTAACCGGTCTGAAAAAGATCTCCTGACCGGCCTTGTCCATCCAGTAGGTTTCATACTGCTCAGGATAAAAGGTGGCTTTCGGGAGCAGTTGATCCTGATAGATATAAAACTTTTGTTTTGCCTGTCGCAGGAGATCCTCTCTGAAATGAGGATGCGCTACGCTGATGAGCTCCATGGCCCGTTCCCTGATGGATTTGCCGTGAAGATGGGCTATCCCGTATTCGGTGACTACATAATGGACATCTCCGCGGGTGAGTACGACCCCGCTGCCCTCATCCAAGAAAGGCGCAATCCTTGATTTCGTCCCACCCTCGGCGGTAGAAGGCATAGCGATAATGGATTTCCCTCCCCGTGATCGTGCTGCTCCGCGGACAAAGTCGAGTTGACCGCCAATGCCGCTGTAGATGAGGGATCCAAGAGAATCGGAGCAGACCTGTCCGGTCAGGTCTACACTCAATGCCGTGTTAATGGAAATCATCTTGTTATTTTGTGCAATCGTGAAAGGATCGTTTACATGTTCCACCGGATGAAACTCAAACATGGGGTTTTTGTCGATGAACCGGTAGAGCCTCTTTGTCCCCATGCAGAAGCTCGCTATGATTTTGCCTGGATGAAGATTCTTTTTTCTGCAAGTGATTACGCCTTCCTTGATGAGATCGATAAGTGGATCCATAAAGACCTCGGTGTGGATGCCGAGATCTTTTTTGCCTTTGAGGTACTTCATTACTGCGCTGGGGATTGTTCCATACCCCAGTTGGAGGGTAGAACCGTCTTCAATGAGCTCTGCAACGTATTTTCCGATTTTCTTTGCAACCGGTCCGGGATCTTTCATGGGGAATTCCGGGATTGGATCGTTGCTGGCCACAAATGCGTCGATCTGAGATATGTGAAGGAAGCTGTCTCCCAATGTGCGGGGCATATTCGGATTGACCTCCGCCACTACATAATCCGCACACTCTGCAGCCGATTTGGTAACGTCCACCGAGACCCCGAGACTGACATAGCCGTATTTGTCCGGGGGCGATACGGTGATTAATGCCGTATCCACATGTATCCTGCCGGTCCTGAACATCATGGGTATTTCCGAGAGAAATATCGGGGTGTAGTCAGCCCTGCCTTCCCATATGGCCTTTCTCGTGTTCGCACCGATGAAGAATGCATTGTGCCGGAAGGAATGAGCAAAGCCCTGATCGGTATATGGTGCATTTCCGGCGGTGATGATGTGCATGATTTCAGTATCGGCAAGCGTTGGGGCCATACTCATGAGGGCGTCCACAAGCAGTTGCGGTTTGCCGCAGCCGGAACCGATAAATACCCTGGACCCTCTCCTGATAGGTCTCAATGCCTCTTCTGCTTCGCTCTGGTCATAGAAAAAGTCTTTTCGTAGGGCGTTTTTCATGCTGTACCTTTGGCTAACTTGCCATTTTGTGCTCTACCCGTGCAAACTGGGTGTCTCTCATGCAGCTGTAGTGATACATCACGCTGAGCGCCTCAGCCGCCATTTCCGGTGTGGAATATACCGGGAATCCGAGTTTCTCGAAACGTATGACTTCATCCATCGCAAATTCCTTGCACGGTACACAGGTCATGATGGGTTTGCCTTTGTAGTCGATCCCCTTCATCTCTTTGATGAAGCTGTCTAAGATTTCTGTCTGGAGAACAACGATGAAGCTTCCGATATCCTTGCTCTCGACGCCGATCTCGATCGTCTTCCTGAGTTCCTGGGCATTCATGGTGAAGGAATAGTCGACCGGATTCAAACTCTGCACATAGCCCGGCAGGATCTCCTTCAGCCGTTTCTGAAGCTCGGGTTCCAACACGCCGAGCCTCATGCCGCCAAGGTACATGGTGTCAGTCGCTGCGACCCCCAGAGAACCGGTGTAGGTGATGACCAGTACACCGTCTCCCTGCGGGATCGGCTGCTTGGCAAAGGCACGGGCGAGGTCGAACATATGGTCATTATCCCGGGCCCTGATGACACCTGACTGCCTGAATGCGATATCGTTTATGGTATCATCTCCTGCCAGGGATGCCGTGTGGGACATGACTGCTTTCTTGCCTGCCTCGGTGCGCCCGGACTTCAAGATAATGGTGGGCTTTTTCCTGGTCACCTCTTTTGCCACCTCGACGAACTTTCTCCCGCTCGTGATATCTTCCAGGTACATGCAGATCACGTCGATATTGTCGTCATCTCCGAGATGGTTCAGGATATCGGTCTCGTTTATGTCCAGTTTGTTCCCGATGGTTGCTACAATACCGAAATCCATGACGTGGCGAAGCCCCCAGAGAATCCCTGATGCGTAGACGCCGGCCTGGGCGACGAGGCCCACGTTTCCTTTTCCCAGGTCTGTCACAATACCCAGTGCCTGGTTCATATTATGGTGTGTGTTGATAACCCCGGAACAGTTGGGACCCAATGCCCGTGCACCATACTTTTTCAGTACACTCTTCATCTCTTCCTGGGCCCGTTTGCCTTCTTCTCCCAGTTCAGCAAATCCCGCACTCTCGATGACAATGTACCTGACGCCGTATCTGCAACATTCCTCGACAGCCGATACCGTGGCGGATGCAGGCACCAGGACAATTGCTACATCGATGTCATCATCGATCTCTGCAAGACTCTTATATGCCTTTACCCCCTGGATTACGTCGCATTTCGGATTTATGGGATAAATCCTGGCGTTGCAGTCGCGGCTGATGAGGTTGTGGAAAACATTCCACCCGAGTTTTCCCTTGGTATCGGATGCACCGATCATGGCAATGCTCTTGGGGTAGAAGAAATCATGCAGGTCGGCTGTCTTGGCCGGGGTGATCATCGAAGTAACCTTGCTGTCTACAAAGATCCGTGCATCAACGACGCTGTAGCCGTCGGGATAGCAGATCACCGGATTGAGATCGAGTTCCCTGATATGGGGATGATCCATCACAAGCTTTGATACTTTCAGCAGGAGTGTCTTGAGTGAACGGATGTCAACGTTGTGCCCTCTGTACCCCTTCAGGAGCGGATAGCCCTGAATCTCCCTGATCATGGTGTCGATTTCTTTCTCGTCAACAGGCAGGATCCTGAAGGTAACGTCTTTCATTACCTCCACAAAGATGCCTCCCAGGCCGAACATGAGAACAGGGCCGAAGATAGGATCCCTGGTCACGCCGATAATAACTTCTGTCCCGGGCTGTGCCATCTTCTGTACCGAGATGCCTCTGACGGTTACATCGCTGAAGGTCACCAGCATATCGGCGCAGGCAGATCTCACCTCTTTTGCACTATTCAGGTTGAGCTTTACCCCGCCAGAATCCGATTTGTGTACGACATCTTCCGAGACAATCTTTAAAACAACGGGATAGCCGATCTGATCACTTATCCTGACTGCGTCTTCTGGTGTTTGTGCTACTGCAAACCCGGTGGTGGCTATCCCGATGTCTTCGAGAAGTTTTTTGCACTCGGGCTCAAACAGATAGGTCCTCCCCTCTGCGCGAGCCCGGGCTGTAATCTCTTCAAAGAGATTACAGGATGGTTCTGATGACTTATGAATTGCATGTGAAGCTATGTCCATAGTAAATTTCCCCCTTTAGCGATCAACTCCTGTTCAATAAGACTTTGGTGGAGGTGTATCTCTTCCGGATGAATCCGCTGCAAAATCATCCGCGTAGTATCTGCGTTGATGACTCCTGTTCGAAAACCCTCACTAAAAAATATCTTATCCATCTTATTGTATTACTAACTTACCAGACGATAGTCTGCGAAAATTGTGCCATGGACTCTGAGTGGTAATATGACTGATAACTTGTTGATAAGATGGGTCAAAAAGAATATAGCAGCGTAGTGATCAGATTGTGAAAATATGGCATCTCGACCATAACAGGAATATGATTATGGTCATTCAACCATAAATTTCAACGGTGAAAATGCAGGTGCTTGGGAGCTGTCTTTCGCAAAGGTTTATTTCTCATCCTGGTTGGACAGGGAACACGAAGGATATTCTTTCTCTTCCCGGGATGTTGAGATTATCTCGGCAGAAAGATCTGGCAAAAGTCATGTCGGCAAACAGTTTTTTTATATATCTCAGTATATGTACTTTCCATTTATCATTGACATTTTCATCAATGAGCTCTAATAGAACGTAATATGACAACAGATAGATCATTATGCCCGATATGTGCCTGGAGAGGCGATTGTAAAAAAAAGTTCAACAAGGGGTCCGGCATACATTGTGCGGATTTCAGCAGAGACCTGACAGTAAAGAACAAGGATCTCGAGGATGAGCTCGAGAAACAATCCAAGTCAAAAGACGCGGAGAAAAAGTCCAAAAAGGGTCTCTGGCCCATGTAGGGCTCTTTTTACAGATCGATAAACCGTACAGCGCTTTCTTTTTTCTTAATGACGAGAGCGATGAGCGTCTTGTCGTGTATAGCAATGTCTGCACAGTAGTATTTTCTGATGTGAGTCAGGGACCTGTCCTCGAAATCTGAATTCTCAGCTGAGAATGCCAGGATGTCAGCCCCGTCAAAGAGGATTACATTCCCGAAGATCTTTGACATGCCCCTATCGTTCTGAATGGTAATGATCTCTCCGTCCTGTACGAGGATTCTCGGCCTCATGTAGTATCTCACAGGAGGGTCGTCGGCATAGATGTCCTGTTCCAGGTACAAGGGGAGGGTGCTTAAGGCTGTCTCGGAAGACCATATGGTTTTGTCGCTGCTGTTTATCGTAAGATAGTTGGATCGATTAAATGAGATCGTCTCTAAGCCTTGATGGGAAGGTAGAATGTCCCCAAGGGCGACGGTTGGGATGTCCACACCTTCCGGGAGCAGGGGCAGATCACCGGCTACTTTTGAGAGTTCTGCCCACTTGTTGATCCCGTTTGGCATATCCGTATCCGACGTGATCTGTGAGGAAACGAGGGAAGTGCCGATGGGTATCACGGCAGTGTTCCAGTGCTGAAGGATCTCTCCCCCTTTGATCTGGTAGGTGTTAAAAATATTGCCCCGCTTTACAAGGGCAATGATTGAGTCTTTATGGGTGTAGATGCGGAAGATCCTGTTCTTGCCTGTAGCCTGCCACCACGGTTCGACTTGGGCATCCTTTAATATATATATGGTTGTTTCATCGCTTATATATATTCCTGCGTCAAGTACAGTGAGTGATGTTGCAATAAAGGGCAGCCTGATATCTTCACGCGTCTGCCCTGATTGCTGGGGGGCTGCAGGGACCGTCTGTGGTTGCTGTTGAACCGCCGGCGTTGTGAAAAAAAGTTTCGTGATCATCTCATCGATTGCAGAGCTAAGGGCTGATTTGTCTGTAATGTCGGTGTGGAAAGCGTTGGGGGGAGTAGTCCCCAAAATGGCGTCGAACGAGAGTGCGTCACCCATCTGCAGGATACTGATGCTGAGTCCGGGGTGGTCGTCGAGATTCACGCCCCTGGCAATACATCGTGCAGTAACGGTCTGTTTAATGCCGGGAGCGAGTGAGGTCAGATCGTCCCCGCCGATGATGCTTACCTGTACTTCCCCGGCACAGGCAAATGAGCTAAAAAACATTATAGTTATGAAGGGTAACAACAGACAAAGAACCGCTCTCTTCATCAGGACTCCTTTATGGATCTGTAATGAAAAACGATTATACCACATTCCTCTGCAAGAACAAGATGGAGAATGTGGGGGATGGTTTGATTCTGAATGATCATTCATTTTTCCTTGACCATTTATCTTTCTTTGGCTATATAGATTGAGTTATTGTGTCAATCAAACGTTAAAGGAGGAATCGTTACATGGCAGATGCAGTAGACTTTTACGATAAGGTTTTTCCCGTCCCTGACCGGGTAAGAGAGAAATCTTACATTCCGAGCAGGGAAGCGTACGACAAGATGTACAAGGAATCCATCGAGGATCCCAAGGGTTTCTGGGCAAAAGAGGCAAGAAAGAGACTTTCCTGGTTCAAAGACTTTGATGATGACAAGGTTATGGACTATTCATTCGAAGGCGAAATTTATGCTAAATTTTTCGAAGGTGGAAAGCTCAATGTGAGCTACAATTGCCTTGACCGTCATCTCGAGACCAAGAAGAACAAGGCTGCTATTATCTTCGAGGGAAATGACCCCAATGACTGGAAGGTGTACACCTATTATGACATGTACCGCGAGGTCAACAAGTTCGCCAATGTCCTCAAGAAGCTTGGGATCAAGAAGGGGGACAGGGTTTCCATCTATCTGCCCATGATTGCAGAGCTTGCCATCACCATGCTGGCATGCACCAGGATCGGCGCAATCCACTCGATCGTGTTCGGCGGCTTCTCTTCCGATGCGCTCAGAGACCGTATTCAGGACTGTGGGGCAAAGTTATGTATAACCTGTGATGGTACCTATCGCGGTGCAAAGGCAGTTCCGCAGAAGGCCAATGCCGACAAGGCCATCGAAGACTGTCCCACCATCGAGAAGCAGATCGTGGTCAAGAGGACCGGTCTTGATGTTCCCATGAAAGAGGGCAGGGACCTCTGGTATGAGGAACTGATGGATGAGGCCCCGATGTATTGCGAACCCGAGCAGATGGATGCAGAAGATATTCTGTTCATCCTCTATACCTCCGGTTCAACCGGAAAACCAAAGGGTGTATATCATACCACAGCCGGCTACCTGCTCTATGCTTCCATGACCCAGCAGCTCGCGTTCGACGTGAGAGATGAAGATACCTACTGGTGCACGGCTGACATCGGGTGGGTTACCGGGCACAGCTACATTGTGTACGGCCCCCTGACGAACGGTCATTCCAGCATCCTCTTCGAAGGCGTTCCCAGCTATCCCGGCTATGACCGGTTCTGGGCGGTTGTCGAAAAGTACAACGTCAACAACTTCTACACCGCACCTACAGCCATTCGCGCCATTGCAAAAGAAGGCGACGAGTGGGTTGACAAACATGACCTGTCATCCTTGAGAGTGCTGGGTTCCGTGGGCGAGCCGCTGAATCCAGAGGCATGGTGGTGGTATTACAATAAGATCGGTGGCGGCCACTGTACAATTTCAGACACCTGGTGGCAGACCGAGACCGGCGGACACATGATTCTGCCGTTGCCCGGTGCAATTGACATCAAACCTGCAAAGGCCATGGTTCCGTTCTTCGGCGTGATCCCGGCATTGCTCGATGAAGAGCAGAAGGTGGTTGAGGGAGCCGGCAGAGGCGCCCTGTGCATCAAGATGGCATGGCCCGGCATGCTCAGAGGACTCTGGGGCGATAAGGCTCTCTTGAAGGCCAACTACTTCTCCCAGTTCCCCGGCTACTACTTCTCCGGCGACGGTGCCGAGAGGGATGCCGATGGCGATTACCGGATCACCGGCCGTGTTGACGACGTTATCAACGTAAGTGGTCACAGAATGAGCACCGCCGAGGTTGAGGCTGCACTGACAGCTCATCCGGATGTTGCCGAGGCCGCTGTTGTCGGTTTCCCGCACAACATCAAGGGCCAGGGCATATTCGCCTATGTTACCCTCAACACCGGTGTGGATCCGTCAGATGACATCCGCAAGGCACTGGTAGCGCATGTACGTAAGGAGATCGGCCCGATCGCATCCCCTGATTTCATCCAGTGGGCGGACGGACTTCCTAAGACCAGGTCAGGAAAGATCATGCGCCGCGTATTGAGGAAGGTTGCTGCAAGTGACTTTACCGATTTCGGCGACACCTCTACACTGGCAGATCCGTCAGTTGTGGATGAACTCGTAGAAAACAGGAAGAAACTCGGCTAGGGCAAGTAACAGGGGCTTCAGGGTATCCCCCTGGAGCCCCACCATATCATATATCCAGGATTTATTATTACGTTTTCATATGGCAGTAAAAAAGTAAGGAAGGGTCCGTATGAGAGGTGAGGAAAAATATAGAATGATCTTAAATGCCGCCAAGCAAGTATTTGCTCAGGAAGGCTTTTATAATTCCAAGGTGTCAGAAATTGCGCGAGAGGCACATGTTGCAGACGGTACAATTTATCTCTATTTTAAAAATAAAGACGATATCCTGATCTCCCTTTTTGAGGAAGAGCTCAACGCAATCATAACTACCGTTAAGGAAAAGCTCAAAGACATAGATGATCCCCGTGAACAGCTCATCAAATTCTGTGACAATCATCTAAATATGGTTGAATCTGACAGAGCCCTGGCCGAGGTTATCCAGGTAGAGCTCAGGCAGTCCAATAAATTTATGCGGGAATACAAGAACAAGCATTTTCTGGCCTATCTCAACATTATTGCAGACATCGTCAGCCATGGGCAGGAACAAGGCATTTTCAAGGATCATCTCAAGCCTGATATCTGTGCACGGGTGATCTTCGGGTCTCTGGATGAACTCTCCACGTATCTCGTTACCGCCCGAAGAAAAAGATTCGATGTTCACGAAGTGGCCACTATGGTTGGAAACTCTTTTCTTAATGGACTTGTTGCGTAGCAAAGGAAGAGCGGGAGGACAGTATCATGCAAATTAAAAGGGCCGCTGTCATCGGTGGTGGCGCTATGGGTGGTTCTATCGCGCACCTTCTTTCATCTATAGGGATCGAGTGTTTTATCAAGGACATAGAACAACAATTCATTGACAAGGCCATTGATCTTTCCCGGGGCATTTATGACAAGCTCGTAAAGAAAGGAAAGATTGATCAGAAAAAGGCAGATGACCTGCAGGGCCTCCTGCGCGGTTCTGTTACCTATGACAAAAAGTTCTTCTCAGATGTGGATCTCGTCATCGAAGCGGTTCCCGAAATCGTGAAACTCAAAGCCGGCATCTTCGCAGAACTCGAGAAGATATGCCCCGACAAGACCATCCTTGCATCGAACACCTCCACGTTGTCGCTGAGCGAGATCGCTGAGAAGGTGGAAAAGAAGGGCCGCTTTGTCGGGCTGCACTTCTTTAATCCCGCACATGTCATGAAGCTTGTCGAAGTGATCTATGACGAGAACACCTCGAGCGAAACCATAACAGTCATGATGGAATTCTCAGAGCTCATCGGCAAGGTGCCGATCAAGGTCAAGAACGGCCCCGGATTTGTCGTGAACAGGGTGCTCATTCCGTATATGAACGAGGCAGTGCTCGCACTGATGGACGGCGAGGCATCCATGGAGGAGATCGACGAGACCATGGTGGAATTCGGCATGCCCATGGGACCGTTTTCGCTGTGGGACCTCGTGGGGCTCGATGTGGGGTTCCATGCATCCGAAACACTTGAAAAAGCCTATGGAGAGCGCACACCTGTCCCCGAGCTTTTGAAGGCGTTGGTAAAGAAGGGGTGCCTCGGTCAGAAGACCGGCAAGGGATTCTATGACTACTCATCAGGCAAAAAGCCGTCAAAAGAGGTGGCAACGTTCCTCAAGAACTGGTGGAAAAAGAATCCCGTAAGCGGAGAGATCTTTTCCCCGGAACGGCTCATTGCCGTTCAGATCAGGGAATCTCTGTGCATCCTGGCCGATGGTATCGCGACTGCACACGATATCGATACCGGTATGGTGTACGGGACGAATTTTCCCACAAAGGTTTCCTGGGGACCGTTGCACTATGCTGAGGATACCATGGGCTGGGCGGATGTAAACGATATGATGTGTTCGCTGGCCTACGATTACGGGCCACAGAGGTTCACTATGCCAGCGATTATGCCGGCGCTCCTCAAGGGAGGCAGTGCATTTACCAACTGCAGTTATGAAGTGGATCGAGACGGTATTGCCGTGATGACCATAGAGAATCCACCCATGAATACCCTGGGGTCAAAGACCAGGGCTGATATTGCGGCAAACGTTCTCCAGGCGGTTGCAGACCCGAAGGTCCGTGTTATTCTTCTCACGGGAAAAGGCAGGGCCTTTGTCGCAGGAGCGGATATTGAAGAGATAAAGTCTCTTGAAACGATTGATGATATCGTAGACTTCGCTCACCGGGGATACCGGCTGATGAATACCATTGAGGATGCAGGCAAGCCCATTATCGGTGTCATCAACGGATTCTGTCTCGGAGGCGGGCTGGAACTGGCCATGTCATGCCACATGCGGATAGCATCGGATAAGGCCCTGCTCGGCCTTCCCGAGATCAATCTCGGCATTATGCCGGGGTTTGCGGGAACACAGAGGCTTCCCAGGATCGTGGGCAAGGCCAAGGCCCTGGAGATGATCCTGAGCGGAACGCACTACAGTGCCAAAGACGCCTGTGATATGGGCCTGGTGAACAAGGTGGTACCCCACAGCGCTCTTATGGGCGAGGCAAAGAACCTGGCCAGGATCATCGCTTCCAAGAGCCGGATCTCGGTCAGTGCGATACTTGATGCCGTCTCGAGCGGGTTAGAGACAACATTTGAGGAAGGTCTCATGATAGAGGCTGAGAATTTTGCCCGGGTCACCGTCTCACACGATGCCGCGGAAGGTCTCGATGCCTTTTTGAGTAAACGCAAACCGGCGTTTAAAGATATGTAGATTTATTAGAATGAGTGGGGCGTATTTCACCTTTTTGTAAGAGGAAATACAGAATTAATAAGGAGCCTGAGGGCTAAAAAATAAGTAGGAAGGAGGATAATGTGAATACAGTAGTATGCATGAAACAGGTGCCTGATACAGAGACACTCATTAAAGTTGCAGGTGCAGGTATTGTAACTGACGGCATTAAGTGGGTAATGTCTTCTTTCGATGAATTTGCCGTTGAAGAGGCCTTACAGCAGAAGGAGAAGATGAAAGCCGGGGCGGTCACGATCGTTTCTCTCGGTCCTGACAGGGCCATTGAGGCTATCCGTACCGGGCTGGCAATGGGTGCTGACACTGCAATCCACATCAATGACAGTGCCTACTATGGAACGGCTGACCCCTTTGCAACCGCAGCAGTTCTCGCAGCTGCTATCAAGGATCTGGATTATGATTGTGTTTTCCTCGGCAAGCAGGCCATCGACGATGATTCAGGACAGGTTCCTGCGATGGTGGGCGAACTGCTCGGGATCCCGGTTATCACCCAGGTGATCAAGCTTGAAGTTGCTGCTGACAAGAGCAAGGCAACAGTGACCAGAGAAGTCGAGGGTGGTCACGCAATACTCGAAGTCGCTCTGCCGGCTGTTTTCTCAGCCCAGAAGGGACTCAATGAGCCACGGTATGCATCTCTTCCAGGCATCATGAAGGCAAAGAAGAAACCGGTTGATGTGAAGACTGCAGCGGATCTCGGTATTGATGCTGGTCCTGCAACCACGATCAAGGAAATGTCACTGCCGCCGGCACGTCAGGCAGGAAAGATCATTGCAGGCGATGATGCAGCAGCTAAGGCAGCAGCTCTTGCTAAGGCTTTGCACGAAGAAGTCAAGATCATCTAACCAAAGGAGGGGACTACAATGCCAGGAACTCTTATTTACGCTGAAGTTCAGAAGGGCGAAATTAAAAAAGGATCGTTTGAGGTAACAAGCAAGGCCAAGGAGCTCGGTGGCGAAGTTGCTGCATGTATAATCGGCAGCGGCGTGGAAGCCCTTGCTCCGGAGCTTGCAAAATATGGTGCAGACAAAATATATGTTGTTGATGGACCGGAGTATGAAAACTACGTACCCGAGGCATTTGTGCAGGCTTTTGCTCAGGTTGCCGCTCAGGTGAATCCGTCTGTCATCCTTGCAAGTGCAACTGCTCAGGGCAAGGATCTGACCCCTGCCATCGCTGCACGGCTGAAAGCCGGTGCAATCTCCGACTGTGTCGACCTCACAAAGGATGGCGACAAGGTGGTCGCAAAGAGGCCCATGTATGCAGGTAAGGCATATGCACTGGTGGTGGCCAATGCAGATCCTCAGGTTATTTCCGTGAGGCCGAATTCATTCACGGCAACAGAGAATGCAGGAGCCGGCGCAGTGGAAAAGGTTGCTGTCAGCCTCGATACTGCAAAGATCAAGACGACAGTCAAATCACTCGAGCTCGCAGAGTCGGATGAGCCGGATCAGACCGAGGCAGAGATCATCGTATCAGGTGGCCGCGGGATGAAAGGCCCCGAGAATTTTGCAATGCTCGAAGAGCTGGCAAAACTCTTCGGCCCGACAGCGACAACCGGTGCTTCCAGGGCTGCTGTTGACGCAGGATGGAGAGAGCACTCATACCAGGTTGGTCAGACAGGGAAGACTGTCAGCCCGAACCTCTATATCGCATGCGGTATTTCAGGTGCTATTCAGCACATGGCCGGTATGGGGACATCCAAGGTGATCGTTGCCATCAACAAAGACGCCGAGGCACCGATATTCACAAAGGCGGATTACGGTGTAGTGGATGACCTGTTCAACGTTGTTCCTGCACTGATTAACGAGATCAAGAAGGTAAAAGGCTAATACGTAACCGAAGTGGGGTGGGAGTTTTTTCCACCCCACGAAAACATAGATTCAGGGGGGGGCTATGCACGGATCAGGAGCTGAGATTTCTAGAGAAGTATTTTGGAACATATTGGGACCGGGGTTCCCGACGGAACAGGTTCTGCTGTACGTGCTCGTTGTGGGTACGATTTTGCTGTTTCTCAGGGGGCTCGCAAAGAGCGGATTCTTTACCCGCCTAAAGGCCGCAGCAAGTGCTACGGGTTCGGAAGTAAACAGACTCGATAACCCGTGGGACAGGTTCTGGTATCTGGTTGTCGATGTCTTCGGACACAGAAAAATTCTGCGGGAACCGTATCAGGGGGTATTCCACTTTTTCATCTTCTGGGGATTTATTGCCCTGTTAATCACTACCGCTGTCGTCTTCCTGCAGGCCGATGTCATCTGGCCCATCTGGCACGTATGGTTTATGCAGGGTGGTTTCTATCTCGGACTTTCACTCTTCGCCGATGTATTTGGAGGCTTGGCCATCATCGGTATTTTGATGGCCCTGTTCAGGCGATATGTCATAAAACCGGCGTGGCTGGATGAAAAGGGTGAAGACAATGTTGTCTTATGGTTTATCCTGGCCATCCTGGTAACAGGCTTTACCGTTGAAGCACTTCGTATCCAGGCGACCGAGGTGCATCCGTCAAGCCCGATGTTCCACTACGTGTGGTTCTCGCCTGTGGGTCGGACCATTGCATTCCTCTTCTCCGGCATGAGCGAGGCGGCAATCAGGGACACCCACATGGTCCTGTGGTGGACCCATGTTCTTGGAGCCCTTGCATTTATCATCTACGTTGCGTACTCCAAGCTGATCCACATATTCATGACTCCGGTCAACATCTTCCTGCGGCCCGATACAGCGCAGCCGCCGCTTAAGGCCATGCCGCCCGAGATGTTCGAGACCGCAGAGACATTCGGAATTCATAATATCGAGGAATTCTCCTGGAAGGATATCGTCGACGGCGAAGCGTGTATGCGCTGCGGACGCTGCGTTGAGGTATGTCCGGCATTCAATACCGACAAGCCGCTGAAACCGAGAGACGTCATCCAGGATATGCGTACCTATGTTGCGAATAAGGCCAATCTCTCCATCGATGCGGATGGTAATTACAACATTATCCCTGACGAGGAGTACACCGGCCCGGCACTCATCGGTGATGGACTCGAAAAGGACACCATCTGGGCATGTACTACCTGTATGGCATGCGTAGAGGCCTGCCCGGCATATATCCTACAGTTCCCGAAACTCATCGAGCTCAGACGCTATCTGGTCATGATGGAATCCGACTTCCCGGCCGAGGTTCTGGATGTATTCAAGGGAATGGAAAACAATTCGAATCCCTGGAGCATCGGTGCTCATATGAGAGCGGACTGGGCAAAGGGGTACGATATACCGATCCTGTCGGAAAAAGGAGAGGCTGAGTATCTCTTCTACGTGGGATGTGCCGGGGCATTCGACGATCTCAACAAGAAAGTAGCCGTCTCGCTTGCACAGATATTCAAGGCCGCCGGTCTTGATTTCGCTATCCTCGGGACCGAGGAGGGCTGCTGCGGCGATTCAGCAAAGAAGATCGGCAACGAGTATGTCTATCAGGCCCTTGCAATGGCCAATATCGAAACCTTCAATGCATACAATGTAACCAAGATCATCACCATGTGTCCTCACGGATATACAACCTTGAAGAATGATTACAGAGATCTCGGCGGAAACTACGACGTGTACCACTACACCGAGATCCTCGACAAGCTGATCAAGCAGGGCAAGATCACTTTAAAACAACCTATTTCCGATCTCGGGACCATCACGTATCACGACTCCTGCTACCTGGGAAGATACAACGACGTATATAAGGAGCCCAGGAACATCCTGAAGGCAGCGACCACCAGTCCGCTCGTTGAGATGGCCAGCCATCATGCAAAGAGCTTCTGCTGTGGTGCGGGCGGCGGCAGGATGTGGATGGAAGAGGACCTCGGCACCAGGATCAACCAGAAGAGAACAAATGAGGTCAAGGAAGCAGGCGCCAAGACCGTGTGTACTGCATGTCCGTTCTGCTACACCATGCTCTCAGACGGTATCAAGGAACTCGAGCTGGAAGAAGAGCTCCAGGCAGTCGATATAGCCGTGCTGGTTGCCAAGGCAGCCGGTCTGGACAAAAAGCCCCAAGCCGAGGCAGCTGCAGAACCACCGGCTGAGCCGGCCGAAGCAGAGGCGGCAGAACCGGAGCCAACAGAGGAAACCCCGGCATAATACTCTGTTGTACCCGGAGCCTTACCCTGAATCTGTTAAAAGAGGAGACGTTTTCGTCTCCTCTTTTTTCTTGTTTTTCCTTGCTATGAGACCGATCAAGGAGATAGTATTTCCAATAAATGGGAGGTTGTTTTGTCCATGAAAGTCGGGGTTATCGTAACTGATTCATTTAATGATATGGCACAAGACCTCTGCAAAGAGGGAATCGACGTCATGTCCGTTACGATCCGGCCCGAGCCCTCTCTGAATACATACAAGGCAATTGCCTTATTCATGAACGATTCAAGTAGATACGATCTCATTCATAATATCGGCAGCGCCGCCCCGCTTCTCTTCAGCGGGTTTGTCAATACACCCATACTGACCACCATTGTGAAGGAGCCGACTGAGACGGACCTGAATATCTACCGCTCATCCCCTCACAACTGCTTCTTTATTGCAGCACCGTCTCTGGGAGCCATCGAAGGATTAACCACGCTGTTGGATTTCGATCCATTACAGGCACACCCGGGCAGTTCCTACAGGGGGCTGTATGAACAGATTATAAAGATGTGCTCCTGCGAGGACCATCGGCCATGGGGATTCTATGAAATCCTGTCCGGCGACGGGGGGGATCATAAGGTCAAGAGAATAACCGTATGGCCGAAGAAACGGTTGAGTCTGCAGATGCACAAAAAAAGGAAGGAACACTGGATTGTAATATCGGGACGGGCACGGGTAACCCTCGGCACAGATGAAATTATCCTGGAGCCCTCAGGGACTGTCGATATTCCGTTCGGAGAGGTTCACAGGATAGAGAATATCGGAGACGAACCTCTGGTATTTATTGAAATCCAGCAGGGTGATTATTTTGGCGAGGATGATATCATCCGGCTTGAGGATGACTTTGGTAGAGCATGATTTTTGATAAGACAAAGAGAAGACAGCAGAAAGAACTCTTCGGCCTGCTGTACGAGACGGCCTGTAATGCAGGGATCGAGATAATCGAGGACAAGATAAACCGCAAAGGCGGAATCTGCCGGCTGAACAGCAGGCTCGTGGTTGTCTATGACGCAAACGCTCCGGTGCACGAGCGCAACCGGCTCATCCTTGAAGCAATTTCTCAGATGAATCCCGATTATGTCTACCTGCCTCCGAAGGTGCGGCAGATCCTGGATGAGAGCACGGATTAAAACCGTCACCGAGACATAACAGGGGATGCATGGATTGCAGACCGGGTGAACAGGGAAGTCGCCCGGGGAAGTCCTTACTT
>ERZ795048.1668-NODE-1668-length-19409-cov-7.908339_pt1 | contig 19409 bp, 13 predicted proteins | sample MGYA00375132_ERZ795048 | MGnify/ENA primary metagenome ERZ795048 (study PRJEB30177, sample SAMN05720225) | activated sludge metagenome | isolation source: Anaerobic digester | place: Hong Kong | collected 2014-12-17 ... | reverse complement strand
TGCTGATGATGAATTTCAACACCAACGACTTCTTCACCAACCTTGCGGACGTGCCGGGCGACACGCTGGGCGACACCTCGATGGGCGGGCGGACGATGTACGCCTACCTCGCCTCGCTGCCGTTCGTGGACGAAGAAAATCTCGGCGTGACCGGACATTCCATGGGGACGTGGTCGTCCTGGAGCGTCGCGTCGAGCTTTCCCAACCATAAGGCGATCGTTCTGCAGTGCGGCCAGCTCTTCCCGAAGAGCTATTACGACAGCGAGGAAATCTCGTTCAACAACGTGCTGCTGCTGCAGGCGCGGTACGACGAATTCAACTGTTTTCTGGACTACTCGGAATCCATACCGGACGGCCTCGTCAATACGGAACTTCGGTATAAGGAATTTGCAGATCAGGACGGGCCGATCGAGTGGGACACGACCTACGGTTCGTTCAGCGACGGCAGCGCGCGGCGCATGGAGCTCATCACGAATTCCAACCACCGCCTGACCACGATCAATTCGCACGCGATCGCGACCGCGGTGGACTGGTTCGAGCAGGCCTTCGGCATGGACGCGCCCATCGCCTCGACCGACCAGACGGCGCTCGCAAAGGAAACGCTCACGCTGGCCGCCACGCTCGCCGCGCTGGCCTCCATGCTGCCGCTTTTGCTGCTGCTGCTGAAAACGAAATTCTTCGCGCCCTGCGCGCAGCCCCTGCCGGACCGCCCGCAGACGCTGATGCCGCGTAAAAAGTGGTGGCGCGCGACGCTGATCGCAATCGTGATCAGCGGGCTGACGTATCCGTTTTTCACGCAGCTCGGCCACGGGCTCATGCCGCTGCCGGAAAGCGTCTTCCGTATCCCCATCGGGGACGGGGTGATCACGTGGTTCGTGCTGCTTGCGCTGATCGCGTTTTTCATGCTCCGCTACTGGTTCCGCCGCGGCGCGGGCAGGCGCGAAGGCGCGACGCTCTACGACCTCGGCCTTGCGAGCGAAGCCTCGCCGAACAAGCTGCCCTGGAAAATCATCGGCAAATCCGCGCTGCTTGCAATCGTGCTCGTGGCCACGGTGTACGCGTATGCGGCGGCCTTTACCGCGACGTTCGATCTGGATTTCCGCTTCATCTGGCCGCTGCTCAAGCCCTTCACGTGGCAGCGGTTCCTGCAGTTCTTCGTGTACCTGCCGTTCTACCTCGTGTTCTTCCTCATCAACGGCGGCGCGAAGCTCTACGGGCAGATGCGCCTGCCGAAATGCCGCACCAACGCCGCCACGCAGCTGGTCTGGTGGCTCAAGGGCTGCCTCGTGATGATCGGCGGACTGCTGCTCGTCTGCCTGATCGAGTACATCCCGTATTTCGCGGGGATCGGGCCGGGCATGGATTTGCTGTTTACGTCCACGTTCGGCGGGCCGTTCATCTCGTTCCTGATCGTGATCATCCCGCAGTTCATTATTTTCTTCTTCCTCTCGACCTACGCATTCCGTAAGACCGGCCGCGTGTACGTCGGCTCCGTGATGCTCGCGCTGCTGGCGACCTGGGCGGTCACGGCCGGTTCGGCCATGCTGTAAAACGTACGACGGACGCACAGAAGCCGCGGCACAATCGCCGCGGCTTTTTGCCTGTAAGAAGATTCTTTTTGCAGGGGGAGAACCCCTATAAAAGAATCTTTTAACACAGGGATTATGTTGGAGGCTCCGCCTCCAAACCACCGCTTAGGGCCAAGCCCTAAGAACCCGTTTTTAGGGCGCTTGCAAAGCCGGGGATTCCCAAGGGACTTGTCCCTTGGGCGGGGTGCAGGGGGGTGACCCCTGCAGAAAAACTTTTTAACATAGGGGTATGTTGTTGGAGACTCCGCCTCCAACGTTCCCCCTAAAAAGCAAAGCGGCGCTTCAGGCCGGCGTTCCCGGCCGGGAAGGAAAAATCGCCTGATACCCTTTCTCCGAAGAGCAGGCGCGCAGGCGCGGCAGGAGCGCGAGCGCGGCGTTTTTCAGGTACGCTTGTCCCGCCCGCCCGCAACGCCCAGTTCCCCGCAGACGCGCTCTGCGGCCGCGAGAAGCGCGCTGCGCGCCGCGTCTTTGGACGCGCGGCCGACGCGCCCGTAAATCAGCGCGCGGTCGGTTTCGTCGGCGAACAGCCCCTGCGCGCGTTTGCCGGAAAGCGCCCGTCCGAGCGCCGCTTCCGCCACGGGCGCATAGAGGTTGACCAGCAATCCCGCGTCGCCGAAACGGCGCGTATATAAAAGCGAAAGCAGCGGCGCTTCGAATCGCCGCAGGAACGCGCACTCCATATTCCAGCGCCGCAGGTATTCGGCGACGTATTCCGCGCCGAACAGTTCGTCCGGCACGGGGCTGCAGAGCGGGTAATCGATATCGCAGGGGATTTCATGCGCAAAAAACGCCGCGTCGTACCGCTCGAAAAACGCCGGAAGCGCGGCGAGCGTGTCGGAAAAGCCGACGTTTTCCACGGGAGGACGGTTCGCCTCGGCCTGCCGGAGCAGGAGCTTGGCGCGGCGCGCCTGCCGGCGCGCGTCCTGCACGCCCGCCTCGTACAGCGCTTTTACGGACCGTTCCGCCGTTTCCTTTGCGCCGCGCGAACGCAGATGCAGCCCGACGCAGCAGAGAATCCCGCGCGCGAGCCGCTCCGCCGTTTCCGCGCGCACGGAGGTCGAATCTCCCATGGTGTAGCGCCCGGTGCGTTCGGCCAGCAGCGTTAAAAATTCCGCGGCGAACGCTTCCCGCCGATCCTTGTCCAATTCGTTCCGCTCGAAAAAAGCGGGAAGGAGCGCGTCACTCATCCGCGTCCTCCTCCGCGTCGTCGAGCCGTCTGCCCCGCAGGACCGAGGCGAGCGTCAGCCCGGTCACGGCGTCCAGACAGCCTTCGTACGCGTCGTAGCACGCGCGCATTTTTTCAATCAGTTCGTCGTCCGCAATCCGGTCGAACGAGTCGTTTTTCAGCGAATAGAACGCCTCGGTCAGCTCGCCGATCGTCCGCTCGTAGTCTTCCTGCAAAAGGTACGGCGAATCGCAGAACGCCTCGATCAGTTTCGGCACCGCGCTTTCGCCGAACTCGACCCGGCCCGCGTCGCGCAGCGCGTCCGCACGCCGCCGCGCAAGCGCGGCGATCGACGTTTCGCTCAGTTTCAGCCCGTAGCGCGCGGTCCTTAAGTTGCAGGCGCGAAGCTCGCCGCTCAGATGCTCCTCCATTTTCCGCACGACGTCCGGCAGACGCGTGTTTTCCATTCGCCCCGCCTCCTTTGCCTCAACAGCATACCCCCGCCGCCGGGACCGTACAAGTCTTGAATTTTTGCCCGTTTTGTGGTAATATAACAGCAGAAAAAAGAGGAAAAACGCTTAAAAAACAAGCGATTTTCCTCTTTTTTTTCATTCGTTTGGGACAGCGATGGTTTTTGCGTTACGCGATGATCGGAAACAGCGGCTTGAGCGCCGGATAGATCTGCCGGAATTTTTGATACTGCGCTTCGTACCTTTCGGCGGTTTCCGCGTCCGGGCGGATCGTTTTATCGACCTTCACGAGCTTTTCGGCGATCTCCCCGACCGAGGCGTACTCGCCGCAGGCCACCGCCGCGAGCATCGCGCCGCCGAGACCCGGCCCCTGTTCGGACGCGATGGTGTCGATTTCGATGTTCAGGATGTCGGCGAACATCTTCCGCCAGAGCGGGCTTTTCGCGCCGCCGCCGCAGATTTTGCTGCGCGTGAGCGTGATTCCCAGCGTCTTGGCGACCTCCACGGAATCGCGGATGGCGAACGCGACGCCTTCCAGTACGGCCTGCGTGATATCCGCACGCGAAGTGTCCATGGTCATGCCGGTGAGCGTGCCGCGCGCGGCGGGGTCGTTGTGCGGCGAACGCTCCCCCATCAGGTACGGCAGGAAAAACACGTGGTTGCGGCCCAGCCTGTCGTCCGTGACCGGGCGTTCGAGCGACGCAAAATCGTTTGCGCCGAGGACGTCCTCCATCCACCATTTGCTGCAGGATCCGGCGGAGAGCATGCAGCCCATCAGATGATAGGTGCCGTCCGCATGCGCGAACGCGTGCAGCGCGTTGTTCCCGTCCACGCGGAAGCTGCGGCTGGAGATGAACACCGTGCCGGACGTGCCGACGGAGATGTTGCAGCGTCCTTCGCCGACCGTGCCCGTGCCGACCGCGGCGGCGGCGTTGTCCCCCGCCCCGGCGCAGACCTTCACGCTTTGCGGCAGGCCGAGCGCCCCGGCCGCCCCGGGCCGCAGCGTGCCGACGACCTCGTAGCTTTCGTAAAGTTTCGGCATCTGCTCCTTCGTGACGCCGCACACTTCGAGCATCGGCTCCGACCAGCGGCGGTTTTTCACGTCCAGCAGCAGCATGCCGGAAGCGTCCGAATAATCCGTGCTGTGTTCGCCCGTCAGAACGTACACGATATAGTCTTTGGGCAGCATGATCTTCCGGATTTTTTTGAAGTTCTCCGGTTCGTTTTCGCGCATCCAGAGCAGTTTCGGCGCGGTGAACCCGGCGAACGCGATGTTTCCCGTCCACGCGGAGAGCTGCGCGCGCCCGATTTCGTCGTTGAGATAGTCCGTCTGTTTCGCGGTGCGGCCGTCGTTCCAGAGGATCGCCGGGCGGATCACCTCGTCCTTTTCGTCCAGCACGACGAGACCGTGCATCTGTCCGCCTACGCCGATGCCCGCCACGCTTTGCGCGTCGGTCCCCTCCAGCAGTTCCGGCACGGCGGAGAACAGCGCCTTTTTCCAGTCCTCCGGGCGCTGCTGGGACCAGCCGGGGTGCGGAAACTCCAGCGGGTATTCGCGGGAAACGACCTTTTTTATTTTTCCGTCCCGGTCCATGAGCAGCGCTTTCAGCGCGGACGTGCCCAGATCGATGCCGATATAAAACATACTCTCCGCCTTTCAAAAACCGCGGGCGGCGTTCCCGCCGCCCACAGAGCATACAGGCCCCCTCATCCGAAAAGGATGCCGTTTACGACGCTTTCGAGATATTCCTGCCTGCCGCTCCCCGGCAATTCCGGTTTTTTCAGCTCGCAGGCGTGCGCGGCGCACTCCGCCAGCGTCGCTTCCCCGGCGGCGATCTTCGCGCCCAGGCCGGAGCGGTAGCTTGCGTAGCGTTCCCGCACGAACTCGTCGACGCGCCCGTCCTCGATGATCGCGGCGGCCTTGATCAGCCCCAGCGCGAACGTGTCCATACCGAGGATGAACGAATAGAACAGGTCCTCCGGCGTGTAGCTCGGGCGGCGCGGCTTCGCGTCGAAGTTGAACCCGCCGGTCAGCCCGCCCGCTTTGAGCACCTCGTACATGCACATCGCGGCGCTGTATACGTCGAAGGGGAATTCGTCCGTGTCCCAGCCGAGCAGGAGGTCGCCCTGGTTGGCGTCGACGCTGCCGAGCATGCCGTTCATGCCGCCGATGCGGAGGTCGTGCTGGAAAGTGTGCCCCGCGAGCGTCGCGTGGTTGGCCTCGATGTTGAGCTTGAAATCCTTGTCCAGCCCGTAGCGGCGCAGAAAGCCGATGGCCGTGGCCGCGTCGTAGTCGTACTGGTGCTTCATCGGCTCCTTCGGCTTCGGCTCGATGTAGAAATCCCCGGTAAAGCCGATGCTCCGGCCGTATTCCACCGCCATATGCATCAGCCGCGCGATGTTCTCCTGCTCGAAAAGCACGTCCGTGTTCAGGAGCGTTTCGTACCCTTCGCGGCCGCCCCAGAACACGTAGCCCCTGCCGCCGAACTTCACGGTCAGCTCCAGCGCCTTTTTGATCTGCGCCGCGGCGAAGCAGAACACGTCCGCCGAATTGCTCGAACCCGCGCCGTTCATGTAGCGGGGGTTGTTGAACATGTTCGCCGTGCCCCAGAGGCACCGGATGCCGGTCTCCTTCATCTTTTCGAGGATATAGCCGCTGATTTCGTCCAGCCTGCGGTTGGTCTCGCCAATGTCGTCCGCTTCGGGCGCGAGGTCCGCGTCGTGGAAGCAGAAATATCGGATGCCGAGCTTCGTCATCAGCTCGAATCCGGCGTCCACCTTGCGGAACGCGCGCGTCATGTCGTCCTTTTCCGCACCGAAGGTTTTGTCCGCCGTGATGTCGCCGAACATGTCCCTGCCGGCGTTGCAGAGCGTGTGCCACCACGCCATGGAAAACGGCAGGTGTTCCTTCATGGGTTTGCCGTAAACGATGCGTTCGGGATCGTAAAATTTAAACGCCAGCGGGTTTTTGCTTTTCGGTCCTTCATAGCGGATCCGAGGGATATCCGGGAATATTTCAGCCATCGTGCCAAGTCCTTTCCTGCGCGTTGTTCGTGCGTTGTTTAAGTTAATATTTAATTTATTAATATGAGGAACACTGATTATTTAGCTTAATTCAATCATACTAGATTCTGCTTATTTGTCAAGAAGCAATGTTTTTCATTTCTGCCGGAATCTTTTCATTATATAAATAACTTTACTTCTTAACGCAAAACTTGTATAATAAAATAAATTTAGTACGAAAATAAGGAAAAAACGATGGCAGACGTAACCGCAAGAGATTTGGCCAATATGCTCGGCATTTCCACGGCCGCCGTTTCCATGGCGCTCAACGGGAAGCCCGGCGTCAGCACCGAGACCCGCAACAAAGTTCTGGCCGCCGCCGCCGAGCTCGGGTACGTGACCCCCAAGTCCCGCCAGGCGGAGCAGCAGGCGAAAAACATCATCAGCTTCGTGATCTATTCCGGCATCGGCGTCGCGGAGCAGACGACGTTTTCCAACTTCGTCATGCGCGGGGCGGAAGCGGTCGCCAAAGAGCACGGTTACCGGATTCTGGTGCACTATTTTTACGCGGACCAGCCCTGGGACCAGCAGATCAAGCATATCCTGCACGACGCGTGCGGCGTGATCCTGCTCGGCACCGACATCACCGAGCCGCAGCGCAATATGTTTTTCCAGTTCAACCGGCTGATCAACGTACCGGTCGTGATCGTGGACAACTTCCTGTTTTCCGCGTATCTCGACTGCGTCGGCAACGACAACACCTACGGCGTGAAATCCGCCGTTTCCTACCTCATAGACTGCGGGCACCGCAAAATCGGTTACCTGCGTTCCAAGCAGCGCATCGTCAACTTCGACGACCGCGAACTCGGCGTCACGCTTTCCCTCGCCGAGCACAAAGACCTCGGCCTCGCGCCGCTGCAGGTGGTCAACGTCGACATCTCGCCCGACAAGGCGTATCACGACATGATCGCGTGGCTCAAAGCGGACAACGAGCCCGCGGAAGCGTATTTCGCCGAGAACGACATGCTCGCGGCGACGTTTATCCGCGCGCTCAAGGAATGCGGCTACCGCGTGCCGGCGGACGTTTCCGTCATCGGCTTCGACGACGTGCAGATCTGCGAAATGATCGAGCCGCCGATCACCACCATGCACGCGTTCAAGGAGCGTCTCGGGCGCATCGCCGTAAACGTGCTGGAATTCCGCATCCACTCCGGCGACACGCTGCAGACCGCCGCGCAGTCCGGCCTGATGAAGATCGCGCTTTCGCTGCAGCTCAAGGAACGCAGCAGCGTCAAATGCACGCGGCAGGAAAAGGCCGAGTGAGTTTCGTTTTCCCCTTCCCTTCCCGGAACGGCCGGACCGGCTTTCCGCACTTTAACCTTTAATTTTAACTTTCATTTTATACGGATAATACGGAGGCAGCCCTTCATGAGAACCGGAACAAACGGCGAAATCCCACGCCGGTCGGCGGCGCGCGGCGGCGCGGAGGCAAAACAATGAAATATGGGCGCTTTGACGACGCAGCCCGGGAATACGTGATTACAACGCCGAAGACACCGCTCCCGTGGATCAACTACCTTGGTTCGCGGGATTTTTTTCGGCTCATTTCCAACACCGGCGGCGGCTATTGTTTCTATAAGGACGCGAAGCTCCTGCGGCTGACGCGCTACCGCTACAACGACGCTCCGCTCGATTCCAACGGGCATTATTTTTACCTGCGCGACGGCGGCGACGTCTGGAGCGTCGGCTGGCAGCCCGTTCGCGCCGATTTGGACGATTACCTCTGCCGGCACGGTCTTGGCTACACGATCATCGAGAGCGCGAAAAACGGCCTGCGCGCCAGGCAGGAGACGTTCGTGCCGAACGGCGACAACTGCGAACTGACCCGCGTCACGCTGCAAAACGATTCCCCCGCGGCCAAGAAAGTCGACCTCTTTTCCTTCGTGGAGTTCTGCCTCTGGAACGCCATGGACGACATGACCAATTTCCAGCGCAACTACAGCGTAGGCGAGGTCGAGGTCGAAGGCTCGCGCATCTATCACAAAAGCGAATACCGCGAGCGCCGCAACCACTACGCGGTGTTCGCCGTCAACGCGTCCGTAGACGGGTTCGACACGAGCCGTCTCGCCTTCTGCGGCGAGTACCGCGGTTTCGATCATCCGCAAGCGGTCGCCGAGGGAAAGAGCCGCAACAGCATCGCGCACGGCTGGCAGCCCATCGGCAGCCACCATATTAAAGTGCGTCTCGAACCCGGCGAAAGCAAAAGTTATATCTTCCTGCTCGGCTACTGCGAGAACCCGCCCGAACAAAAATTCTCTTCGCCGGGCGTGATCAATAAAGCGCCCGCGGACGAGCTGGTCGGCCGCTATCGCACAAACGCGCAGTTCGACGCGGCGTTCGAAGCGCTCGCCGACTACTGGAGCGGGCTGCTCTCGCGTTTTTCGGTGTGCACGGGCGACGAGAAGCTCGACCGCATGGTGAATATCTGGAACCAGTATCAGTGCATGGTCACCTTCAACATGAGCCGCAGCGCAAGCTATTTCGAAAGCGGGCTCGGGCGCGGCATGGGCTTCCGCGATTCCTGCCAGGACCTGCTGGGGTTCGTGCACCTGATCCCGGAGCGCGCGCGGCAGCGGATCCTGGACATCGCGGCGACGCAGTTCCCGGACGGCGGCGCCTATCATCAGTATCAGCCGCTCACCAAGCGCGGCAATCTGGACGTCGGCGGCGGTTTCAACGACGATCCGCTCTGGCTCATCGCCGGCACGCTCGCCTACCTGCGCGAAACGGGCGACTTTTCGATTCTAGACGAACCGGTCGATTTCGACAACGACCCGGCGCTTTCGCAGCCGCTGATGGAGCACCTGCGCAGGAGCTTCCGCTTTACCGTGACGCACAAGGGGCCGCACGGCCTGCCGCTGATCGGCCGGGCGGACTGGAACGACTGCCTCAACCTCAACTGTTTTTCCACCGAGCCGGGCGAGAGCTTCCAGACGTTCGGCCCGAGCGAAGGGCCGGTCGCCGAAAGCGTGTTCATCGCGGGCATGTTCGTGCTCTACGGCAGGGGCTACGCCGAACTCTGCGGCGCGCTCGGCCTTTCGGACGAGGCGGAGGACGCGCGCGGGGAAGTCGGCAAAATGTACGACGCGATCCTTTCCGCCGGCTGGGACGGAAAGTGGTTCCGCCGCGCCTACGACGCGTTTTCCAACCCCGTCGGCAGCGCCGAATGCAAGGAGGGGCAGATCTACATCGAGCCGCAGGGCATCTGCGTGATGGCGGGCGTCGGCGTAAAGGAAGGCCTCGCCGAAACCGCACTGGAAAGCGTCAAGGAGCGCCTCGACTCGAAATACGGCATCCTGCTGCATCAGCCGGCCTATACGGAATACCGCGTGGAGCTCGGCGAAATCAGCTCGTACCCGCCCGGATACAAGGAAAACGCGGGCATTTTCTGCCACAACAACCCCTGGATCAGCTGCGCCGAGGCCGTGCTGGGACACGGCGAACGCGCGTTCGAAATCTACAAAAAAACCTGCCCCGCCTACCTCGAGGACATCGGCGAAATCCGGCGGACGGAGCCGTACGTCTACTGCCAGATGGTGGCGGGCCGGGACGCGCCGACCTTCGGCGAGGGCAAAAACAGCTGGCTGACCGGCACCGCCGCGTGGACGTTTTTCAACGTGAGCCAATCCATCCTCGGCGTCCGTCCGACGCTCGGCGGACTGGCGGTCGACCCCTGCCTGCCCGCTTCGATCCGCAGTTTCACCTGCGAACGGCTCTTCCGCGGGGTGCGCTACCACATCTCGGTGGACGACGCCGCGGGCGTGAGCAAGGGCGTACGCGAACTGATCGTCGACGGCGAGCGCGTCCCCGGCTGCGTCATTCCGGTCCCCGCGGGCAAAACGGAGTGCACCGTGCGCGTCGTGATGGGCTGAAACGAAAGGGGTTTTTATGGCGTTTCCGAAAGATTTTGCCTGGGGCGCCGCGAGCGCCGCTTACCAGATCGAAGGCGCACCCGCCGAGGACGGGCGCGGCGCGTCCGTCTGGGACGCGTTCAGCCATACGCCCGGCAAAACGTACGGCGGGCAGACGGGCGACGCCGCCTGCGACGCGTACCACCGCTACGGGGAGGATATCGCGCTCCTCGCGCAGCTCGGCGTGCCGAACTACCGCTTCAGCGTCGCCTGGCCGCGCATCTTCCCGGACGGGAGGACGCTCAGCGAAAAGGGCTTCGGCTATTACGACAGGGTCGTCGACCTCTGTCTCGAAAACGGGATTACGCCGTGGGTCACCCTGTTTCACTGGGACACGCCGAACGCGCTCGAGAACGAGGGCGGCTGGCGCAGCCGCAAAACGGCCGAACGCGCGGGCGCCTACGCGGACGCGGTTGCAAAGCACTTCGCCGGACGCGTAAAACGCTATTTTACGCTCAACGAACCGCAGTGCTTCATCGGCCTCGGCTACGAAACGGGCCTGCACGCGCCGGGAAAAACGCTCGGCGGCGCGGATTTATTCGCGTGCTGGCACAACGCCATGCTCGCGCACGGGTTTATGGCGCGCGCCGTCCGCGAGGCGGCGCCGGACGCGCAGATCGGCGTCGCCAGCACGGGGCAGGTCGCCTTCCCGCGCTCGCAAAGCGAAGCGGACGTCGCGGCCGCGAAGCAGGCGACGTTTTCCTGCTGCGGCGGCGTGCCTTCCCCGCTGTTTACGCTTCAGGCGTTCCTCGACCCGGTCCTTTTCGGGCGCTACCCGGACGAGCCGCTCTTTTCCGCGGCCCCGTTCGACCCGGCCGACATGGCGGTCGTCCGCCAGCCGATCGACTTCATCGGCCTGAACTGTTACAGCGGCGTCGAAGCCGCGGCGGGCGAAAACGGTCCCGTGATCGTCGAGCCGTATCCGGGGTATCCGCGCACGGCCTTCAAGTGGGCCATCACGCCGGAAATCCTCCGCTGCGTTCCGCGCTGGGTCGGCGAGCGTTATCGTCTGCCGGTCTACATCACGGAAAACGGCGTGAGCTGCAACGATAAAATCTATCTGGACGGCGAAGTGCACGATATCGACCGCGTGGACTTCCTGCATCGCTACCTGCGCGAGCTGAGCAAAGCCTGCGCGGACGGCGCGGACGTGCGCGGATATTTTCACTGGAGCCTGACGGACAACTTCGAGTGGAGCAGCGGCTGCGAGGAACGCTTCGGACTCGTGTATATCGATTACCCGACCCAGCGCCGCATCCCGAAGGACAGCGCTTTCTGGTACGCCGACGTCGTTAAGACCAACGGCGCGAACCTCTAGGGCGTGTTTCTAAAATGCGATGAGGGCAGACAGAACGGATTTTTTGCCGGGTTGAGGAGCAAAACCGCAGGAATAGCAGCACTATTTCAAGGCTGCAGCGACAATAAACCGGTGAAAAGGACGTCTGTTCTGCACCATCGTGCTTTTAGAAACACACCCTAACCCCAAACACCAAAACGATAAAAGAGCAGGCGTTTGCCTGCCCTTTTATCGTTTTTCCGCTCCTCTAGCTTTGGCTTATTTCTTCTTCCGGTTTTTCCGGTTCGCAGCGCAGCTGCTTTTTCATGAGTTTGACCGTCAGATACATCGGCAGGGAAAAGCCGAACAGCAGCCAGAACCAGCCGAGGTACACGAACGCGTCGAAAAATAAAATCGGGACCGCGATTACGGCCGCCTGCACGGCAAGCGCGAGCAGCGTCGCGGGGAAACGCGCGAACGCCATCAGAAACGAGTTTTTGATCTGTCCGCCCAGCTTGTTTTCAAACCGCGCGATCAGCGGATACACCCATACGCAGGCCAGCAGGACCGCCGAAGCGGCGACGATCGCAAAAATCAGGAAAAACTTGTTGACCGGCTCGGAATAGACCACCGCAAACCAGATATCGCCCGCAAACACGAACAGGCACGCCAGTTCGAGCAGCCACGCGAGCGTCGCCTGCTTGAAGGACGACCGGAAATCCTTGAAAAACGCGGCGATCTGAAGCCCGCCGTCCTCATGCCGTTCGGCGCGGATGAGCCGCGCGTAACAGGCGGCCCCCGCCGCACCCGCGGTAAAAACAGGGATGCAGCAGAGGATGAAGAGCAGATTGAGTATGATCAGATCTCCCGCTCTCGAGAGCGTCCGTCCGAGCGTCTTTGAAAGCTGCGCGAATCTTTCCCGCATTTTTCCCTTTTTTTACTCCTTCACCGAGCCGAGCGCGACGCCCGCAATGATGTATTTCGAAAGGATGAAATACACGACGAACAGCGGCAGCACCGAGAGCGTCAGCGCCAGGTAAACGGCGCCGTACTCGGTTTTGTAAATATCGCCCTTGAGGAGGCTCACCATGATCGGCATGGTGTAATTCTCCTTTTTCGTCAGCAGGATCATCGGCATAAACAGATTGTTCCAGCTGGTCACGTAGGTGAAGATCGCCTGCGTCGCCATGGCCGGTTTCATAATGGGCAGCACGATGCTGTTGAAAATGCGGAATTCTCCCGCGCCGTCGATGCGCGCCGAAGCCACGATGTCCAGATTCAGCGACGGCAGCATATACTGCCGCATGAAAAACACCGTCATCGGCGCGGCGATACACGGCAGGATCAGCGCAAGCATGTTGTTGGTCATGTGGATGCGGTACATGAACTGGTAGAACCCGATGCTGATGACCTGCGTCGGGATCATCATGACGGCCAGTATCATCGTAAAAAACGGCTGCCGCATTTTCCAGTTGTACGCGACCAGCGCAAACGCCGTGAGCGTCGAAAAATAGATCGCGCAGACCGTCGACCCCGTCGAAATGATCAGCGAGTTGAAAAAGCCGGTCAGCGGATTGAACGTTTTGCCGGTCAGCACCGCCGCGTTTTCCGAGAGATGCGTGGACGGAATCAGCGAAATGGCGTGCTGCTGGATCTGGTAGGTGCTGCGCGTGGCGTTCACGATCATGATCCAGAACGGCAGGATGCTCAGTATGCCGAGAATGATGCAGACGATATACACGATCGCGCGGGCTTGCTTTTTCCGTCTCATACCGCCGCCTCCTTCATCGCCCTGCGTTCGGCCCGTTTGAGCCGTCTCGCCTCGCGCCGCATGCGCGCTTCGTATTTATCCCGCATGAGGTAAAACACACCGGCGGAAAGCGCCGCGATGATCACGAACATGATCATGCTCGCCGCGGCCGCGCGGTTATACAGGTAACTGCCGCTGAACGCCTGCGCGTAGATGAACACGCTGGTGGTCATGGTCGCGTTGGCGGGCCCGCCGTTCCAGATATACAGCTTCGGAATATCGAACATATTCAGCCCGCCGATCAGGCTCGTAATCAGCGTGAAAACCAGGATCGTGCGCATGCAGGGCAGCGTCACGCGGAAAAACGTCTGCCGCGGCGAGGCGCCGTCGATCTCCGCCGCCTCGAAGAGCTCCGGGTTGATGCCCAGCACGCCGGAAATCAGAATGATGGTCGTGTAGCCGTACCACATCCAGAACTGGATGAACGCGACCACGAGTCTCGCCGCCCACGGGCTGGTGGAAAAGTCGAAGGGTTTGCTGATCAGCCCCAGCGTCTGAAGGATGTCGTTGACGGGGCCGACCGGATACCCGAAGATGGCGGCATATAGAATCGCCACCGTTGCGGCGGTGATGATATTCGGAAGATAAAAGAGGATCTTGAACGCGCCCTGCCCGCGGATCTTGCGGTTCCTGTTCGTAAACCACGCGGTCAGCAGCAGCGCCAGGCTGATCTGCGGAATGAAGTTGATCACCCAGATGATGATCGTGTTTTTCAGCGAATTCTGAAAGGTTACGTTTTTGAAAATGCCGACGAAATTGTCGAACGGGTGCTCGAGAAAATGGAACGTCGTCGTGCCGACGCCCTTGAAATCGGTAAAGCCGATGATCGCCGTAAACAGCGTCGGATACAGCATGAAAATAATGAAGGCAAGCATGAACGGCAGACTGAACAGATAGCCGTATTTGGCGTAGCTGATGCCTTTGGTTCTCTTTTTTACAGTTTTCGTGTTAGCCTGAGGCATGGACGTTTCCCCCTGAGACGAAAATTTGTTCCGATTATATGCGGATATGGACGGACGGAAGAACTCCGTCCGTCCATTCTGTCACATGACTGATCGTGAATCGGTCAGATTCCCGTCTTAGTCCGCGGCGTCGATGCCGAGCTGATCCGAAACGGACTGTTTGAACGCGGCGATCGCTTCGTCGCGGGTCAGGTTGCCGGCCGTATACTGACGGACTTCGTCGCGCCAGATGTTGTTGATCGTCTCGTCATACTGCGTCAGGTTCTTGCCGTTTGCATACTGGTTGGCGGGTACGAATACGTCGAACATGTTCTGTCCGCCAAGGAAGTCCAGCGTGCCGTCGCTCATCGCCATAACCGTGCCGGAAGCGACCGTGTCCTTCGTGCCGCCGTCTCCGTTGAGCGTGCCGTTGGCCCAGTAGTACTGGAGGCTCTCTTTGTCGCACTGGAGGGTGATCCAGTCGATCAGCTTGCCGACGGCTTCCTTCTTGGAGGAATCCTTGTTGGCCAGCACCCAGGTGCCGCCCCAGAAGAAGCCGATCGGAGGCGTGCAGACCGCCCAGTCGCCGTAAGTGCCTTCGCCGACCGCCGTGCCGCCGGAGTTGCCGGCCATGACGTAGTTAATCAGCCAGGCGGGGCCGAAGAAGCAGAAGATCGGCTGCGCGCCGATGCCCTGCATATCGGCATACCACGCGTCGGTCCAGTCTTTCGTATCGTTGGAGTAACCGTTTTCTTTGAGCTGCATGGACAGGTCGAGGAACTGCTCACGGGCGGGGTCGATGTAGAGCTTGCCGTCCACGATCCAGCCCTTTTCGGAGCTGTTTTCAACCGCATGCCAAATGTCGCCGTCGCCGGAAACGATACCGTATCCCTTGGCTTTCAGCTCGGCGGCAGCCGTGAAGAACTGATCCCAGCCGGGACCGACTTTCGTTGCAATGGTGTCAGGATCGTCCGTGCCCCACACGTCGATCGCGATCGAACGGCGATAGATGAGCGCGCCGCCGGTTGCCTGATAGCCGAGGCCGACCAGAGCGCCGTCGCTCGGACGAGTGCCGATGTCGATGGTGTACTGCGCGATGTCCGCGGCCGCGGTTTCGGCGGAAACGTCGATGCCGAGGTCAGAATACGGGCACGCATAGCTGGACATGTCGCCCTGCGTATACTTTAGCACGAATGCGGATTCGCAGCAATACATGTCGGGCGCGTCGTCGCCGCCGGCGGCCAGGGCTTGATCCAGCGCGGGCTGGTAGAGACCGTCGGTGGTCGCAATGATGGTCGAATTAACGGTGTACCCGAAATCCGGATGGGTTTCGATGTATTTCTCGACCATGTTCGGAACTTCGTCGGTGAAAGAGTAGAGGTTGATCACCTTGTCCCCGCTGTCCGCAGCGGCCGGTGCTTCCGTCTCCGTGGCTGTCGCTTCCGTCGTGCTCGTATCCGACGAGGCCGCTTCTTCGGCCGCCGGCGTCGTCGATGCACAGCCGGCCAATGTGGCTACGACCAGCATGAGGCACATAATAATCGCGATGGTTTTTTTCATTGCTTACTGATACTCCTCCTTTTATAATTGTGTCACGATGCGCACAGTGGGACGACACGTTCAGTTTTGGCTCTGTGCTTGCTTTTTGCGTCACGATGTGTACAATGATGTGACATAATTATTATAGGGTGCGCTAAACGTTTAGTCAAGAATGTTTTGTAAATTAATTTATATAAGTTAAATTAAGTAAGCGTCTATTGACTTACTTCCGTTTATCATGCAAAATTGAAGAAGAACGGCGCCGCGCTTTCCGGCGCCGGAACGGAGGCGCGATACGGGGATGGTCTATCTGGATTATGCCGCGTCCTGTCCCGTCCTGCCGGAGGCGGCGGACGCGGTAAACGCCTGTATGCGGCGCGTTTTCGCCAACCCGTCCTCGCCGTACGCGGCCGCGGACGAAGCGCGGCGGATCCTGAACGGCGCGCGGCGCGAACTCGCCGCGTCCGTCTCCGCCGAGTCCGACGAGATCGTCTTCACCTCCGGCGGCACGGAATCCAACAATCTCGCGCTGTTCGGCGTCTGCCGGGCGCAGCCGCAAAAAAAGCACCTGATCGTCGGCGCAACGGAGCACCACTCGGTGCTGCTGGCGGCAAAAGCGCTGGAAAAAGAAGGGTTTTGGGTCACGTTTCTTCCCTGCGGTGCGGACGGGACCATCGACCCGGCTTCGCTCGAACGGGCCGTCCGGCCGGAAACCGCACTGATTTCCGTCCAATACGCCAACAACGAGACCGGCGTGATCCAGCCCGTCCGGCAAATCGGCATTCTCGCGCGTAAATACCGCGTCCCCTTCCACTGCGACGCCGTTTCCGCCTACGGCCATATCCCGATCGACGCGCGATGCGCGTGCATCGACCTTCTCAGCGTCTCCGCGCATAAGTTCGGCGGGCCCGTGGGCACGGGGTTCCTATATATAAGGAACGGGACGCCGTTCGTCCCGCTCTTTTTCGGCGGTTCGCAGGAGTTTTCCCGCCGGCCGGGCACCGAAAACGTCCCTGCGATCGCGGGCTTTCGCAAGGCCGCGGAACTCTCCGCGGCGTGCTCCGGGCGGGCCGACGAGCCGTTCCTGCGCGACCGTCTGCAGGAAATCCTGACCGCCGGGCTGCCGGAAGCGCGCGTCAACGGGAAAAGCGCCGCGCGTCTTCCGAACTGTCTGAGCGTCACGATCCCCGGCGCGCCGAACGAAAAGATGCTGTATCTGCTGGAGCAAAAGGGCGTCTGCGCGTCCGCACGGGCGGCCTGCGCCACGCGCGAACGCGCGCCGTCGCACGTCCTTGCCGCCATGGGCCTGACGGAAGAGGAAGCGAACTGCACGCTTCGATTGTCAACCGAAAAATTAAGTACGTTAAGTAAAATCGAATACGCCGCGGACGTCATCGTAAAAGCCGCGCGCAATGTGAAAAGTGTACTCTGAATATAACTGCTGAATTTATCGCTTAACTTAACTGGGAGGTTCGCTATGTGGAATCGGGAACAGGCAAGGAAAAAAGCAAACGGTCTGGTCGCGCGGATGACGCTGGAGGAAAAAGTTTCGCAGCTGCGCTACGACGCGCCGGCCGTCGAACGGCTCGGCATACCGGCGTACAATTGGTGGAACGAAGGACTGCACGGGGTTGCGCGCGCGGGCGTCGCGACCGTTTTCCCGCAGGCCGTCGCGCTGGCCGCCATGTTCGACCGGGAGCTGATCCGCGCCGTCAGCCGCGCGACCGCCCTCGAGGGGCGCGCAAAGTACAACGAGTTTGCCAAACACGGCGACCGCGATATCTACAAGGGGCTGACGTTCTTCTCGCCCAACGTCAATATCTTCCGCGACCCGCGCTGGGGGCGCGGCCACGAAACGCTCGGCGAGGACCCGTTTCTGACCGCCGAACTCGGCAAGGCGTTTGTTAAGGGCATGCAGGGAGAAGGCGGCACCATGCTCGCGAGCGCCTGCGCCAAGCACTTCGCCGTGCACAGCGGGCCGGAAGCCCTGCGCCACCATTTCAACGCCGTCTGTTCGGAAAAGGACCTCTGGGAGACCTATCTGCCGGCGTTCGACGCGCTGGTCAACGAGGCGGACGTAGAATCCGTTATGGGCGCGTACAACCGTTTCAACGGCGAGCCCTGCTGCGGCAGCCGGCGGCTGCTTGTGGACATCCTGCGCACGCAGTGGAATTTCAAGGGATTCGTGGTGTCGGACTGCTGGGCGCTGATCGATTTCCACACCGGGCACGGCGTGACGTCCGGTCCGGAGGAAAGCGCCGCGCTCGCCATGGAAACCGGGTGCGACCTCAACTGCGGCAGCATTTACCTGCAGATTCTCTCGGCGCTCCGAAAAGGGCTGATCACCGAAGAACAGGTCACGGCCGCCGCCGTGCGGCTCTTCACCACGCGGTATCTGCTCGGCATCCTCGGCGAGGGCAGCGAATTCGACAAAATCCCCTACGAAACGGTCGAGTGCGCCGAACACCTCGCCCTTGCGCACGAAACCGCGCTGAAGAGCTGCGTGCTGCTGAAAAACGACGGGCTGCTGCCGCTTAAGCGGGAGGCGATCCGCACGCTGGGCGTGATCGGCCCCAACGCCGACAGCCGCGCCGCGCTTTCCGGCAACTACCACGGCACCTCCTCGCGCTACGTCACCGTGCTCGAAGGGCTGCAGGATTTCTGCGGGGACGGCGTGCGCGTGCTCTACGCGCCCGGTTCGGCGCTCACTAAGCGCAAGACCGAAGTGCTCGCGCAGGAAAACGACCGCGTTTCGGAAGCCCTCGCCGTTGCGGAACACAGCGACGCCGTCGTGCTCGTGCTCGGCCTCGACGAAACGCTGGAAGGCGAAGCGCCGGACGAGGGCAACTCGATGGTGGCCGGCGACAAGCCGGATCTGCTTCTGCCGGACGTGCAGCGCGAGCTGCTCGAAAAGGTGCTCGCCGCCGGCAGGCCGACGGTGGTCGTGCTGCTTGCAGGGAGTTCCATCGACCTGAGCGCTGCCGAAGAGAAGGCGAACGCGGTGCTGCTCGCGTGGTATCCCGGCGCGCGCGGCGGAAGCGCCGTCGCGGAACTGCTGTTCGGGGAAAGCTCCCCTTCCGGCAAGCTCCCGCTGACGTTTTACCGCAACGAGGACCTCGCCTTCCTGCCGGAGTTTACAGATTATTCGATGAAGGGCCGCACCTACCGCTATCTGGAGCGCGCGCCGCTCTACCCCTTCGGCTACGGGCTGACCTACGGGGACGTGCGCGTCCTTTCCGCAGACGTGTCCGCCGCATCCGCAAAAGAGGGTCTCGTCGCGGACGTTACGGCGCAAAATCTGGGCGCCGCCGAAACGGACGACGTCATCGAGCTTTACATCAAGGCCGAGGATTCCCCGTTCGCGCCGCCGAACCCCGTGCTCTGCGGATTCCGGCGCGTGCGTCTCAGGCCGGGGGAAAGCGCTTCCCTGCGCATCAGCGTGCCGCCCCGCGCGCTGACGGTCGTAAACGACGCGGGCGAGCGGATTCCCGGCGGAAAGCGCTTCGCCCTTTACGCGGGGACCTGCCAGCCGGACGAACGCAGCCGGCAGCTGACGCGCTCGGCGCCGGTAAAAATCCCGGTCGAACTTTAGGGTACGTTGGAGGCTCCGCCTCCAACCCACCGCTTAGGGTGTGTTTCTAAAAT
>ERZ795048.1666-NODE-1666-length-19446-cov-14.490692_pt1 | contig 19446 bp, 20 predicted proteins | sample MGYA00375132_ERZ795048 | MGnify/ENA primary metagenome ERZ795048 (study PRJEB30177, sample SAMN05720225) | activated sludge metagenome | isolation source: Anaerobic digester | place: Hong Kong | collected 2014-12-17 ... | reverse complement strand
TAGTTAGTCGGGGTGAGATGACTCGAACATCCGACCCCTTGCACCCCATGCAAGTATTTATTATTATAAAAAATTATCTAAATATTTTTTATTTAATTGATTAGATGTATTTTTGTTTAATCTATTTTAATCATTTTTCATATGATTTCATGAAAATGTTTACCCTATGTTTACCCTGAAATAATATTTGAAAAAATGAGAAGTGCTAAAGCAAAAGTCCTTTTTAGAAAAGATAAAGTATTAAAGGGAGGGAAATACCCTCTTTATCTTAGAATAATAAAAGATAGAAAAGCTAATTATCATCCGCTTGGGCACGAATTTTATCCAAGCGAATTGGATAAAAACTTAAAAAGGTTGAAACAGAATCACCCACTTGCTACTGAAATAGCTATAAAAATAAAAAACTGGGAGACAGAAGCAGAAAGAGTCATACTGGATATAGAACGAGAAAATAAGGATTATACGGCAGAAACAATAATTAAAAGGATAAAACAGAATGGAATCTCAAAAAAAACAGTCTATGAGTACTTCGATCTAGTTATAGAAAGGCTGAAATCTGAAGAAAGAATTGGTTACTCTCAAGTTTTTAAGGAAACAAAAAGAGAGTTGATGAACTTTCGCAACAAAAAAGATTTCAGTTTCTATGATATTGATACTACTTTTCTGAACAAGTTTGAAAAATACTTTGTCAACAAGAATTGTAAAAAAACTTCAATTTTCGTATTCATGCGAACTCTTAAAACCTTGGTTAACTATGCAAAAAAGGATGGTACAATAAACAAAGATTTCCAAGGGTTCTCCGATTATGACTTTAAAAAATTTAGAGGTCTTAAAACTACAAAGCGGGCTATTTCGAAAGATTACATTGACAAAATTAAAGTACTGGATTTAGAGGGATCGCCAAGCCTAATCTTTGCAAGAGATATTTTTCTTTTCAGCTACTACTGCAGAGGGATGAACTTCATTGATATTGCAAATCTTAAGTACAACAATCTAGAAGACTTCGGATTGCAGTTAGGATATACCAGAAAAAAGACCAAGCGAGATTTACAGTTTAAAATTTTGGGAAATGCTATGGAAATAATTAGAAAGTACAATCTAGAGGGAGAAAAGAAATCAGACGATTATGTATTCCCTATTCTTTCTAGAAAGTATGATACAGAATCAATGAGATATAATAGAGTAAAAAAAATGCGAAAGCAAGTAAATGAAGGGCTTAACATTATTGGGCAAAAACTTGGCATAAGCATCAAGCTAACCACCTACGTTGCCAGACACTCTTTTGCTACGGTTCTCTACAATAACAACACTCCACTAGGGATAATAAAAGAGACTTTAGGTCACAGTAGCGTTAACACTACTGAAATCTATCTAAAAGATATTGCAAAGGATGTTGTAGATAAGGCAGTTGAAGAAGCAATGTTATAATTACAACAAAAACAACCAATTAATAATAAATAACATGGAACTTAAAATAGGTATTTTGTCATTGGTTTATATAATGTTTTTTTCTTTGTATTTGAAGTATGAACCCGTTTATAGACGAATTGCATATCGTATCCCCATTATTGGTATAATTATAATATGGCTTTTTGAAAAGAATAAAGAGTTAGTAATATGGATTGCCAAAAGATTCTACAAATATTTCATAATATTAATGAGAATTGAAATTGATAGCAAAATTGAACATGCATTAAGAATGAACTCAAAATGGAGGATAATCAACAAAGATTTTCCAATGATATTAGAGAAGCACTTTCTTAATGATGCAAAAGAATTCTATAAAGCATACCGCGAGACACTCATCAAGAAAAGAATCTCCCTAAACAAACAAACTTACGATCACATTGAATACTGGTTTGAAATTAAAAAGTCATTTAAAGACAATATTGATTTTGATTCAGTAATAGCAGTTCATTATTTATTACTTAAGTTCCTTGAAGGAGATAAAGCAATAAATAAATCAAATCTTTTCAGATTTTATTGTATAACTCATGGACATCCAATCCCCAAACCTGATGAATTTAGCGGAATTTACCAGTATAAAGAAATCGCTAAAAAAAATTTCCCTGATAATTTCAATGCCGGTACTAAGGAATGTCAAAACTTAATTACATTTTTTGAATCTTTCAAAAAAACAATAAAGAAAAAAAAATATACAGAATGGATTGATTTCTTAAATAGAGAAATTGAAAATGAACAAAAGTGAAAAATTTATATCATTAAAAACCAGATATTTTTGTAAACAACTCATAATCTATTAGTTGATTAACTTATATTAGATTATCTAAATTCATCTATCACCCTCAATTGAAGCTACCTTGCATGCATAATTCAAACCGGAATAATCATGCAAATAGAAAAAATGAAGGATAATGAGAATGCAATAATTTCTGAATTTCTCAATCAACTTTTAACCCCCATTATTAAAAAAACCGTTGAAGAAGTCCTCTCTATTAATCAAGGGATAAAAAACACCGTCGATGATGATGAAATAGGTGTAGTCGAAGCTGCTATACTGCTAAGGTGTTCCGAAGGGCACATTTACAACCTAAATTATCGGCGCGAAATACCTTCTTATCGCAAAGGTAAAGGCCTTCTTTTTAGCCGAAAAACTCTTAAGGAGTGGGATGAAAAGAGAAAGAAAACACGAAATCTTATTACTCAATAATTAAAGACTTGTGGTTAATAGCAAGCTATGTTTTTGCTACGGTTTACACCTGCAAAAACGCTTGCTAAAACTCTGACTCGGCATGGCTCGTCCTCGGAAAGAAATAGAATACCTTAGGTTGTATCAAGTCAACATCCGGCTAACAGAAAGTGAATTCAAATTGGCTCAGGATAGAGCATCGGTTTGCGGTCTCTCAATGGCAAACTGGATAAGAGCAACAGCATTTAGTTATAGAGGCCCTATTGCAAAGAAACCCTTGTACCATAAGGAGACATACACATCCCTTTCTCGTATAGGCGCCAACCTAAACCAACTTACCAAAATGAGTCATACATGGAATGTAGATTACAAAGAACTTGCTAAGCAATTGAATTCTACATACGAGTTACTTAAATCAATTCAACAGAATATACTTAATCAATGATTGGAAAAATTTCTAAAGGGACATCGTTCCGGGGTGCATTGGATTACCTTGAGACAAAAGTAGATGAAGGCAAAGGAGAAAGAATCGGAGGCAATATGTATGGTATGGACTCTCGTCAGCTTTCTACTGAATTCGGTATAAGTAGATCATTGAGACCAAATCTTTCAAGAGCTGTTTTCCATGCATCGCTTAACCTTGCTCCTGGGGAAACAGCAACAAATGAAGAGTTTCAGAAAATGGCTGAAATCTACTTAAAAGAAATGGGATTCAGCGATTGCCAATACGTTGTATATAGGCATTTCGATCGTGAGCACCAGCACATCCACCTAGTTATTTCAAGAATCACTTTGGAAGGTGATGTTGTTAGCGAAAAGGGTGATTTTGGGCGTAGCGAGAAGATAATGAGAAAACTTGAACATGAATTTGGCCTCTCACAAGTAATTGATTCAAGCCAAGCAAAGAACAAGCAACTTTCATAGGGACAAATTGAAAGGTATAGAAAAACAGGGGAAGTGCCAACCAAGATTCAACTACAACAAATTTTGACCATTGCAATCACAAAAAAGCCCTCGCTTAATCAATTCATCAACGAGTTAAGCGGTTACGGAGTAAATGTGAATTTTCATCATAATAAAGATAAGGTATTCGGAATCAGCTATGAACTAGATGGAGTGGCTTTTAAGGGTTCATCGCTTGGGAAAGGATACACGTGGAATGCCATTAACCAAAAAATAGACTATGAGCACGAAAGAGACTTTGAACTTATCCGCGCAGCGAGCGCTGGAAGAACGACGGAAAATACTAGAGGAACAGGTCGAGAGGCTTCGACAAACGAACATAACGAGCATCAACGAACTCAGGGAGTCGCTATCGCCAATAGTGGAATCAGTAAGAAGGATGGTGTTAGATCTTCGGGAAGAAGACCTGAAACTCAACAGAACTATCCAGAAATGGCTAGAAATGCTGAGAAAAGCAAACCAATTGCTATCGAAGCAGGAGGAAATTCTACAGGGGATGAGAGAAACGCAGGAACAAATAACATGGAAAATGCTATTGTTCGGATTCATCCTGTCACTAACAGCCAGTGTTATAACAGTAATAGGGATGAAGATGATCTAGAGTTGCTGAAGCGGAAAAAGAAGAAAAAAAGGCCGAGACCTTCTCAAGATTTTGAACAATCTAGATAAATAGAAAAGGTGAGCCCTAACTCACCCCCTCTATTAAAATATTATAACAATACAACCACAAAGATATGAAAGAACTTGTAAAAAAGCAACTAAACGACGCTAAAAATCAGTTGTTTCTGAACGAAATACTATTAATTCAAACGGTTAACGAATATATGGAAACTGCAGCGAAACTACCCCCATTAAAACCCATTTTCGGAACTTTTTTCCAATCGGGTGAGATTGCTATTATTGCTGGCGATACAGGTCTTGGCAAGTCATTATTGGGTGTCCAAATTGGGAATACAGCATCTGCAAATCATGAATCAATTCTTGATCAGGAATGTAAATACAAACTTCAAGGGGAAGGCACTGTTCTTCTTCTTGATTTTGAACTTGGTCAAAGGCAATTTTATAATAGGTATGAAGGTTTCAGCTTCTCTCCCAAATTTTTAAGGGCGGAATTTAATTCATTATACATGGGGGACGAAACCATAAACTTTGACATTATCAATCAGTACATTGAAATGTACAATGCAGAAATAATTATACTCGATAACATTTCTGCGTTAGCTCTTCGTTCAACCCAGGATGTAGATGTTGCAATCCCTATAATGCGAGGGCTTAAGCAACTTACTCGAAAAGGAAAAAGCGTACTAGTCATGGCTCACGTTCCGAAAATTCCAAGAAACATTCCCCTGACTAACGACCATCTTGCAGGAAGCAAGTATCTCTCAAACTTTGCTGATTCTGTTTTCTTTATTGGCCAATCAAATGAGAATCCTGACTATCGGTACATCAAACAAACTAAGTGTAGAAACGCTGAAATCATGAAAGATGTAATAGTTGCCTCAATCGAAAAGCATGACTGTTTTCTGGGTTTCCAAATGGTAAGATACGATAGTGAGGCCAACCATCTATCGTTAAATGGCGTATCGAATGATGAAAAAATTGAACAACAAAAGAAACAAGTCATTGATTATCATAGGCAGGGAAAGTCCTTGAGGGAAATAGCTTCATTAACTGGAATCTCAAAATCAAGGGTTCAGAGGATTATTAAGAGTGTCCCAGAATTGGGACAGAATGGGACATTTGGGACAAATGGGACAGCCGATGGGACACCTCTAAGCATTGATTTTAATGGTAGTTCAGAAGAATTACGACTGTCCCAAGAAGAGAAGGGACAGTCTAGGACAATAAATGGGACAAACATCAATAATGAGGTTGAATCTGGTGTCCCAAACAAACTGTCCCAAGGGTTGTCCCAATCCTAGAAATCTGGGACAATACGTAAACCCATCATCTTAAATATTTGATTGATTGACAATTAATTCAATTTTAACCGTCCCAAAAGTGTCCCAGGATGTCCCAGAGTATCCCGATTGTCCCATGTGGGACAGCAAAAAGTAACAACTATGGAACTTTACAAAAAACCTAATAGATATTATGTGGCACCTGAGTGTCCCTGCGGTAAAAGCAACCGTGATGGAAAGTTTGTACCATTCGTTGAAGGGAAAAGAGTCTTTACTAGTGCTGGATATTGCCATAGTTGTGGAAAAACATTCTACCCAGATGAAAAGTATGAATTTGATGTTACCAAATATAAAAAGGTAGAGATAAAGAGCATCAGCTTTGATATTGTTTCACAAACACTCTGCAACTATCAGAGTAACAACTTTGCAATTTGGCTCCAATCATTAAGAATTGATATCTCAAAGGTGCTAAAGAGTTATCCCGTTGGAACCGATATCAACGGTTCTACCATTTTCTGGTACATTGATTTCTACGGAATGGTAAGGACTGCCAAGGTTATTTCTTATAATCCCGATGGGCATCGCAGCAAGAAAATCACCCCTTACTTTAAATACTCCCGAAGCAATGGCTACGAAAATTGCATATTTGGTGAAAATCTGCTAAAACATACTGATCCCAACAGGGTAGTTGTCCTTGTTGAAAGTGAGAAAACGGCAATAGTTGGGAGTCAAAACTTCCCAGATTTTTGCTGGATAGCAACAGGTGGATCCAATGGGCTTAATAAACAGAAATCCAAGGTTCTAGCAAACCGTAAGGTTATTGTTGTTCCCGATTGTGATGATGCTGGTAGGAACTCGGCAGAAAGGACAAAAAGCATTCTACTGGATGTTAAAGCATCAGTCACTATTTGTGATATTGACATCAATCTCAATAACGGGGAGGATATTGCTGATCTTATTCAATAAAACAATAATCATTCGAATATTTTTTTTGCCTGATAATAACTGTAATATAAGTAATATCAATAATACTAATCATACTAAACTTAAAAACAATGAAACCTAAAGTGTTCAGTATCAGCAACCACAAGGGCGGAGTTGGCAAGACAACCACAACCGTAAATTTGGCAGCAGGACTTGCCAGAATGGGACGAAAAGTTCTTGTTGTAGACCTCGATCCGCAAGCCAACCTCTCCCAAAGTTTGGAAATTAAGGAAGCTGACCCCAGCATGTATAATGCGCTAAAGGGTCTATGCCCAATTCCAGAAGTACAGGTAAATGATAGCCTGTGGATTTCACCCTCAAATCTAAATCTATCAGGTGTAGAACTCGAACTATCCATGGAACCGGGAAGGGAGAATCTTGTTAAAGGGCTACTTAAGAAGTTGAAGAATCAGTACGATTATATCTTCATCGATTGTCCACCATCTCTTGGGTTGCTAACCATTAATGCGCTTAACGCCTCCGATTATATTTTAATCACCCTGCAAAGTCAGTATTTGGCCAGTCAGGGTTTAGCCAAGCTGATGGAAATTATTGGTAAGGTTCAGGAAAGGCTTAATCCAAATCTTTCCCTTGGTGGAATTATAATCACCATGTACAAGAAGAACACCGTGCTAAGCCGAGATGTGCTGGAATTCACCAGTTCGCGCTTCGGTGAAATGCTTTTCCATACTAAGATACGCGACAATATTGCTATTGCAGAAGCACCTGCCTCAGGACAGGATATATTTCGCTATGCTAAGAATTCACTTGGAGCTCTCGATTACTCTAACCTGTGCATGGAGTTTATTAACAGGTTTGAGAAGTAATATCATATTACTACATCATACTATATTACTCGTATTACTAATATTACACATACTACTTATGGCGAAAAAAGGATTTACCAGTAGTTTCAACGACATCTTTTCTCCCACAGTTGAAAACAGTAAAAATAATGTTAATGATTCTAAAGAATCTAAGGTAGAAGAGTCCGGTAACGATATTCAGCGGACAACCCTCCTGCTTAGCAGGGAAACCTACGATACGGTGAGGGCAATCGCCTGGTACAATCGCAAACCCATAAAGTACTACCTTGAGGATGCCCTTAAATCAATAATCAATTCGTTCACCCAAGAGGAACTCTCCCAAATCCGTAACCAGTTCTCCCAACGGCAGGGTTCAAGGTAATGGGATGGTCTTTGCATTTCAATTAAGACCTTCCCATCCCCTAATCGAACGTTGGGAGAAAAATGTATTATCCATAATAAATGATTTGCATAAACTATATGGTTTGTAATTATTCCATAAAGGCTTCGAATGGGTCATTGGTTAACCCCCAAAGTTCCCTATAAATCATTTTTCTTACCGCATCTCTTCGCAAACCAACCTTATATTTGTCTTCTAAGTATAAATCAAACTCCTGCAGTGGTTTCGATAGACTAATGTTGCCAGCCCCCAATGGGAGTTCCTCGCTCCTAGGAACATACTTAACTTCGTAGATTTTAAAATTTCCTTTCGGGTAGTGTTTCTTTATCAGACCATCAAGATGCAAGATATCATCTTCCACGTCATGGAATAGGATTGATTTACTGAGCATAAACACTCTACGGTTGTAAACTTTAACGTGCTGGGGATTGTTTGGATCCATAGTAATAAGGGTTTTAGTTAAACATTATGCCCTTTTCATAAAAAAGTAGGGCATGAACCTTTGCTATTATTAACCACACACAGGTACCACCAAGCACCCAACAGAGCTAATAAAGCGAAAGGAACATGCCCAAATGGTATGAGCACGTTCGCTTTCGAGTTTCTCCCTGTTGTTTACAAAATTGGTGGTTTTGTGTGTGGAGAAACTACGAGCTAACGTGAATCTTTTTCAAGTATACTTATGCAAATATACAAAAACTAAACAGGCTATTGTCACCTTTAACTAAATAAGGACAAGTCTGTTCAACAACACAGCCTTTTTTTTAAACAGGACTCAATTATTTTTTGTAAATTTCATGGATTATTCTGCTGATTACCACAAAACGTTCTTCGGGTATTCCAAATTTTTATGGATGTTAACCATGTAAAGGCTTATTGGTAGATACATGTATTTTATACTTTAACAAAATTAATATCTAAAGTTGGAATAAGAGTAAACTATGAAACTTTCAGTTATACCAGCCGTTAGCTGTAAGCGAGAGAGAGCACACTGCAAATTATTAAATAATTGTATATGATAGATAAAATAGAAACACTTTCACTTAAAATCTCTGAAGATATCCATGCAAAGTTGGGCTATTCTGATTCGTTAGAAATAAGACATTTAAGACCTTTTCAGCATTGGGGTAATTTTGATTTTAAGGATTCAGTTTTAATTTTAGGGCTAAATCCGTCTTCATCAGATATCGAGAAGCAAGGTGTAGCTAATGACTGTTTTATACATTACTTTCCTGACTATTGGACTTCTACTGATAAAAAATGGATAATCAAAGAGTTTGCACAAAAAGGGTATTCATATAATAATTACTTCAAAAAACCTTATGAACTTTTCTTGCCATTCAATTATAGACCAATATGGACAAATAGAAATTATCTGGATTTAAAAAAGGATAAATTAACTTCAGAGGAATATAACTTATTGAATGGCATCCAAGACACAGGAAAATATTGTGTTTTTTCAGATTTACTTCATTATAAGGAAACAACTGCAAAAAACATTGAGAAAATAATAAATAAGAGTACCGATTTAGAGAATAAGATATTGGACTTATTTGCGTTACAAATTAAGTTCTTTAAATCGAAGATTGTATTTATTAATAATGCATTTGCTTCGAGATTGTTAACTCGATTTATTACACATCGTTTAGGGCTTGAATCCAAGGTGTATACAAATCTTGAATTTCAAGGTGCAATTATAGTATTTAGTGCAATTCTAACTGGAGCAAGAGCAATGGATAACTACAGTCATGAAAGACTTAAATATGAATTAAAGGACTTAATAAAATCAAAATAGCTATGAATCCATTATTAAAACTAATTGATGACACTTTTGTAATGCAAATCTATTCTGCGGTACTCAAACGAAATGACGATGTTCATATCGTAAGGTTTTATGCTAACTATTTTTTAGACCATATTTGCTTGAGAAAAAATAACGAAGAAAAAGGCGAAAAACCACTATTAGTAATTAACTCAGATTTATCGCTAGAATTTAATGAGGCAGAGATTGATTCTAAAGAACAAGAATCTGTAATGAAATTCTTAATTGGATGGGGGTTTAAAGAAGCTTCGAACAAAAACGCCAACAGCTAACAATGTGTATTGTGCATGCGGGTTTCAGTGGTTTACGAGCGTTCGTGGCTTGTAAAAAAAGTTGGCGTAACTTGATGAGTTTTTGCCTCGTAATCCCGCACGACACCATACACTCAACGCTACATTTAAGCGTAAAAAAGTCTTTGCAAACTGACAACTATGTTGTTAAAATGGTTTTTCTGAAGTCCATTCAAAACTGACGGTGCGGATGCCGAAAAGCAATTAAAGAGTAGGCGTAACAATAAACTGTTGTGATTATGACAAAGAAATCTAATCATCAGGCTGACATCAAAAATGCCAACAAAGGCACTAAGGGCAGCAACACGACCTATGACAAAAATCAAGGGAATCGTGGAAAACAGCTTAATCCGAACCAAAAAGGTAAAAGATAGCTGTGCATTCTGCAAGCGGGCTTCGCCCGCTTGCTTATATTAATTGAAAATAAAGTAAAATGCACATTTTAAAAATTATTCACGGCTATCCGCCAAATTACAATGCAGGTTCAGAAGTTTACAGCCAATCAATCTGTAACGAACTTGCAAAATATCACAAAGTCTCTGTTGTTACACGAGAAGAAAACGTATATGTAAAATGTTTCAGTATTCGTGAGCAAAAAGTGAATGATAACTTAACGCTTTACTTCGTTAACAATCCACAAGGTAAAGACGGCTATCGTCATAAACAAATAGATGAGAATTTTGCTGAATTAGTAAAACAAATAAAACCCGACATTGCTCACATTGGACATCTAAACCATCTTTCAACAGGTTTGATAGATGAACTTAATAAACTCAACATTCCGATTGTTTTCACACTTCACGACTTTTGGCTAATGTGCCCACGTGGACAATTTTTGACACGAAACATTGGAAACGAAAACAATTTTCAATTGTGCGAAAAGCAAAACGACAAAAAATGTGCAACTGATTGCTATAAAGTTTATTTCAGTGGACGAGAAGAAAACGAAAACACAGAAATTGAAAATTGGAGCAATTGGATACAACAAAGAATGATTGAAACAAAAGCAATCATCAACAAAGTTGATTTGTTTATTGCACCATCAAATTATTTGCGAGATAGATTTATTAATGACTTTGGCGTTCCCGAAAACAAAATCGTTTATTTGGATTATGGTTTCCCCACGGAATACTTAACACAAACAGAAAAATCAAAAGAGAAAACGAATTACACTTTTGGTTATATCGGAACTCATATCCCAGCAAAAGGAGTAAACATTCTGATTGAAGCATTTAAGCAGATTGAAGAACCTGCAACGCTTAAAATTTTTGGTAGAGCAAATGGACAAAGCACAAATGCTTTGAAAGCATTAGCAGAAACTTCAAAAAACATAATTGAATTTTTGGGCGAATACATCAATCACAATTTGGCGAATGATGTATTTTCAAACGTTGATTGCATTGTAATTCCGAGCATTTGGGGCGAAAATTCACCACTTGTAATTCACGAAGCTCAATCGTGTAAAGTTCCTGTAATCACAGCCGATTTTGGCGGTATGAAAGAATATGTTCAGCACAATGTAAACGGACTTTTGTTTGAACACCGCAACGCAAATTCATTAGCAGAGCAAATGAAATTTGCTGTTTCAAATCCTGAAAAAATGAAAACTTTAGGTGAACGTGGTTATTTGTATTCCGCAGACGGAAGCGTTCCAAATATTCAAGAACATTGTAAAAAATTAGAAAACATTTACAGCAAATTTATTTACAAACTTTGGCGTGTTACACTTGACACAAATCCTGAAGATTGTAATTTGAGCTGCACAATGTGCGAAGAACACAGTCCGTTTTCAAATTACATAAAAGAAAAGTTGGGCGGTAAACACCGCAGAATGCCGAAAGAATGGTTAGAACCCATTTTTGAGCAAGCGAAAAAAATAGGTGTTACGGAAATGATTCCGTCAACAATGGGCGAACCTTTAATCTACAAGAATTTTGCTCACTTTATTGAGTTGTGTTATAAATACAACATCAAAATGAATTTGACAACGAATGGAACATTCCCAAGAACAACAGAAAAAACCGTTACCGAATGGGCGAAATTGATTGTTCCAATTACAACCGATGTAAAAATAAGTTGGAACGGTGCAACTGCCGAAACTTCGCAAAAAGTAATGTTGAAAATTAACTTTGAAGAAGCAGTTGCAAACGTAAAAGAGTTTATCCGTATTCGAGATGAAAACTATGCAAATACAGGTTATTACTGCGGAGTTACCTTCCAACTTACGTTTATGCAAAACAATATGCACGAATTGGCAGATATTGTGAAATTGGCTGCACAACTTGGAGTTGACAGAGTTAAAGGACATCAGCTTTGGGCGCATTTTGATGAAATCAAGCATTTAACAATGAAAGCAACGCCTGAAAGTATTCTGCAATGGAATGAATATGTAAAACAAGCGAATGAAGCACAGGAGAAATTCCGCAAACTCAATGGCGAAAAAGTGATTTTGGAAAACATTATTCCGTTACAGAAAATCGAAAACAAAGAAATTCCTGAAAGCTACGAATGTCCGTTTTTAGAAAAAGAACTTTGGGTATCTGCAACAGGCAAAATTTCTCCTTGTTGTGCTCCAGATGAACAGCGAAATACTCTTGGTAATTTCGGCAATATAGAAAATACAAGCATTAAAGAAGTATTGCAAAGCGACAACTATCAAAACCTTGTAAAGAACTACAAGAAAATTGATTTATGTAAAACCTGTAATATGCGTAAACCGAACTAAATGAATGTAAACGAAAAAATATCGCTTTTGCTTCGCCACGCTGACAGAGATGACATTCCGCAAGGTTCTTTCGGAAATGAAATATTATTGAACGAAAAAGGAAAACAAAACGCACGAAGTTTTGGCAAAAATTTAGCAGAAAGAAAAATCAATAGAATTTTTACAAGCCCTGTTGAGCGATGTGTTCAGACGGCTGAGTTTATGACCAAGGGTTATGGCCGTTCAATAGAAATCATCAAAACAACTGCGTTGGGTGCACCCGGACTACACATAACGGACGAAAAAATTGCAGGGGAATTTTTTCTTAAACACGGTTTTGACGAAATGTATAAACGATTTGTGCAAGGCAAAGAAATTCCTGGCATTCCAAACATTAACGAGTTGAATAATAGAATAACGAATTTCATTAACGAAAACTCAACCGAAAATGGAACAACAATTTACATCAGCCACGATATGTTGATTGCGTTTTATCATTTCAGCATAAACAAGAAAGTTTACGCAAAAGACAATTGGATAAAATATATGACGGGGTTAACTTTTATAAATGGAAGAATTTATGAGAGATAAACTCAAATCGTTTTTTACGGAACATTGGAAATATATGGCTGTTAGCACAGCTTGTAAGTTGAATTTGTTTGACCATTTACAAGAACAGAAAACCGCAAAGCAATTATCAATGGAACTTTCTTTGAATGAAGAAAAATTATTGTTGTTGCTAAATGCGTTGCATAATGCTGATTTCTTAGAGAAAACCTCTGATTCATACAAGGTCAATTCCTTGTCTGAAATTCTTACAGAAAACAACCCCGAAAGTTTAAAATATGCTTGTTTGAATTGGAGTGGAGAACATTTGAATGCTTGGCAGAATTTGGATTTCTCAATTAGAACAGGGAAAAGTTCATTTGAAGAAATTTACAAGAAATCGGTTTTTGATTTTCTAAACGACAATCCCGAAAAACTTTACGCTTACCACAAAGCAATGTATCAATACGCAAAAGACGATTACAAAACATTGCCAGATGTAATTGATTTCAGCAAACACAAATCTGTAATGGACGTAGGCGGTGGTTACGGTGCTGTTTTAGAAAACATCAAAGCGAAAAATACAAACATTGAATGTATTTTGTTTGACTTGCCCAAAGTCATTGAGAAAGTAACTATTCCAGACATACAGAAAATAGGCGGAAGTTTCTTTGAGAAAATTCAGAGTCAATCAGAAGCTATTGTTTTATCAAGAGTTTTACACGATTGGAATGATGATAGAGCAAACATCATTTTGAAAAATTGCTTTGTAGCATTATCAAATAATGGAACCTTATACGTTATTGAAAATTGCGTGGATAAAATCAAAATTGATTTGTCTTTGCTTTCGCTTAATATGACTGCAATGTGTGAAAGTTACGAAAGAACATCAATTCAATACATCTCGCTTTGTGAAAATGTAAGTTTTCAATTTGATAGCGAAACCAAATTAAATGAATTACAAACCATTTTAATATTCAAAAAATGAATTGGAAAGACATACAAGTTTCAGAGGACAGCACACATTTTTTCTTTGACGGAATACCGATTTTCGACAAGACTTTTATTGAAGTTTTGAAATTTCATTCGCCAGGACTTGCACCAGTAATAGACAATTCAGGTGCTTACCACATTGACATAAGCGGAAACGAACTTTATTCAAATCGCTATTCACGGACATTTGGTTTTTACTGCAATCGTGCTTCTGTAAATGACAATAATCGTTGGTTTCACATCAACGAAAAAGGTGACAAGATTTATTCGGTTTCTTACTTGTGGACAGGAAACTACCAAGAAAACATTTGCACAGTTCGCAACACAGACAATCAATATTTTCATATTGACCTAAACGGAAATCGCATTTATGAACAGAGTTACGTTTACGCAGGAGACTACAAAGACGGAATTGCTTGCGTAAAATCACAAGACGGTTTATACCGACACATTGACAACAAAGGAAAGTTCATCAATGATAAATCATTTATTGACTTGGGAATTTTCCACAAAAACTTTGCGACAGCAAAAGACAAAAAAGGTTGGTTTCACATTGACAAACAGGGAAACGAACTTTATAATATTCGTTTCCTGACAATTGAACCATTTTATAACGGGTTTGCCTTGGTGACAACATTTGAAAACAAAAAAATAATTATTGACGAAAAAGGACTGACAATATTAACAGTTTGACGACAATACAGAAAAAAAGCCTACCTGTATCATCGTATTATAAATTTTGTCAATCATTGGCTTATAGAGCGGCATTGATTATATTAAAAATTTATTGTATCTTGATAATAAATTGCATCGAAGCGCCAAACGTTTATATATGATAACGTTTCCGATAATTGTACTAAGCATTAACCTTTAACAAATAAAAAACAAAATGAATATTTTAGAAGAAATAAATGGAGGACAAAATGGGATTTTCAAAAGATTTATTGATAGTTTTAATAAATCACCGAGAATTGCATGGTATCCTTCAGCAGGAAATGACTTTCATTCAATGTCATTTTTTAGTCAAACATTTTTAACTTCAGAACCTGCTTCAATAGTTGAACCTTCTATACCTGATTTACTAATTTTTTCGGATTATTATTTATTTGAAGAACATGATTTTTTAACTGAAGGCAATTCCTATATTGATAAGTATGGTAATACTATAATTACTGAAGCAGTAGAGCAATTACCTGATGTAGATTTATTGTTGCATCCTCAAATTGTTGATTTTCCTGAAGGAAAACATAATCTTACAAACAAAGTGTATTTTCTGAAAATGCTGATTAAAACACCTGATTATGGAGAAGTTGGATTTTCTATTGTTTACGTATTTAGTGAAAACGAATCATTTTGTTTTGAAAAATTATTAAAATATGATGCAAATATTAGTCACATAATTCATGTTAGATATGGCGGAGGACATGGTGGTGGTGGAAAAGCAACAGGTTCATGGATTTTAAAGATTCTTAAAAAGATTAAATGTGAAATTTTTATTACAGATGGACATTTAGACCAACAATCCGGGGATAAATTCACCGAAAGTAAATACAATATAACTAATGAAACAATCCCAAACCTTATAACAATAAGAACGATTAATGAAGAAAAATGGAGTAATCATGGCGATGTTACTTGGAATTTGATTCAATAAATAAACTACTGTTGTCAACATAAATTATTTTGCATACAAGCAACCACTACGACGTGTTTTGACGTAGTGGTTTTTTAGCTTTACAGTAACAATAATTTTTAATAATATTGAAAACCAAACTATATACCAAGCAAACAATTAATAAGAGCCAGTTTAAACTCCAGTTTAACATAGCAAACCCAAATCCTAGTAGAGATGTATGGAGTACACAACCTATTAACTGTTAGAGTTTAAATAATTAAATCGATAAATGACTTACATAATAAAGCAATTAGTAATGAATTCAAACAAAACCCTTTTTGAAAGTTTAGCCATTGCAGATGCTGAAAGAGTACATTCTCAGGTTATTGCATGGATTTTTTTCTTACCAGATGACGTTATAGATCATAAAGTTAAACTGAATGCCTTAAAAGATCTTTTTAACCTTTCTAATACCAATGATGAAGTTATAGGGGTAATTGAAAGATGTGAAACAGAAGTAAAGAATATTGATATACTTATTGAAACAAATAAATATGTTTTTGTTATCGAAAATAAATTAAAGTCATCGGAGCATACTGAACAAACAACTAGGTATAAAGAATATGTTGAAAAGGAATATGCTAGTAAAACTAAACGAATATATGGTTTCCTTTCTTTAATTGAAGATAACCCTAAGGATAAAGATTGGGTGGTGATTACATATGACAAACTACATAAAGCCTTAAATGATTGCTTGAGAAAAGCAAAAAAAGGAACGAGAGAATATTATCTCCTGGATGATTATGTTGAAACACTAAAAAACTTGGTTAAAGCATATAAATCTTTTAGAGAAGAGAAGGAAGTGTTTAAATATGTTTTTAGCAAAAAAGAAAAAAAAGGCTTTAGCAACAAAGAAAAAGAAGAAGAAAATCATAGTATTACAATTATAAAAAGGAATCGACTTGAAACAATTTTTCAGAAAGCCTTTTATAGAGAAGTGTGTAACGCTTTGTCACTAAAAAATTTTGGAATTGACGAAACACATGGTAATGCGCAGTTCCAAACTCATCTAAAAAGGTTTAAATTTAATGGGAAAAATTTTAAAATAGCTTTTGGTATACAGCAAAGCACAATGAAAGTAAGCGTATCTCCTTTAGACTATAATAATTCAAAAAAAGATGAAATCGAAGACTTTGAAAGTGTTTTTGACTCGTTCAAGAATACTTTCAATACTAATAACTTTAATAGATTTAACAAACCTAACAAACATGCAAGATATTCTTACTCTAAGGCTATGGATTTAAAGATTTTCGAATATGATTTTAAAGAACTCATTAACTACATTAATGAGGAAATCACTAAAGCAAAGGACTTGGCTTTAAACTATTTGAATGAAAATAATTTTGAAGAAATTTTAATAGAAAAGTAACATAACAAACAAAAAACCATGCCCCTACTTACCAAATCCCGTTTTAAGATAGCACTCAGCTGTCCAACCAAACTCTACTATAACGATAATGGTTCATACGAGAATCAGAAGAAGGAGGATAAGTTCCTTGAGGCTTTGGCTGAGGGTGGCTACCAGGTGGGAGAACTTGCCAAGTGCTACTACCCCGGTGGGTACGATATCGCCGAAAGAGGCTACGATAGCTCTTTGGCTCGAACCAATGAGCTGCTAAGGCAGGAGAATGTAACTATTTACGAGGCGGCCATACGTTATAACGATTGCTTTATTCGGATTGATATCCTTGAAAAAAAAGGAAACAACGTTAACCTTATTGAGGTAAAGGCAAAGTCGTTTAAGGGTAATGGTACCGATGAGTTTTTAAACAGCAAAGGATTTATTAATGGTAGCTGGAACGATTACCTTCAGGATGTTGCCTACCAAAAATATGTTACACAAAAGGCGTTTCCCCATTGGAACGTAACAGCCTACCTTATGCTTGCCGATAAGAGTAAAACGGCTAGTGTTAATGGATTAAACCAAAGGTTTTTACTCAAAAAGGATGGAAAAGGAAATGTTGGTGTAGAGCTGGTAGGCGATACTTCCCTTGAAGCATTGGGTACTCCTATTCTAAGCACAGTGAATGTTAATGATATTGCCACCCGAATTATCAACGACGATATCTACCCCGAGAAACCTGAAGTACCCTACGAAGAGAAAATTGAGCAATGGGCAAATAGCTGCATAAATGCCCAGAAAATAATTTCACCCGTGGGGGCTCATTGCTTTAGCTGTGAGTTTCAGGGCAACGATCCTTCTAAAATATCGGGGTTTAACGAGTGCTGGAAACACTGGTATAACCTAACCGATACCCAGCTGCAAAAACCAATGATTAGCCAAATATGGAATTTTAGGCGAAAGGGAACATTGGTTGAAGAAGGCGTATTTTTTATGGACGACGTGCAGAAGGAACACATTGGCGATATAAAACCCAAAGACAATGGTACGCTTTCAAACGCAGAGCGACAGTGGTTGCAGGTTCAGAAGGCTCAAAGCAACGATGACGAAATCTACTTAGATAGAGACGGAATGCGGCAGCTAATGAATACGTTTACATACCCATTGCATTTCATCGACTTTGAAACGTCAATGGCTGCTATTCCGTTCTATACAGGTCAGTATCCATACGAAACCATTGCTTTTCAGTTCTCTCACCACACAATGCTTGAAGATGGAACCATAGAGCACAAGGATGAGTACATAAAGCTGGAACGAGGGGAGTTTCCCAACTTCGATTTTCTGCGAAACCTAAAAAAAGCGCTTGAGAAAGATAACGGAACTATTTTTAGGTTTGCGGCGCATGAGAATACGGTTTTAAACCAAATTGGCAGGCAACTAATCTCGAGTCAAGAACCCGACAGGGATGAGCTGCTGCAATTCATTCACTCAATTACCCATGATAAAAACGAGAAACGAAAGGGTGGTCCTCGCGATATGGTGGATATGTGCCAAATGGTTAAGGATTTCTTTTATGATCCCCGTACCCATGGGTCAAACTCCATTAAGGCTGTTCTTCCTGCTGTGCTTAGCCGATCAACTTTTTTACAGGAAAAATATTCAAAACCAGTATACGGGAAAAACAGCCAAATACGAAGCAAAAACTTTGATGATGGTTGGATTTGGATAAAACATGACGCTAACGGTAAGGTAGTTGACCCCTATAAACTTCTTCCAAAGCTTTTTCTAGATATCGATCTCGAGGAGGTTGAAAAATTTATTACCGACGAAGACCTAAACTCCGGGGGCGCTGCACTAACGGCTTTTGCCAAAATGCAATTCATAGAAATGAGCGAATCGGAACGCAAAGAGGTTGTTAAAGGGCTGCTTAAATACTGCGAGCTGGATACCCTTGCCATGGTAATGATATACGAATACTGGCAGTACGAAATTTCATAAGCATTTAGACAATGAAGAAAATTCTTTACATTGATATGGATGGTGTCCTGGTAGATTTTGAATCGGGGTTAGCCCTGGTTGATCAAAAAACAAAGGAGCAGTACAAGGGTAGATTTGATGAAATCCCAAATATTTTTAGCCTTATGCAACCTGTTGAAAATGCTATTGAAAGTTTTAACGAGCTGAGCAATTATTTCGACACCTATATCCTTTCAACCGCTCCCTGGGAAAACCTAAGTGCTTGGTCAGATAAGCTGGAGTGGGTAAAAAGTTATTTGGGTGAAAATTCTTACAAAAGGCTTATACTTACACACCATAAAAACCTAAACAAAGGACATTTTCTGGTGGACGACAGAGAAAAGAATGGTGCCA
>ERZ795048.1665-NODE-1665-length-19453-cov-13.023404_pt1 | contig 19453 bp, 20 predicted proteins | sample MGYA00375132_ERZ795048 | MGnify/ENA primary metagenome ERZ795048 (study PRJEB30177, sample SAMN05720225) | activated sludge metagenome | isolation source: Anaerobic digester | place: Hong Kong | collected 2014-12-17 ... | reverse complement strand
GCACGCTGCTCACCGCGCGCAGCAGCATCGAGATGTGCCGGAACTGTTCGGAGGGGAGCCCGGTGTGGGCTTGAGGCGCCGTCGCGCTAACTTTGAAGAGCGATGATCCACTGGCAGGACCATATCACCTCGGAGCCGGATGTGATGTACGGTAAACCCTGCTTCAAAGGCACCCGGATACCTGTTGAACTGATCCTGGAGAAGATCGCTCTTGGCCGGCCGGTGGATGAGATCCTGGAAGGCTACCCGGCGCTGAGCCGGGAAAGCATCCAAGCGGCCCAGCTTTACGCCCTGGACGCCGTTCGCAACGACCTCCTCTTTCCGGACTCCTGAGCACGCATGCGCTTCGTGGCTGACGAGAGCGTGGATGGCCATGTGGTGCGCGCACTGCGGGAGGCCGGGCATGTGGTCGTCTACATCGCCGACGAATTGGCCAGCATCAAGGACCAGGATGTGCTCGAATTCGCAGCCGGGCGGAACGAGGTCCTGTTGACCGAGGACAAGGACTTCGGCGACATCGTTCACAAGCGCAGGCAACGCCATGCGGGCGTGAACCTCATACGCATGAACGAACTGGTCCCGGCTGACCGGGTAGCACGCATCCTGATGGTGATCTCCGTCCATGAGGTACACCTCAAGAACGCTTTCACGGTGATCAGCTCGAAGCGGGTGAGGATACGCCCAGGTCGTTGATCGCTTCGAAGGGCGCCAGGCAGGGGAAGCCCGGTGTGGGCTTAGGCAGCGCCCCTAGACCTTCATGATGTCGACCTCCTTGGCCTCCAGGAGCACGTCCACCTTCTTGTTGTAGATGCCGGTGCGCTTCTCCACCTCGGCCTCGGCGTCCTTGCCCAGGTCCTCGGAGAGGCCGTCCTTCACCAGCTTCTTGATGCCGTCCAGCGCCTTGTGGCGGGCGCCGCGGATGCTGATGCGGGCGTTCTCGCCTTCCTTGTGGGCGGCCTTCACCAGGTCCTTGCGGCGCTCCTCGGTGAGCATGGGCACGTTGATGATGACCTGCTCGCCGTTGTTGCTCGGGTTGAAGCCGAGGTTGGAGGCGATGATGGCCTTCTCGATCGGCTCGATCATCTTCTTCTCCCAGGGCTGGATGGTGATCGTGCGCGCATCGGGCGTGTTCACGTTGCTCACCTGCGTCAGCGGCACCTCGGAGCCGTAGTAGTCCACCCGGATGCCCTCCAGCATGTTGGGGTTCGCCCGGCCGGCACGCACCTTGGTCAGTTCCTGCTCCAGGTGGTCGATGGCCTTGCGCATCAGGTCCTCGGCCTGCTTGATCTCGCTCTGAACGTCGCTCATGGTCGTACGGTGAAGCCCGCCGCTGCGGGAGGTCAAAAATAGCCGTCCCGGGATCAACCCTCCACGAGGGTACCCACCGCCTCGCCCTGCAGCACCTTCAGCAGGTTGCCGGGCTTGTTCATGTCGAAGACGATGATGGGCAGCTTGTTCTCGTTGCAGAGGGTGAAGGCGGTGAGGTCCATGACGTTGAGCCCCTGCTCGTACACCTCGGTGAAGGTGAGGCGCTCGTAGCGCACGGCCGTGCTGTCCTTCTCGGGGTCGGCGCTGTAGATGCCGTCCACGCGGGTGCCCTTCAGGATCACGTCGGCCTCGATCTCCACGGCACGGAGGCTGGCTGCGGTGTCGGTGGTGAAGTAGGGGTTGCCGGTGCCGGCGCCGAAGATCACGATGCGGCCCTTCTCCAGGTGGCGCACGGCCCGCCGGCGGATGAAGGGCTCGGCGATCTGCTCCATCTTGATGGCGCTGAGCAGGCGCGTCTTCCAACCCTTTGCCTCCAGGGCGCTCTGCAGGGCCAGGCTGTTGATCATGGTGGCCAGCATGCCCATGTGGTCGCCCTGCACCCGGTCGATGCCGATGGCCACGGCCTGCATGCCACGATAGATGTTGCCCCCGCCGATCACCACGGCCACCTCGGCCCCGGCGCTGGCCACGGCGATGATCTCCTCGGCGTACTGGTCCAGCCGGGCCTCATCGATGCCGTAGCTCTTGTCGCCCATCAGGCTTTCGCCGGAGAGCTTCAGCAGGATGCGCTTGTAGCGGAGGGAGTTGGTTTCGGCCATGGCTGGGATCGGGTCGGGCAAAACTGCAAAAAAAGAGGGAGGCCGAAGCCTCCCTCCCGTGTTCGTTCAACGCACCATCAGATGGTGAGGGAATAGCGCTTGAAGCCGGTGACGGTGAGGTCCTTGTCGGCCGTCTTCACGTACTGCTCCACGTTCATCTTGCCGTCCTTGATGAAGTCCTGGGCGAGCAGGGTGCTCTCCTTGAAGAACTTGTTCAGGCGGCCCATGGCGATCTTCTCGGCCATCTCGGCGGGCTTGCCCTCCTGGATGGCAAGCTCCTTGCCGATCTCGAGCTCCTTGTCGATGACGCTCTGCGGGGTGGAGCCCTTGTCCAGCGCCACCGGGGCCATGGCCGCGACCTGCATGGCCACGTCCTTGGCGGTGTCGCCGAAACCGGTCTTGCTCATGCCCACCAGGCTGGCCACCTTGTTGCCGGGGTGGTTGTAGGCGTAGACATGGGTGGCCTCGATGGCCTCGCAGGTGCCCACGTCGATCTTCTCCCCGATCACACCGGTCTGCTCCACGAGCTTCTCGGCAATGCTGAGGCCGTTCTGGTCGAAGGGCAGGGCCTTCAGGTCCTCGATGGTGGAAGCGCCTTTCTCCAAGGCGATGTCCACGATGCGCTCGGCCATGCCCACGAAGTCGGCGTTCTTGGCCACGAAGTCGGTCTCGCAGTTCACCGCCACCAGCACACCGCGGGTGCCGTCGGCGTTGGTCTTGGCGACCACGTAGCCCTCATTGGCCTCGCGGTCGGCCCGCTTGGCGGCGACCTTCTGGCCCTTCTTGCGGAGGATGTCCACGGCGGCGTCGAAGTCGCCGTTGGCCTCGGTGAGGGCGCTTTTGCAATCCATCATGCCCGCGCCGGTCATCTGGCGCAGCTTGTTCACGTCCGATGCAGTGATGGCCATGGTGCTCATGCGTTGTCTGGTGCTCAATTGTCGTCGCTGCCGGTGGCGGTCTCCTCGACCTCCTCCGTGCTGTCCTCGTCGCCGTCCTCGTCACCGTCCTCCTCCGCGGCCTGGCCGGCGGCCTCGGCGCGTGCCTTGTCGCTGCGGCGCTCCTCCATGCCCTCGTTCAGGGCCTTCACCATGATGTCCACGATGAGCTCGATGCTCTTGGTGGCGTCATCATTGGCGGGGATCGGGAAGTCCACCAGCGTGGGATCGCTGTTGGTATCCACCATCGCGAAGGTGGGGATGTTCAGCTTGCGGGCCTCGGCCAGGGCGATGTGCTCCTTCACGATGTCCACGATGAACAGCGCGCTGGGCAGGCGGGTGAGGTCGGCGATGGAACCGAGGTTCTTCTCCATCTTCTCCCGCTGGCGGCTCACCTGCAGGCGCTCACGCTTGCTCAGGTGGTTCAGCGTGCCGTCGGCCTTCATCCGATCGATGGCCGTCATCTTCTTGATGGTGCGGCGGATGGTGCCGAAGTTGGTGAGCATGCCACCACTCCACCGCTCGGTGACGAAGGGCATGCCGGTCCCTTTCATCTTCTCGGCCACGATGTCCTTGGCCTGCTTCTTGGTGGCCACGAAGAGCACCTTCTTGCCGCTGCGGCCCAGGGCACGCATGGCGTTGGCGGCCTCCTCGATGCGGGCGGCGGTCTTATTGAGGTCGATGATGTGGATCCCCTTCTTCTCGGCGAAGATGTAGGGCGCCATGTTGGGGTTCCACTTGCGCTTCAGGTGCCCGAAATGCACCCCGGCCTCCAGCAGTTGATCGAAATTGGTACGTGCCATGTGTTGGTCCACTTTCCTTGTTCCTGTGACAGGCATCCCGCTGGTAGCCAGGCCCTGGGGCGATGGGTCCGGCGGGATTGGATCCTGAACGATGTTCTTTTCTCCGGTCCTCCGTCAGCGCATCAACGCTTGCTGAACTGGAAGCGCTTGCGTGCCTTCTTCTGACCGAACTTCTTGCGTTCCACGGCGCGCGGGTCGCGCGTCATGAGGCCCTCGGCCTTCAGCTTCGGCTTGTGCTCGGCATCCACCTCCACGAGGGCGCGTGCCACGCCCAGGCGCACGGCGTCCACCTGACCGGTGATGCCGCCGCCGTTCACCCGCACGGTGACGTCGTACTTGCCTTCGGTCTCGGTGAGCTTGAAGGGCTGGGACAGCTTGAACTGTTGGGTGAGCACGGGGAAGTACTCCTTGCCGTCACGGCCGTTGACGATGAACGCGCCGGTGCCCTCGCTGAGGGTCACACGCGCCACGGAGGTCTTCCGGCGGCCGATGGTCACGATGGGTTCCATCCTTACTTGATGGTGTTGAGGTCGATGGTACGGGGCTTCTGGGCTTCGTGCTTGTGCGCTTCGCCGGCCACCACATGAAGGTTGCCGAACAGGCGACGGCCCAGACGGTTCTTCGGGAGCATGCCGCGCACGGCGCTCTCCACCAGGGCCTCCGGCTTGCGGGCCAGCAGCTTCCCGGCGGTCTCCACACGACGGCCACCAGGGTAGCCGCTGTACCGCTGGTACTCCTTGTCGGCCATCTTCCGGCCGGTCAGGCGCACCTTGTCCGCGTTGATGACGACCACATGGTCGCCGCAGTTCACGTGCGGGGTGAAGGTGGACTTGTGCTTGCCACGCACCAGCATGGCCACTTTGCTGGCCAGCCGGCCGAGCACTTCATTCTCGGCATCCACCAGGAGCCACTCCTGCTGGACGGTGGCCTTGTTGGCCATGCTCGTGGTATGGGTCGTAGACGCCATGGGTCGTTGATCGTTTCCCCCGTAAGGGGGCGCGAAGTTAAGAAGAACTTGCACGCCACCAAACAGCCCGGGCATGAACCTGCCCTGGTCCGTGCTCAGGGCAGCTGCTCCACACGCACGTTCGTGGGCACCGTGCCCCCGATGTTCTGTAAGATGACGTCCCGGTCGTTGTTGGCGCCGGTGTACTTCACCACGCCGTCCAGGTCCACGTCCTCCGGCAGGTAGCCGACGGCCGTCTGGGTGGGCACCACCCCGCCAATGATGGCCAGGATCGGGTCGCGGTCGTTGTTGGCGTTGGTGTAGCGGAGCACCCCATCACCGGATACATCGCCGGCCCAGAGGGCCATGGTGCCGTTGATGTTCTTGCGGGCGTCGGTGCCATATGTGGCCATGGCCGGGTCGGTGAAGTCGACCAATACGTCGCGACCGCTGAATGCGATCGCCGCCATGGTCATGGCGCCCAGGTGATTCCGGTGCCAGATAGAGATATGGTAGCTATCCTCAGCTAGGCTCGGGAAGGCCACCGTGCTTTCACCGGAGGGGGTCATGACCATTCCGTTGGCGGCTAAGAGAACTGCACGCGAGGCCAGAACATTCCCCGAATTGCCGCTCTCACGCACCTCGAGCACCACCCAGTCCACCGGCGCAGTAGGGCCGGTCCGTTCCATTACCGCCGTGCTGGCCGTGTCCCCGAGACCATATGGGTCCACCTTGGGCAGGAAATCCTGTTCCAGTAGATCGGTACGCATGATCCCGGCCTGGTATGGACCTTCCAGGATGACCCGGGCATTGACGAACAACTCGCTATCCTCCTTGTCCAGGACACCATCCGCATCACGGTCCACGCCCATCCGGATCTTCGTAGAGGGATGTACCAGCGTCCAGCTCATTGGCTGGCTCCCTGATTGAGCCGCTGAGACCAGCACACTATGGGTCACGGTCTCGCCTGGCATATCTGACTGGTACATGTTCCCACCCAGGTAGTAGAATCCACGGCGTTCTCCACCGTAGACCCCTTTTACGATCATGCCGTACTCGTTCGGCCGCGTCTCGGCCAGATCGAGCATGGTGTTCAAGGCGCTGATACTTCCGATCGCACCGTTCAGCGTCTGGCGCAGGCCCAATGCAGGCAGCGCGTCGTGCACTTCTGTGGTCGCCAAGGGGAAATTGGTCGTATTGAAGCACTGGGCACAATTGCCGGGGTGGATGCCCCCAGACCAGGACAGCAGCTCCGGCTCATAGTCCCCCAAGTAGTTCCCCACACCGCCCTCATTGAACCAGGTCTCCATCACCCCTTCGCTCATCATCCCGAAGCCCACATTACATTCCGTGGTATTGTAGAAGAATCCGTTCTTGCGGTAGGTGCTTCTGAGGTCAGCCGCCATGTTACGGTTCGGCCCAAAGTCAACGAGCTGGCCGGCACCAGTACCAGCCACATTGCCGTTGCCCGCCAATTCCCCGCGACCGGTCTGTGCATTGTGGCAATGAGCGCAATTGATGTTGACCGAAATGAAGAGGTTGACCGCCGGCGGTATGGATTGAAAGGTCGTACCGATGCCCCGGACCTTGGGAGGGTTGTTCATCCGCGAGACCGAGGACTGTGATTCGGGTTTGAACACCCGGTAAGGATTCGGGACGTACCAGATGTTGGAAAGAAAGTCGGCGAACTCCTCCATCTCGTTCAGCGGCTTGGGGTCCACACGCCCTTGAAGGTTTTGGAATGCCGTGGCGAAATCGGCGAACTCCGCTTTATCCCCTCGCCAGTGCAGGTTGCCGCGTCCACGGTCGATGATATCGATCAGGAACTGAGTCGTCTTCACGCCCTTCAGCGGATGGAACGACTTACCGTCCACATTCTCCATTTCGCCCGAAGGGTCGCCCAGGTCCCAGCCAAGCCGGTCCCATCGGGCATCCACATGACAGCTTCCACAAGCGATGTGTCCAGTGCCGGAACCCTCATGGGTGTTGTACAAGTGTCGACGGCCGGCCTTGATCACCTCGGGTGTGGGGTCGAAAAAGCTGGTCCTGGCCACTTCCTCATTCGTGGATAGATCGAGCGTACTGATGGAACCCTCGAACCGGTTCAGTACATAGGCCATGTTCCCTGCCGCATCTAGGACGATCCCGGTAGGGCCTTCACCGACCGGTATCGGATCCGGCTGGTTCCTGGATCCGTTCGGGTTGAGCCTGATAACATTGTTCGAACCCATCCCGGTGACATACATCAAGCTGCCATCAGGCTTGTAGGCCACGCCCCTGGGATCACCGATCGACTGCATGCGCAACGCGGGAGCCACCGCGGGCGTGAGGTAGTCCAGGTGCGGGTTCAGGTCAGTGATCACATTCGCACCACCCACGGAACCGAACTGCGAGATGTTCACGCGCAGGAAACGGCCGTTGAGGTTGGGCTCGAACCGGATCTCGTTGGTGGCATCCGTACCGACGACGCTCACCTGGCCTGAGGACGGGTCCACGGCCATGGCCATGAGAATGTTGCCCAGCCGAGTCTGATAGGTGACACCTGCCGTGGAGGGACTTGCCGCATCGATGACCGCCACATCCCGATCGGGCATGTCCCATCCCTGGATGCGGGCTTTCCCTGCGACGTTCCCGGACACCATGTCCGTCCAGTCGTGGGAATTGTCGTCCAACCATTGACCGATAGCGTTCTTGCGCACGATCATGCTCTTGGTCTCCGGCGTAGGAGGAAGGTTCGTATTGAAAGGCGGACTGAACCCGGTCCCGGAATTCGGGACAATGCCCGCGTTGGCATCCAGCAGACCTCCCAATGGACCTCCCGGGTTCGTTACGTCATTGGGGATCACGGTGCAACCACCCTGTGGGGAACAGACCCCGAACCGGTTGGTGCCATGCTGGAAGTTGAAGAAATCGTTCCCGTTAAGCACGGTCGTTGCATTCCCACTCTCAAAAAAAGCGCAGTAGACGGTCATCTTGTCATTGCTCACCGCCAGCGCACGAGGCTGCTCTCCCTTCAGGAGCACTTCGGTCGGGGTCCCATCCAGGTTGGACAGGTCAAATACCAACACGCTCTCCCTTCCTGCACAGGAGACGAAGGCCTTGGTAGCGGGCGTGCCACCGGCGAACACCACATCCGCAGGTTCGTCCTCCGTGGTCAGGCTGCGCACTACGATGTTCTGGGTCAGGTCCACGATACTGATCTCGTCGCTCACTTGGTCCACCACCCATGCTTCGCTGTTGTTGCGCGCACGTACGCTCACTGGATCGAGGCCCACGGGGATGCTGGAGACATGACCAAGGACCCCATTGACTGCGGAGAACACCTCCAGGCTGTTATTGGCAGTATTCACCGCTAACAGGAGGTTCCCGTCCGGCGTCATATCGATAGGATGCACGTGTGCCGACTCGAAGTTCACGAACTGGTCCACCGGCACGGCCTGCGAAACGTTCGGCAGTTCAATGGCCTGGAAGGCGCTGGTGAGGACGACGGCACCGACCAGACCGGTGGTCAGCAGTCCCTTGTTGGCCTTGATATCCCACTTCATGATGGCGATGTTGACTTGGGTTCCCTTCCGCTCGAACGCCCCAAGATACCGAGCCCGGCGTTGCAGGGCAACTCGGGCCCATGCCGCTCCTGGAGCCTGCTACCTTTGGACCATGCGGCAGATCGCCCTCCTGCTGGTACTCGGCAGCACCCTCCTCCAGGCCCAGTCGGTGACGCCCTTCGTGGACCACTGGGACAGTACGCGCACGGTGAAGAAGAGCGAGGGGCTGCTGGTGAACGGCCGCGAGTGGGGCGAGTGGACCTTCTGGGACCCACAAGGCCGGAAGACCGAGGTGGCCGAGTTCGAGGCGGGCCAGCGCGAGGGCCATGTGGTGATCTACTACACCAACGGCCAGGTACAGCACGATGGCTACTTCCACATGGGGAAGCCCGACAGCCTCAAGCAGAGCTTCTACCGCGACGGCACCCCCATGGAACGCGGGCTGTACGTGGACGGAAAGAAGACCGGCACCTGGGAGTACTGGTATGCCAACGGGACGCCCATGCTCGTGGAGAACTGCCAGGACAGCATCTGCCTGGTGGTGGACGCCTGGGACCGCGACAGCACCCGCATGGTGGAGCTGGGCAACGGCACCCTGCGCAACTATTATGGCAGTGGTTCATTGCATGAAGAGGCGGACTACGCACACGGTGTGCGCAGTGGTGCCTACCGCGAGTTATGGCCGGCCGGGAACCCGAAGGCCGAAGGTGCCTACCTGGGCGGGGTGAAGGACGGCCCGTGGACCTACTGGACCAGCGCCGGCGTGCTGGAGAAGGAGGAGCACTACGCGAAGGGTCGGCTCGACGGCGCGTTCACCCGCTACTTCGCCAACGGGAACACCAACATCACCGGCCATTACGCGCAGGGCTTGAAGGACAGCGTCTGGACCTGGTACACCACCAGCGGCGCCAAGGACATGCAGGGGCCGTTCCAAGCGGACCTGCGCGATGGGGTCTGGAAGTTCTGGTACCCGAACGGTCAATTGAGCAGCACCGGTGCCTTCCGTGCCGACCAGGAGGAAGGTGAATGGGTGTACTTCTACGAAGGCGGCCAGTTCTGGAAGAAGGGTGGGTTCCACGAAGGACGGAAGGACAGCACCTGGACCACCTGGTACGAGAGCGGACAGAAGCTGCAGGAAGGCCCCTACCAGGATGGGATGGAGCAGGGCGAATGGCACAGCTGGTTCAAGGACGGCGTGCTGAAGACGGTGGGCAGTTTCGAGCAGGGGCAGTTGAGCGGTCTCTGGCGCGGCTGGTTCCCCAATGGCCAGGCCGAATACGAAGGCAGCTGGCAGGCCGACCTGAAGCACGGGCCGTGGAAGCTTTATTACGAGAATGGCCGCACCCAGGAGGAAGGCAGCTATGCCGAGGGTCGGAAGACCGGCCGTTGGACCAGTTTCAACACGCACGGCACCATCATCAGCGAGGGTGCCTTCGTGGAGGGTGAACCCAGCGGCCCCTGGACCTACTATGACGATGCAGGAGTGAAGATGCGCGAGCAGGGCTTCCTGAACGGCAAGCCGCACGGCCCCTGCAAGGTGTACGACCAGCGCGGCCGCCTGGTGCAGGAGATGACGTACCGCGAGGGCCGCCTCCACGGCACCATGACCATCTACGACAGCGGCGGCAACGTGGCCAAGCGAATGGAGTACGAGGACGGCAGGATGAAGAAGGACCTGCCACCGGCCATGAAGGACGAGCCGCGTCCGGCGTCGGTGCCCGGCATGGACCGCAAGCGCTGAGGATCAGAAGTACACCTCGGCCCCCAGGGCCAGGCTCCACGCGTCCGTGAAGGGGGTGCTGCGCTGCGAGATGGCGTACCACAGGTAGGTGTCCAGCGCCACGGTCTCCACGGTGAACGCCCAGCCCCGGCCCGACCGATGCATCCTGCCCATGCGGCCGCCCACCGCGACCAAGGCATGCAGCGCATGCTGTCCGTAGTAGTCGTCCGGATAGTGCTCGGGAAGGGATAGAAAGGCATGGTCCCCCAGTTCCAACAACCCGGTCACGGCCAGCGTGGGTGACACATGCCAGCGGCCCATGGTGGAACGATGCAACGGGAACCAGGAGCCGTTCGCCCGGAAGGCCAGCCCGTGGAACTCGGGAACGCCATTCCGCGCATCCGAGAACCCATACATGGCACCTGCCTGCAGGCGGCCATCGGGGGTGTTCCACAGGACACCGCCGCTGAGCGTGCCCTGCATGCCCGCGAACTGGGCACGTACGGTCCATCGGGGAGCGCGCAGGCTGTCAGGCAGGGCCACAAGCCACACCGGCAGCAATGTGCACAGGATGGTCACCGGCCAATTCATGGAACGTGGACCAGTTGATGGAACACGGTGTCCGGTCGCACCTCCACCTCCAGGTAGGCATCGGCCCGCACCCAGGGTGCCGTGGCCCAGGGCGTTCCACCTGGAAGCTCGGAGACTGCATAGCCGTGCAGGTGACCCATGAACGCGGCTTCGGCCGGGTGGGCCAACAGAATGGCCTGAAGCTGCGCCAACGGTGCTCCGACCAGTTGCACGTCCGTCGGATGAATGTGCATGAACAGGAGCGTAGGCCCGTCGAACGGCTGCTCGAGTTGCGCCGAAAGCCAGTCGTACCGGACCGGCGCATCGCTCTCGAACTCCACGTTGTCAAAACAGATGAACCGCGCTCCTCCTGCCATGAAGCTGAAGTTCCGTTCGCCGAACATCTCCTGGTAGATGATCCTGCCACTACCCAGGTGGTCGTGGTTGCCGATCAAGCTGACCACGGGCAGGTCCCGGCCATAGGCCACATCGGCGTACCACTGGAACTCCTGGGCCAGCCCCTGATCGGTGAGGTCGCCGACCACCAGGGCGAAATGCAGATCATCCCGGGCCTCCACCGCGTCCATGATCTCGTCCAGTTCGCCGTAGTACAGCTGCGGGTCGCCCACCACGGCGAACCGAAAAGTGCTGTCGCTGCCGATGGCCTGCCGCACTGCCGGTATCGCGGTGGCATGCAAGTGCTCCAACTCCTCCGGCACGTCCACCTCCCAGGGATGATGGTCGAAAGGATCCGCGCAACCCGCGAACGCGATGGCGATGAACAGTTCAAGGCGGGGTCTGGTACCCATCAATGATCGCAAGGTCCGTATGATCCATCCGGATCGCGGGCGTCCCATGGTGTGCGGCGTGTGGAAGGGACGAACGGCGTTGGGCCTCCAAGCGAGGCGAAGAACGCACGGCCCGGTGATCCGAAGATGTCGTTAGCTTCAACTTTCCATTAATGAACACCTCTGGACATGAAACAGTTGTACGCGCTGCTGATGCTCATCCCCACCGGGCTCATGGCCCAAAGTCTGGTAAGCACCTCACCCCAGAACAGGACCGCCCTGCTGGAGGACTTCACTGGAGTGAACTGTGGCTACTGTCCGGAAGGGCACGTGATCGCCCATGACCTGGCCGATGCCCACCCGGGCGAGGTGGTCGTGGTGGGGGTCCATGCGGGTTCCTTCGCCGTTCCGTCAGGAAGCCAGCCGGACTTCCGCACCCCTGAAGGGACCACCATCAATGACCACTTCGGGGTGAACAGCTACCCCGCCGGCATCGTGGACCGCTACCCCTTCAGCGGTGGTATCGTGCAGGGTCGTGGAGCCTGGGAGGGCATGGTGAACGAGGCCCTGGAGCTTCCCAGTCCGGTGAACATCGGTCTGGAAAGCAGCTACAACAGCGGCGCCCAGCAATTGGACATCACCGTGGAACTCTTCTACACGAGCGACAGTCCGGGGGGGAACGACTACATCCATGTACTCGTGAAGGAGGACCACCTGACCGGCTGGCAGACCGACTATGGGAACGGCAATCAGCCCAACTACGACCATACGGAGGTGATGCGTGCCTATGCGACCCCCGTCTGGGGTGATGAGGTGACCACCACCACGGCCGGCAGCAGTGTGACCCGCACCTACAGCCTGGCCGTGAACGCCGCGTGGACCTTGGCGAACCTGGAAGTGGTGGCCTTCGTGGGCGAGTACCAGGGGCAGGTGTACCAGGCCCGCGAGGTGATGGCGGATGGCGGCACCACCCTCGTGGTGGGCGAGTTGACCAGCACTGCTGGAAGTGCCTTCCAGAGCGGCTCGCCAGGCAGCGGGCTCTCCCTGGGCAATGACCTGACCAACCTGCTCGGTGCCGATGAGGACTATGAGGTCTCACTGGCCAGTGCGGACGCGCCTGGGGACTGGACGGGAACGTTCAGTGTGGGTGGCATGTCCTACAACGCACCGGCCACCATCAACATCACCGATGGTTCCACGGAGGCGATCACGGTGGACATCACCCCGGGCAACACGGTGGGCATTGCCACCTACACCCTTACCGTGGCGAGCACCAGCAACAACAACGCACCGGTGCTCGTGCAGGAGTACCATGTGATCAGCGGCGTGACGGACCTGGTGGTGAACAACCCGCAGGCCGAAACGCACGAACCGATCTACGAGGGTGCACTGAGCGCTGCCAATCAGCTGGGGCGGGCCAAGACCTCGCGCAACACCTTTCTAGGTTTCGGAGAGGCCGGTGCACTGACCGACGTGCTCAACCTGTACCTGAACGTGAGCTGGACCTTCCCATCCATCACGGACGATGTGGTGGGCGTACTGGAGGACTTCCTCGACAATGGCGGCAACCTGTTCATTGCCGGTCAGGACATCGGGTGGGACCAAAGCGGCGATGCCAATGCGTATGGGACAGCGATCACTCAAGCGTTCTACAGCGACTACATGCACGCCACGTACATCGCCGATGGCAGCACCGCGAACAGCTCGGTGACCTTCGAGGCCGGTGATCTGGTGTTCGGCAACGTTCCCGGGTCGGGGATCAACAGCGTGTTCGGCACCAACAGCTATCCCGAAGAGATCGAGCCGATCGCCCCGGCGGTACCCATCCTGCGCTACAACAACCCGAACAAGATCGGCGGCCTTCGGGTGGAGACCGGTGGTTACAAGCTGGTCTATTTCGGTGTCGGTCCCGAACAGATGAGCGACCCCGCCGTGGCCGAGGCCATGGTGCGCCTGAGCCACGACTGGTTCTACGGCATCGTGAACGTGGATGAGCTGGACGCGGCCTTTGCGGCCCTGCTCGGCCAGGCCTGGCCGGTCCCTGCCGATGATCGGCTAACGATCCCCGTGGGCGAGGTTCCGGCAGGCACCCTGCTACGGGTCACCGATGCCACAGGGCGTCTGGTGCACCAGGAGCGTGTGGGCGGCATGGACCGGATCGTGCTGAACACCTCGACCCTGGGAGCGGGCCTGCACCACTACCGGTTGCTGGCGCCTGACGGCCGCAGTGCCGCACGCGCCTTCGTGGTGCAACACTGAGCCCGCCTAGAACAGCACGGTGAACACATTGGTCCACCGATAGGTCAGTTCAGGGATGCCCGGTGAAAGCCGGGTATCCCTGAGCAGGCTCAGTCTGCTGTCGAACGCGAAGTGCCTAGTGGCCCTCATCCGGGCCTGTACCTCCACGGCCACGCGGTTGTCACTGGCATCGAACACCACCGGCTGGTAATAGACCACGCCGGTGAACACCAGGGTGGGTTCCACCTTCACCGAGGCACTGAGGTACCAACTGGCCCGTGCGTTGTCCTGGATGATGCCGTTCACCAGGTCCTCCTCGTGCTCGTACATGATCGATAGTCCGGTGACCACACCGACCTCGTCCCGGTCCAGCACCTGGACCCGTGGTCCCGTACCGGCCAAGGTGCGCAGGTCGATCCGCAGCGGTTTGTTGTACTGTACCTGGGTGAACCCTTCCAGAAGCAGGGGGCCATCGACGTGGTGCGTATAGCGCAGGTGCACGAACCCCGTGTTCTGGAAGGCGTTGTCCTCCACCCGGCTGAAGACCAGGTCGGTGATCAGGAACGCCGTATGGGGGCCCTCGCGGTATTGCACCCCTCCATCGATGCCCAGGTCCATCACGCGCTGCGTGTTCTCCAGGACACCGAAACGCAGTCCGGCGCGCACCTTCACCCGGCTGGTGTCATCGTCGAACCGCTTCTGTTCGATGTTCACCACCTGGGCACTTGCCGTCGGGGCCGACAGCACACCGATCACCATCACCAGCAACAGGACCGCCCGCATCGGCGGCAAAGATGGGGCGGCTATTTTGGCGGCATGAAGCACCTGTTGAAGGACCTGCGGATCTGCGTGGACAAGCCCGGCCCGGTGGACCTGGCGAAGTTCCCCACCGACCACGGGGATGCCCTGCAGAAGAAGGAGCTCAAGGAGAGCCTGGAGGAGGACCGTGAGAAGTTGTACGACCTGCAACGCCTGTTCTACGCCACCGACCGCCATGCCCTGCTGCTCGTCTTCCAGGCGATGGACGCGGCCGGCAAGGACAGCTGCATCCGCCACGTGATGAGCGGTGTGAACCCCCAGGGTTGCCAGGTGTGGAGCTTCAAGGCACCCAGCCCGGAGGAACTGGACCATGACTTCCTCTGGCGGCATGCGAAGGCCATTCCGGAGCGGGGTCGCATCGGCATCCACAACCGCAGCCATTACGAGGAGGTGCTCGTGGTGAAGGTGCATCCCGCATACGTGCTCGGGCAGCGGATCCCCGGGGTGCGTTCCACGGCCGACATCGACGAGGCCTTCTGGGAGTCGCGCTATGCCAGCATCCGCGACTTCGAGGCGCACCTGGCCCGTCAGGGCGTCATCATCATGAAGTTCTTCCTGCACATGGGACGTGATGCACAACGCGAGCGCTTCCTGGATCGCATCGAGGACCCGTCCAAGAACTGGAAGTTCAGCCTGGGCGATGTGGAGGAGCGGGGCCACTGGGACGCCTACCAGCAGGCCTATGCCGATGCGATCGGGGCCACCGCCGCTTCGCATGCCCCCTGGTACATCGTGCCGGCCGACGACCAGTGGGAGACCCGCGCGATCGTGGGCAGGCTGGTGCGTGAACGACTGGAGGAGCTGGACCTGCGGACGCCGGAATTGTCCGCGAAGCAGCGTGACGAACTGGCCGAAGGCCAGCGCCGTCTGGCAGCCGAAGGCAGGTAGGAACTGCCTGGTACCGACCGTACTTTTAGGGCCATGGACCAAGTGATGAAGAGGTGGCGGCTGAAGCCGTCCGGGGATGAGGAGGCAGTGTCCAGGCTCACCCATGATCGTTGTCCCGAGCCGGCGGCCAGGCTGCTGGCCCAGCGGGGCTTGAACGCGCCCGAGGAGGCTTCACGCTTCTTCCGGCCGGACTTGAACGCGTTGCACGACCCGTTCCTGATGCAGGACATGCAGGCGGCCGTGGAACGCATCGAACGCGCGCTGGGCGATGGGGAGCGGATCCTCGTCTATGGCGACTACGATGTGGACGGCACCACCGCCGTCGCGCTCGCTTACTCATTCCTGTGCCGCTTCACCGGGAACATCGATTTCTACATCCCCGACCGCTACGCCGAGGGCTATGGCATCAGCTACCAGGGCATCGACCATGCCGCTGCCACGGGAGCCGGGCTCATCATCGCGCTGGACTGTGGCATCAAGGCCCTGGACAAGGTCCGCTATGCCAGGGAGAAGGGCATCGACTTCGTGATCTGCGACCACCACCGGCCGGGCGATGAGCTGCCGGAAGCGGTCGCCGTGCTGGACCCCAAGCGCAGTGATTGTCCCTATCCGTTCAAGGAGCTCAGCGGCTGTGGCATCGGCTTCAAGTTGATGCAGGGCCTGGCCCAGCGGAACAACATCCCGCTCAACGAACTGGAGCCGCTGCTGGACCTGGTGGCCGTGAGTACCGCCTGTGACATCGTGCCCGTAGTGGGCGAGAACCGCATCCTGCTGCATCACGGCCTGCGCCGCTTCAATGCCAAGCCGCGCCCGGGCTTTCAGGTGATGCTGGACATGAGCAACGTGAAGCGGAAGCTCACCGTCACGGACCTGGTCTTCATCATCGGTCCGCGGATCAATGCTGCCGGCCGCATCGAGCATGGCAAACAGGCCGTGGAATTGTTGCTGGCGAAGGACATGGCCGAGGCCGGCAACATGGGCCAGCGTGTCGATGGGAACAACGCCCTGCGCCAGGAGCTGGACCGCGACATCACCGGGCAGGCCCTGGAGCAGGTGCGTGACGAGGCCGTTTCCACCGGGGAGGCCACCAACGTGGTGTACCACCCCGAATGGCACAAGGGCGTGATCGGCATCGTGGCCTCGCGCCTGGTGGAGATGCGCTACCGGCCCACGGTGGTGCTCACCGACAGCAACGACAAGGTGGCCGGGTCCGCCCGCTCAGTGAAGGGTTTCGACGTGTACGAGGCCCTGAGCGCATGCAGCGACCTGCTGGAGCAGTTCGGCGGGCACATGTACGCTGCGGGCCTCACCATGGAGCGCAGGAACGTCGAGGCCTTCCGTCGTCGTTTCGAAGAGGTAGTGGCCGCCACCCTCACCCAGGAGCAGCGGATCCCCGAGGAGGAGATCGACCTGGAGCTGCGCCTCTCCGAGGTGAACGCCCGCTTCCTGAACGTGGTGGAGCACATGGCCCCCTTCGGCCCCGGCAACATGCGGCCCGTGTTCGTGGCACGTGGCGTAAAGGACGCCGGCCGATCGCGGCTCGTGGGCAAGGAGGGCGAACACCTGAAGCTTCACCTGATGGACGCCTTGGACCCCGGCCAACCCATCGATGCCATCGCCTTCCGGCAGGGACACTGGCACGACCTGGTGCGCAGCGGCGAACCCTTCAGTGTGGTCTACAACGTGGAGTGGAACGAATGGAACGGCCGGCGCTCCCTGCAGTTGCACGTGCGCGACATCAAGCCGGGCGTGGAAGGGGTGCTGGTCACCGACGCACGTTCCGTCCAACAGGCCGCCATCGCCGAGCCATGATCGCACCGGGCGACGACGAGCACTTCATGCGCCAGGCCCTGCGCGAGGCTGAGCAGGCCTTCCAGGCCGACGAGGTGCCGGTGGGCGTGGTGGTGGTGTCCCACGGGACGATCATCGCCAGGGGGCACAACCTGACCGAACGCCTCAACGACGTGACCGCCCATGCCGAGATGCAGGCGATCACCGCCGCGGCCGAGCACATCGGCGGCAAGTACCTGACCGACTGCACGCTGTACGTGACGCTGGAGCCCTGCGTGATGTGCGCGGGCGCCCTGCGCTGGGCGCAGCTCGGCCGGCTCGTGTTCGGGGCCTTTGATGAGAAGCAGGGCTACCGGCGCATCGGGGGCAGTCTCCTTCATCCGAAGACGCAGGTCATGGGCGGCATCCTGGAGCCCCAGTGCGCCGACCTCATGAAGGCCTTCTTCCGGCGGAAGCGGGCGCTGTGAGATGCGGTTTAGACTATCTTTCCTTCATGATGTCCAGACCGTTCCTTGGCGTATCAGCCTGCCTGCTGATATCGGCCCATCTGATGGCGCAGACACCGGGTGACTCCTTGTACTTGTCTTTCGACGATGCCACGGACGACCTGGTGCTCGACTCCATCTATCCGGCAGGCTGCTGGCAGGTGGGCACACCATCCAAGCCGGTGTTCTCCGGAGCGTTCTCTCCGGGCCGTGCTCTGGTCACGGACACGCTGCTTCCCTATCCCGACAGCTCCGTGACCTGCTACGCGGAATTCACGCTCGTGGCCACAGCCCCCAACTACCTGGGAAGGGGTATCCGGTATATGCAAAGACGGGACATGGACAGTACGACGGTGGCCAGCATCGAGGTGCGCTATCCTTGGGGAACCTGGGACCCGTTCTATGTCGGCTTCGAGCAGGAGGTGGTGGTCGATGGGGTGCCTCACCCACACGATGGTACCGGTGTCCATTGGACCGGGGCCTCCTCAGGATGGGAGGAAGTCGTCCTGCTGTCCGGATGCTACTATGTGATTTGGGATCCGGGCAACGACGGCGCGGAGTGGTACGCTGACACCATGCATGTCCGTTTTGCCTTCACCTCTTCAGGCAATCCGGACGCACGGGATGGATGGATGATCGACGACCTGCGGGCCGGAGTGAGCCCGTGTACTGGAGGCTTGGAGGAGGCCGCCGACCGAGACCTGCTATTGGTTCCCAACCCTGCAAAAGATCGCGTGGAGTTGGACCTTTCCGGACCGTTCAGTTGGGCCGCATGGAGTTCAGATGGCCGATCTCAGGCCAGTGGCCGGGTGACCGGGGTGGATCCCGTTCTGGACGTGAGCCAATGGCCATCAGGCAGCTACGTGCTGCTCGTGCAACAGGGGGGAACGACCCACCGGACGCGCCTTTACGTAGTCCATTGATCGGTCCCCGATCGTCCGAAGCGCCGCCGACCGCCGCGTGCTTTGGCCCCTTCGCGCTTGTCCCGCTCCACCGCCTCGTTCACCAGCACGGCTTCGGTGAGCAGGCGGCGCAGCGCGGCCTCGGGCAAAGGACCTTCCACAGGTGGATGGTAGTGCCGGATCTGCTTGTGGTCGGAAGGGGTGAAGAGGCCCTCGGGGTCTTCCATCAGGGAACCGTGCACAAGGCCCAGCACCAGCCGGCCGCGCTGCAGGGAGAGGTAGCACATCCAGCGCTGGTGGTCGTAGAACGGTGTGCGGTAGCGCCACACCTCGCGCATGGCCGGGCTGGCGGCCATGATCAGTTCGCGGACTCGCTGTGCCGCTCCCTGCCAGGGCTCCGGCAGCTCCTCGAACCAGCCTTCCACGGCGCTCATGGGGCCAAGGTATCGCCCCTCGCGAACGCCCGGGGTGGGTGGCACGTTACCTTTGCACCAGACTTCGAACGACCATGTATCCTCCAGAACTCGTAGCCCCCATGCAGTCCGACCTGACCACGGTCGGCTTCGAGGACCTCCATACCCCAGACCAAGTGGACGCGGCCCTTTCCCGCTCCGGCACCGTGCTCTGCGTGGTGAACAGCGTGTGCGGTTGTGCCGCCGGCGCCGCCCGCCCCGGTGTGAAGATGAGCCTGCAAGGCGATAAGCATCCCGACCACTTGGTGACCGTGTTCGCCGGCGTGGACACCGAGGCCACCGCCCAGGCCCGCAAGCACTTCCTGCCCTATCCCCCGAGCAGCCCCAGCATGGCGCTGTTCAAGGACGGCAAGCTGGTGCATTTCCTGGAGCGCCACCACATCGAGGGCCGCAGCGCCGAGATGATCGCCGAGAACCTGCAGATGGCCTACGACGAGTTCTGTTGAGCAGGACCTGTACGCAA
>ERZ795048.1661-NODE-1661-length-19485-cov-5.389398_pt1 | contig 19485 bp, 17 predicted proteins | sample MGYA00375132_ERZ795048 | MGnify/ENA primary metagenome ERZ795048 (study PRJEB30177, sample SAMN05720225) | activated sludge metagenome | isolation source: Anaerobic digester | place: Hong Kong | collected 2014-12-17 ... | reverse complement strand
CTGCGTCAACGAAGAACCGGTCGACGGTGACGACAATGTTAACTTCTTCGTCGGCTTCGATAAAAGTCTTATTAAAGATGTTACTTTGCTTGCTGAATATGATCTCGGACTTAACGATAATGCCGGCGACTCTTACAGAAGGGAAAGAGGGTATCTGAATATCGGTATAAGATGGTCATTCAGTAATCAGCTTCATCTCGAATTAGATATGAAGGATATTCTCAAGAATGTAAAAGGCACTGATAATTTCAGCAGAGAACTCAGGATAATTTATAATTCTGCATTTTTCACCAAATAATTATTCCCGGAGAATTTCTATCATGGATTTGAAAAAATACTATTCTAAACTCAATTCTAAAGCTCAGAAAAACTATGAAAGGCAGATTTCAGAAATATCTGAAATAATATCCGCTCTGACATTAAAGAACTCAAAAGAAGCTGTTTTTCTTCTTAAATCCGCAGAATATATGATCAAATGTTTTAAGCTGGAAAAAGAAATTGATGAATACTTCTTTGAAAGTAAAGCTGCGAAACAGATAAAAGCAATAATGAATCCTTTATATTCAGAACTAAGACCCCGTAATTATCAAAAATCTTATCTGAATCCGGACTATTCATCCGAAGTCTTCGGTTTGAAAACTGGAAAGTACATTTACGCTCTTTATTATCAGTTCATACAATTCAGGAACTTCGCTTTTGAGCACAAAATATATCAGATGGAAAAATATAACAGAATGTTCCTTGATATGTATGCCCATTTTTCATCCGGGAAAAAATTCTCGGAAAAGTTCCTTAAAGAGCTGTCAAAGATTTATAACGGTACAAACGATCCCGATGAGATATTTTATTCGTACAAAGAAATGTTCGGCCGGGATTTTACACATTATAGGGAAATAGTGCTGAATTCGTCTCCGAAAGATATTAAATATTTATACAGATACAATATCAACATAACCGATAACGAGATCAGGACTGTAGAGTTCTTCAGGCATTATTCGAAACAGAAACTCGATGCGCTCGCAAAGCAGATTGCAAAGGCTTACGCACAGGGCTTTATAAATAATGATAAAGACCTCAGCCGTAAATCTTCTGTACTTTTAAGATTCAGCGCAGGTCAGGAAGAACTTATAAAAAGGCTTATCTTTTTCCTGAACAAGAACTACGGTCTTGAATCAATTGTAGGGCCGCCTTCGTCAACGCCGATCAATAAACAGATCAGTCACGACCTCAAATTCATCAATGCGACCTATCTGAATAAAGAATTCGCTGAAAGAAGACTCGACGCAACCGAAAAAGTAATGAACAGGATCAAGGACGATCTGGATGCTTATTCAGGTATAATACTGGTTGAAAGTTTCGGTGAAAAACCGTTCTCTCCAAGATCAAAGAGAACAGCATGGTCTCTAAGCTCTGAACAGCAGCTCGTTTTCCAGAACATGATAAGCAAAAACCAACAGCTCAGGCAGAAGTTCATACCGCGTACGGAAACAAGTTTCTGCATAATAGCTTTTCCTTCTCCCGAAATAGGAAAGGATTTCGAATCTATATTTGAAGACATCATGGAAGTAAACATGCTTGATTCGGGAAAATATGAGAAGATACAGAAGAATATTATTGACGCGATAGACAAAGCTGAAAAAGTTCATATAAAAGGCAGGAACGGCAACCTTACAGATATAATCATAATGAATCAGAAACTGAAAAATCCTGCAAAGCATACAAATTACTGCAACTGCGGAGCCGATGTTAATATACCTGTCGGAGAAGTGTTCACAAGCCCGAAACTCACCGGGACAAACGGCACGCTTCACATTAAGGAGACTTTTCTGAACGGGCTCAAATTCAAAGAACTCAGACTCGAATTCAAAGACGGATTCATATCAGATTACAGCTGTTCGAATTTTAATAAAAAAGAAGATAATGTAAAATTTATAAGAGAGAATCTGATTTTCCCGCATAAAACTCTTCCGATAGGTGAATTCGCAATAGGTACCAACACTCTCGCTTATACCGTAGCCAAAAAATACGATATTCTTGATGTGCTCCCTGTTCTTATAATCGAAAAGATGGGCCCTCATTTTGCGATCGGTGACACTTGCTTCTCGCACGAGGAAGATAAGGCTGTATTCAATCCTATCGACAATAAGCAGATAACTGCAAGAGACAACGAGATGTCCATAAACAGGAAGAAAGATCACTCAAAAGCTTATACCGGCGTTCACACAGATATAACTCTTCCCTATGAGGATATTGATTTTATTACAGGGATTACTCGGGACGGAGAGAATACGGATATTATAAGAAGCGGAAGATTTGTAGTAGACGGTACTGAAGATCTTAATATTCCGCTGGATAAAGCTGGAATTTAACCGATAAATGTACCCGAGAAAACTCTCGGATTACCTCCAAGATCCCTCGTTATACTTATATTTTCGAGGGATTTTTCATATATCCGAGTAACTTCTTCTTTCTGATCATAACCGATCTCGAGAAAAAGAAGCCCTCGCTTATTTAATATTTCCGGCAGCAGTTCATTTATTCTTCTGTAAAATGTTAAACCGTCGTTATTATCACTTAGGGCGTTGATCGGTTCGTATTCCCTCACCTGTCTGTTTAGAGTTGAGATAATTTCTTTTCTTATATATGGCGGATTTGATACTATAAGATCGAACTTTCTGTTTATTTTATCAGTGAATATATCGTGCTTTATGAACTCTATATTTTCAATCACATTATTCTTTTCCGCATTCTCCAAAGCCGATTTAAGAGCTGTCTCAGAAATGTCTGTTGCCTTTATCTTTGCGTTCCCGCAGCTATGAGCGACCGAAACGGCTATACATCCTGAACCGGTGCCGATTTCAAGGATGTTAATCTTCTTATCTCCAATATTTTCGGTAATTTTCCCGACCAGAATTTCAGTATCCGGTCTCGGTATCAGAACACCGGAAACAGTTTTAAATCTCAACCCGTAAAATTCCGTTTCTCCGAATATATACTGCAGCGGCTCATGGGCTGATCTTCTCGAAAGCATTTCCCTTATTTTAACAAGCTGATCTTCATTAAGCACTCTGTCAAACTGAAGATAAATATCCAGCCTTTTTATACCTAGAGAATGAGAGATTATAAGCTCCGCACTGAGCCTGGGTTCATCAACATCCTTTTTTCTCAGATGTTCTGCAGAAAGGTTTAATATATCTATCAGGGTTTTCAATTATTCAGCGTATTTCTTTAAAATAAGTTTAAGGTTGGAATATATATCGTCATGATCACTGAAAAATACTGTTCTTAAACTGATGTAATATTTTTCATTATCAACATAACCAAAAACGGGAACATCCGAGATCGTGCGCATTTCTTCTGAAAATCTGGTAAGACTGATGTTTTCCGGTATAATAGTAACCGCCGCACCCTCAAGTTTTTCTGTGGGCATTGCCCCAGATCCTGCCTGATCATAAACTTCCTCGACAGATATTTTCCAGTTTTTCGGAACTGTCCGTTTAATGATCTCAGCCATATTTTCAGCTCTTTGTCTAAGTACATCCCTTTTTTCAGAAAGAAGTTTTAAGGTCAGATGCCCTGCGTCAAGAGGATCCGGTGATATAAAATATTTAAGCGTTTCTTCAAGAAGCGCTAACCGTATCTTATCAGTTCTTAATACTCTCATCAGGGGGTTTCTCTTTACTTTGTCCACAAGGTCTTTTCTTCCCGCTATTATGCCGCATTGCGGACCGCCTAAAACTTTATCTCCGCTGAATGAGAAAATGTCTGCACCTTCACTGACTGCTTCAGAAACCGTCGGTTCATGAGGAAGGCCGTATTTTGAAAGATCGCTGAATACTCCCCCGCCAAGATCATAATAGAGCGGAACCTCATTCTTTTTTGCCATTTCCGCAAGTTCTTTAAGACCGGTCTCCTCGGTAAATCCGTTGATCCTGTAATTAGATGTATGTACTTTAAGTATGGCACCTGTCTTTTTATTTATCGCGTTTTCGTAATCCGAAAGCTTTGTTTTGTTGGTTGAGCCGACCTCCACCATCTTCGCGCCGGACTTCCTGATTATATCAGGCATTCTGAAAGAACCGCCTATCTCAACGAGCTCACCTCTGGATATGATCGCTTCTTTTTTATCTGAAAGAGTATTTATACATATCATCACTGCAGCCGCATTATTGTTGACCACCGTAGCCGCTTCCGCACCCGTAATTATTGAAACCAGCTCTGATATCTTGTCTTCTCTTCGACCCCTTTTTCCGCTTTTTATATCTATCTCAAGCGAGCAGTAACCGGACATTACTTCAACCGCCCGGTCAATTGCTTTCTCGGACAGCGGCGCTCTTCCAAGTCCTGTGTTCATAACAATTCCGGTGGCATTGACAACGCTTTTTGTAAAAGGTTCGAAAAAGGTCAATATCTTTGAAGCTATATCAGCCGTTAAAGTATCAGGCACTGATCTTAACGAACCTTTTTGTATCTTGCTCCTGCAGGTGTCAAGATGAATTCTTATGAGCCTGACAAGTGTCTGATCACTGTATTTTTCTCTCAATACTATAAACTCACTGCTGCCGAGTATTTTATCTACTTTCGGTATTTCTTTTAAAAGATGATCCGCGGTCATTAAATCTGCCAGTTCTTATTTCTTTTTTCGAGTATATACTCGTCTCTTTTTCCCTTTAACAGTGCTCTCTATGGCTTTCCGTATCTGTTTTCAGGTCATTCAGCACCTTAGTGATTCCTTCCAAATCGCTTGAAAAATAATCCAGATAATGATCTTCGATCAGCGAATTCTCCAGAGTATAAGCTATATTTAAAGATTCCTCGAGATCGTATTTATCCTCTTCAGCTTTCTGTGCATTGGATTCAAGATTTCTGATCGCTACCTTCAAACCTTTTAAAGTCAGATGGTAGTCAGTAAATTTAACAGAACCTTCATAAACATTATTAAGGATAGATTTCAGCCATTCAGAATGTTTCAGCTCTTCTCCGTAGAGATAAGACCATATTTTACATTCCGGGAATTTAACTGAAAATACAGCATAAAGTCCGGCGATAGCCTCTTCATGCTTCGCCATAAGCTCAATCACTTCAATTTTTTCTGCCAGGTCAGACATAATTGGACTCCTTATTTTTAGAAAAATAAAGGAGGCATAAAGCCTCCTTTAAATATATCGGATACAATCTATTTAGCCGGCTGATCGCCTGTCTTATTTACTTTAATAAGCTTGGCCTGAGCCCCTGTTCCTGAACCGACATTTGAACCTATTATGTATCCTCCGTCTTTGGTCTGAAGTACTTTAACACCCTGATCATCACCGGTTACTCCAAGATTTTTAGACCATACCGGATTCATCTGGGCATCGAGCTTGAATAACCATGTGTCCGTCCCGCTGCCGGTACTATATCCTGTTACGATGTAGCCACCGTCCTTCGTCTTGTCAATTCCTAAAGCTTTATCATTCTTTGCAGTCTCTCCGAATGAATATTCCCAAATTGCGCCGTCTTCGTCACCGCTAATCGTAAACTCAACTACCCAAGCGTCCTGAAGCCTTGCTTTAGTGTCAGTCTGATTTATCTCTCCGGCCATAACTACTTCACCTCCCAGTCCTCCCTGAGAAGTAACGAATCCGTAGCTTGCTTCTTCTTCAGCATAATCGCCGATATGATTGGCTCCAATCAGGGATATGTTCAGTATGGTTCCGTATGGGTCGTCGGCACTTGCCATATTTCCAAAATCGCCAGATCCCATTCTGCTCCATGTCATCGTGCTGACGAACTGACCGAAATTGTCTATCTCGGCAAAGAACATATCCTTTTTATCGGTACCGTCCTCATAATACAATCTCCAGTTGTTCCATCCTGTCACCAGATAATTACCGTCGTCCTTAACTATAAGATCTGTTACCATCTGATCACCCATCTTCCTGACCCAGAGATAATCGTCAAGTTTGTGCAGTGATATGTCCTGCCACATTTTCTGACCGACATAACCTACATTGTATCCCCATATCTCATTTCCGTTGCTGTAAATTTTAAGCATCCTGACATCGTAACCTGTTTCCCATGTCGATCTGACTGTATTCACGTCGCCTGAGAATATAAGCGAGTCAGTTCCCCAGATGTTGTATGTGTATCCTGCTACGACGTATCCGTCATCAACGGATTTTTTTATTACTGTAGCTCCGTCATCGACTCCGAAATAACCGTATGTTTTATTCCAGATCAAAGCTCCGTTAGTCTGATTGATCTTCCTTACCCATGTGTCTTTATCAGTTCCGTTATTCCGCCAGCCCGCAAGTACATAGCCTTTATCGTATTCCGTGTCTTCACATACACTCTCCGCTATACCTGTTGATGCGGGGATGTCGGTCAACCATTCAACTGAACCTTCTTCTTTCGAATATTTTACAACTCTTGTACCCGCGTTACCGGAAGAAACTGCGAGATAGCCTCCGTCATATGTCTGAATGACCGATTTTAATGAATAGCCTGCTGTTCCGAGTGCAGTAGTGAATGTCGGGATATACTCGATAAGAGAAAAGCTCAATGTCCTGGTTTTGACTGATTCATCCTTCATTTTAAGTTCAAGTCTTAAAGAATAAACACCAGTCCCGTAATCTTCAGTGGGGAAGCTGAATGTTTTGGTCTCATCAGCTGTATTTGAGCTGTAGACAGGGGTAGTCGAATTACCAATGAATGCTTCTAAAGTCTCAAAAAGAGTAAGATTGCCGTCCAGAGTGACCTGTACTTCTATAATGTCTCCGATCTTGAACTCAGTATTTTCAGCCGGAGATGTAATTGTCATATCAAGAGTTGTATCGTCAGATGTCGGCATTACCAGCCTTACAGGTACAACTGCCGATTCTACTCTCATATCAGTACTTACAGCTTCGACTCTCAGGTCGAAATCACCCTCTGTCAAACCTATCGTGCTTACATTGTACGAATACTCGGCATTCTCCTGCTGTGTTTCAGATAAAGCTGCAAGCTGAGCCTTAGAGTAGATTGCCGCAGGTATTTCATTGTCGCCAAAATAATAGTTGATCTGGTAATATTCGTAAGTGTAGCCTGTAAGTTTTGTCGTAACGGTAACCTCTGACCCAACAACCGCGGAATCACCCTCTACAGGCGATATTATTTCTATCCCGATAACACCGTATTCCGAAGCATCGGACGACTTCTCACATCCCGAAAGGAACACAAGCATAAGTCCAGCTAGTGTCACGCACAGAAACATAAACAGCTTCTTCATTAAATCCTCCATGATATTATTTTAATTAAAATCTCTCAACGGTCATCACACCCTTATTTACGGGTTTTAAATAATTTGCATTATTTTTCTTACAAAAGCAAATATTTTTTTATTTTTTAATAGATACATTTATTGTCCTTTCTCTGAAGACCTTCTCTCGAGAGAAAAACTTATTTTTCTTTCAGCTGCAGTTTTAACAATGTATTCCAAGCTCTGATCGAACACAGTCAAAGATTTTTTGTTGTCATGCAATACAATAATCGAATTGTCCGTTAAATATGAATCAGTAAGCCTTCTTACTGTCGCAAAGTCACCTGTATGATCTCCTGACATGACCGTCCACAGCATCATCTTCATCCCGTTATCGGAAACCGACCTGATCGTGTTTATATTGAACCAGCCGTATGGAGGCCTGAACAGAACCGGCAGCTGACCGGTTATATCTTTTATCATCTCGTTCGTTCTGCGAATATCGGATGAAGTCTCTTTATAACTTTTAAAGATCATATTTCTGTGACGGTATCCGTGGTTCTGAGCTGAATGACCGGCTTTAATTATGCATTTGAACTCATTTTGATGTTTTTCAATATTCTTGCCTGTACAGAAAAAAACCGCCCTCATCCCGAACCTGTCAAGAATTTCAAGTATTTTCCCCGTATTTTCCGACGGTCCGTCATCTATTGTAATCAGTATCTCGTTTTCCTCATTATCCCAGATTATCCCCGGAAATATCTGCTTAATCAATTTAGGAGGTTTGTACAGAAAGTCCATTATTCTTCAAGTTCCGGAAATTTTACGGACTTCGCCATCAGATCAAGCTGTATTAAAAAAGGATACTTCTTCTTTGAAGGTGCAAAAACAGCACCGTCGATAATGTAGAATGTTCCTCCATTGATAAAAGCATAGGTAAAGAAAGGACCTCCTCCTTCGATGTATTCCCAAATCCCCTGAACTCTGAACCCGCCGGGAACAAAAGTCGAATCAGGTTTAAAACTGATGATCTCAGGGTTGATCTTCACACTGTCGCCGAATTCTCTGCCTATTCTGTCCCGAACCTGTATCACATTCTCCTGAAAAGATATCCCTGAATCATATTCTGTTCTCATGACCGTAAGCCACCTGTCCGGATTGAAACGCCTGTATCTTATGAACCTGTCGTTCTTTTTGCCCTCGTTTATTATAACAAAATCGTGAGGTATGAAGATTTCGAAGTTATAATCTCTTTTAGTGATATCCTGAGCATTTTTATTATTGTATTTTGTGTCGAACAGCCTTTTCTTTACATCCGATATCATTCTTCCGTTAAAAATATCAAAAATCTTTTCAGAGAATGTTTCCAGATACCCTCCGAGGTGGATGTTTTTCGAATCCATAAGGAACAAAACTGTCTGTCCTCTTGACCAGATATCTTCCTTTACGGCATAATAGTAATCCCCGTTCCTGACACCGCCGATGATATTTTCGGAGAGCATTTTCTTTATAAACTGTGCTTCTGATGTCTCAGTATCGACATTAACGAGAAGTATTAAGAACCTGTATTTGCTCGAACCCTGATGGAATTCATCCAGATCTATTCTCCTGACATTAAACCTGTTTTCTTCCATTGGTGTGAAAATCGGATCGTTATATATCTTCTCGAGCTGAGGTTTATGCATATCGAATGTTTCCTGATCTGAAAGGACAAGGATAAGATCTTCCGGCCCTATCGCAGGACGCTTTAAATTCGTACAGGATATAAAGAGAATCGATGCGGAAAAGACCATCAGGATCAGTAAATTATTTTTTATCCGCAATGTTTACCCCCATTTTAGTAAGTTCATCTCTTATTCTGTCCGCTTCAGCCCAGTTCTTTTCAGCTCTGAACTTATTTCTCTTCTCTCTAAGATCATCAATTAGTTTCTGCTCTTCGGGTGAAAATTCTTTTTCTTTCCTTTCCTCGAGATTAAATACCACGAAAATTTCATTTAAGTCTTTTAGAAAACTCATAACAGCATCTTTTCCGGATTTTGAGAAATTACCGGAATCGACCTTTTTTCTTACAGCTTTAATAAATCCGAAAAGCGATGCTAGTGCAACACTTATATTCAGATCATCGTCCATTCCTTTTTCGAACTGTTGCCTTGCCGATTTTACAATAGCTGAGATCCCGTCCTCGGCCTGTACTGTATCAGCTTTAAGAACAGACTGAATGAAATCGTTAAATTTATCTATGGTCTTTTGTGATTCGACGAGCTGTTCTTCCGTAAAGTTCAGCTTGGAACGGTAGTGAGCCGAAAGGAATGTGAATCTTATCGAGTCAGCAGTATAGCCTTTATCGATCAGATCCTGAACTGTGAAAAAATTACCGAGCGACTTGCTCATCTTCTCGTTATTGACCACGACGCGGCTCTTGTGCATCCAGTAATTCACGAATTTCTTTCCGTTCGCGGTCTCGGACTGCGCGATCTCGCTTTCGTGGTGAGGGAACCTGTTGTCCTCACCTCCTGTATGAAAATCCAGGGTTTCGCCGAGATATTTTTTGCTCATAGCGCTGCACTCGAGGTGCCATCCCGGAAAGCCGGTTCCCCACGGTGAGTCCCATTTCATAATGTGCGCCTCGTTCTTCCCAACGAGCTTCTTCCATACGGCGAAATCGAAAGCGGAACGCTTGTCCTCGTTCACTTCGACCCTCGCTCCGGCCTGAAGCGCGTCAAGTGTGTTACCTGAAAGCTCGCCGTATTTAGGGAATTTTGAAATGTCGAAATATATCCCGTCCGATGTTTCGTAAACCACACCTTTTTCATCGAGCACTTTGACCATTTCGATCATTTCAGGAATATGCTCGGTCGCTCTGGGATATTTGAATGCGGGAAGAGCTTTCAGGGTTTTTAAGTCCTTCATGAACATCTCTTCATAATATCTAGCGATCTCCCAGACGGTCTTGTTTTCGCGCTTTGAGGCCGCCTCCATTTTGTCTTCGCCTGAATCGGAGACTTCGTTATCGTCCGTCAGATGCCCGACATCTGTTATGTTCATTACCCATTTGACTTCAAAGCCCTTATATTTTAAGTACCTGACAAGAAGATCCGCCATAAGAAATGCGGAAAAATTTCCGACATGAGCTGAACTGTAAACAGTGGGACCGCAGGTATATATGGTGACTTTTCCTTCTTCTACAGGTTTAAAAACCTCTTTTTTCCTGGTCATCGAGTTGTAAATCTGGAACATCTTTTACCTCATGGCAATTCATAAATTATTACAAGCTATAAAATTAAATAAAATTTGGATAATTAGCAACGGATTAGTATATTTATTTTGATAAAGTCAGGAGTTTTTCTATGAAACCTTGTAGAGAATGCGGCAATGAAGTGGATGAATCTGCCCAGATATGCCCAATGTGCGGAGCTCCAAAACCGGCAAATGAAAAATGGGACGGATTCGGCTGGGAGTACAGAAGCAAATTCGAGGTATTGGGAATACCTTTTATTCATATTTCTTTCAAATACAGAAGGAACAGAACTCCGGTCGTAGCTAAAGGCATTATCGCGATCGGCCAGTTCGGTATCGGCGTTGTCAACATTTCGCAGATAGGGATAGGTTTTTTCAGCCTCGGACAACTTACGGTAGCATATTACGCGCTTGCACAGATCGCTTTCGCCAATTCTCTTCTCTGTCAGATAGGCGTCTATATCGAATCCGGTTACGGTCAGGTCGTATGGAAATTATCTGAACTATTAGCAAAATTATAAAAGCGCATATGTATACACAATTCACAGAGTCAGTGATCGAAATAATCAAAAGCATCCCGGAAGGAAAAGTTCAGACTTACGGAGGGATATCGAAGCTGGCCGGGCATCCCAACAGCGCCAGACAGGTCGTCAGGATACTCTCGACACTGTCAGGTAATCATAATTTGCCGTGGCATCGCGTAATAAATTCTAAAGGCGAACTGCCTGTACTCAATGCCGAAATGTTCGCAGAACAAAAAATTCTCCTTGAAAAAGAAAAAGTAAAAGTTACTAAAGAAGGGAAGATCGACCTGAAAAAATATCTCTGGGACGGCAATTAAATATTACTTGAAGTTCATAAGTACTATCGCGATAACGATCATTACAACCGCGAAAGCATTCTTCCGGATGAATTTTTCTTTAAAGAGAAATATACCACCCAGATTTATAAGTACAATCGTACCCGAACTGTATATAGGAAATGCTACCGAAGCTTTGTAATATCTGAACGACTCGATCAAAAAAAAAGATGTGAGCATATTGGGAATACCTACGGAAAGTCCGGTCACGATGTCTGTTTTTGTGATCTTTCTTCCTTTTCTCCAGGTTGTGTAAGTAAAATAAATACTTATCCAGAATGCAGTAAAGAAAATTGTAAAAAGATAGAGAGGTTTGTATTCCATTACGCAGAATTTCTCGAACAACTTTGTAGTGAACTCGGCGAATCCGGCTATTAGAAAAAGAAATAATATAGTCTTATTGAAACTCTTTAAAGATCTTATGTCGTCAGGATCGATATTTATCAGAATAATAGCGGATATAGACACAACGACCCCAAGAAACTGCAGATAATTCGGTATCTCTTTCCAGAGTATCATGGATAAGACAACAGGCAGAATTATACCTATCTTTGAGACTGCTCCGGTGATCCCCACACCGTTCTCTTTAATGCTTTTCTGAATAAAGATAAATCCAAGAAAGTAAAGCACTCCCGCGAACATGCCGAGTCCGAATACTCTTGAAAGACCTTCAGTATTTTGAATTCTTATATTCCTCAGGCTCAAGAGGAGACTGACCGTGAATGCGGAAATGTAGTTCGCCGAAGTAACCGCGTACCTGTTGAGCTTGCGGCTCTCGCTGAATTTGAGTATCATTGCGATCGAAGCGCTTGAAAGTATTGCAAGAAAAAGATAATGCAACAGAAACTCCGTCAAAATTACTGAAGAATTATATTGTAAAAACAATAAATAATCAATATATTCCGACCCTAATTTAATTTACGCATGCAGGAACATGAAAAAGTTAAGAAATATCGCAATTATAGCCCACGTTGACCACGGGAAGACCACCCTCATTGACGCAGCGCTTAAGCAGACAGGTTTTTTTAGAGAGAACCAGAAGATCGAAGAAAGAATAATGGATTCGAACGACATAGAAAAAGAAAGAGGGATCACGATCTTTTCAAAAAATGCCGCTATTCATTACAAAGATCATAAAATAAATATCGTAGATACTCCAGGTCACGCTGATTTCGGAGGAGAAGTACAGCGAATAATGATGATGGTCGATTCTGTTCTTCTGCTGGTTGACGCATTTGAAGGTCCGATGCCCCAGACAAAGTACGTACTGAAAAACGCTCTTCAGCTGGGCCTGAAACCCATCGTGGTAATAAATAAGATCGACAGACCGAACTGCAATCCTCATGAGGTGCTTGATAAAGTATTTGACCTTTTTATTGAGCTCAACGCAACTGACGCCCAGCTGGATTTTCCTGTAATTTACGCATCCGCCAAAAAAGGGATCGCAAAATACAATCTCGATGACGAAAATGAAAATCTGATCCCCTTACTTGACACAATTATAAAAAGCGTAAAATGCCCAGACGGAAACGAAGACGGATCTTTTCAGTTCCTTGTATCGGCAATAGAATACGACAACTATCTCGGAAAGATCGGAACAGGTAAGATCCACAGAGGAAAAGCAAAACTGGGTGATGAAGTAGTTCTTCTTAAAAGAGACGGTCAGAGAGTAATTTACAGAATATCGAAACTGTTCGTGTACGAAGGACTAAAAAAAACGGAAACAAAAACAGCCTCGGCAGGTGACATCATTTCTCTGGCCGGACTTGCTCAGATCGACGTCGGTGAAACCGTTACCGATAAAGATCATCAGGAACCGCTTCCTCTGATTAATGTTGATGAGCCTACTCTGGCTATGAGATTTCTTGTCAATGATTCCCCTTTCGCCGGGCTTGAAGGTAAATGGGTCACTTCAAGAAATATTTGGGACAGACTGGAGCGCGAACTTCAAACCAATATCAGCATCAGAATAGAGAAAACAGACCTTCCCGACCAGTTCATCGTAAAAGGAAGAGGTGAACTCCAGCTTGGCATCCTGATCGAGAATATGAGAAGAGAAGGATATGAATTCGCTGTATCGAAACCAAAGGTAATTTACAGGGAACTTGAAGGAAAGATTACCGAGCCTATTGAACTTGCGATGATCGATGTCGCGGATGAATATACTGGAGTTGTAATAGAAAAACTGGGGATAAGAAAGGGTGAACTCCTTAATCTCGTTCAGGGTGGAGACGGCTATACAAGACTTGAGTTCAAAGTTCCTGCGAGGGGACTGATCGGATTCTCAAATGAATTCATGACCGAAACAAGGGGAACAGGAATACTTAACCATTCTTTTTATGAATATGAATTTTACAAAGGCGACATTCCAAAAAGGACAAGAGGTGTTCTTATTTCTCTCGAGCAGGGTGTTGCAGTAGCCTACTCCCTGTGGAACCTTCAGGACAGAGGTGAGATGTTCGTCACTCCGGGAACCGAGGTCTATACAGGAATGATAGTCGGAGAGCACTCAAGAGAAGACGATCTCGATGTTAACGTGATAAAAAATAAAAAAATGTCCAATGTGAGGGCTTCGGGAGCAGACGATGCCATAAAACTCTCTCCACCCAGAATAATGACGCTCGAGCAGGCAATGGAATATATTGAAGAAGACGAACTGATCGAAATTACACCCGAAAATATAAGACTGAGAAAAAAACATCTCGATATAAATGAAAGGAAAAGACACAACAGAATGAAAAACAAAGGAAATGATGAAAGAATTTAGGGAAGCAGGTCTGCTGGAAGAAATAATCGACTCCATCTCGGAAATGGGTTTTGTAAAACCGACGCCGATCCAGGACAAAACAATATCGCACCTTCTCTCTTCGGACAGAGACCTGATCGGTTTGGCGCAGACAGGAACAGGCAAAACAGCGGCTTTCGGGCTTCCGATAATCCAGAGGATCGATCCTAAAAGCAGGAATACTCAGGCGCTGATATTATGCCCGACAAGAGAGCTCTGCATGCAGATAACGAAAGATTTCAACAGCTATTCAAAATACCTGCCGAAAATATCCGTAGCCGCAGTTTACGGCGGTGCTAGCATAGATACACAAATACGCTCGCTCAAAAAGGGAGTTCATATTGTTGTCGGTACACCGGGAAGGGTGCTTGATCTCATACACAGACACTGCCTGATGATCGATACTATATCGTTCCTTGTACTTGACGAGGCGGATGAGATGCTTAATATGGGTTTCAAGGAAGATCTCGACACTATACTTTCATCCGCTAAATCCGAAAGGCAGACAATGCTTTTTTCTGCTACAATGCCAAGAGAGATAGCGCAAATCGCCAAGAACTATATGAGAGATCCGGAAGAGATCTCGGCCGGCCAGAAAAATGCGGGAGCTGAGAATGTAGAGCACCATTATTATCTTGTCCATGCAAGAGACAGGTACCTGGCCCTAAAAAGAATAGCGGATGTTAATCCGGATATTTACGGTATCATATTCTGCAGAACGAGAGAAGAGACTCAGGAGGTAGCCGACAAGCTGATAGCAGACGGTTACAACGCCGATGCGCTTCACGGCAATCTGTCTCAGGCGCAGAGAGACCAGGTCATGAATCGTTTCAGAACGGGGCATCTTCAGCTTCTTGTAGCTACGGATGTTGCCGCAAGGGGAATAGATGTAAACAAACTGAGCCACATAATAAACTATAATCTGCCAGACGACCCTGATATTTATCTCCACAGAAGCGGAAGAACCGGAAGAGCGGGCAGAAGCGGAGTATCCATATCTGTCGTTCATATGAAGGAAAAGTCAAAGCTTCGAATGATAGAGCAGCGTTCCAAGATCAGATTCGAGCAGAAAAAAGTTCCCGGCGGAATTAATATCTGCGAAATGCAGCTTTTCAATCTTGTGGACAAAGTCGTTAACGCCGAGATAAATAAATCTCAGATAGAAAGGTTTTTACCGTATATATACGAAAAGCTCGGAGAACTTGACAGGGATACCCTGATTCAAAAATTCATTTCACTTGAATTCAACCGCTTTCTCGAATATTACAAAGACGCACCTGATCTGAATCAGAACGTTCAGACTTTCAAAAGTTCTGACAGAGACAGAGTTAGAGACAATTATATTCCTGCAAGATCAGGTGGTAAACAAGGCATTTTTTCAAGATATTTTATAAATGCAGGATCAAGAGACGGTCTCGACAAACCTGCCATAATAAAACTGATAGCTTCACACCTTAGAAACAGGGACATTGAGATCGGAAAAGTCGATCTGATGAAGAATTTCTCATTCTTTGAGATCGACAGCAGCTATGACAGGGAAACTTTGAACGCATTCTCAGGTGCAGAATTTAAAGGAAGGCCTCTTATTGTTGAACTTACAGAAAAGAAGCCGTTTGACAAACCCCAGGATAAAAAGAAATTCAAGAGAAAAAAATAAAAAAAAATGCCGCCCGAAAGCGGCATTTTTTATTTAGAAATCATACTTAAGAGCAAGACTGTAGGCAAATACATCCATCTGATGGAATCCGGGCATGTTCTCCGCAGTCTGCATTACGTTCCTGTCGTTTCCGATCAGGTATTCCATACCGAGATCAATATTGAATTTATTAACCTTATAAGTTCCGCCGAATGTATAGGCGTGATTCGTTGAAGACGGGAACAGAATGTTCAATGTCTTGTCAGGAGCCGGTGCAGGATCGAAATAATAACCGGTTCTTGCGGTCAGCTGCTCATTTATATCGAACTGAAGTCCGAACCTGACCTGAACTGCGTCTTCCCATGTAAGGTGCAATTCGTTCTCTTTGTCAGTATAAACTCCGGGAGCAACCTGCATATCAAGTATCTTTGCGTACAGTGTCTCGAGTTCTTTCCAGTTGGTGATCTGCATATCTGATGTGATGACCATTTTTCCGTTGAAAGGTCTGAAAGCCAGTCCGAAACCTCCCCATGCCGGCCAGGTGACCTCGAGCTCCATATCGTACTTATCCATATTCTCGATGTCCATAGTCCCTTCCATGTTCACAGTAACAGGAGTTTTGTATGTAACACCAAAATTATACCATCCGTAATCGACCATAAACCCTAAAGTCGCTCCAACACCGAGACCGGAGATATCCATATAAGTCTGAGTATCGAGCATGTGATCCGGTCCGGGAATTGTCGGGAAAAGGTCTATCATATCCTCGCCTCTTTTCATCTCGAACATGCCGTAGAATATGTTCAGTGTCGCACCCAGTTTGAAAGTATCGTTGAAATTATAAGCCGCTGCAGGCGCTATATTGAAGACCGCGATCTGACTCATCCAGTCGAACTCTTTTCCAGCATACGGGTTTGCCATTGTATGTCCCGGATCAAAATAAGCGGGTCCTCCGAATGAAGTAAGATCTGCGCCGTCCCATTCGGAACCGAGACCCGCAGGAACATACGCGCCCAGACCGAAAGCGAATTTGTCATAATTATACACTGCCATAATGTTCGGGCTGATATAGTGATTTGCAACTCCCTCTGCGTCTATACCGTAGGCATCGAGCTTATATACAGGCATAGGTATCACGTCGGTCATGAAAAGCATGACGGAGTTTTTCTGTCCGGCCATTCCGGCCGGGTTCCAGTGAATCGCAGAAGGATCGTCTGCCAGAGCCACGAAAGCTCCGCCCATTCCAAAAGCTTTTGAACCGATGCTGTTCAGGCTCAGTCCGTTAGCGAATGCCGACATGGAAATCACCATCAGCAGCGCGGTTATCAGTTTTTTCATTCATTCTCCTTTTTTATTCGTAATTTTCCGGAAATTTTACTCTCTCAACTCCTTCTACGACAGTATGAAGAATCATCATATGCAGTTCCTGAATCCTGTCGCTCGTTCCGGCAGGTATTATGATCTCGAGATCAGCTTTCCCTTTCAATTTCCCTCCGTCTTTACCTAAAAGCAGTATAGTATGAAGTTTTTTTTCTGATGCTTTCGCGATCGCTTTAATTATATTAGGCGAATTACCGCTGGTTGAAAGCCCTATGAAAACATCACCTTTTTTTCCGAAAGCTTCGACGCTTTTAGAGAATATTTCATCAAAACCATAATCGTTCGCAACGCATGTGATATGTGAAGGGTCTGAAAGAGCAAAGGCCGGCAGAGCTTTCCTTTCCGATCTGAACCTGCCCGTAAGTTCTTCGGCGAAATGCATTGCGTCTGTCATTGACCCGCCGTTCCCGCAGATCATCACTTTTCTTCCTGAATCAAAGGCCTCTACGAGAACTTTAACTATATTATCAAGGTCCACGAAGTTATTTTCATCAGAAATAAACTTTCCCAGGATTTCGTAACCTTCTGAAAATGAACGCTTAAGTTTTTCTATAGGCATTTCGTACCTCTATAAATTATTTCTTAGAAGCTGTTCTTCCGGAACTGGACCGAAATCTTTAGCTGGAACTCCCGCATATACTCTGGCATCAGGCACATCTTTAGTCACGACCGAACCTGCTGCGACCATCGCATCCTCTCCAATAACGATCCCGGGGAGTATCGTAGCGTTCACACCTATCCTCCCGCCGTTCTTAACCGTAATTCCTTTAAAATATTTGAACCGTTCCTTTGACCTACCCGCAAAATTGTCGTTGCTCGTAGCAACGCACGGCGCGATGAAGCAGTAGTCCCCGATCTCGGAGAGAGCCGTGATATAGGCGTTCGATTCGATCTTGCACTTCTTCCCTATCGTACATTTTGATTCAATAAGGACACCTCTGCCTATTATGGTCATCCCGCCTATTTTCACGCCGAACTGGACCGCCGCCTGATCCGCTATAAGAACTTTATCGCCGATCTCTGCGCCTGCGTAAATAACAACTCCGGCACCGATAAGAACGCCGCTGCCGATCTTTGCCGGCGGCAGAGTTTCGTCTGTTGTCATAGCGGAATTCGGTGATCTAAGTTTTTGTTTTCCTATCACAGTGTTGTCGTCTATCCTTACATTATCTCCTATAACAGAACCGTCATGTATAACAACATTATGTCCTACTACACAGCTTTGTCCGAACAATACATCCCTTCCTATGAAAACATTCAATCCGAGTTTAGGTTCGTTAAGTTCCTTCATATCTTTTGTCCCAAATTATTTCTTCTGTATATAGTTATGAAAATATAAACCGGTTCACAAGAGAATTTTTATGATTTTTTTCATATTCCTGATTTTAAACGGTTCACACTAATAAAAATACATTTTATCAGAACTTGTTTTGATTCATCGGATAATAATAACATATTACCGGTGTAGAACAATTCATGGAGGAACTTATGTTAACAAGACCTATAGAGGACATTCTTAAAAGGATCGAGAAAGGGGATCTAACAAGTCATGAGGCAAGGGAACTGATAGAACTTGAGATCAAGTTTGAAATGAGAAGGAACATGAATAAGAAAAGATCTAACACGAACATGTTCCTGTAATGCCGTACGATCCCGCTCATATTTTTAAAGGAAAATGCGCTTTCGCATTTCCCTTTTTTTTATTATAATGTATTTTATTTATCAAATAAACGGGAGTGGAGTCACTATGAAAAAATTAATATTTACACTGATGATCATGATCGGATCTTTCGCTTCAGCCGAGCTGAACAATGTCAATCCCGATCCTAACGGCGAACCCTGGCTGGCCGGGGGATGGAAGATGCCTGATGCAGAGGAAATGAAAACGATCCGTGCGATCCCTGAACTTACTTTACCGGAAAGTTACAGGACTAAAGAGCTTCCTTACAAGATCGATAATTCCGAACTGCAATATTTCCGTCCAATATTCAATCAGTCAGGCGGAAGTTGTGCACAGGCAAGCGGGGTTGGATACAATTTTACTTATCAGATGAACTTTCTTAACGGAACTGACGCCTCTTTATCTCCTAATCAGTTCCCTACACACTACACTTATAACTTTCTTAACGACGGTTCCGGAGCTAACGGATCAACATATTTCGCAGGATGGGATATAATTAGTGCAGGTGGGATACCTGACGTGCCCACTTACGGCGGATTGTGGCCCGCAACAGATTCGGACAAAATATGGATGGACGGTTTCATAAACTACAGATCAGGTATGCATAGAAGAGCTCTCGAAGTCCAGGCGATACCTGTAGACACTCCTGAGGGACTCGAAACACTCAAACAGTACTTCAATGACTACTGCG
>ERZ795048.1660-NODE-1660-length-19492-cov-5.296342_pt1 | contig 19492 bp, 20 predicted proteins | sample MGYA00375132_ERZ795048 | MGnify/ENA primary metagenome ERZ795048 (study PRJEB30177, sample SAMN05720225) | activated sludge metagenome | isolation source: Anaerobic digester | place: Hong Kong | collected 2014-12-17 ... | reverse complement strand
CCCCAAGAAACGAGGTATCTCGTCATTGCGAACCGCCAACGGCGATGACGCAATCCAGAGTTTTTTCTTGTCGCACTGGATCGCTTCGCTACGCTCGCGATGACGATCACGCCACAAACAACGAGGAATTAATCCCAAAAAAGATTAAGCCGCAATCTGCATAAGCTGGTGATTGGTTTCCCACAAATGCCGTAGCGTAGAAACCATATGGAGAACATCTTCTTCCGAATGCGCGGCTGTGGCTGTCAAGCGCAACCGCTCCGTCCCTCTGGGCACAGTCGGATAATTAATCGGCTGCACATAAATATCATGATCATTCATCAAAATATCCGTCAGCTCACGGCAGCAATTCGGCTCCCCGACAATGAGCGGCACGATATGGCTATCCCCCGGCAGGAATTTTAGCCCGGCCTGCGTCAAACCGTCTTTCAGCAGCTTCACATTTCGCCGCACCCTCTGGCGTTCTACATCAGAATTTTTTAGATGCTCAACCGCCGCCATCGCCGCCGCAGATACTGCCGGCGGCAGCGCAGTGGTAAAAATAAAACTCGGCGCATAAGAACGCACCGCATCAATAATGACCGCATCGCCGGTAATAAAACCGCCCATCGCACCATAAGCTTTACCAAACGTCCCTTCAATCACATCAATCCGGTCCATCAGGCCGCGCTCTTCAGAAACACCGCCACCACGCGGACCATAAACTCCCACCGCATGTACCTCATCCAGATAGGTAAATGCGTTATATTTATCCGCCAAATCGCATATTTCTTCCATCGGGGAAATATCGCCTTCCATGGAATAAACCGATTCAAAAGCAATAATTTTCGGCCGATCCAAATCAACAGATTTCAGCAGACTTTCCAAATGCCCCATATCGTTATGACGATAAATAAATTTCTGCTGCTTACTGTCCTTAATTCCATGAATCATCGACGCATGGTTAAGCTCGTCAGAGAAAAAAGCGCATTCAGGCATCAATTTACCGAGCGTACCCAAAGCACCTTCATTGGCAACATAGCCAGAAGACATCACAAGCCCCGCTTCTTTAGAGTGTAAATCGGCAACAGACTCTTCTAACTCCACAACATAACAGGTTGTCCCGGAAATATTGCGCGTACCTCCTGCGCCAGAGCCAGAATTCTCCAGTGCCGCGCGCGCCGCTGCCAAAATCTTCGGATGCTGCCCCATCCCGAGATAATCATTATTACACCAGATCGTAACTTCTTTTGATTGACCATTCGGCATGCGGTAGATCGCACGGGGAAAATCCCCAACCTTGCGTTCCAAGTTAGCGAAATAACGATAACGCCCTTCTTGTTTAACCTGGTCAACGCAGCCTTCAAAATGAGTATGGTAATCAAATCTATCGGTCATAATGGCATTATCCTTATTTTTTTACACTCCCTGATGCGCCTCGGTATAATCTTGCAAAGACAAGGCTTTCGTAAGAAAGCATCCTAGTATAATCTGGAACAACTGCACTTGACTAGCGTTCGTTGATTTTCTTATCACACAACCGTAGGATTTCAAGACTGGAGACACAAAAAACATGATTTTCGTATTCGGCGCCATCTTGCAATCCATCCGCATCACCACAGACCCGGAAGAAACTTTTGGCGCTGTCCACTACGCTAAACATTACAAAAACAGCATCGGCGGCAAGGGGGCCCTGCAAGCCTTGGCCGCAGCCAAAGCAGGTGCAAAAACCGCACTGGCCGGTAAAATGGGGGATGATGAACTGGCCAAACATATCCTTCTGCGCTTGCGCACTCATGGTGTTATCACCTCCGGCGTAGCCAAGGCAGAGAAGCTGCAAACCGGTACGTCCATTCGAATCGTCGATGAAAATCGCACAATTTTGGCCATGGGGGCCAGCGCCTATACCAAAGCCCACCAACTTCCTATGGAAACATTAAACAGCGATAGCACTGTAGTGTTGCAAACCGAAATCAACATGGAAGAAAACTCCAAACTTCTGGCCACAGCCAAAAAGGCTGAAGCCACAACGATCTTAAATCTTGCCCCAAAAGCCTACATCTCAGACGAAGATCTTGCGAACCTGGATTATCTGATCGCACCATCAGCCTCCAAAAAAGCGCTCAATCACATACTGAAGGCTAAACACTTAACAACGATATTCATAAGCACTGACGGAAGCTGCGAATTAATTGTAGAAGGAGGCCCGCCATCCAAGGTACCAAAACCCGCTCACGAAGCCTTAAATTGGAAATACCCCGAAGGTGCTGAAGACACCTTCTGCGGAACATTCGCCGCCGGAATAGATATGGGCCTAAGCCTCGAAAAAGCAATCGAACGCGCTCACATCGCAGCCAGCCTCACCGCCTCGGTTAACGGCGCCTATGATGCCATACCTTTTAGCGACATGGTCGATGAATGCATCAAAGCGCTGCAAGCTCAAAAAGAAAGCTAAAACCCAAGCGTATTGGCAAATTGCTCGGCGCGGCCTAAATCTTTATCCAGTGCCGCCATAACCCTGGACAGATCCGCACTCTCATCATCGCGCCACACGCGCAAAGTCTTCAAATAAACCCCCGTCAGTCCTGCGACTTTCAACGCGCCGCGCACCCCCGATGTCTCAAGCCCCGCAGCCTCCAGCATCCAGCTCATCGAACGGCAAAGATGCGGCGCGGAAATAAGCGCTTGCTTGGGATCAAAACGAAAACTCTCCAAAATTGAAACCAACCCGGCCCGGTAATCATTCAAAGCCTCATAACGCTCCATCATGATGTCAAACAACCGGTCACGTTCGGAAACGCTGGGATCCGATTTGCTGACAGCTTCCAAAACGCGCCGGTCAATCATCCGGCCAAACAACGCAAGAATATCCGCCTTATCCTCAACCAAATCAAACAGCTCCGCCAGCGACACTCCGGCCGCCTCCGCAACATCCGAAAGCGCCACATTCGCCCAGCCCATCTGCTCGGCCTGCTCTAACGCTTTTAAAACAATTGTGCTTTTCAAATCTTTTTCAGTTTTTTTTGCCATCGGCTTAAACTCTCTCCTTGGCGCGGCGTTCTTAATTCGCTACATCTTTTAACAGCTTTTTTATGAATCACAAAAGGAATGAATAAATGTCACAACCGCAATTTGATGTCGTCGCCGTAGGAAATGCTTTGGTCGATGTCCTCAGCCAGACTGACGAAGCCTTTGTTCAGGACCAAAACGCCCGCTATGGCATGGAAAAAGGCGCGATGACCCTTATAGATGAAGCCCGCGCCGTAGAGCTTTACGCCCAAATGCCAGCCGGTATCGAAAGCTCAGGCGGCTCCGCTGGCAACACCATGGCAGGATTTGCTTCTTTCGGCGGACAAGGAGGGTTTATCGGCAAAGTCGCGGATGACGATCTCGGCAGAATATTCCAACATGATTTACGCTCCTTAGGAATTCAATTTGATACCCAGCCCCTGATTATGGGTGCAAAAACCGGCCGCTGCCTTATTTGCGTAACGCCAGACGCCCAGCGCACCATGAACACTTTTCTAGGCGCCAGTGTTGAACTTACTCCCGGTGATATTGACGAAGATCTCATCGCCAAAGCCAAAATCACTTATCTGGAAGGCTATCTGTTCGATCGTGACACCGCTAAACAAGCCTTTATATACGCCGCCGAAACCGCGCACGCCGCCGGCCACCGCGTCGCCCTTACGCTGTCCGACCCATTCTGCGTTGACCGCCACCGCTCCGATTTCCTGCGGCTGGTAGAAAGCCATATCGATATTCTCTTCGCCAACGAAGAAGAAATAAAATCCCTCTTCATGCAGGATAATTTTGAAGATGCCGCCAGCGCTGTCAGCAAACATGTCGAAATCGCCGCCATGACGCGCAGCGAAAAAGGCGCGGTCATTAGGAACGGTGAAAAAACTTATGAAATATCCGCCGCGCCTGTATCCGAAGTCATCGACACCACCGGCGCAGGTGACCAGTTTGCTGCCGGATTCCTCTATGGATTCACATCCGGGAAAGACATTGAAACCTGCGGAAAGCTTGGCGCTCTGGCCGCCGCCGAAGTCATCGGCCACATGGGTCCGCGCCCAGAGCATTCCTATAAAGAGCTAATAGCAAAAGCAGCTTAAGAGTGAGAAGACGTTGGCGCAGAAGCGCTCGGCCCTTGCACCGGTTCGTCCTCTTCCCGGCGACGGTAAGTACGAACAGCGCTACGCGCACTAACTAAAGCGAACCCTGCAGACAATACACCTGACAGAACCGCCAAACTAGTAAATGCTAACTTGTTTCTTCCACCCTCATATACAGCATCTTGAGCAGCCGCCATGGCTATTTCAGACTGACATTTCCCTATACGCTCTTCTGACGGGAAAGGTACATTTCCCGACAAAAATACATAATCCCTAAGCGAAACAGGTGAACTACTATCAACAGCGCGCTGAACAATTTGCTCCCTTTGATTTTCCAACGCCGCCCGAAGATCCGAAGACAGTAAACTTCTCTCACAGTACTCACGATAAAGCGGCTTAAATTCCGCGACCAAACCATCCCATTCCGGACCAGAACGTAAAACATCTCGCTCATCTAGAAAAGATTTCGTAGCAAATCCAGACCATAGACTTACGCCTGTTAATGTGGCCGCAGCGAAGGCTTGACCAGCAAATTTTTTCTTCCATTTTTCCATAAGAACATCTCAAAACACAGTTATTTTTTTATAGAAAATTATGTGGTTGTACGCAGCTTGTCAATGATACATTTGGGGCTGAAGCAGCTTAAAAAAACGTTGATAACAAGGTTAAAGCAGCCTAAAAAGAACGACGCAAACGCTTTTCAAAGATCTGCATCGTTTCCGAACACTGGCATACAATGCGCACTTCATCAAAATCGGCATCCAGCCGGTCGGCAATCCCCTGGATGATCAACCGCGCCGCCCGCTCTTTCGGGAAGCCTTTTTGCCCAGCCCCGATAGGCGGAAATGCAATAGAGCGTAAAGACATCCTCCGTGCCAGTTCCATCGTCTTGCGCGCCGCATTCAGCAACTGCCTGTCATGACGGTCCCACTCATCTTTCCAAACTGGCACAATCGCGAAAAACACGTTCCTGCATCCCATTTTAAATCCAGGAACAGCATAAACATCCCCCGCTTGCGGATTGACCACATTCCGATACAAAAATTCGTCCATGCGGTGCCCGGCAGCACGCTGAATCGCTTTATTCACGCTCCCCCTATACTCGAGCGTTTGCGGAAGTAAAGTGACAACGGCATCGGTTTCCTGAGCAGCAATATTTCCCTGCACAAGCTCGATACGATCTAAATAAGAATTGGAGGCTCGCACCGCCTCTGCTATGAATAACCCCATGCATTATAATAAACTGATATATATTACCGTTCTATTACTTTTTTGCTCTTTTTCGGCTTCTTGGGCGCAAAAAAACATGCTTTTCGGCCTTGCCATGCACGGTCAGCCAAAATACGACGCGAACGCGGCGCACCTGGACTACGCCAACCCCGATGCCCCCAAAGGCGGAAAGCTCAAAATTGCAGCCATTGGCACATTCGACACGCTCAACCCCTTTTCCATTAAAGGTAAGGCCGCTCAAGGCCTTAATCTCGTTTATGACCGCCTGATGGCGCGCGTCTGGGACGAACCCTTCACCACGTACCCGCTCATTGCCCGAAGCGTTGAAATACCAGAAGACCGCTCCTCTATAACTGTCCACATTAACCCCAAAGCCCGCTTTCATGACGGCAGCCCCATCACCGCAGATGACGTAATTTTTTCCTTTGAAACGCTGAAAGCCTCCGGGCGCCCAAATATGCGCCAGATTTACCGTCTCGTCGATCAGGTCATCCGGCGCGATCCTCTCACCGTTTACTTTCATTTCGGAGAAGGATACGACCGGGAAACCGCCATGATTATCGCCAGGATGCCGGTCCTGTCCAAGGCGTATTGGGAAGGCCGGACCTTCGACCAAACCACACTTGATATCCCTGTTCTCAACGGCCCCTACCGCATCAAAGATTTTGATGCGGGCCGCCGGATTACATATGAGCGCGTCCCCGATTACTGGGCCAAAGACTTGCTTACTAATGTCGGCCATCATAATTTTGATGAAATCACTTACGAATATTATCGCGACGACACGGTCGCATTTGAAGCTTTTAAAACAGGCGATCTCTCCCTGCGCCGCGAATGGGACGCAGGAAAATGGGCCAGCGCTTACGACTTCCCGGCGGCAAAGGATGGGCACGTAAAACTCGAAGCCCTGCCCCATGGTCGCCCGGAACGCGCTCGTGCCCTCATTTTCAACACCAGGCGCACACCTTTTGATGACATCCGCGTGCGCAAGGCCCTGAACCTGCTCTTTGATTTTGAGTGGATCAATAAGAATATTTTTCACGGGCAATATAAACGCTCCGCCAGTTTTTTTCCAAACTCAGAACTGGCGGCCACAGGAACACCACAAGGCATGGAGCTGGACATTCTGAACCTCTGGCGGAACGATCTGCCACCGGAAATTTTTGATTCTCTTTTCGATTTTCTGCATCCCACGGACATAAAAAAACAAAGCCCGCGTGAAAAAATGCGTCAGGCCGATCAAATGCTCAAAGACGCGGGATGGATTGTCGAAAACGGCAAACGCGTCAAAGACGGCCAGCCATTCAGTTTTGAGATCATCGTCGATGCGCCGGAGAATGAAAAAATCGCCCTGCATTTCAAACGCGCTCTGGAAAAAATGGGCATCGAAGTTCTAATTCGCGTATTGGATGCAGCTGCCTATCGCGGACGACTGAATGAATATGATTTCGATATGACGATTTATTACTGGCTCTCATCCCTCTCGCCTGGCACGGAACAAAACCTTTACTGGACCTGCAAAGCAGCGAATGAACCGGCGCGCTGGAACTTCCCCGGCATTTGCAGTCCAACTATCGATGCGCTGGCCGGCAGCATCGCTTCGTCCGAAACCCGTGAAGAACTAGTGGCCCGCATGCGTGCACTGGATCGAATTCTGGTTCATGGCCATTACATCATTCCGCTTTATTATAGCGGCGTTGATTATGTCGGTTATTGGCCCCCCATCACCAGCCCTGAAACCACTCCGCTTTACGGCATGGTCATAGAAACATGGTGGATGCCCGGAAAAAATTAAAGAGTAATGGGGACAATCCGTAAGCTTTCGTAAATGATGATTGAGCCGCCCATGCGCCCTTGCTATGATCTCCCCAGGTTTGAATCGTTTATGAGTCTTTAAGGAACGCACTTCAATGTTCAAAAAACACCACGCTCTGGTTTTTGGTTTAGTATCTGTAGTCGCCATCACTGCCTGCACACCAGGCAAGGAAATCGGTGATATTGGCGGGCAGTTCTGGCAGCGCGCCAACGTTTCCGACTCGATCTACATGCAAGGCCCCAAAGCCCAACAAATGCTAAACCGCGATATTTCACGCTGCGTTATCGATTTGCGAGAGCTTGAACGTCTCGGCACGCTCAAAGACGCAATTCCAACAGACTTTCGAGGCCGAACCCTCAACCCTGACGAGCAAGAGCTTTACGACTGGGATACGCCTGAACGCAACAAACATCTCTACGCTGAACACTCCAATTACACGAACTTTGAATCATGCATGGAAGAAAGAGGATGGGAACGCGTTGAACATGTCCCCTTTGATGTCAGCCGTAAAGGCCGCGAGAACTACCTGCGCGCCCACGTCGATTATCATGAAAAATCTGACGAAGCAAAAACAAAAAGCCGCCACCAAACAAGCAACGATATTGGCGATTACAGCGATCTGAACGATTAAGCCGCTTTGCGTTTTTCAAACATCTCGGTAATCTTATCTTTCACAGCATCTACGCTCAGTGACCCCATCAGCGTATGGTTCAGAGTCTTTGAATTATACCCTCCAAAATCAATCAACTGATCAAAGCTCTCCGGCGTACGTACAAAATCAGCATACCCGCCCCATGGCCGGTAAATTAAATCATAGCTCGGCCCAAACAGCCCGAGTGTTGGCACCAGCGCCGCAGCGGCCGCATGCATCAAACCGGAATCATTGCCCAGATAAAAATCACACCGTGCAATGGCCGCCGCCGCATCCCCCGGCGTTCCTTTGGCAATGCAGTCAATCCGCCGCTCCTCAGGAATGCTTTCCAGAACTTTCAACGCATCGTCTTCCTCACCCGGCGCACCAAACACCGCCACACGCGCACCTTCCATCACACCACCCGAACCCGTCATAAACCGCACCACTTCAACAAACCGTTCAACCGACCAGGTCTTGCCAATCCAGTTCGCCGTCGGCCCAACGCCCAACACCGGCCCACCTTCAGGAATAAGCGCCGCCGCCTTTTCTTTCTGCACATCCGTAAACCACAATTTCGGCCCCGGCACCTGGTGCCCCAGCTTCATTACAGCTGCGTTCTGCTCCACCTTATGCCCGGCCTTAACTGCACAACCGCCAAAAATATATCGCTCTTTGGCCATAATCAGCCGCGAAACCGCCGAATTGCGCAAATCCACAACCATGTCCCAGCGCATCTCGACAACCTGTCGCCACAACTTGACCCAATGCATATTATGCTTTTCTTTCTTAAAGGAAACCAGGCGCTCTAAAAGCGGATAGCCCTCAAATAACGAAGCCGCAAGCGGCCCACAAACAACAGTGACCCGCGCATCTGGATAGCGCTGCTCGATATGGCGCAACAATCCGGTCGATAAAACGGCATCGCCAATGCGCGAAGATGTGATAAAAAGGATCTTCATGGAAACCAATATGCCAGAAAAACCATTCTTCGTAACCCTGAAAAACCGCGGTCTTATCTACTTGGATGGCCCAGACCGTTACGCCTTCCTCCAAGGCCTCATCACCAACGATATTGAAAAACTAACCCCTGAAAAATCACTCTATGCCTGCCTGCTTAGCCCGCAAGGCAAATTTCTGCATGATTTTTTTGTAATTGAAAGCGTTGAAGAGACAACTCTCATCGACTGTGAAGGCGGGGCGCGCGCCCGCGATCTTTTTGAACGTTTAAACACATACAAACTTCGTAAATCGGTCACACTCTCACTCGATGAACATAAAGATGTCTATGCGGTATTCGGTCGAAACTACGGCTGGCCGGATCCTCGCCACTCCAAAATGGGAGACCGCTGCTTTTTTATAGATCAAAGAGATCAAAAAAATATGCCAGAAAAACCATTTGAAGAATGGGACCGCTGCCGCATTGAGCTGACCATCCCCGATGGCAGCCGCGATCTCATCCCCGAAAAATCAACAATGGATGAAGGAAATATGGACCGCTTCAATGCGATTGATTACCAAAAGGGTTGTTATGTCGGACAAGAACTCACCGCCCGCATGCACTATCGCGGCCTCGGTAAAAAGCGCCTGCAAACCGTCTCGCTCAGCGACCTGCCCAACGGCGCAGAACTACGCTCCACCTGCGGTGATATCGGAATAGCTTTAGTGAAATCCTAAATAATCTCTGGCGCCAACTTAACCGCCAACGTAAAAATTAAAAATGCAATAACAAAGGCCATCACGAAAATTACATCTTTACGGCTGAAGAAATGATACATATCGAAGGTTTTCAGAACTTCCCCGTTCTTCTGCTCGCCTTTTTCGCCATGCTTACAGCCACAATGGCCGCCGCAACCACCATCTTTTTCTTTTTTGTCCGTATTTTCACTCATAACACCATCCCTTTTATCACTGTGAGAAAGGCCGTAAGACCGAGGAAGTAATCCATATTCTAGATTGCTTCGCTATCGCTCGCAATGACGATTATAAATTTAAGCCGCCTTTTGCGCCCCGTTTGCCTTAGTCGAGGCCTCAGACTTTCCCAGACGCCCCTCTTCCTGCACCCGAAGGGATGCCTGCGCTGCCGCCAACCGTGCAATCGGTATGCGGTAAGGTGAACAGGACACATAATCAAGACCGACGCGTTCACAAAATGCAATCGAGGCCGGATCGCCGCCATGTTCGCCGCAAATCCCCAGCTTGATTGTCGCATTCGTCTGCCGCCCGCCATGTATCGCCACTTCGATCAAACGCCCGACCCCGTCAACATCCAAAGATGCAAACGGATCGCGTTCATAAATCCCTTGCCCGACATAGGCGGGAAGGAAGTTCGCCGCATCATCCCGGCTCATTCCCAAACACGTTTGCGTCAAATCATTCGTGCCAAAACTAAAGAAATCAGCCGCCTGCGCAATTTCATCCGCCGTCAGCGCCGCGCGCGGCAGCTCAATCATCGTCCCGATCATGTAATCCAGACTCTCACCTTTTTCTTCAAATACCTGCGCCGCCACCGCTTCAACCTTGCCACGTAAAATCTCCAGCTCACGGACCGCACCAACCAGAGGAATCATAATCTCCGGTACAGGCGGCTTGCCAGTCTTGTCCGCAGCCTCCAGCGCACCTTCAAAAATCGCCCGTGCCTGCATCTCGTAAATTTCCGGATAAGTAATCCCGAGGCGGCAACCCCGGTGCCCCAGCATCGGATTGAATTCATGCAGCTCATTCAAACGCTGGCGCACATCCGCCTGGGAAATCCCTGCCGTCTTGGCAAACTGGTCAATATCATCCTGCGCATGCGGCAAAAATTCATGCAACGGCGGATCAAGTAAACGCACCGTCACAGGCAAACCGTTCATGATTTCGAACAACGAGGCAAAATCCCCGCGCTGCGCCGGAAGCAATTTATCCAAAGCCGCCCGGCGTTCCTCCTCATCATTCGCAAAAATCATCTCGCGCACATTCTGAATACGCTCAGCATCAAAAAACATATGCTCGGTCCGGCACAACCCAATCCCTTCCGCTCCGAATTCCCGCGCGGTCTTGGCATCCAAAGGCGTTTCCGCGTTCGTGCGCACTTTCATCCGGCGGCGCTTATCCGCCCATTCCATCAGCATCCCAAAATCACCAGACAACTCAGGCTGAATGGTCGCAACCTCGCCAAACATTACCTCACCGGAAGATCCGTCAATTGTAAGTGTCTCACCTTCTCTGATTTCACGTTCACCAACACGGATCACCTTGCCCTGTACATCGATATGAAGCTCACCGGCTCCAGCCACGCAGCATGTCCCCATGCCCCGCGCCACCACAGCCGCATGAGAGGTCATTCCACCGCGTGAGGTTAAAATCCCGCGCGCCGCATGCATCCCGGCAATATCTTCGGGCGAAGTTTCCTGACGGCACAAAATCACATTTTCCTCGCCATGAGCTCTGACTTCCGCTTCCTCGGAGGTAAACACAACCTTCCCACACGCCGCCCCGGGTGAAGCCGGAAGGCCTCGCGTCAAAACATCCTTTTCGGCTTTTGGATCCAAAGTGGGATGAAGCAGCTGATCCAGACTTTGCGGATCAACGCGCAAAAGCGCCTCATCTTGTGTAATTAAACCTTCTTCAACCATATCCACAGCAACCTTGAGTGCCGCTTTCGCTGTACGCTTGCCACTACGGGTTTGCAGCATGAAAAGCTGGTCCTTTTGCACCGTAAACTCAAGGTCCTGCATATCTTTATAATGTGTCTCAAGCTTGATCCGCACATCATCAAGCTGCTTGAAAACCTCAGGCATAGTCTCTTCCATCGACGGCAGATCACTGCATTCTTTCTCACGGCCCTTCTTGGTCAAAGATTGCGGCGTCCGAATCCCCGCCACAACATCTTCGCCCTGTGCATTAATCAGATATTCGCCATAAAAGTAATTCTCACCCGTAGCCGGATCGCGTGTAAAAGCCACGCCGGTCGCACAATCATCGCCCATATTCCCAAACACCATGGATTGCACATTAACAGCCGTGCCCCAATCTCCTGGAATTTCATTGATCTTACGATAGGTAATCGCGCGCGGCGCCATCCATGAACCAAACACAGCGCCCACAGCGCCCCAAAGCTGCTCATGCGGATCACTCGGAAAAGGCTTGCCGGTTTCACGCTCAACCACCGTCTTATATTCATCGACAATCTCCTGCCAACCTTCAGCAGAGATATCGGTATCCTGAACCAGATCCTCATCACGCTTATAACGTGCAATCACATCTTCAAATTCATGATGATCGACTCCCAAAACCACATCGCCATACATCTGGATAAACCGGCGATACGAATCCCACGCAAAACGCGCATCACCAGAGCGCGCCTCAAGGCCTTTAACCGTCTCGTCATTCAGCCCCAAATTGAGCACCGTATCCATCATCCCCGGCATAGATACGCGCGCACCAGAGCGCACAGACACCAAAAGCGGGTTCTCGGCATTCCCGAACTTCGCGCCCATCTGCGCCTCAATCCGCTCCACCCCCTCTTCAAGTTGTGCTTTAAGCTCCGCCGGATATTGTTCCTCATTCTCGTAATAAGCCGTGCAAACTTCGGTGGTAATCGTAAAACCCGGCGGCACAGGAAGCCCCAAACCGGCCATCTCCGCCAAATTCGCCCCTTTTCCACCCAAAAGATTACACATCGTGGCATCACCTTCATTATGCTCTTTACCGAAGCTATATACCCATTTAGTCATACTCTGCATTCTCCTTGAAGACGACCTTAAAACGCCCAGAACTCATATCATTCACGCAGGGTTTAGCATATTCTTTTAACTTTGCAAATCTTTCACCAGCATCAAACACAGATCGTTATCCACAGGCCGGAATTCCCCGAATGCGACCGGCTGGCGATCATACGTTACACCATGCCCGTCAGGGACATAACCCAGCTTAAAATACAGCCGCTGCGCCGAACCATAAGACGCCGTCAGTCCGACACTGATTCCCATATGAGAGTGGCCTTTTTCCCGCGCCAAACCCTCACATTTTTCAATCATCGCACTAGCTATCCCGCGCTGGCGAAAATCAGGCAGCACGTTCAAATCCTGAATTTCCGGATACCCCATCGCCCGGTAAAACGCATATTTCGGATTCCATGCCAGCATGCAATACCCGGCCATCTGCCCTTCATACTCGGCAATAAAAACCAACCGTTCACCCGCATCCTGATACTCCATTGCCGTTTCAAAATACCCGACATCCTTGGCCGCCTTCATTGCCATCGCCATATCGTGCAACCGCGAAAGATCATCCACGCCTGCTCGCACAATTCTTAGATTTTCCATTTGCATCCCAAAGGCTCCCTTTCGTAATATAAGGCCCATGAATCGCCTCATCACAACCATTTTTTGTTTAAGCCTCCTCATCGCCTTTCCTGCACAGGCCCAGCAGCGCGAGTATAAATCAGGCCTAAACTACACCACACTGGGTAGCAAACCCAAACCTGCGCCTGCGCCAAAACCACAAGTCCACCCAGCCGAAAACGCCATAGAAAGTGAAGAAACACCGGTGACAGAGTTAGAGGATAAAGCAAAAGAATCCCCCGATCCCGCCACGCGCATCTGGAACAAATATAAAGAACTTGCCACAGGCACCGCTGGTGAAAAAGAACAAGCCGCCAAAACAGAAAATAACAAACCGGAAGCACCAGAAAAACCTGATGTACCGCTGAAGCCAAAAACAAAACTCACAAAACAAAGCGCACAAGACCCAAAGCCAAATAATGGGTTCGGTGCAATCCTTGAAAACTGGAAAAATACCAAAGACACCCGCCGCGACATGCGCTCCATGAGCTTTAAAACTCCCGACCTGCCTACCAAACCGTCTGTCGAAAAACCGCAAACACCCTAATGGTCTTGCCTCACACGCAAAAAACTGATTTAAAACTATGTATGACCAAAACCGCTACCCAAAAGGCTGACGCCAGCCCGCTTGATGAATTGAGCGCCCTGCTCGATTCTGATATGCGTGCGGTTAACGCGATGATTTTGGCGCGCATGGACAGCCCCGTAAAACTTATCCCGCAGCTCGCCTCATACCTCATCGCTGCTGGCGGTAAACGGGTCCGCCCGCTCCTGACACTGGCCAGCACAGCCATGTATGAAGGTGAAATGACCCGCGCCCACCGCCTCGCCGCCAGCGTCGAGTTCATCCATACCGCTACCCTGCTCCACGATGATGTCGTTGATGAAAGCCGGGAGCGCCGTGGACAAGACGCTGCCAATCTCATCTTCGGCAATCAGGCCAGCGTACTGGTCGGCGACTTCCTCTTTTCCCGCGCCTTTCAACTGATGACCGAAGACGGTTCGCTCGACATATTGCGCATTCTCTCCGATACTTCGGCCATCATCGCTCAAGGCGAAGTTATGCAGCTCACCACCGCCAACAATCTCAAAACCACAATGAATGATTATATTGAAGTCATTAAAGCCAAAACCGCCGCCCTCTTCGCCGCCGCCTGCGAAGTCGGACCCGTGATCGCCGGGGCGAATACCGCAGCCGCCAGAGCCATGGCCGCCTATGGCATGAATATCGGTATCGCTTTTCAAATCGCCGACGACGCGCTCGATTATATGGCCGCACGTGAAGATCTCGGCAAAACCATCGGCGATGACTTCCGCGAAGGCAAAATGACCGCCCCCGTACTCTTCGCCTTACAAAATGCCAACGATGAAGAGCGTGCATTCTGGACCCGCACCATGAGCAACCGCGAAATCAACGACGATGATTTTGACCACGCCCGTACCTTGATTGAACAAGGCAACATTATCCAACAATGTTTTGATTTAGCCTATACGTACCGTGACAAAGCGATTGAAGCTTTAAAACAAGCGCCCGCATGCGAAATTCGCGACCTGCTCGAATCCCTGACCGATTACACGATCAATCGTAAATCTTAATCTGCAACCACAGCCTCTTCACCAAGATACTCACACCACAGCGCACTGATATTGTCTGTCAATGCACCCAAATCCAACGGCTTGTGAATCACCCCGATGACGCCAAGAGGTTTATAGCGCTCAAGCATCTCCAGTTTTATACTGCCCGTCACAAAGACAATCGGAATATTCCTGCCCATTTCATGCATTTTCAACTGAGCAATTGTCGCAGGACCATCCATATCCGGCATTTTTAAATCCAGCAAAATCAACTCTGGCTGCAATACCCGTAAACGTTGCAACAACTCTTTTCCAGACCCGCACGTTGCCAATGCACCTTCATAACCAAAGCTCTCAAGAGTAACCCGCAGAATTTCCCGTAAATCCTGCTCATCATCAACATAAACAATACGTTCCGGAAGTCTAACCATAAAAATCCCCCTGCATCTTAAGTATAGTATACATACGCGAATATCCGCAAGACCTTGAAAGCTCTTGCCATATACCCTATGGGGGTATATGGTGACAGACATGAGCGACAAACACCCCTGCCACAAAGCTGAAATCCCGAAATTAAACCGTATCACCGGACAAGTTGAGGGCATAAAACGCATGATTGAAGACAGGCGCTATTGCACAGACATTCTCGCCCAACTCCGTGCCGCACGCGCGGCCATCCGGACGGTTGAAGCGCATGTACTCGAAACCCACCTGCATCATTGCGTAACCGAAGCCATGACAGCCGAAAACGCACAAAAAAAAATTGACGAAATCAAAGACCTGTTCAAACGCTATGATGAAGTTTAACCCATGAACGATTGCTGCCATACCTCTACTCAGGAAACCAGCACTAAAAAACGCTTCGACACTATCATGTTCGGCGCGCTTACAATCATAATTGTTACACTGATATTAAATGCGTTTGACTTAAATATCCCCGGCCTGGCAACCTTTGCCAAAACCCAAATCGAACTTCTTATGGCCATGTCATGGGGAGTCGCGCTTGGCCTGCTCAGTGTTGGGCTGATGAATAAAATCCCGCGCACCTATTTCACTGCCATCCTCGGCAATGGAGATAAATTCACAGACATACTCAAAGCCGCCATTGCGGGCGTAATCCTTGATCTATGCAATCATGGCATTCTTGTCATATCAGGAAAATTATACGAACGCGGCCTGTCCATCGCCCAGGTCCTGACCTTTCTCATCGCCAGCCCGTGGAACTCGCTCAGCCTTACATTCATTCTCATCGCGCTTATCGGTTTAAAATGGACGCTGGTTTTCACTCTCGCCTCCGTGGTAATCGCGGTTATTTCCGGTATGATCTACTTAAGACTAGTCAAAGCCGGTAAACTGCCTACCAACCCACACAGTGAAGAAATTCCAGAAGATTTTGACATCCGCGCCGATATGAAAGCCCGGCTCAAAGGCTGGCGCCCGTCATTGAAATGGGCCGGAGAAATCGTGCACGATGGCTGGAAAGACGGACAGATGATCATCCGCTGGATTCTCTTCGGCGCAGTTGTCGCCGCCGCCATGCGCGCATTCATCCCGGCCGAAATGTTCACCCACTGGTTTGGCCCGTCCCTGCTGGGCCTTGGTATCACCATGATCGCCGCCACTATTATTGAGGTTTGTTCCGAAGGCTCCGCACCCATTGCCACTGAAATTATGAACACAGGCGGTGCCCCCGGAAACGGCTTTGCCTTCCTGATGGCAGGGGTTTCAACCGACTACACAGAAATATTAATCGTACGCGAGTTTACAAAATCCTGGAAAATCGCCCTGTCCCTGCCGCTGATTACCGTACCACAAATCATCGTGCTGGGCCTGATTTTTAACACTATACACTAGGGGTCAGCCCCTAATCACTTGCCTCACACGGATAAGCGGAAAACAACCCCAACGCTACGCCGGGAGCCGCAATAAACGGTCCTTGCTCATGATGATGGCTTGCAATATAGCCCCATACTTTTTGATGAATTTCTTTTAAAGGAGTCCCTTCCGGCACACAAAAATCCACACTCGGCGCGGCACCTAACGAACGGATCAAATTATGATAGTCCATTACCCCGGAAATATAAGCCTGACACGCAATATGCCCCCCGGGCAACAATTCCTTGCCCTGCTCGTCTGATCCACAAACCTGCAAAAGATAGTCGCCAGAAAACCGCGCAGCCTGCACAGAGGGAAAATGCATCAAAAAAACAAGAAAAAATAAAAGAGCTCTACTTTTTTTCATTCGACTTTTGCTTGAGTTGTTCAAGCACGGCAAACGGTGAATCTTCAAGGCGTTTCTCAGGTCCTGTACTCATAATTTTAGGACTACGATTAGCTGTCTTGCTCCGCTTGCCTTTGGGCTTATCCTTGAAATTCTTACCTTGCTTTCCTTGTGATTGTTTAAACACAGGTTTATTTTTAGAAAACGCTTTCCCCTTCTTCAACCGAAACGTTGCCAGCTCCGGCTTAACCTGCTCAGCCTTTTCCTGCTCCGGCTTTTCTTGTAGAGCCTTCTCATCTTTTGCTGCGTTCCCAGCATCAGCCTCAGCCACAACTTCTTCTTCCAGAGACTTCACCGCGACCTCAGATTGCGCTTCGCGTCCAGCCTCTTCTACTGCCTCAGCCGGATCATAAACCTTCTGATGCCCCATCGCTTCCAGAACTTCATAAAGCCCTTCGATAGAACAGCCCAGCCATTCAGCCCATTGATGCGCAGCCTTAAACTTGCCGCCTTCCGCCGCGTCATAAACTCCGCTAATCACCCGGTCCAACATATCAATTCGAATTGCGCGCCCGCCATAAACCGGATAGGCAATCGCCTGATAAAACGCTTTATCAACCGCCTTTGAATCAACCGCAAAAGATACAATTCCGTCTTTCGGACAATCCATCGGCAAATCTTTATCGTTCCACAGCCCCCAAAGCAGTGCCCGCAACCGCACCGCCGCAGGCTTGTTCAGAGCCGGAATAAACACCAAAATCGGCCCCAGCCGAATTTTCTTCGCCCGCAAATCCTGCCGATCATCCGCATCCAGTTCACCAATCAAATCCTCAAGCTGTTCACGCGCCGCAATCCCCAGCGCCTGATATACCTGAAACGCAATACCTTTCACCGGAGCCTTGGCATCACCCATATCTTCAAGCGCCACCAACGGCTCCAGAACATTGGCAATATGCCGCTCAAGCCACCCTTCCAGATGTGCACGCAAAGCCACTCTATCAACATCGCCAATTGAAGCCCCGTCCAGCATTACGACCTTGGGCTTCAAAATACGCTCGCCTTTAACCAGCATCGCGATTGCCTCGCCAGGCAGCGGGTTGCTGACTTGTGGCTGATAATGAATCTGAGCGTCTTCCTTCAGCGTATATTGTGTGTCTTGCGCGTTTAACATTGTTCCTTGCAAACCCCATATCAATAAGGCTTCGATATAAACGTAAAGCCGCGCGGATGTCCAATTAAAACATTCATAGCATCCTTATAGATTTTTTGTTTAAATACCCGGGAAAACTTTCCAACCAATTTTGAAAGTGACACTGGTGCTAAAAATAACGCAAACACTTATCCTGGCATTTGTAATCCTCAGCGCATGGCCAACAATGCCCTGCGCACAGGAAATAAATGAAACAGGCGCACAGCACCTCCAAACCATACTCCAAAATATTCTGGATACGCGCGAGCGGCAACGCAGCGAACAAGATAAAAGTACATTCGAAATCGACGGCACCATAGCCGTCGAAGCCGCCGAAACCTATTACGCCATTACCTGGCCGCAAATGAAGCTCCACAGCGTGAATGGAGACACAATCAAAATAGGCCTCATCGCCATGAACGCCGTGCCGCATGATAAACCCGGCCAATATAAAATCACCACCGCCATCCCCACACCGATTATCGGACAGGACAAAGACGGACAGGAAATTCTGCGTATTACCATCGGCATGCAAAAAGCAGCCGGTATTTTTGATGAATCCTTAAATAATTTCATCAAAATAAATACACAACTCAATGATATACAAATTACATTCGATGGTGGCAAAACTTTAGCAACAATTCCAAAACTACAACTCAGCTATAATTTCAGCGAAGATGATAATGCCCGCTGGTCTGGCCCATCATATTTCGAAATTTCAGACCTCAAGCTCACCCGCCCCAGTGAAAGCGCAGCACTTTCCATTGAAAAATTCATTGTCACTAGCCATCTTGACAGCTTTGCAGCACAAGCCTTAAACGGTGGCATACAGCACGGCAAACAAGCCCCGCTTTCGCCGTTGCAATTCTCCGATGGCGCAGAGATAACGCTCGCTATATCAGGCTTGAGTGCATCCAGCCCAAATAGCCCCGAAAAAAACAATAAGAAAAACGAAAGCTTTAGCCTGCAATCAGGCGCTTTTAATTTCAGATACGAAAACGCCTTAAGCGGATCTGCCAAAGCCCATACATCATTCAACTTCCAGAACTTGATTACGAACGACATCCCGCAAGACTTACAAATGCTGCTTCCCCGCACCGGAAGTTTTAGCCTGACGCAACATAACATCCCACTGGCGGAAATTGACGAAACGCTGCAAAACAGCGCCGAAGCCTCCGGAAAAATTTTAAGCCTGCCGCTCCTTTTCAAAATCCCTTCCATCCTCGCCCAGGCCGGAAGCTATCTGGAAATCCGCGAAACCTTCTTCGAAAACCCGGAATATCGCATCGATTTTGACAGCATTCTGCGCGCAGATCTCGCAGCCGTAAACAGCGCCACAGCCATAGGAACATTGCGTTTTGCCGGACTGGATAAAATCCTCTCCCGCGCACAAGTCATCGGCACAA
>ERZ795048.1658-NODE-1658-length-19501-cov-12.083565_pt1 | contig 19501 bp, 22 predicted proteins | sample MGYA00375132_ERZ795048 | MGnify/ENA primary metagenome ERZ795048 (study PRJEB30177, sample SAMN05720225) | activated sludge metagenome | isolation source: Anaerobic digester | place: Hong Kong | collected 2014-12-17 ... | reverse complement strand
CCCGATCGTGTCCCTGTCGGGCCACTCCGGGTTATGCCGAGCGTTGGATACTGGATGATGTAATACCGATAAGTATCGCTTGTTAATGCGCATATTATGACCTATTATATGCGCATAAGGAGGCAAGGATGCAAGTGAACATCTATAATCCCAAGGCACCAAAAAAATCTACAAATCTAAGTATCAACAGTGATCTTCTCACACAAGCAAAGCAGAACAATATCAACTTATCAAAGGCATTGGAACAGCGTCTTGTAGAGATGCTGTTGGAGGTAAAACGCTGTATTTGGAGAGAAGAGAATAAGGAAGCCATCGATGCTTATAATCGTAGAGTGGAAACCTCAGGAGTTTTCAGCGATAATTTGAGGAGCTTCTAATGGCTCAATTTGATGTATACGAAAATCCAAATGAGCATACGAGGAAAAATGTTCCTTATCTCATCGATCTTCAGGCTGATCTCCTCAATACCCTTGCAACACGAGTTGTAGTGCCACTCGTGAGTGCATCAGCAATAGAAAAGCCTGTTGACCATCTTAATCCACAATTCCAGATAAAACGAAGGACTGTGTACATGTCCACCGCAGAATTGGCTGGTGTTCCTGTTCGTGCATTGGGAGAAAAGGTCGGATCCCTCAAAGATCAACGTCATATTATTATCTCAGCTCTTGATTTCTTATTTACAGGTTTCTAAAGGCATCCATCGGACGGCTTACAGCCGCTGCTGATCCGCTCGTTCGGCTCTCCATGTCCGTGTGAATTGATTTCAGTTGCAGCCCATGTTATTCTCCAAATACAATTGTAGGAGAAAATCATGTCGATGGTGATGAAGAAAGATGATGCTCATAAATTGATCGACCAGATGCCTAAAGATGCAACATGGGATGATCTCATTCACGAGATCTATGTCCGTGAGGCAATTGAAAGGGGTTTGGCGGATAGCAAGGCAGGCCGCGCTGAACATGTTCATGAGATAAGGGCAAAATACGGCTTGCCGGAATGAAGGTCTACTGGACAGATACAGCTGAAGGACATCTAGACGCTATTCACGATTACATTGCTCAGGAATCTCCTGAATATGCCAAGAGAGTAGTTGATCTTATTACACGCAGATCCCAACAGATTTCCGATTACCCTCTCTCAGGCCGTCGAGTGCCTGAGTATGATATTGATCAGATACGTGAAGTTGAGGAATAAGCCGAACCGCTCCAGCCGACGGCCTACGGCCGCGGCTGACCGGCACTTATTGAGTCTTCAATTTGCATATGAAGGAGGTCCCCATGTCCCCATCCAAAAAGCCCTACTCCATCACTGACCGCATCGTCCTGATCACCGGCGCGGCCAACGGCATCGGCCTCGCCCTTGCCCGCAAGGTCAAGGCAAGATCCGGCATCCCCGTGTGCATCGACCTGCCGTCCCCCGCCCTCGACGCCCTCTCCCACGAGCTCCGCGAACCTTCCCTCACCATAGCCTGCGACGTCACGGACGCACCCGGCATGGAAAAAGTAATCGCCCACACGGTCCAGAGGTTCGGCGGCATCGACGTGGTGGTCGCCAACGCGGGGATCGAGAGGATCGCCCCTACCTGGGTCATGCCCGCCCACGACTTCGAACGCGTGCTCCAGGTGAACATCTTCGGCACCTACCGCACCATCAGGCCCGCCCTGCCCCACGTGATGAAGAGACAGGGGCACATCGTGGCCGTCTCGTCGGTCTCCGCGCTCATCCCCTGGCCGCTCAGCGCACCCTACGGTGCGTCCAAGGCCTTCACGGCATCCTTTCTGCGAACGCTCAGGATGGAGCTCACCGGCACGGGCACCACGGCGGGCGCGGTCTACTTCGGCAACATCGACACGAACATGATGAAGCACGCCGAAACCAACCCCGCGGCAAGCGAGATGCTCGCCAGGTCCCCCTCCTTGGGCCTCGGCGTGAAGCCCAAAACACCGGAGCACGCGGCGGACAGGATCATCAGGAACATCGAGTCGCGCGGCGCCATCGGGTTCTCCCACGCCGAGGTGGTGGCTACGTTCGTCCTGAACGGGCTGGTGCAGCTGCTCGACGACCTCACCGCGCGCAGCACCGGGATCGGCGAGGTGATCAGGAAGCATTACGGAGGACAAGCATGAACCAAAGGTCACGGGGCATCATCGCGGTCCTGCTTGCCGGCGTCTGGATCAACGCGTCCGAGTTCTTCAGGAACGAGGTCCTGCTCAAGCCGTACTGGATCGAGCACTACAAATCGCTCGGCATGACCTTCCCCAGCGAGCCTATCAACGGCATCTTCTGGATGCTCTGGGGGTTCCTCTACGCCGTTGCGATCTTCTTCATGTCGAGGACCTCAAGCCTGCTGAAGACCACGCTCATCGGCTGGCTCACCGGGTTCGTGCTCATGTGGATCGTCATTATGAACCTCGGTGTCCTGCCGCTTGCCATCCTCCCCTTTGCCGTGCCGCTGAGCCTTCTGGAGGCCTTTGTCGGGGCGTATATCTGTATAAAGACAGCTCCCAATGAATGAATCAGCATTGATGTGCGTTCCATTCCGGGCATTGTCAATAATGCCGGTCAAGGCTATAATAAATAGGGAATGAGGATGCATGATTATATTTGAGTGGGACCCGGAGAAAGCGAAAAGAAACATAAAGAACCATAAGGTGTCCTTCGACGAAGCGAGCACTGTGTTCAGTGACCCCGTGTCACTGACAATTCATGATCCTCTCCATTCAGATGAAGAAGACAGGTTCGTCATTATCGGAAAATCATACAAGGATCGTCTTTTGCTGGTTGTTCATGTCGAAAGAGGCAACAGGATAAGGATCATAAGCGCAAGGAAAGCAACCAGGAAGGAAAAGGAACAGTATGAAGAGAATGAAAACTGATCAGGAAATGTTGGAAGAATATGATTTCAGCAGAGGTATCCGGGGCAAATATGCACAAAGGTACTCTGAAGGGACCAACGTTGTCGTGATTGACCCCGATGTTTCAAAGTTCTTCCCTGATCATGACTCCGTAAATCAGGCCCTCAGATCCTTGGCTGATATCATCAAAAGGCAGAAAAAGACTGCATGACGAGCACATGCACCTCCCGGGGAAATCCATTCGGTCTTGCCCCAGCCGACTTTGCGGGACAGGACGTCACTGAATGCCCATGAAGAAGTTCATCATCTCTGTCCTCGGCTGCGACCGGCCGGGCATCATCGCGGCGGTCTCGCAGGTGCTCTACGACCAGGGCTACAACATCGAGGAGGTGAGCCAGACCATCCTGCAGAACCAGTTCTCCTGCTTCTTCATCGTCACCGGGCCGAAGAGCTCCTCCCCGGCGAAGCTCATGGGCGAGCTCCAGGACAGGACCGCGGCCTTCGACCTCGTGTTCAACGTCCGCGAGCTGGGCGTGGAGACCGTCTATCAGAGGTGCGCGTGCGAGCCCTTCGTGATCACCACCCACGGGCCCGACCGCAAGGGGCTCGTGGCCGGGATCACCTCGGTGTTCGCGGCCTACGGCGTCAACGTCCTGCAGCTCAAGGCAGTGTTCAGGGGCGGGGACGAGCCGGTGGGCAACACCATGATCTACGAAGTGGACATCCCCGTGGACGTTGACCAGAAGGAGCTGCGCAATGCCCTGACGAAGAAGGCCGCGGAGCTGGGCCAGGAGATCAGCATCCAGCACAAGAACATCTTCGAGGCCATGAACAGGATCTGAGGAGGCGCCATGTTCACCCATGGAGAAATCCTTTCCGTACTGGAGATGCTCCGAAGTGAGCACCTGGACCTGCGCACCGTGACCCTGGGCCTCTCCCTCCTGGACTGCGCCACCGACGACCTCGGGCGGTTTCAGGACAAGGTCTACGACCGCATCACCTCCACGGGGGAGAACCTGGTGGCCGCCTGCGACCAGGTGGGCGAGAAGTACGGCATACCCGTGGTCAACAAGCGCATCTCGGTGAGCCCGGTCGCGGTGGCCGCGGCGCCCTTCGGGGCAGACGAGATGGTGGAGATAGCCAGGACCCTGGACAGGGCGGCTAAGGCCATCAACGTGGACTTCCTGGGCGGGTTCTCGGCCCTGGTGGAAAAGGGCACGGCCAGGGGTGACCGCGCCCTCATCGACGCACTGCCGCAGGCCCTGGCAAACACGGAGAGGGTCTGCGCCTCCATCAACGTGGCCACCACCCGCGCGGGCATCAACATGGACGCGATCCTCCTCATGGGCCGCAGGATCAAGGAGGCCTCCGAGCTCACCGCGGCCCGCGACGGCATCGGCTGCGCCAAGCTGGGCGTGTTCGCCAACATCCCCCAGGACGTGCCCTTCATGGCGGGCGCCTACCTCGGCATCGGCGAGCCGGACAAGGTCATCAACGTGGGCGTGAGCGGCCCGGGCGTGGTGAAGAAGGCCGTGGAGCGCATGGTGGCCTCCGACCCGGACGCGGACCTGGGCCGGATCAGCGAGCTCATCAAGCGCACGGCCTACAAGGTGACCCGCGCCGGCGAGCTCATCGGCCGCGAGGTGGCCCAGCTCCTGGGCGTGCCCTTCGGTGTGGTGGACCTGTCCCTGGCCCCCACGCCGCACGTGGGCGACAGCGTGGGGGAGATCTTCCAGAGCCTGGGGCTCGCCGCCATCGGCGTGCCCGGGTCCACCACGGCGCTCGCCATGCTCAACGACGCGGTGAAGAAGGGGGGCGCGTTCGCCAGCTCGAACGTGGGAGGCTTCAGCGGCGCCTTCATACCGGTGAGCGAGGACCTCAACATCTCGCGGGCCGCTCAGGACGGGCACCTGTCCCTGGAGAAGCTCGAGGCCATGACGAGCGTCTGCTCTGTGGGCCTCGACATGGTGGCCGTTCCCGGCGAGACCACCGCCGAGACGATCTCCGCCATCATCGCGGACGAGATGGCCATCGGGGTCATCAACCACAAGACCACCGCGGCGCGCATCATACCCGTACCGGGCAAGCAGGCGGGCGAGCGGGCGCACTTCGGGGGCCTGCTGGGCGAGTCCGTGATCATGCAGGTGAACAACGCGCGGGCAGACAACCCCTTCATCCGCCGCGGCGGGCAGATCCCCGCGCCCATCCACAGCCTTACGAACTGAAGGCGTCTCCCTCACCTCTTGACGGATTGCCGTTATGACGTTATAGTGTCATAGCATCAAAGCGAGGTGACGCCATGGCGACGCAACCCAAAAGAGCGACCATATACCTTGACCCGGAGCTCCACAAGGCCTTGAAACTGAAGGCGGTCGAAACATCCCGGTCCGTATCGGACCTGGTGAACAGGGCAGTCCGGGAGTCTCTTGCCGAAGACGCCGAAGACCTTGCGGCATTTGAGCTCAGGGCAAACGAGCCCCTGATCGGTTATGATGAAATGGTCAAGAGACTGAAGAAAGATGGCCGGATATAGGATCTTTTTCAAAAGGTCCGTGGAAAGGGACTTCAGGGCGCTACCCAAGAAGGATCTGCCCGGGGTCCTCGAACGCATCGCGAAGCTCGCCGAAGATCCCCGTCCACAAGGCAGCGAGAAACTGACGGGCCAGGAGAGATATCGCGTGCGTCAGGGACCGTATCGCATCGTGTATTCCATCCAGGATAATGAACTGACCGTATGGGTCGTCAGGGTCGGCCACCGGAAAGATGTGTACCGATGAGGCTGCGGTAGCATCCAGGAGGTATATGAGAACAACCATGGCATGTATGTCCAGACCATGTCATTAGGCGCACAACAGGAGGCACCATGATCGTAACATCAGCAGAAGCCAAGAGAAGGACCTTTCTCGGCGTGGACTTCGTCGTGCTCTCCCACGGCGCCGAGTCCATGGTGACCAAGATGCTCTACAAGGACGGGGACAACCCGCCCTTCCACAGGCACCCCAACGAGCAGAGCGGCTACGTGATCTCCGGGAAGTACCGGATGGTCTTCGGGGACAACGACCGCACCATCGGCCCGGGCGACACGTATACCATCCCCCGGGACGTGGAGCACCGCATCGAGATCATCGAGCCCGGCGAGGTGCTGGACTTCTTCTCCCCGCCGCGGAAGGACTACCTCGGCGACTGACCTTGGCCGTGTAAGGAAAGCTTTGACTAAGTGGGGAGGTGTTGCTATGTTCTCCTCAATCATGGAGGGAGAGCCGGAGGCCGCATGCAGGAGACACCGTACCTGAAGAACCGTTCCGACCTCATCGAGATCATCCGGAAGATCCCCTTCCTCAAGTCGTACTCCGACGAGCAGCTCCTTGAGATCCTCTCATTGAGCAGGATGCGCAAGTTCGCGCCGGGCGACCTCATCACCAAGGAAGGGGCCTTCGATTCCTGGCTCTACATCATCCTCTCCGGCGAGGTGACCGTCACCAAGCAGGGCACCCCCATCACCCGCATCACCTCCGTGGGCGCCACCATCGGCGAGATGGCCATCGTGGACGGCGAGGCCCGCTCCGCCTCGGCCAGCGCCCTCACCGAGACCACCACCCTGGCCATCGACATGTCCATAACGGACCGCATGACCGACGCCGAACGGGAGAAGTTCGACTCCGTGTACTACCGCCTCCTGGCGAAGATCCTCGTGGACCGCCTGAGGTCCACCTCTCATGAGCTCTCCATGGCCCGCGAGAACGTCAAGGAACTCACCGACGCCATCCTCATACAGCAGGCGGGGAAGAAGTAAAACCCTGCCGCCTGCCCGGCATGCCTGCGCCCGGGCCCGGCGGAACAAACCCCTCATCTTTTCCGGTCGGAAATGCGATAGAGTATGGGTGACCTGCGGTCGCGATGTTTGTCTAATCGGGAAAGGTGAACATCCATGGAACAAACGCTCGGAAAACATGACGGCTCAGCGTTCGCCCTGGCGCTCGGGTGGTGGATCTTCCTCCTGCTCCTTGCCTGCACGGCGGCCGCATACGCCCAGGACACGACCTTTCAGGAACGCTACCAGGCCGCCCAGGAGCAGATGCAGGGCGGAAACTATCCCTTTGCATACCAGATCCTGACGGACCTCTTCAGGGAGGACCCGGCCAACGCGGACGTCAACTTCTCGCTCGGCCGCGCCGCCTTCGAGACGGGCAGGTACGAAGAGGCCGTCATGGCCTTCGAGCGGGTGCTCCTCGCCCGGCCCGATGCGATGCGCGTGAAGCTGGAGACGGCACGGTGCTACTACAAGCTCGGCGCCCTCGACACGGCGGAAGGCTACTTCCGGGAGGTGCTCGCCGCAGGCCCGCCGGAGCAGGTGAAGAAGAACATCGGGGTCTACCTCGACGCCATCGAGGCCTCGCGCAGGGAGCACTTCTTTCAGGGTGCGGTCTCGAGCGGCGTGGAGTGGGACGACAACGTGAACGTGGCGCCGAGCAGCTCGCTCATCACCATCAGCACGGACCTCGGAGACCTCCCCGTCAGGGTCGACAAGCCTGCAGGCGACACCATCAGCCACCTCTACTCGGATCTCAGGTATGCGTACGTGCCCTACGGGGGCAACCTGGGCTTCAAGGCATCCCTACTGGGCTACCAGGCCCTCTACACCCACGAGGACGACCTCGACGTGGGCCTGGCGGAGCTCAGGGCCGGCCCTTCCCTGCGCACCGGGGGCGCCGCCTGGGACCTCTACGGCATGGCCTCGCACATCAGCCTCGACTCCGAGACCTACTCCCTCTCCTACGGAGGCGGGGTCTCGATGAGCGTCATGCCGGGCTGGAACCTCGCCGTCGATGCCGATGCGCGCCTGAGGAAGAAGGACTATGCCGACGAAGACGCTAAGGACGCCCTGAACGCTTCGCTGGCCGTAACCCCGGCATGGGCCTCGGGGCCCAACCGGATCAGGACCTCGCTGGGCGTGGAGCGGGAAGACGCCCGTTCGGACGAGGAGACCTACTGGCGGGCCACGGGCTCCGTCTCCTTCGAGCGCCTCCTCCCCTTCGGTCTGGCGTTCGTGGCGGGGTACCGCTATCAGGGGAGCTGGTATGCCGAGGAGGCCGGGCTCTTCGGGGAAAAGCGGCAGGACGACGTGCACTACTACAACGCGGCGCTGTCGCTGCCGGTCTTCCGGTCGACGGGCGGAGCCTTCGAGTTCACGATGGGTGCGGGGTACACCTACACCGATTCGAACTCGACGCTTCCCCTGTACACCTACGCCAAGAACGTGACCTCCCTGTCGCTAAACTGCACGTTCTGAGGCAGGGGCGGGGTACGATGCAAGGGGTGCCGAATCCTCAAGGGACAGGACAAAGGAGTGAAACCATGAACAAGGCAGTGACCGGTATCCTGCTCATGACCGCAGTCTTGATCTGCACGCTTGCACCGGGCGCACCGGTGCGCGCGGATGACGGTCCCGTAGGCACCGTGGTGGCCGTCAAGGGCGACGTGAGGGCAGGCGACGGGTCCGGGTCCGACCGGAAGCTCTCCATGAAAGACCCCGTCTACGTCAAGGACACCATACGCACGGGCAAGACCGGCCGCGTCCAGGTGCTGTTCTCGGACAACACCATCATCAGTCTCGGAAGGGCGAGCAGCCTCGAGATCTCCGAGTACCTCTGGGACAAGGAAAACAGGACCGGCGCCATGAAGACCACCGTGCACGAAGGGGTCTTCCGCGTCATGGGCGGGGCCCTGACCAAGCACAGCCCGTCCACGTTCAAGACCGATACCCCGGCCGGCACCATCGGCGTCAGGGGCTCCATGTATGCCGGGTTGCTCTCCGAGCAGGGCCTCCTCGTCGCCTTCGAGGGGGGCACGGGCATCGACGTCTCCAACGGACAGGGCTCGGTGGCCATTACCGTCCCCGGGTTCGGCACCCGGGTCGCCTCGGCGTCGGTCCCTCCCGAACCGCCGAGCCGCCTGAGCGCGGAAGACATGAGCGCCATCGCCGGCGAGCTCGGATCGCCTGTCCCTGACTCGGACGAGCCCGGAGACGGGGGGGCTCAGGAGGATGCTTCCCTCCAGGGCCAGGAGACCGCATCTTCCGATGCAGGGACTACGGACGGCCAGGACGGCGCCGGAGAGCCTTCCGAAAGCGGCGGCCACGAGGTTGCCTCGGACACGTCCACCGATGACGGTGCGGCCCTTGCCGGCGGGACGGAAACGGCCCTGAGTCTCGAAGAGACCTCGGTCCCCGCACAGGGCGCGGCCGATACCACCGACCTCTCCACGGACCTCGGTCAGGAGGTGAGCGACGTCACGGACACCACCGCCCAGGAGACCATCGTCCAGGACGTGCAGGACGCGGTCCAGGACACGGGCGTACAGATGTCCGGGATCTTCATGAGCGCACTGGTCGAGGGACTGACGGACCCCACAGTCAACGGTACGAGGTGGTACGGCGATGCAGGGGCAGTCTCAACGAACGGGACCCTGACCGGCTCCGTGACCGCCCAGGACGGCACGACCTTCGACTTCAGCCTCGCGGTGGACCCCTACGACGAGGACGCAACGACCTACAGCAACCCGGATACCCTCTCCACCCTGCAGGGCCGCATCGTGACCCTGCTCGGCAGCGATCGGATCTTCGAGGCGGACGTCTTCTCCGCCACCACCGGTGCCTTCTCGATCTTCGCCGTGAAGGAGGCCGAGTTCACCGACGGCCTGACCTACCGGTACAGCGAGCTGGGCTTCGTGGGTGTGCCGTCGACCTCCACGCCGACGGACGGCGTGTACGGCTATTTTGGGCCCTCCCTGGGCTTCAAGGAGGCCGTCGACGAGATGAGCGCCTCCCCGGCGAAGTTCTTCATGGAGGTGAACTGGTTCAACGGCAAGGCCATCGGCATCGTACGCCCCGACAAAACCACGGCGACCACCGACGGCGACAGCTGGGAGATGATCTTCTTCGGGGACGTGCAGGGCACCTCCCTGGCGAATGTCACGGTCATCGGGACGGACAGCCCTGGAGAGGGCACCCAGGACGGCGACATCGAGACCATGTCCGTCAACGGCACAACGACACAGTTCTACGGGTCCCTCATGGAAGGCTTCGGCATGACCGGTCAGGCCAACCTCTTCTCCGTCCAGTCGGACCAGACGGCGCGCACCGGAGTCGGCAACATCACGGCAGCAGGTATCAGGGAGTACGAGCCCGGCGTGGACGAGGTTTCACCCCGGGGCGTCTCCTCCTACCAGGGGTTCGTCCTGGGCATGTCCGAGGACATGAGCCAGCCGGGCGTGGACCGCAGGCTCTTCATGAACGGCACCTCCGACGGGTTCTCGCTGAGCGTGGACCGGGACGCCGGGACCGTCTCCGGCACCATGAGCGCCTACGACCTCCTCTCCCCGGACAGCATGATCGACTCCCTGGCCATCGGCGGGTCGTTCGGGTCGGCCTATGTGCTCGACGACAACTTCGTGGCCATCCTGGGGGACTCCTCCGGCTCGGCCATCGTCTCCGGCGCCTCGGCCGGCGGCCTGAAACCGCTGGGCAACTTCCTCGTCACCGGCGATCTCGACGCCCAGTTCTCGGACTACCTCACCTGGGGGTACTGGGAGATATCCTACACGGACCCGTCCACATCGGCCGACTACCACCTGCACCGGCCAGGCTCGCTGTGGATCGCGGGTGAGCTGACGCCGGCGAGCGTCATGGGCGACCTCGCGAGCACGGGCTTCACGGGGCGCTACCAGGGCGGTGCGCAGGGGATCCGCATCGATTCGGCCGGCATGGTGTCCCAGCTCACCGGAGGGGTGACGGACATAACCGTGGACTTCACCGCAGGTGCTGTGAATCCCATCAGCGGCTCCATCAACTTCGACCAGGTGAACCTGGGGCTCACGGGCGGCTATGTCAGCGCGTCCTCCCCCTCCTTCGGGGCCGAGATCTCAGGGGCGGTATCGAGCAGCGTGAACGGTGCGTTCTACGGGAGCGGCGCGGAGGCCGTCGGCGGGAACTTCCGGGCGCAGATGACCGCGGAGAGCTATTACGGCATCTTCGGTGGAGACCGGTAGATGGGCAGGGCCTTCCTCCCGTGCCTGAGGTGACCTCCTGAGGCCATGAAGCTGCGGACCCTTTTCCCGAAGATCACCCCCTTCGTGGTGGGGTGCCTGGCCGTGGCCGTATCCTGCGTGATCTTCTACAGGCTCGGCGACCCCAAGCCCGACCTCCTCTCGTCCCTGGACAACCAGATAAGCAGTGCCATGTTCAGGTGGCGTGGGCCGGTACCGACCACCGGGGCCGTGGCCATCGTGGACATCGATGAGAAGAGCCTCGGCAGAATAGGCCAGTGGCCGTGGAGCCGCGACACCATGGCCCGGCTCGCACGGACGGTACACGAAGCCGGTGCACGGGTCATCGGCTTCGACATCGTCTTCGCAGAGCCCGACAGGACCTCGCCCGCCCGGTACCTTGAGGACTTCCGGGAGATGCTCGGGGACAGGGTCGTACCCGGTGATCTCGACGACCTTACCCGCAGGACGGACCTCGACCACGACCACGTGTTCGGTGCCGTACTGTCCGAAATTCCCAGCGTGCTGGGCTATGTCTTCCAGACCAGGGACGACGGGCTGAAGACCCTCGATGCCAAGCCGTTTCCCACACTCGCCCTCGCCGTCCGTCCGGAGACCGTATCCCTGGGCGATCTCCCTTTCCCGAAGGCCTACCGGCCGATCCTGAACACGCCGGAGGTCTCCCAGGGCCAGACTGAGGGGTTCCTCAACGTCTTCCCCGATCCTTCGGGTACCGTCCACCGGCTGCCGCTCCTCATGGAGCTCGACGGGATCCCCTATCCCTGCCTCGCCCTCGAGACAGCGCGCATCGGGCTCGGCCTCGAGAAGGCCGTGATCCATGCATCCCTGCACGATGCCTCCGGCAGGGCATCCATCCTCGGGGTGAGCCTCGGGGAACAGGTCATACCCACGGATACCACGGGCCGGATCGCCCTGAACTTCAGGGGGCCGGTGGGGAGCTTCCCCTACCTCTCCGCGGTGGATATCCTCGACGGCAGGCACCGGGACCGGCTCAGGGACAGGTATGTGCTCATCGGCACATCGGCGGCGGGCATCCCGGACTTCCATGCAACCCCCTTCGCCATGATCTGCCCCGGCATCGAGGTGCAGGCCACGGCCGTGGACAACATCGTCAAGGGCGACCTCTTCAGCTACGACGCCTATACGGAGATCGGCATCACCTACACGGTGATCATCGCAGGGGGGCTCGCACTCAGCGCCATCCTGGCCTTCGGGGGGGCGCTTCCCGGGGGGATCGCGGGGCTCCTCCTCCTGAGCGGGCTCCTCTATGCCGACTACTCTCTGTTCTTTCTCCACAACCGCATCATGGGCGTCACCTACCCCTTCCTCACCCTCGTCGGTGTGTTCCTCCTCGTGACGCTGTCGAACTATTTCGTGGAACACCGCAGGAAACAGTTCATCCACGACGCCTTCAGCCGCTACGTATCGCCGGCCGTGGTGAGCCAGCTCATGAGGAGACCCGAGGGCCTGACGCTCTCGGGGCAGCAGAAGAACCTCACCATGCTCTTCTCGGACATCAAGGACTTCACCAGCATCTCGGAGAGTCTCCAGCCCGAGCAGCTGGCCCAGTTCATGAACACCTACCTCACGGCCATGAGCGACATCATCATGAACAACGGCGGGACCGTGGACAAGTACATCGGCGATGCCATTGTGGCCGTCTGGGGCGCACCGGTGGACGATCCGGACCACGCGATCCATGCGGTGAAGTCATCGCTGCAGATGCGCGCGGCCCTTGCCGAGCTCAATGCACGGTGGGTATCCCGGGGATTGCCTGAGATCTCGGTGCGCATCGGCATCAACACGGGTGTCGTCCGTGTCGGCAACTTCGGCAGCCAGCGGCGCTTCGAGTATACCGCCATCGGAGACAACATGAACCTCGCCTCCCGCCTGGAGGGACTCAACAAGGTCTACGGTACCTCGATCATCATCTCGGAGCACACGAGGCATGCCCTCGGAGACCGCATCTTCTGCAGGATCATCGACAGGGTGCGCGTGAAGGGCAAGACGGTGCCCATAGACATCTATGAACCGGTCATGGAGGGAGAGCCGGATCCGCAGGTCGTCGAAGAGGCACGGAGGTTCGAACAGGCCTTCGCGAGATACCGGAACGGGGAGTTCGCCGAGGCCTGCGCGGACATTCGGTCCCTGGCGGCGGACAACCCCTGCATGATCTATGCGATCCACGTCCAGCGGATGGAGGCCTTCATGCAGTCAGGGCCTCCCCCGGGATGGGACGGCGCCGTATCCTGCACGTCGAAATGAACGGGGCGGGCGCGGTGTTCCTTGACAGTGCATGCAGGCGGGCACATATAATGACATCCAGGGGGTGGATGACATGAAACTCTCTCGAAAGACCCTTGTCATGATGATCGTGCTGCTGGCCGGTCCCTGTCTGGCGGCCGACCCGCAGGGTTCGGGCGATCTTACCATACACGTCACCGGCATCAAGAGCACGTCGGGGTACCTCGACATCGCCGTGGCCGACTCCGAACCTGGCTTTCTGGAGAAGGACCGGTCCTACACGCAGATACGGACCCGGGTGAACGGGCCCGAGATGTCGGTGATGCTCAAGGGATTGCCGTTCAACGACTACGCCGTGAGCGTCTTCCACGATGAGAACGCCAATGGGACCCTGGACCGGAACATGAGGGGGGCTCCCAAAGAGCTCTTAGGGTACTCCAACAACGTGCGCGGGAAGTCCGGGCCGCCGCAGTATACAGCCAGCAGGTTCGGCCTGCGGACGAATGCGCTGACCGTCACCATCAACCTTCGGTAAAACGATGGACTTCCCGCGAGACGATCCCGGACGTTCGAACCTCCTGGTCATAGGGGCCAGCTTCGTCATCATCATAGCGGGCATGAAGGCCGCATCAGGCATCATTGTGCCGTTTCTCCTCTCGTTCTTCATCGCGGTCATGTGCGGTGGTCCCTTCACCTGGATGCAGAAGAAGAGAGTGCCGCCCTTCCTGGCAGTCTCCATCATCGTCATCTGCATCATAGCCGTCCTCCTCGCCGTGGGTGCGTACATCGGCGCATCCGTGAACGACTTCCTCCAGGAGATCCCGCAGTATCAGGTCCGCATCCAGGACGAGTTCATCAATCTCACCATCTGGCTGAGGGGATTCGGCATCCACATCTCGCAGAGGGTCGTGGATTACTTCGATCCCGCATCCATCATGCAGATCATCGCCAATATCCTCAGCGGTCTGGGCGGTGTTCTGACGAATACCTTCCTTATCCTGTTCACGGTGGTCTTCATCCTCCTGGAGTCCTCCACCTTCCTCAGCAAGATCAAGGCGGCATTCCGGATCTCCCCCTATACCGTCGAAACCTTCGACTTCGTCTTCCTGTGCGTGGGAAAGTATCTCGCCATCAAGACATGGATGAGTCTGGCTACCGGGATATCAGTGATGCTCTGGCTCATGGCGATCGGGGTGAACTACCCCGTCCTGTGGGGTCTGGTGGCCTTCCTGCTCCACTATATCCCCAATATCGGCTCCCTCATTGCCGCCATACCCGCCATACTCTTCGCCCTGGTGGACTCGAGCCTGGGGACCGCACTCCTCGCCACGGTGGGATACGCCCTGGTGAACCTCATCTTCGGCAATATCCTGGAACCGATCTTCATGGGCAGGGGACTGTCACTGTCCACGCTGGTGGTCTTCGTGTCCCTGATATTCTGGGGCTGGGTCCTGGGACCGGTGGGGATGCTCCTGTCGGCCCCGCTGACCATGATCTTCAAGATCGCGTTCGAGGGCTTTCCCTCCACCCGGTGGGTCGCCATCCTCCTGGACTCCGAGGTGCCGCTGCCCCTGGACATGCCGCCGGCCAAAACGGACGCGCCGGGGACCGCCCCGAGACGGTAACGCCGCGCGCCCCCTGTCTTGGGGGTCTCTCCGGGGACTCACGATTCCTGTTCCCGGGAGAACACCGTACGATGCCCCCAAAGGGGTCCTGCGCGCGGCATGGTGTCTTGAAAACCATGGACGCACCGTGGATTTTGGTATAGATACTGCTTGTCCGGACAAGCCCGGTACGGTAAGGAGATGCAGCCTTGAAACATGCCGTTACAGCCCTTTGTCTCACCCTCTGCATGATCATTCCCGTCCAGACGGCTTCGGCGGCCGATACCTCGGCAGGAGTGAGGCTCCAGGAGTCACTCAAGACCTTATCCCGGATCATGGCGTCTCCCCAGACCGAGATACCCCCGGTCCTTCTCCAGAAGGCGACCGCCATGATCATCATCCCCGACATGGTCAAGGCAAGCTTCTTCATCGGTGCGCGATACGGCAAAGGTGTCCTCATGGTCAGGGGGGACGACGGCCGCTGGGGGAACCCGGTTTTCGTCACGCTGCAGGGCGGGAGTTTCGGTCTGCAGATGGGTCTCCAGGCCACGGACCTCGTCCTGGTCTTCAGGAGGGGCACGGTCCTGGACATGAAGACCAGGGGCAACGTCATCCTCGGCGCCGATGTATCCATAGTTGCGGGCAACTTGAGCCTCCATATGGACGAGAACACGGGCGCCGACCTCAGCACGGAGATCTACTCGTTCTCCCGTTCCGCCGGCCTGACGGCGGGCTTCGCCCTCCAGGGTGCGCACCTGCGCCTCGATGACGCCGCGACGGCAGGCCTCTACGGCAAGAGCAGCCTGACGGCACAGCAGGTTCTTGCCGGCAGGGTCGATACGGTCTCGACGGATATCCTCAGGTTCAGGGAAGGCTTCACCAGGATAACGGGCGGTACCTTCTGAGGCCGGGCCCGCCGGCGCAAAAAAGCACGGCGCAGGCAGGGCATCATGATCATACAGGAGCCTTCTGTATGAAAAATCAGCGCAAGGCCTACCTCTACGGGATGCTTACCGTACTCCTGTGGTCCACGGTCGCCTCGGCCTTCAAGCTTTCCCTGCGGTACATGGAGCCGGTCCAGCTCCTCCTGTATGCATCCCTGGCCTCCATCGCCATCCTGAGCCTCATCCTGGCGGCAAGGGGATCCTTCCACCTGGTTTTCACCTGTTCCGCCCGGCAGTACCTTCTCTCGGCCGGGATGGGATTCCTGAACCCCTTTCTCTACTATCTCATCCTGTTCAAGGCCTATGATCTCCTCCCCGCCCAGGTGGCCCAGCCCCTGAACTACACGTGGGCGCTCACCCTCTCATACCTGTCCATCCCCCTGCTGAAACAGAAGATCCACGGCCGGGAGATCGCAGCCGGAATCGTGTGCTACCTCGGGGTCGTGCTCATCGTAACCCGGGGCCGGATGGCCGGCCTGACCGCCTTCGATCCCGCAGGGGTCTTCCTTGCCCTTGCCAGCACCATCGTCTGGTCGCTCTCATGGATCACGGGCACCCGTGACGACCGTGATCCCACGGCAAGCCTTCTGCTGGCCTTCCTCTTCGGCCTGCCGCTCATCCTCGCCGCGTGCCTCCTCACCTCCTCGCTGCGGGTCGAAGACGTACGGGGCCTCATGGGCGCCGCATACGTGGGCGTCTTCGAGATGGGCATCACCTTCGTCTTCTGGCTCAATGCGCTGAAGCTCTCGGAGAACACGGCCCGGGTGGCCAACCTCATCTTCCTGTCCCCGTTTCTCTCCCTCGTCTTCATCCATTACGCTCTGGGCGAGGAGATCCTTCCCACGACCTGTGTCGGGCTCGTACTTATCGTGGCAGGCCTCATGGTGCAGGGCTCGAGGCGATCGTGATGAAGACAACAAGGCGCTACAAGCCTCTACCTCACGGGGTGTGACTCAGGGGAATTTCTGACCTAAGGGAAAGGCAAATTGAACGGTACTGATCTGGAATGAACCGAAAACACCACACCGACCACCCCCGGCGTGGAGCCGGGGGTGGTCATGCTGCTTTTCAGAAAGCGGTATGGCTTCTCTTACTCGGTGGTGGCAGGTGCCTCGGCTGCAGGAGCCTCTGCGCCGGCAGTGTTTGCCTCTGCAGGTGCTGCCTCAGCAGGTGCTGCCTCTTCGGTCACTGCAGGCTGCTCTGTGGCCGGTTCCTGCTTCTGGCAACCGGAGAAGAACATCAGAATCCCGAAAACCACAACCACAAACAACACCCATAAAGATCCCTTCTTCATCTTCTTAATCTCCTATCCTTTTTATTTTCTGCCGATGTTATTCAGCAGGTGGTGTCTTGTCCTCATATCCTGCTACTCGTCCGTCACAGGTTTGCTTCCGTCTCAAGCCTATACGGCTGTCCTCTGCCACATATGCCGGAACACGAAACAGGAAATCGCTCAGGGGGGAAATGCACCATCCTCTGTGCATCTGCCCCTGATGCACGTCTCTTTGATGCATTGGTACTGAAGTACTCGTCCTCGCTCATATCATTCAAGCTGTGTAAGATGCTTTTTTCCTGCATAGACTAGTAGAAATGATTTGTCTATCCCTTTTTAGCCTGTGCATCCTGATTGGGACGTCCCCTTTTCCTCATCCTGCGGTTCAGTGTTCTGTTCATGCTCCACTGAGACGGTGCGGCTTACTTGCTGAGCACGAAATCGTCCCTGCGGTTCTTCGCCCAGGCCTCTTCATTGTGTCCCGGATCGAGCGGCTTTTCCTCGCCATAGCTGATCGTGGCCAGGCGTGCTTCATCGATGCCCTGGGAGACCAGATAGTCGTATGCCGCCTTTGCCCTGCGCTCTCCAAGGGCGAGGTTGTACTCGTTGGTGCCCCGCTCGTCGCAGTTCCCCTCGACCTTTGCCTTGAAATCACCATTCGCCTTGAGCACGGCTGCCAGCTCATTGAGCGTGCCGATGGCGTCGGAACTGAGGTCGAACATGTCGAAGTCGAAATAGATCTTCTTATCGAAAACCACGGACTCTCCCGGAGCGATTGCAACGGCACCGCCGGCGGTCACGCCCTCACCAGGCTTCATCTCCTCGCCCGGGGCTGCAGGTGCCGCCTGCGCCGGAGGCGTCACCTCAGCTGCAGGCTCCGCCGCCTTCTTGGCACAGCCCGTAACCATCAGAGCCAGAACGACACAGATCATTGCTGCGAGAATAACAACCTTCTTCATTTCTGCTCCTTTCTCCCTCTTATCCTGTAGTGAGCAGGATTTGGGTGACTTCATACTCCTTCGGTACAAAAATACAAGGATAAAAACAGACTGCCCGAGAAGGATTCGGAATGGCTTGGCCGGGCTTTGGTTGCCACAGAATGATACCTTACCGTTTCTTCACATTCGTTATCGTTTCGCTTTGTTTTTCGTAATTTCGACTTTCCTGTATGGCAGAAAACCCTTTTTCTGCCTCTCCCTGCAGGGTTTCCGGGATTTTCTTCCTCGGGGATAAGGCGGATGGATACGGGGAAAATAGCGGAGAATCAGGCGGCCGTGGCGAGCAACCGGCGTTCCTTATGCTCGTGAGATCCCACGATCTTGAGGAACCGCTCGATGATCTTGTCCTTCAGTTCCTGGCGATCTTCCGGAGACATGCCCGTCACATTCACCCTGCCTCCCGCCGCCTTCTCGTGGCCACCGCCGGTACCGAGGCCCCTGAGGACCTTGATGGCGACCCTCCCGGCCCACCATCCCCTGCGGGTCGTCCGCACGGACATGATCATCTCGTCGCGATACTCGCCGATGCACAGGCTCCAGTGGATGTTCTCCATCCGGAGCAGAAAATCGGCCATCTCCGCGGCGATATCGGGATTGTGCAGCTTTCCCATCTGGGAAACGATCACGTCGCCGTACTGGATGGAGTTGTTGATGCCGTCGGCGAATTTCAGGAAGTAGGACTTGGGGATCCGGGGGTTCTCGATGGAGGACAGCGTCTTGGGGGCGATCTTGGGCAGGAGGTAGTTGAACGCCTCCAGGTCCGCCTTCGTGGCCGAACGCAGGAGTCCGTTGGTATCGGTCTTCAGACCATAGAACAGCCCCGTGGCGAGCATCTTGTCCACGGGCAGATCGAGCTCGCGGAGGTACTCGGTCATGATGGTGGAGGTGCTCCCGTAGGTGGGGCGCACATCGAAGAATGCGCTGTTGGCGGTATTGCTCCTCATGATGTGGTGATCGATGACGATATGCGGCTTTATGCCCTTGGGAAGCGAGTTGTTGCCCGTTCCGGGCTGGGTGTCCACCAGGCAGATCACCGAAAAAGCCTTGAAATCTATCTCGCGGATGGGGATCATGTCGATCTTCAGCCGCCGGGTGAGCTGACGGTTCTCCGCCCTGCCTATGATCCCTCCGTAACAGATGGTGGCCTTGCCCCGTATGGTGTGGAGGAACAGGCTTTTCAGCGCCGCAGCTGAGGCTATGGTGTCCGGATCCGGATTGTTGTGGCAAACAATGAGGATTCGCCTTCTCTGGCCCACTTGGGAGATAAGGGTATGTGCAGGGTTGTCCACTCGGTTTCCTCGTTCTCCGGCTGCCTCATAACAGAAAACCGCCGAAGATGCAAACGGATTGGCGACTCTCGCCACCCGTATCCGTCACGACCTCACGCAGGGGATGTCGCCGACTCGATCCGTCCATCTTACGCACCTCGCATCGATCTTCACCAGAGGACAGGCCGGGAATGGGTATCAGGTCTGGTGGAGCCGAAGGGAATCGAACCCTCGACCTCTTGAATGCCATT
>ERZ795048.1655-NODE-1655-length-19522-cov-6.011969_pt1 | contig 19522 bp, 19 predicted proteins | sample MGYA00375132_ERZ795048 | MGnify/ENA primary metagenome ERZ795048 (study PRJEB30177, sample SAMN05720225) | activated sludge metagenome | isolation source: Anaerobic digester | place: Hong Kong | collected 2014-12-17 ... | reverse complement strand
TCAGATTCATTATAAAGTGTCTCAAAAACTGTCTTAAATTACGCTACCATTATATCCGATAGTCATGTCAAGATCATCATCCGTTGTATCTTCGTCAAATACTAATTTCCCGAGAATATTTTTATGAAAAATGGAGCCATATGACTTCCCTTGCATATCCGATGTAAAGACATCCACAAATAGTGCTTCTTTTCGGTCTGGTTGTTCCGATGCCCGCAGACCACTATTTTCGAGAACATCAAGTGTGCCAACCCAACATTCTCCAATAAATATGATAGCAATAATGTTTTCTTCTCTAACCTTTTTTGCTAGATTGCTGAAATATATATACTTTGATACTTGGTCTTCGAAGATAGGGCTTATCATCGTCCACTTATAATCCAAATTCTGAATTAATACTAAATTTATATGATATCCATCTTTTTGCAGTATTTGCTTTGCTATTTGAAAAAGGCATTCGCCATACTGAAATGGATTCTCCCTATTGCATATAAAATGATCATTAAAAATTTTTCCATATCTTCGAAGAGACCGTTTTTCTGTTTTTATATTTGGCTCGATTTTTGCGACTGATAGCTCTCTTCTAATGAAATCTTTTATCCCGATGGTTTCTTGCATAACCTGTTCAGTAAAATTCATACAAGTAGGCATAGCGTTTTCATCCAAACAAATCTGATGAATAGTATCAACAGCGCTACATAGGCTTATATCAATTGCTTTACTTGCATGAGCCTCCTGAACCATTAAAAACAATTGCCCTATGCTATATGCTATAAGAGAAAGAACATCATATTCCGGAAAATCGTTGATAACCCAGCGACGTTCGATTATGGCATATGCGTCAAGGTTCCTTAATTCGTTATTAATTACATTTTCTTTAGCAAGATATTTAAGGATAGCTTTCCAGGATAAAAAGGGTGGGATAATTAGAGTTGCTTTTAGAATTGTCTCGTAACATCTGATTGTAACAGTAGCCGTACTATGCATCTCAAAGTCCTTTTTATGAACTATATCAGTTCTAGCGTCGCAAAGCCATCTCATAATTTTATCTTTTTTTAAACGAGTTTGCCACTCAGAATACCATGTATCATAATTATCAATCATCTGCTTTTCATTTTGGATTGCAAATGTGACATTTCTCAAGGCCTGAATGGATGCATTTACGTTAGTACGAAATCCTTCGGGGTCAAAATAGCATGTTAATGCTTGATGCCATAAGCGATGGGCTTCAAGAATTCGTTTATGCGCTTGAGGAACATTGCAAGTTAATCTTTTTTTCATACAAAATCCCTGCTTTGTATTATTGTTTTGGTTTACTCTCAAGTCCGAAGTACCCTTCTGGGGCTTAAACAGCAATCATGTTTCTAATAATGTGTAATGCTAAATATCAAATATGTCCAAGGCATTTGCGTTACCAGCCACATCGTGAATCAATCAATCATTGACAGATTTATAAAAAGAAATCAGAGCTGGCCATTTTAACAAAATTCGGCTATTTCTTCCATTTGATATTATAATATCACGATAAATATATATTGTCACGATATGTATTTCAAAGAATAGGGGCTATTATATTGAGAAATCCGGTCTATTTCATTATGACGCATTCCCTTGATATTTTCTCTCATGGTTTCGTTGCTGATAACATTAAAATGGATTGACACTCTATAGGTGGTTTTATGATTTTCTTCACAAGCGCATGACATACATCCTCTTGAACAGCTGAGGGGATGTGAAGGAGGCATCTATGTGGAACTCCATTGCTTGGTAATCTCTTTGTCGTTCCAATCGGTAATGCTTACGTGGTGATTCATATATTCTCCACTTGGAAGGTAGGTGAAGAGCCACAGTATCCCGCCGACCAAACCATGCTGATGACTGCTCGGTCAGCCTGAGAGACAGAAAAACCAGTCTATTTGTACCATATTTTTCGCATGTTTTTAGCGGCTTTTTGCCCGAAAAAGTCATAATTTAAGCACCTCTTTTTCAAGCGAAAAGGGGTGCTTTTTACGTACGTAATATTTCAATATTCTCCCATCGTTGAGCCTGTTTGAGAACGATGGAAGCAGACTCCCATTGAGCCTCCTTTTGGGCCTAAATTTCCTCGCGCGCGCGAGGAACCGGTTTTGTCGTCCCTTACTGCCCGTTCTCCCCATGCCCTGCCGCTTTTCAAATTTTTCGACCGGGGGTGTCATTTCCCCGTGGTTTTGCTCCGGGGTATAGCCTCAATAGGTCCGTAACGGCAGCCCACAAAGAGCGCCGCGGAACTGCTTTTCTTTCTCGAAGGCCGTTTTCCCTTCTCCGACTGCCGGCTTCGGGTCGAAGATACTGCAGCCGCTTCGCAGGTTCCGCCGCCTGTACCATTGAAAAGGCCAAGCAACACGGTTTCGCCCTCGGGACTTCGGGTGGAGCCCACCGAGGTGGAATAATAAACACGCGGCTCGATTATTTCGGCAAGAGGTTCTCCGTTTTCAAAATCCGAAATAAAGGCATCGAATTCATTTATAATACGAATATGATAAATAGGTCCGTTGACTTCCACAATTTTTGAGCTGTCGATCCTTCCGCCTTCCAAGATAAAATATGCTTCATAGAATGCGTCGTCGAAAAGAGCCAGATCGATTGTTTCATAATAATTTTTCTCAAAGCCGGCGATCTCCTCCGCCTATTTGACCGCACATACCCATATAGGTGGCGGTGTCAATGTCCGCCGGCCACGGCGAAATGCATTAGGGTCAGCCTAAAGGAAGTTCGCAGATTCCCGCTGAGGCAATTTTTTCGAAGTCTCCGGCAAATTCAGGCCAGCGGCCCATGACCTCCGCAAATTCCGTATCAAGAAAGCTATAAACTCCGCCGTAGCCAACCTGCATGTTTTCGAAGCCCTCTACCGTCGTTTCACCATCCTCATAAAAAGCATTGAGCCAAAGGATAGACTCCTCTTTGCCGGAACCTTTGCCTTCCGCTTCCCAGCTTACAGAGCATTTCAAAATACCGCCAAAGCTTGTTTTAGCGTCGTTGACGTCCGCCTCGTAGGAAGTAAGCTCAACGGTGAAGCTCTTGAGAACGATATTCTCCCTGCGGAGCTTTGCAACACGGAGACGGAGCTCCTGCTGAAGCTCCGCGTCCCCGCCGAGAGAGGCAAGCTCCGGAGGCTCAAGGGTCACGAAGGTATTGTAATAGGCATAAACAAAATCATAGACGAACTTTGGGATTCCGTTTGCGGAATTTTCGTCATAGACCGTCTCCAACGGAGCGTTATGCGACGGATTTTCTATACGCGAAAGCGGGTCCGAGGTTTCCTCAAGCATTTTGAGCACGGCTTCGCGGCGGCTAAGAAGCTTTTGGGAAGCTTCGGAATACGAAGCCCCGCTGCTTTCCGCAGAGTTTTCCTCCGTAGGAAGGGAATTTACCGTCCCACCCGTATTTGAGCACGCCGTGAGCATGAAGATGAGCACGAGAGCCAAACAAAGCTTTCTCATCCGTTTTCTCCTCCCGCCAAGTCATAAATGAAATACCAACTGCAGGGAAATGATCTTTTGATCTTAAAGTTTGAATGGAACGCTAAACCTCTTTGATTTGCAGAAGATAGACGAAATCAGGGCCGGTTTCTTCGTTCCAATCGGGATATAATTCCTCCGACAGGGTATCGTTCTGTCCAAGAAGGGCGGCCTTCCTGTTTTCCGTATCCAAAGAAAGCCATGGGGAAAGCTGAAAATCTTTTAGCTCCTCCGCCGTCGTGTATACAACTGTTTCATTTTTTAGGTCATAAACATAGAGTTGCCAGTCGTTAAAATAGAAAATATATCTGTTTTCCAAAATGTCGCAGTCTGTCCCTGTGCCCTCAAGCAAAAGCTCCTCGGAGGAGCCGTCCGTCAGCACATGGGTTCCGCTTGTCGTCGTATAGACGAGCGTACTGCCGTTATAGACCATCTGGTTTGGGGCGGAGAGAATGCCCTCGGCGATTTTTTGCGTTTTGCCTGTCTCTACATTGACGCCGTAAATGGTATAAGTCTTTTCTTCTTCTTTCGCAAAACAGAGATACCCCTCGCGGATTTTAAACTCATGAGACGGATCGGAGAGGTAATTTGTCTCCGCGATCAGGGCCGCTTTTTCTTCCTCAATATCATAGGAATAGATTTTTACATCGGAATAGTCAACATTCCCGGCCCAATAGATCAGGAATCCCTCCCCTCCAAAAGAAAAGCCGGTCGGATTTTCCCCGATGGTGAAGAGCTCCGTCTTTTCTCCCGTTTCCGGATTCATTTTGCAGAGCTGATATCCGGACTGATAATAAAGCTCGCCGTTGTAGAGATACGTTTTGTCCGCCAAAAGATCCAGCTCCGTCTCTTCGCCGGATAAGACGTCCTTGAGCATGACGTTGCTGGAAATGTCTTTACTTTTGCCGTTTAAATATTGATAAATGTCGCAGCAGACGACCATATCCCCATACACATCGGGAGCGGAACAGAGTTCGTGCGGCTCATCGGTATAAAAAGGAGCGACGGAAAATGTGTAATCCCGGGACGGCTCCTCCGCAGCGCCGGATAACAGGAATCGCCCGATCCCGCCGTCCGCTTCGAGAAAATAATTCCGCATGTCGAGGATCCACGAGAGATCGATCCCCTTTTGTTCCAGAAACTCTTCCTGCGCGTCCTTTTTTAACTGCTCATCCAACGGCGGCGCGGAGGTGAGCATCAGAAAGTCGTAGACAACGATCTTCTCATCCTCATACACTTTATACTTATTGACTTCTTCAGGAGAAAGCGTGTACGGAACATATCTCACTGTACCGGACGCAGTCTCTTCCGTACGGAGAAACGCAATTTGAGCGTCCTCTCTCTCCACATCGCTGCGGAGAAATGCTTGCAGCAGAGAAAGGCACACCATGGTATCGGCATTTGCGGCGTTATACATGCACTGCGGATGCAGGGCGGTATACATGCCCACTAAATTATCTCCGCCATAGGAAAGAAAAAAATAGGTGCCGTATTGGAAGGTGGTTTCCTCTTCCTGCACATAATAAAGCGGCGGTTCAAAATACGGATGGATAAGGTCCGCGTCCGCGTGGAATTGATTGGGATCGTAAATACCGATATCCTCTGGGATCTCCAAACAATACCCGAGTTCCGACAAGGAATAAGGAGAGATCACCGTGCCCGAATTTTGGCCGGTTTCATTTTCTGTTGGCACGCTCCCGGCAGAGAGCACTTCCTGAGCCGTACTTCCGGAAACGGACGCATCCGTCTCATGATCCCCGGCAGGGAAAAGCGTGCAGCAGGAGAAAAGGCACATCATCATCCCAATATAAAATAAGAAAATGGCCCTTTTCAAAAAATCCCCCCTTGAAATGTTTATGAAACGACAACATATTTATCTGGATGAAAACCAGCATTATAATATTGATCCAATGTGGTATAAGCATAATCTGATTCCGGATCTCTAATATAAATATTAACACTTGTACCATTATCTCGGTAACCGTAACCAACTACGAAATGATAACCACCGTTAGGACTTACCAGCCGAATAACCGATGGCTTTGATTCTATAATAGCACCTTTTATCGCAATTTTAGCAGATACATATGCTGAGGAAGTATTGGCGCAGGAAGAGGATGCCCCAGATCTTCCATAATAAGATAATAGGGTGGTACTATTAAAATTGCAAGCTGAAGTTCCATAATTTTCAGCGACATCTACTGGAGTATAGTCTCCGCCATAATAGTTTAGTACCATGGCATAGCTAGTCATTGCACAACCCATAACTCCATATGTATGATTTGCATGCGCAGGAAGATTTTCATTACAAGGAAAATGCTCATCTTCCCAATCCGGATCATCCTGAAGTAAAAGAGAGACATTTAGTGTGATTCGACCTTTGGCTCCATTGCCAGTACTAAGCCCAATTTGATAGAGCCTTTTTATTTCGGCACGGCTACTTTCTATTTGTTCTTGTGTAACAAAATTATCTCGGAAGGCGTCAACCGAACTTATCGTGGCTTCATCGGATATTTCATTCATCTTTAATGCAAAAGAAGAAACAGAGGCACCAATTATAAAACAAAATGCTAAAACAAGTGAAATAAACTTTTTCATCATTGAAGCTCCTTTCAAAAATCGTCGATCATGTCGTTTTAACTTTCAGAGCCGAGTACCATGCCCATTGGAATCACCCTCAACTTCGTTAAAATGCCGTCGCTTCTAAAGAGTCTTCCATGCTTTCCAAATCAAAGGTTTTATTACCATTTTTCTAAAATGTTGCTCGCCGGCTATGCGGGATAAGAAATTCAGGCATTGACCGTTGAAGATGTACACCCGATGGATTCTCCACCAACGCTGACAGCCACCCTGGCCCGATAGGTAACGCCGGAGGTCCCGGTATAAGATTTAGATACCGTCAAAGTCCCGGTTCCGCTGATGCTCCAGGATTTCACTGTAATCCAGTTGCTGCCTGATTTTCTTTCAAGGTAAAGGGTCCCGCTAATTCCGGTGGATGTGCTTTTGGCTTTAATATAGGCGCTTGGTTTTAAAACCAGGTTGGAGACGGAAATCGTCGCCCTTGCGACATCGGTATTGACCCAAAGCGGGGTAATTACGACGTCTGCGCAGGATATCGGTGCCTCTCTGAGAGGGATTGCCTGTGCCGGCGAGGCAAAAAACAACATAGCCATTGCCAGAAATATCACGAGGGAAACTGCTTTTTGAAACTTCATAAAAAAATCCTCCTTGCCGTTTTTAGGTTTTTCACCTATATAACGCACAAAGAGGAAAAATGTGACAGGTTTTTTGATAATTTTTAAAAATAAATTTTTTCCGCTATTTTAATTGCTTCCTCATAACTGATTTTTCCAACCAAGTTCAGAGAGAAGCCATCTTTTTGCCAGACTAAAAAACAAGTGTTTTCTTTTTCCCACCAATACGCCGTTTGATCGTTCAGCACAATCTGATGAATCTCTGTGTCTTCCGTATCGAATAAAATCGGGGATCCAGTGGAGAGATCCGCGTTGATCGAAAGGGTATTCCCGGCCGCATCCTGATAGCTATATACAATCATCGGATCCGCCTCAAAAACATCGGTCAAAACGAATCCGTCGGGAATATACTCGATCTTTATGTTTTTCAGCGTGTCAAAACTCAGCTCTTCCGCCTCAGGAGCATCGATGGCGCTAAACTGGCTGAACGCGGAAAATGTTTCTATCAGCCACCGGAAAAATCTCGCCCGAAGTTCCGCGTTGGCGGTAATGGTCGCAGCAAAAATCATAGCAGCAACCAAAACGGCGGCAACGGCGCGCTTTAAAGCGACTGGGCAATTATAGGTTTGCGCTGTCCTGATTTCTTTCAGCGCTTTTCTGAATTGACGGGAATAATGAGGCTTTGCCAATCCATTTTCCATGTAATATTCCGCCATCCACTGGCTGAGCGCCGCTTTCGCCGCTTTTTCCATGCAGGATTGGGAGATTTTTTGACTCTCCGATACCCCCATGGAGTAGGCCAAAAGATTCTCGGCATATCGCGCCCTTTGCTTTGCGTGGGGAAGGGATAACAGATCTTCCGCTATGGCAGGGGAGACGTGAAACACATATTTCATACATAAAAGATTTTGCGTATCCTCCGGCAGCAGCCGGATCTTTCCCACCAATTGTTCCTCATTAGCATCGGATTCTTCCCGGTTATCTTCCTCTCGAAAGGTTTCGAGCACGGACTGCCGCAGGACGGATCGCAGTAAAACAAGGTCATTCTCGTACATGGGCAGCCTCCCTTGCATACATTTTTTGCAGTTTTTTCAAAGCCCGCTGAAAACGCTTCCTGGCCGTGGCTTCCGTGATATTTAATAAAAGGCCGATTTCTTGGTAGGACATTTCTTCCCCGAGCCTTAGCTCCAATAAATACCGATCTTCCGGAGATAATTGACGAACCAATTTGAGCAAAGACTCCCTGTCACAGTCTTTAAAGAAGATATCTTCAGGGGTATCTGTGTCAAGAGTATGAAGTCCATCAGTAAAATCCACAGGAACAAGCTTATTATTTTTACGCAGAATATCGATGGAAGCGTTTCTTAGTAGAATAACGCAGAAGGGCAGCGTTTCGTGACGTGGTATTTTTTCTATTTGATCCATATGATCCATGATTTTTAGAAAGGTTTGTGCGAGCGCATCCTCGGCATCGTCCTGAGAATGCAGGATTCGGAGGGATATGTTATATAACCGGACATGGTATTCCGCAAAAATCTCATTAACGAAATCGCTTTCGCTATCAGAAAGAACGCCCCACAAGATTATGAGCAACTTATGTCATCTCCTGTCGGATAGGGTTTTGTTTACAATCTCATTTTACCATAAATAAAAAAGATTTCCAAATATCATGCCCGGCGATGCGGATATGGGAACATCGGCATAGACTCTACGCCATATAGAAGCTGTGATACTCTGAAACTATTCCTGGTTACAATGAAACGAAAGTCGGCTTTTCACCACAAATTGTTTCTTTGTATCAAAATCGCCGTCATTAAACAGAAATAGCGATCCTGCTACCGAATTCCTTCTCCGGTTTCATCGTTGTATTGAATTTCCCTGCCTTGCCGCCCGAACCGTCCATGTTGTACGATGGACCGATGAAAGTCATGCCGACTGGTTCCTCTCCTATGAGCCGTTGCAAAAGTTTCTCCCCTCCGGTATTGCAGGGCAGCCCGTGGCCCGTATTCGAATTACTCTTCCTGCATGCCACACGGGGCCCGTCTGAGTTGTCCGCCCTACAGGGCGGCCTGTGTGGGCCAAGCTCCCCCGTTTCCTCCGCGCTGGGAAATTTCCCCGGTGTATCTCTCTTGAGGCGGCGTTTGCGGCGAATGCCGGGCACGGAGGCACTCCATCCCGCTGGCCCTTCACTAGATCGGTCCCGTCCATTTATTGTTGCGCTGTGGTCCTCTCTGCAACCGGTAGTATTCATTGAAGATCGTGCGGTCCTTTACAGGCGGTACTGTATGGGTACCGCCTTATTCGTCCCCGTCCACGTCCTTGATCTTCTCCAGCGCCTGATTGCGCAGACGGCGGATCTGCATATAGCTGTAATTCATCTTGTCTGCGACCTTCATCATAGGCATGCCGTCTATGTACCGGAGATTCAGAATCAGCCGAAGCCGGGACTCTTCCACGCTGTTGACCATCCGCAACAGCCTTTCCCTTACCTGGCATAATCTTCTCACTTCGTCGGCAATCCTTTTCTCGATGTCTACGAGTCTCTCAGCAGCGCTCCCTATGCGGTCCTCTCCGTTTCCTCCCCTCGGCATGCCGCTTAGGATCGGTGTGATACGAGTGGCCGCGGTCATGACCCGGTTGTATTCGTCCTTTTGCCTTTGGATCTCCGCCTCGATGTCCCGGTACTGCTCCAAGAGCTTTTTCTTTTCGGTAATGGTCACAGTCTTGCCCTCCTTAAATGCTCAGAATTTTCGTCTTCCTGTTCATGCTCAAGTTAAAATGAGCACGGCCTCTCTCTGCCCGCGCTTCCGGGGCTTCTTCGCGTTCTCCGCCTCGTCCGGATCCGGATCATCTTTCCTTGACGGCTTTTCTCCGGTAATCATGTACCAGGCAAGATCAAAGTACTCTTCCCCATCATCCAGCTTCGACCAGCAGATCCGGCTGCATCCAGTGAGCTCCATCCAGATCTCTTCTACCGTCTCATCGTCTGCATGATTCATGATGAGGTGCTGCTCCAATTCATCACGGAAATTTTCTTTTTCACGGCTCATTATTCAGGCCTCCCTTTCTGTGCTTTCGATTTTTCGCATTGCCTCCCGCAGCTTTGCCTCCGCGTCCTTTGGTGCTCTGTGGCCGTTCAGTACGGCGCTTAAATACTTCGGGTGCCAGTCAACCGCCTCCGCAAGTTGCTTGGCGGTCACATGCCGTAAGTGCATTTCGCCGATTATTTCAGCCGTCCATTGTGCAGGCATACAAATGTTATCCCCCTTTCGAGTAAATGTTGACCCTTGTAATCAATTGTGCTATTATGAGTGGTGCCAACCAACCACATAACGCAGATGAGATTACATCGGTAATCCTTGCATCCTGAATTGTAGCATACATATGTAATCATTTCAAGATGTTTTTGACGATGCTTGTAATCTTCGTCGCCGTGCACAAAATTATGGGGTGATTATTGTGTTTTATGATACGTTCGAAAAATTGTGTAAAGAAAAAGGGGTATCACCGAATAGGGCATGCATCGAAATGGGATTAAGCCGTTCCATCGCGGCAAAGTGGAAAAATACTCAGACTAATCCGAGCGCAGAGGTATTGCCTCGAATCGCCGATTATTTTGGAGTTACCACCGATTACTTGCTCGGAAGCGAAAAAGAAAAAGCGCCCACCCCGGAGGGCGAGCGCAGAATTGTGGATAAGGATATTATGTTTGCGTTTTGGGGCGATTCTCCGGAAATGGATAAAGACGATCTGGAGGACGTCCGGCGATATGCGGAATTTGTACGACAGCGGAAGAAGGATAAACAATAATGGACAGCCTTCAGGATCTCTATTGTCTGGCAGAGCAAAACGGGATCCAAGTAGATAATTTCAAAATGAAGAAAGCGGCATCTATCTCGTTGCTTGACCAGACGGATCAATCCTGTTTCATTGCCATTGATAACGACAAGATATTGAGCCAAGCCGATGAGCATATCAAGCTTGCCCACGAACTCGGGCACTGCATGACCGGAAGCTTTTATAACGAATATGCCGAATTTGACATATGGGAAAAACACGAGAGCCGGGCCGACGAATGGGCCCTTGAGCACCTCATCCCGCTGAAGGAACTCCGTCAGGCCATGTTCTACGGATATACCGATCTGCAGTCGCTTGCGGATTATTTTAATGTCTCACTTTGGTATATGCACAAGGCTCTGCAATGGTATACGATTAACAACTCCGACGAGGAACAGATGGGGTGACTGCGTGTCGATCAAAAAGATAAAGTATGAAGACGTCCTCACCCGACGGCAGGACGGACGCTGGCAAAAAGTTGCACTGGGCAAGTGTTTGATCGATAAAGATCCGGAACGGCTGATGAAGCGGGTTGAGGATGTCTTAAATCCCCCGTCGCCGGAAGCCCCTTTGTTTTCAGATGCCGCCGACGCGTGGCTGGAGGCCCATTCCTTTGAAGGAATCTCGTATAAGACCATACAAGGGTATTCGGCCCCTCTCAAGCGTCTGAAAGCGGTGTTTGGCCAGAAGCCGCTGACCGATATATCCCCCGCCGAAATCAAAGCTTTTATTAACGGGTTGGCCAAAAAGGGATATAAAAGAACCACCGTACAGCGTCCTCTCGATGTCATGCGCATGATATTTGATTATTCCATAACGACGCCGGGCAGCTGTGTCACCACAAACCCGTGCACGTCGGTCGGCCTTCCTTCCGGCCTGAAACAGGAGCGCCGGGATCTGGCCGCTTCCGAAGACATCGATAAGGTTCGCGCCGGCGTACATTTGCCGTTTGGGTTATTCGCATACTTATTGCTCTACACGGGCTTCCGCAAAGGTGAGGCGCTCGCGCTGACCCGTCAGGACTTTGATCTCAAGGCCGGAACGATTTCGGTTTCAAAATCCGTAAGCTGGCAGACAAACAAGCCCGTAATCAAGCAGCCGAAGACCGCCGCCGGGATACGTACCGTCGTACTGCTTGACCCCCTGCGTGCCGAATTGCCGAAAAAGTGGCGCGGCTATCTCTTCTCAGGGGACGGCGGGAAAACGCCGCTCTCCAGCATCGAATTCCGGCATCGTTGGGAAGCATACTGCCGTGCCGCCGGCCTCGCAGATTCAACTGTGGTTGAGCGGAAAGTTGTATGCAAGAACGGGCTGAAGCATCAGGACGGAAAAGAGATCGTCAAAACGTATAGGCGTACCGTATGGCATTATAATTTTGTTCCTCACCAGCTCCGGCACGAGTTTGCAACCATGTGTTTTGACGCGGAGATCCCGGCTATTGATGCTCAGGAAATGCTCGGTCATGCGAAAGTTGAAACCACCGAGGCCATCTATACCCATATCCGCGAATCCCGCAGAATCAAGAGCGGGCAGAAGCTCAACGACTATGTCAAAATCGTGTCAGGAAACCAGCAATAGCGCATTATTATCACGTTTTTATATCCTTGGTAAGGATGAGGTCACGCGTTCGAATCGCGTCATCAGCTCCATCAAGCCTCCGAAAAAATGGCTTAAACAAGCCACGAACGGAGGCTTTTTGTTAGGCTGAGATTTGGAGCGCGTAACATAAGATAGCCTAAACGAGCATGAATTTATACGTCTATTATGGCAAAATTATGGCAGGTAGAACCTTCATAAATGTATACCAATACCATCATAAAAAAGCCGTTCGGTATCACACCGGGCGGCTTTTTTTGTATGGATTTCGGCTGCTATTTTTTCTTCTATAACCGGCATTTTTCGGTCTGAACACATAAAAATGAAGTGTAACTCAATAGGTACCGGGGCTGCTTGACGGACCGGCGGGAGCGGCGGATCAGTCCCGCCAGCAGCTTCTCTCCATACAGATAACCGGCATCGGATTCCTGTGCCGGTCAAAGCGTTCCAATATGGTACTGCTGCAAAAGCGCCTTTTTCGGGAATCGTCACGTTTTTGCCTTCTGAAAAATATAATGGCTTTAATGCCCTTACACATATTGACAATTTGAACTCCACAAGATATAATATTTTTATGCGATGTGAAATCCGCGTCGTAGAATTTTTTAATCGAGGTATTCCATGTACAAAGACAAAACCCTGGTCTGCAAGGATTGCGGACAAGAATTCACTTTTACTGCCAGCGAGCAGGAGTTTTTTGCTGAGAAAGGTTTTACGAATGAGCCCCAGCGCTGCAAAGCCTGCCGCGACGCTCGTAAGAACAACTCCCGCGAAAACGGCGGCTCTCGCCAGATGTACGATGCGATTTGTGCCGAGTGCGGAAAGCCCTGCAAGGTTCCTTTCCAGCCCCGTAACGATCGCCCCGTTTATTGCAGCGAGTGCTTCCAGAAATTAAATAAGTGATTTCTGAAGAAGCGCCTCAAATGAGGCGCTTCTTTTTTACGCCTTTTTTAGGAATCGCCGCCAAGATACCGCCGGTCGGAATTCCGAATAAATAATCCTCGTCTGCAAATACTTCTTTTGAGGTGATTTCATGGCAAAGGACAGTCAGATCGATCCAAAAGAGGTACGCAAACAAAAATCCAAGGGCGGCCCCACATTTGCCGAAAGCGCTCTTGACGGCGAGGGCCGGAACAGTAAGAAGCAATCCGGTAGCCGCCACAAGTCGGGCAACGACAGATAGCGGAGGTTATATACATGGCTAAAGCAGGTATGCGCCGCCCCGACCCCAAAGAACCGCATGGAACCGAAAGCAACCATAAAACGCATTTCCCCAAGAACGACGTGCCTCCTGTTCCGGAGCTTCAGGGGAAAGCAAAATTGTCCGGAGAAAAAGCGAAACCCATAACGGAACGATAGCCGTGCCGCCCCATCGGGCGGCTTTTTCTTGTTTGCGCCGATGCCGCCCTCAATAAGGACTTGCCGGCCTCCGCAGAGTTTTTTCTGCCAAGGGAATTGCCTCGAAGAACGATAAGGGTAGACATCCCCCGCCGAAGATCCGATGCATTCCGTTCACGCAAAACGGCCCTTTTCCGGTCCTTATCTCCGGTCGGAAAATTGACAACACGGAAAAAGAGGGCTATGATACATACGGAAAAATTTGATGAAGGAGGAATCGTCATGACAAAAACCGAAGAAGTCAGACAGCAGATGATGGCCGCAATGAAGGCCGGCGACAGACCGCGGAAGGACGCCCTATCCTCCCTTCTCGCCGCCCTCAAGGCAAAACAGATCGACAAACAGGCCGAGCTCACCGAGGCGGAGGAAAATGCCGTGGTCTCCAAGGAGCTCAAGGAACTCCATGAGACGCTCGATACCACGCCTGTCGACCGCACGGAGGCAATCGCCGAAGCGAAGGCCCGGATCGCCGTTTTTGAGGAATTTATGCCGAAACAGATGGACGAAGAGGAGATTGGAGCGGCAATCGACGCCACCTTTGAGGAACTCGGTATCGAAACGCCCGCCCCTTCCGACAAGGGCAAAATTATGAAGGCCCTGATGCCGAAGGTCGCCGGAAAAGCGGACGGCAAACTCGTAAATAAACTGGTCTCGATGCGTTTTTCCTGAAAAGAGCCTGATAAAATCCGGGGATTCTCCGGATTTTTTATTTTGAAACGCCGTTTTCCGCCGGCACGGAACTGAATGCGGCAGACGGCGCCGGGGCGGGGACGGGTGCGCGGGGAGACTCGTTCGAGACGCGCAAAGAGGTCGCCCGCTCCCTGCTCTGCACAGAGATGCTCTTCATTTTCTTCATGCTCATGCTGTTTTTTGGGAGTCTTTTACGGTCCGCGTCAGGGAAATCATCTAAAGGCCTCGGGGGCCTCCTTTCTTTCCCCCGGAAAAGAATCCATTGAATTATTCCCTGAAAAATGATAATATAATAGGAGAAAAACGGCAGCAGAATCGATAAAGGAGGGGTCCTATGAAACGAGGCATTGTTCTCGCGGGCGGCGGTTCCCGGGGCGCCTACGAGATCGGGTTTTGGCAGGCAATCCGCGAACTCGGCATCACCTATCAGATTGTCACCGGCTCCTCGGTCGGCGCGCTGAACGGAGCTATGATGGCGGCGGGGAATTTTGACCGTGCAAAAGAGATGTGGCTCGGTCTTCACACGGAGGACGTGATCCTGCGCTCCGGAAGAAGGCCCGCGCTGATCCCGGATATGAAGCTCTTTCCGGAATCCATGAAGGCGGTCTTTCTCGATTTTTTGGGCGAGGCCATCACGATAAAGATGGACCCCTCGCCGCTCAAGTCGCTGATGGGCGTCTGGTTCGACGAGGCACAGATGCGGCAGAGCGGCGTCGATTACGGTATGATGACGACGGAATATCCGTCGATGAAGCCGGCGCCGTTCCTGCTTTCGGAAATTCCGGAGGGTATGCTGCCGGAATATATGATGGCCACCTCCGCCGTCTTTCCTTCCATGCAGCCAAGAGAGATCAACGGAAAAAGATATATCGACGGCGGATACAGCGACAATATGCCGGTCAATCTTGCGCTCGATATGGGCGCGGATGAGATCATCGCCGTGGACCTCAAGGCCGCCGGCTTGGAACGCGGTTATGAGACCGACCTGCCGGTGCGCGTTGTCCGGCCGCAGTGGCCTCTCGGCAAAAGTATGGAATGGGACATTGTCCTTTCCGCCAAAAACCTGATCATGGGCTATAACGACACCATGAAGAGCTTCGGCTATATGGACGGCTTCCGTTACAGCTTCATTCCGGGAACGGCCGCTTCGTTAATGCAGGCTTGCATGGAATCGTTCCCGGCGCTGCTGGTTGGAACGGGAATTTACGCCGATGCCGCAGCAAAGGATTTTACCCGCACCAAGCTCGCAAGAACCGCTGCGGAGAACCGGCGTCTGCGCCCGGGAAGAATGCCCGCCCTGTTCGGCATTGTCTGCGCGGAGATCGCCGGCGAGTGCTTTGAGATCGACCCTACCCCCGTTTACAGCGCCCCGGATTTCACCGCGGAGATCGCCAAGTCGTTTTTGCCCTACTGGAAACAGGGTGCCTCCCGCGTGGAGCTTGCGCTCGGCGCGGAACGGGATCTCCGTCATCGCTCCGCCCTGCTGCGAAAACTCGAGCGCCGGGACATCATCTCTTTCATCTATGCGCAGATTGCACCCGCCATGACCGGGACAAAGCTCCCGCATGAATACCGGTTGCTGGCCGGATTTGTGCCGCAGGAGCTCTGGGCCGCCCTATGGCTTTACAGCGTCATCAATCCGACACCCGGGGAGTGATTTTCATGCTGAAAAAAAGTTCCGCCCTGCTGCTGGCGGTGCTTTTCCTGTTCTGCGGCTGCTCAAAGACGCAAAACAGCGGAGAGCAGTATCGGTTTGCCACCGGCAGCACCTCGGGCACCTATTATACTTTCGGCAACTACATGGCCGCCATCTGGGACAAATACGCCGACTGCGATACGGAAATTCTATCCACGACCGGCTCTGTCGAGAACCTCAACATGCTCGCAGACGGCGATGCGGATTTCGGCATCGCGCAGAACGACATTTTATACTACGCCCTGAACGGCAAAGAGATGTTCGCGGAAAAGAAGCTCAAGGGCATTTCCGTCGTTGCCGCGCTCTACGCCAAGACGGTGCAGGTCGTCGTGCCGGCGGAAAGCGAGGTCACCGCCATCGGAGGCCTTGCCGGAAAGATCGTGGCCGTCGGCGAATCCGGCACCGCGACCGAGGCCGCCGCCAGAGCGATCCTTGAGGCACACGGCATCTCCTACGATGATATCACCGTCAAATACCAGAACTTTTCTGAGGCCTCCGACGCCATGGCTAAGGGCACCGTGGATGCGGCATTTGTCGTCTCCGCCCTGCCGAGCGCCGGCGTGCTCGACTACATCGAAACGCACGACATTCGGCTTTTGAGCATGACCTCGGTTGCCTCCGCAGAACTGACCGAAGGCTACCCGTTTTTCTCCTATGCGACCGTCACCGCCGACGTCTACGGCACGGATATTTCCTGCGCCACTCTTTCGATCGAGACGCTGCTGGTCTGCCGCTCCGATCTTTCCGGCGACGAGGTGGAAAATGTGCTCGCCGGCCTGTTTGAAAACTTGGATGAGCTCGCTTCCGCCCATGTGAAGGGCTCGGAGATCAACGCCGAAACCGCCTACTCCTCAAAGGTCGGCACCTATCATAACGGCGCAAAACGATACTTTGGATAACGCACTTCGCTGTAGCGAAGTGCTGCGAGTTTTCTCGTCGACCAAAGGTAGGTCGACGCCGTGCTTTGCACGAACGAAAACTCGTCGGAAAACCAGACCAAGTGATGTGGGCCGCACTTGACTGACGTTAAGCGTATGAATTTTCTCGTCGGCCAAAAGTAGACCGACGAGAAAATTTGTCGTAACACGAAATCAAGTGACACAAATCTTCTCTTCACGGCCATAGAAATCGGACAAAAAAATTTATCTTTGAGGTAAGCGTGAACTCTCCGAATATTGTTCCTGAAATAGAAAACAAAAACCCTGCCGCAGCTCTTCGCTCGGCAGGGTTTTCCTTATGCTTTCAGCCGGAGTTCATGCGCCCGCTCAGGAGCGGGCATTCTCCCGGCTCTCTTTTTTTCTGCGTATCGCGATCAGGAAGACGGCAACCAGAACCGCCAGCCCGGCCGCGGCGCAGGCGATCCAAATCCACAGGCTCGGGGCCGCTTCCGCAGGTTCCGTCACGACCGCTTCCTCCACGCTGACAACTTGGAACCGGCTGAATCCGTTGATCTCAAACCGGATGCCGACAGGCTCGCCGTCCTCATAGACGAGCGTTCCGTCGACCAGTTCCGTTGTGCCGCCGCTGTGTTCCACATAGACACCGAGCGTCTTGAGGAATGCTTCGTCGGCCATCTGCTCCTCGCTCAAGCCTTTTACCGGCAGGATGACGGCGGCCGCAAGATCTTCGAGATTCGTCTCAATTTTCTTTGGTACGCCGATGACTTTGCCCGTCATATCCGGCTTGGAGAAGACTGAAGGATCGCCAAGGAAATCCGCTTTTGCTTCCTCCGTCTCGTCCCTCGCCTGCATGATACGGAAGCAGATCATCGTCCCGCTTTGAGCCGCACGTTCGATCTCCTCCGCAGGAATCTCTACGGTTCCCGCAGGAGAGGCAAGCGTCAGGCCGAGCTCGTTCTGAGAAAGCGCCGCAATCGCTTCCGATAGTACCTCGAAGGCGTATTCGCTTGCCGGATCCGCCGCAAAGTCGCCGATCGTCATCACAATGGAATCCGACATGCCGCCCTGTTCAATCAGCTTCCGCACCGTATCGGCGGTCAAGGCGACAGAATCAATCTTCGTATCGTTATCGAGCGCCGAGCGATAGATGGGTTCGCTCCCGGCGCTGTTTCCGGACTGTGCGGATGCGGTGCGTCCCGTCTCCGCGTACGTCTCCGCAGCAGAAACACCCTCCTGCCGGACAATCAGCAGGAATGTTCTGGAAACCGTGTTATTGTCTTCTGTTGCCGTGACCGTAAGCACGACGCTCTCGTCATGGCCCTGCGGGCGTGTGACGATGCCGATCATACCGTCGTCTCCCTGCTCCATGCGGATCACGTCCGGATCGGAGGACGACCATGTGATCTCTGCGCCTTCGCTGCCGATGCCGTGCGCCGTAAAGTTCGCGGTCACACATTCCCAGCCGTCGCCCTGCGCGAAAGTAAATTCCACTTCCAGCGGCAGAGCGGTCTGCTCCGTCCCCTCGTTCGGAATCCATTTGGCGTACAGCGTCACGTTTGCTCCAATGGCAGAGGTAAAATCGTATTTTTGGGTGAACCCTGCATCCAGATACCAGCCGCCGAAGGTATAGCCGTCCCGCACCGGATCGTCCGGATCCTTGACATTGCCGCCGTACGGAATGCTCTGGCTCTTTACGATGCTGCCGCCGTTGGAATTGAAGGTGATCGTATAGACTCCGGTTCCGTAGATATTGGCCGTATATTTTGCCGTCACCGCCATGTTTTCGGTGATCTCACTATACTCTTTATCCCAGCCGGTGAAGGTGTAGCCCTCGCGCTCCGGAACCTGCGGCGCCGAGGCCGATTTTCCGTCCTCCACAATTTGAATCTTGAGCACCGTGCCGTCCCAGTCCCTGAAGGTCACGGCATGGGTCTCCGTATCGTCGTCATTCAGGCCGCTGCTGCTCGAACTCTTTCTATAATAAGCAAATTTATTGGCCGAAGTTTCGGCGCTCGTACCGCCCTTCGTCGTGACCGTCACATGCACCGTTCCAACGCTGCCCGCAGGAGAAACCGCGGTAATTTTCGTCTCCGACACCACTATGTAGGAAGAGGCCTCCTCTTCGCCGAAATAAACGGCCGTCACGTGCTCAAAATTCGTTCCATAGATCGTGACGCTCGTGCCGCCCAAGATTCTTCCCCGGCGCGGAGAAAGCGAGGTGACGGTGGGCGCAGGTTCGACCGTCGCCGTGATCGTCAGCTCATCGGAGGTGAGATCCTCGCCCTCCGAGAGTTCCGCAACCGCGATCGTCAGGCTGAACGTCGTCACATTGGAATCGAAGTCCGTGTCGTCATACGCGAGATTCACTGTACAGTGCGTCGTATCCGTATACTCGACGCTCTCGATGCCCACGCCGGTCGGGGCATTGTTGAGCGTAAAGTTTGCCGGATCGAGCGTCTCGTCCGTAAAGGTCACGTATGAGAGCGCCACCGTGAAACTGTTGGTATCGAGGTTTTCTTCCGTCAGAGCCTCCGCCGGAGTGAGCGCCATCGTGATGGTCGGCGTCGTGAATTCCTCAACGGAGCCATAGGAAGTTCCTTCGATATTGGTCGCATAGGCGCGCACATAGTATTTCGTGCCTTGGGCGAGCCCGGTTGTCGTCTCGCTGAAGGTATCCGTACCCGTGCCGTTGTCATTCTTCGTGACATCCGTCTC
>ERZ795048.1654-NODE-1654-length-19526-cov-96.338555_pt1 | contig 19526 bp, 17 predicted proteins | sample MGYA00375132_ERZ795048 | MGnify/ENA primary metagenome ERZ795048 (study PRJEB30177, sample SAMN05720225) | activated sludge metagenome | isolation source: Anaerobic digester | place: Hong Kong | collected 2014-12-17 ... | reverse complement strand
GTGTGAAAAAGGCAGCTCGGAGATTGTATTGCTTCTCTGAACTGCCTTTATCTTGTATCAGCTTCCGGCGCTTTCAAGCACCTTCGCAAGCTCGTCGCTGAAACGGTAATGGATGTGAAGTCTCATACCGCTGTAAACATCAATCCGGTCAATGAAGCAGAGCGCCATACGGTTGGTGAGTTCATCTGCCTTGAGGTAAGTCCGGGCGGTATCAGCCATAGCTGTCAATTCCGAATCCTGCGTCTGAGACAGGGACATAAGCTCCTGTTCCAGTTTCGCTTTTTCATCGGTGAGCTGCTGTGTCTCCGCTGCCAGCTTGTCACGCTCAATGAGGAATATATCCCTTGTCGTCTGCCCGTCAGAGTACCGCTCGTAAGCATTGATACGAGCCATAGAGTTCTGCTTCAAGCTGCGCTCAATACGGGATAGAGATTGATGTAGATTCTCTTCGGAGCCTTTTAACTTTTGAGCGGTCTCTCTCATGCGCTGTTCGCTGTCCACAAGAAGGTTCAACTTCTCTATCAGGTCAGCCGATATGACGCGCTCAAGCTCTTTCTCAATGAACTTTTCTCCGACGGGACATTGCGTGTCGCTCTTGTGCTTGGACTTATCGCACATGAAGTAGATTGTCTTTACTCTGCTGTTTCGACTGAGAGTCCTCCCGCAAACACCGCAATGAAGAAGCGAACGGAGGAGGTAGTCGGAAGCGGAGCGGTCATACTTGCGTACTTTACGGACAATCGACTGCGCCTTTTCAAACTCATCATCAGTGACGATGGCTTCGTGACAGTTCGGAACGACAATCCAATCGGATTCGTCGCGCAGCGTAGTTTGAGGGTTGTCTAGTCCTTTCCACGCTTTTGTCTGTGATACGAGCGCGCCGGTGTAAATCCTTCGTTTCAATATCTCACCGACATTCATGTTGTTCCAGCAGTTCTCGGCGGAGGTCTTCTTAAACCTGCCGTTATTAGGAAAGATACGATGGAAATACGCAGACGGCGTTTCGGGGTGCTCACTGTTGAGTGCAATGGCAATACGGCTGATGTTCTTTCCAGCAAGCGCCATATCGAATATTCGACGCACGATTGGCGCTGTCTCCGGGTCTGGTATCAGATGATTCTTTTTGGCAGGGTCTTTCATATAGCCATACGGAGCAAATGAGCCGATATACAGACCGTGCCTTACCTTGGAGTTAATGACTGTCTTTATCTTCTGCGACAAGTCGCGGCTGTAGTAGGAGTAGACAATGTATTTCATGACGACCTCCATGCCGGCAGTCGTCCCTTTGTACTCGTCGCTGTCGTAACCGTCATTTACGGATATGAACCTGACGCCGAGAAACGGAAAGATACGCTCCAGATAATCACCGATCTCCACATAGTCGCGGAAAAAGCGACTGAAGTCCTTACATATAACCAGCCCTGCATCGCCGTTTTTCAAGCTCTCAATCATACGTTCAAAGGACGGACGGGCAGCGTTGGTTCCGCTGTAGCCGTCATCAACAAACTCTGTGATTTCGTATCCGGCAAATTCGCTGTGTGAATCCACATACCGATGAAGGAGCGCCCGTTGGTTGGCGATGCTCTCACTTTCGGTCTTGAACTTCAAGTCTTTATCCGCGTCGGACAGCCGGATATACATATACAGCCTCAATTTCGAGCACCTCCAATCAATTCGTTATATGCGGCAAGCAGCGTTTCGGCGTCGTCACGGTATTTAAGCACGACCTCCACGCGCCGCTGTTTGCCATCGTCATAAATCAAGACCTTTTCGACCATCGCTGCAAGCAGCTCGGGAGTGAGTTCGTCACAGGATTTCATCAATCCCAAGGCTTTGAACCAAGCGTTCTCGCCGGAGAGCGATTTCCTGAGCTTCGCTTGCAATGCTTCCAGAGTGTTTAAACGGGTGTTCAGCTCCTGATACTCGTTGTCAAATTTCTGCTTCATGAAAACATAGTCTTCGGCAGACAGGATACCGTCTGTGTAATCCTCGTAGAGCTTTTCGCGGCTGCGCTGACGTTGCTTTATCTTCACATGCAGCTCTTGAATTTCCTTCGTATAATCACTTTGCCGATTTGTCTGTCTGTCGGTCTCTTTCATCATGACAACAACCTTTTCAAAATCGGCAAACATGGTGAGCTGATCCTTTAGCACCTGCCATACGATTCTCTTGAGCTTTTCCTGCTGCATGGTGTGCGCCCCTGTGCATCTTCCGTATTGCGGATTACGGCAATAATAGAAGCCTCCCCATTTGTTGCGGGTATAGGTGAGATGAACTCCGCAGTCCCCACAGAAAATGATATTGTGGAAGAACGGCGGCATTTTCGTTCTTGCGCTTTCCGTGGCTTTGAGCTTGTCCTCCCATTCTCTGTGACCGTCCTCCATTTTGCGTTTGACAAGCTCGAATGTCTCCTTGTCAATCAAAGGCTCGTGCATATCACTGAGAACTCGCCACTTGCTCTCATCCGGCTCATAATGGTAATCGGGCTGACCGAGGTAGAGTGCCGTAGGCATACGCCCAAAGACAAGATTTCCGAGATAGGTGGGATTACGGAGCACCTGCTTGATAAGCTGCGCCGACCAGATACAATCGGAGTAACATTCGCGCTTTGTCTGCCCACGCATATAGCGCAGTCTTCCGGGACAAGGAATGTTCTCTTTGTTGAGAATTGACGCAATCTGTCGATAACCGGTTCCTTCAGCACAGAGCTTGAAGATGCGCGTCACGACGGGCGCAGTTTCCGGGTCAGGCTCAAAACGGTATTCACGGGTCTCGGATTTCTTGTAGCCATAGGGTATCATGCTCGGAATGTGTTCACCGACAAGCTGCTTGGTATGAACTGCCGTTGAGACCTTCTTGGACATATCCTTGGAATAGAAGCTATTTATGAGGTTTTTCAACGGAATAAGCAGACTGGACGCAGAGCCGTCCGTCTCGTAGCTGTCGTAGCGGTCTGCGACGGAAATGAAACGAATACCCATTGCCGGGAAGATGTTTTCAAGGAGATTACCGGCTTCAATATAGTCACGGGAAAAACGGGAGAAGTCCTTGATAACCAACGCTTTGATTTTCCCCGACTGTATGTCACCGAGCAGCCGCTGGAACTCCGGGCGATTTGTGTTTACGCCAGTCCAACCGTTGTCGATGTATGTTCCTGCATGACGCAGGTACGCATGGTCTTCTATGTACTGACGACAGATTTCAACCTGTCCCTCAATGGATTCGCCGTTGTCGTCTTTATTGCTGTTCTCAACCGAGAGACGGGCGTAGATTGCCGTTTCCCATGCGGGAGCCGCTTTTGTTATTGGCGGCTGTTCCTTGCCGTATGTCCTTCTTTTTCTGCCTGCCATGGCTTTATGCTCCTTCCTGTATTTGCTCCGGCACTGTATCCGCAAAGCGTTCAATGTATTGCAGCGCCGTGTTTAGCTGATCCTGATAACGAAAAACTATTTCGATGTGCTTGGTGTCGTAGATTACGATGCGCTCTATGAGATTGACAATGACTGTGCGTTCAAGCTCTGTAATGTTCTCATACTGCTTAAAGAGCTCAATCCAGCGGATATGCCGGTCATTACTGTCTACCGCCTGTTCGCGTTCCTCGCTGAGACTTGCGATGGCTTTCTGCCTGTCCGCAATCTTTCGGTCATAACCGGAGCGAAATTCGAGATACTCTTCTTTGCTGATAACGCCGTCTGCCATGTCCCCGTATAGGTTGAGCTTCAAATCCTGATAGCGCTCGATTTCCTCATTGAGCTTTGTGAGCTGGGCATCGTAGTTGAATATACGACGCTGCTGCTCCGGCATAGCAGCAATGTAGTCCAGCACTTTTTCAACCTCACATATCTGTTGGATATGGTCGCTGACGAGACGGAAAATGATTTTCGTGAGCTTACTCTCACTAAAGGTATGTGCCGAGCACCCTTTTCCGGCTTTATTCGTAGAGCATACAAGGTAGTAATACTTCTTCCCGCCGCTTGGAACAGTCTTTCGTACCAGGCAACGTCCGCAATCTCCGCAGAAAACAAAGCCGGAGAACAGAGGGACGGTATCGCCACCGGGAGCGGTTCTCACGTCTCTTTGAAGAAGAAGCTGTACGGTGTGAAAGTCGATCTCATTGACGATGGGCTCATGGTTGTCTCTTACGACAATCCAGTCTTCACGCTCATAATCAACCTCTTTCTTGACCTTGTGATTCGGAGTACCGCGCTTATGCTGTGCCAGCGTACCGATGTAAATCTCGTTGGTCAGTACGCGCATAATGTTCATGGCGTTCCATGTGGCTCTCTCATTGGTACGGAAGCCGGTGGAATAACGCTGTCCGAGAGACTGCTTGTACTCCATTGGGCTGAGCACACCCATTTCATTAAGCTTCTCGGCTATGCGTGTATTGCACATGCCCTGAAGCCGAAGTCGGAAGATGAGCTCCACCACCTGGGCGGCGGGCTCATCGACCAACAACCTGTTTTTGTCCTCCGGGTCTTTCTTGTACCCGAATGTGGTAAACGCACCGATGAAGTCTCCCATCTTGCGTTTGATGTCGAGCTGACTTCTGATTTTGATGGATATATCTCGGCAATAGGCGTCGTTTATGAGGTTCTTGAACGGCACGATCAGCGAATCGGACTGCGACTTTTCTCCGTTGGAATCGTAGTTGTCGTTGATTGCGATGAATCTCACGCCCATGAACGGGAATATCTTTTCAAGGTAGCGACCGGAGTCGATGTAGTTTCTGGCGAAACGCGAGAGGTCTTTGCAGATGATACAGTTGATTTTCTTTGCTTTAATGTCCTCCATCATCTGCTTAAACCCCGGACGGTTGAAATCAACCCCTGAGTATCCGTCATCAACATATTCGTGGACGATAACAAGGTCGTCCCTCCGCTGGATGAAGTCACGAATCATTTCCTTTTGACTTGTGATTGAATTACTTTCGGCTTTGTCGCCGTCATCCCGTGACAGGCGCGTATAGGAAGCCGTGTTCCAGATTTTATCCGGCATAGTTATATCACCTCCGAGATAAGTGTATCGTGTGTCTTTCAAAAAGGCGAGGATGTCGCCGGAACGGTCACATGCTTCGAGCACACCCGAGCAGGCGGTCGTTTATTGTTTCCCTACACGGAGTGAATGAGACCTTAACAACAACGCCGTCGTCCATATAGCAATACGGATTGACAATCTGACTCAGATACTGTGATACGCGTTTCTCACGCGGCAGACGGCTATCGATCTTTACCGTTTTGCGGTCAACCAGTGTTGCGGGGTCAACCGTGCGAACATCCAAGCTTTTCATTTGTTCAATGGTCATAGTGTTGTTCTCCTCTCTGCGCCACACCTCACGGCGCTTCCACTTCTTCGGGAATCTCTTGACCCAAGCTGATAAGGACGGCATCACTGACGCCGTTCATCTGCTCACGGGTAACTTTCCCCAAATATTTCTTCACGCGGCGCTTGTCGATGGTGGTGATCTGCTCCAGCAGGACAACCGAATCACCGTCAAGCCCTTTCACGTTTTCCAACATGTAATGCGTCGGTTGATTGCGTTTCTTCCATGTATTTGTGGTCAGGGGTGCAACGATAAGCGTCGGGCAAAAGTAATTGCCGGCATTGTTTTGAAGTACAAGTACGGGACGTGTACCGCCTTGCTCGGAGCCGTAGTAGGAGCCCAAGTTTGCAAGATAAATATCGCCTCTGCGGTAGTACCAATCGTCTCTCATTTTCCCGAGACCTCCTTCTTCGTTTTCAATATTTCTGATAGCCAGGTATGCCGTCATGTCAAGGCAGCCTGAGCTGTTGTAGCATTCCTTGTTTCTCATTTTCTTTCTCCTGATGTTGTTTATGTAGCGCTTCCTATTTATCACCGCCCCGGAAGCAAAGGGAATCATCAGGCGGCGGACTGCTGACCGCTCCATAGGAATCTAACCTCCCCGCCTTCATTGTGGCCGGGCCGCGAATTACGGAAGTATCATTATTCGCCCGCGCTGTCTTCGCCGGTATCGGTAGCAATCCGATACTCTCAAATCGGTTGAATCGCTCGTCCTCTGAAAAGGAGTCGTGGCGCACCGTCTGATGTGGCTCGTGCTTTCACACACGCGGGGTAACGTACCTGATGATTGGCTATTCAATTTTCAAGGAGCAGGAGAAAACTGCATCCGATTTTTGTTGTCGGTAATTTGTCCTCTCACCCCTCTATTGCGAACTAAAAACCGATTTTGCAACCGACCAGGAGAAATATTTTTTTGAGAATCACCCTTCGTTTTTTGTTAAGCGCCTGATGACTAATCCCCATTGTTCTGGCAATAGCGCTGTCAGTATTTTTCTTACGGCTGAAGTAGTACGTATCGATGACAAACCGTTCTTCCGTGCTCAGTTTCTGCAAGGCAAGGTTCATTCGGGAACGCAAGTCTGCTTCGACAATGAGGTCTTCCACAGATGTGGAATCATCTCGGACCATTTCGTGCAGCGTCTCTCCTTCGTCACCGACAACAACATCCAGCGACAACGTTTGATAGTCCTTTTGAATACGGCGAAGGTATCTGTGCGCGTCATACTCAGACTGCCATTCCCGGTATTCGTCGTAGGTGGCTTCGATGTGAATTTCATCGCACTCATAGTCAATGTCGTCCTTGAGTGTGATGAAGAATCTGTCTTTTCCTTGGGGCGAACGAGTAAACGCATAGAACTCTCTGCCCGAGAGTTGCAGCCATTCGATGTCCGCCTTTTTGCACGTAGGGTCTTTCTTGACCAGGTATATCTTTCTGTTCATGTGTACCTCCGAAATCTTTGAATTTGTCTGAGATTCAAAAATCGGAGGTCACGGGTATTTCGCTATGAACGGTTCCCAATGGGAGAGCATATAAAAAGTCCTTTCCCGAGCAAGGCTTCACGAATGAAGCGGGAAAGGACTTTTAACGCAATACGAAGCTAATCGAGGGCAAGAAAAAAGCGCCGTAGAAATCGGACGAGCACAGGTATAACCTGTTACTCAATCCGGCTTCGTACGGCGCTTGGCAGTCTCCACCGGCTTACGCCGGTATCTCTCCGCTTGCTCGATTAAAAGTGGTATTGCACGATATTCAGTTTTACGAGCGCCTTACCTGACCTGGCGCTTACGGTGCGCGTGAATGTAGCGTTGCCGCCTCTTCATGCGGCGGAAGTATCCGAGGTTTACGGGGTATTCCTCTTTGCACTTCTTACAAAAGACCATCTTGTGCCCGGATACATCCGAGAACACGCGATCCACGAGAAAGCCGCAATACGGGCAGTTGATGTCACGCATGGTCAGTCCGGTTATTTCGTCCTTTGAGCGTTGGAGCTTGTGTTGTGTTTCCTGCGGAATAGCGTTCCTCTGATGATAAACCCGAACTTGGCTCATTGCGGCTCACCATCCCAACGCAATCCCATTTCTTTAGAGATAAACTCATCGAGGTCACATCTTTTCAAAAGACCCAGCTCCTTGAGCCTTATGAAAAAAGCCGAATAAGATGCGCCCATCGTATTTGCCATATCCTGTACGAGCAGCTTGTCCTCTGCCCGAAGGATGTTGTCGCCGTAAACTCGAATGCCGTCCGGTACTCCATAGCGTGTCAATACATTGTACACCATAAAGCGCGGCATCAGCAGAGCGGCTCCCATCCTGTCAATCTGTGCTTCTCGGAAGTTGAACAATCCCCTGAAATCTTCCGGCGTATAGCGGCGTTCACTGTCAAATTCGCGGTGGTAGCTCGCCTGGGGCAAGGTTCGCTCTGCCACGATATGACCGCCCTCATGGGCGATGGTGAATCTTCGTTTGCCGCTTTCACCTTCACGACGCAGGCACTTCTCAATAACGATTGTGCCTTTGGGAAATACCTTCGAGACTCGCTTCTTATCCTCATAGACCCAAAGCGGCGTGATACCGTCGGATATGAATCCGATTTTATCGGTATCCTTCTCGGCTATCGTCCGGTAAAGGATAGGAGAGCCGAGGAAATCACTGACGAACCCTTCAATATCGACGCAGAAGCAGTTGTCGGCTTCCGCGCCAAGATACCGGCGAATCAAACCCTCGCCCAGCTCGTCAATCTCTTCGTTTGTTAGATAGATCATTGCCTGTATTACACCCCCTATGGTGAGTAGTCAACGTACCATCGTTGACCATCACGATACAAGAATTTGACCGCACGACCGATTTTTATGGTATAGCGAATTCCTTCAAACTCATTGTGGGACGCAACGCATGTATGCAGGACTTTCTTAATGTCCCACTGACGACCGTCGTCCCAGAGGATTTTTGTGGGGATGATAACTCCGTCCGTATCTATGAAAATCTCTACACGGACATAGCATTTATTCATGCGGCGTTACCTCCTCCTTAAAGAGCTTTAATGACGTGACTTGCCACACCTTGAACTCGAAATTCCTTTATGTAGATATCCTCATACTTCGGATTCTCCGGGTGAAGATAATAGCTTTGCGCATCGCTGTCATATCCCAAACGCTTGAGCGTATTCTTGCCGTCATCCGTCATAGCCACGACGATATCTCCGATATCAGCGGTTTGCTGTTCTCTTATGACGATAAGATCGCCATGGTCGATATCTGCGTTTATCATAGAATCGCCGGAAGCTCTGAGTACATAAAAGCTTCCTGTGCCGAATACAGACACGGACAAGGGCATATATTCCTCTACCTGTGCCTCGCGTTCATCGGGAGGGCCGCAGGGTATGGAGCCTACAATAGCGGCGGTATTGACTTCCGGTGACATCATATCAATCTTATAAGTGGACATTACACCGTTTTCGTAGGTAATCATATGATTGTCGTTCATTGCTACAAGGTACTTGAAAGCAGTGGACGGTGCTACCCGCACAGCAGATGCTATCTCACGCACCGTCGGCGTTGAGCCATGTCTTTCAAAATGGGACTCTATGTATTCTTTGATTCGGAGCATGAGCTCCGGGTTCTTACTTCGCATTGGTTGCCTCCTTTCCGTTCTATCGGAAACAAGTGTTCGCTTTATGCTTATAAGTATACTCAGATTTTTTTCGCAGTCAAGAGGGCAAAGAAAGAGGTGCATCGCTTTCGATACACCTCAGAGGATAATTTTCAGATTTGAGCTTTTTCAATCATCTCTCGATACTGATCCTTCACCGAAGATGGGCTTGTTATCTTGATACCTCCGGCAAACTGGAATACCCAGGCGAAGAAGGTCTGACTAACGGATACCCTGACCGTCGCTCTGAAGTGGCCGGCGTCCATAATTGTTGTCTCAACATCCTCGCCGAAACGGTCAATGACGTAGTTCATGAGCTTGTTCTCGCATAAGAGATTGACCTTATACATCTTCCCGTCGTACATACTGAAGATATTGACGGTGTAGTCAACCGGGTCGAAACCTTCCGGACGGGGATAGATTGGGTCTGTAAGGATTTCCGCTGATTTCATGCGGTCAACGCGATATGTAACGACCTTGCGTTTCCTGCCGTCGAAGCCGACCACATAATACTTGTCCTCATTGTAAAGCATGGCATACGGTGAAAAGATGTAACGTTCGCCGCCGTGTCTCGGGACAAAGGTCTTGTCCGGCGAGTATTCATAATAGACAAATGATATTTGCTTGCCGGTGTTGATGGCTTTATGGATAATGTCCACGGCATAGTATATGGATTCGTTCTCCGGTTTTACTCTTCCGGCTGTGTACAAATGCCGTTCAAGCTGTTCCGCATAGTTCTCACCGGCAATTCCCATGAGCTTCTTCACAAGAGCATCGCTCTTTTTGGCGGTGATAAACTTGGAGGATTCCACGGCGTCCACAAGCAGCTTCAACTCCGCAAGCTCAAGCTGCCGGTCTACAAGATGGTATTTTGTCTGTGTTCCCTTGGCTCCGTATATCTCGATTCCGCAGTTATTAAGCGTCTCAATATCTGCCTTGACGGTCAACCGGCTTGTCGTCACGCCTTGCCCTTCAAAATAGGCTACAATCTGCGCGGTAGACATAGGGTGCTCTTCGTCGGTTTTGGCGTATAGGAGCTTCAAAAGCTCGATAAGGCGTTCTTTGCCGGTCATCAATACACATCCCTTCTATGGTCAAAAACAAAAACTAATAACACTACAGTTGAGACTGTAATTGGATGAGATTGCCTTCCATTTGGTCTTCTACTATTTTGATTGAGAGGCCATTTGTTTGAGCAATATATTCAACAACAGTAGTATCCCACGGCATGTACGATACATTATCTCTCTGAGTAAATGGACCATCGGTTTCCGGCAGAAGCTTATTAATTGGTATTCCTTTTATTGTTTCTTGTCCCGATTTTGACAAGCACATTTTCGGATTGATACTGAACCAACAATGCATTGCCACCGCACGTTCAAGTTCGCTTTTTGAACCAGTGAACCAATGTAGTATTGATACGTTTGCGTTTGATGTCTTGTCTATGATATCCAAAACTTTTTTTACTGCACCTCTCGAGTGAATGCTTAGTATCCTCCCTCCTCTTTTTTCTGCTTCCAGAAGTGCTTCGTGGAAAAAGGATGCTTGTATTGACAAAGAACGATTATTCTGTCTATAACCGTCAATGCCAATTTCGCCAATATATCGGCTTGCGGACATGAGCTGAATAAAGAGTTCTTTTTCATTAATTCTATCAGCTACCAGCTCAGGATGAAAGCCTAGTGCAACAACAATTTCCTTGGAGTCACTAAAATGCTGTATTGCCTTTACATACGCTTTGGGGCTGGTTGTAACAGCAAGAATCTTTATTTTCCTTTGTTTTGACTCTTCATACACGGACATAGGGCTTTTATACAAATCCAAGTGACAATGATAATCTATCATACGTTCTCCTGCCTATTGATGAGTTCATTGATCTCATCTAATCCGCGTTTTATAACTCCAACATAGGAATCTCGTTTATCAATACTTGCAAAGCTAAGCGAACCTTTTACAAGGCTTTCTATTCCATGTGCTTTTACCTGTTGAATTGCATACCTTACAGCGGCAACATCTCGTGACTCAGATGCACTTATGTTCTCAATACAATAACCATTTTCGGTTATATCACTTAACCCAGCCCGAACAAATGAGGCTCGTCTAACGAGACATGGAACGCATACACCGCAATGTCGATAACCGTGTCTGTAATATTTACCACAGCTTGTCGAGCCAAAAATCTTCGAGATCATTAGTTCCTTATTTTTACAGTTCAAAAGGACTTCACCTTTAGTCGTAAATTCATAAGGAAGGATCAGGTCTATACTCAAACCCACTTCATCCCATATTCGTTTTAGCGTTTCCATGTAAACCGGATGTGTCGTTTTAGTGCTCAAACTTCCGATTCGTAATGGATCAAGTGGAATATTCAGGCTTATGAATCCGTTTTCTGGGACGAACATTTCCTTTCTTCCGGCTTGATTATCTTCTATACCGCATGATGCCAATAAAGCAAAAGCAAAAAATATGATAGAACGTGTTCGCGTTGAGTTCTCGGAAACACCTCGTTTATTTACATAATTGCTCCATTGGCATAAATTATTCTTACCGATTGCAGAAGCATATTCTCTTTGATGTTCTGCATCTCCCTTTACTATATGGGAAACAAAAAGCGGATCGCGTCCCATTTCGTGTAAATCAATGGCACCGACGAGGCTATCCATACCGCCAGAAAGAAGGCAAATGCAATCCTGATCTCTTTTCTCATATTGTTGTTTTGGTACAAAAGAAATCGGCAGTGAGATAAAATTCAAAGTCCAGAAATCACCGCTTAAGAAGCGTAGCATCCACTCGAGATCATTTTTGACTCGGTTCCACTTACTCACATCGTGCAGATATAGGGAAAGAGTAATCTTTCTCGTCCATCCATCAGCACTATTTCTACGTAAAATAGCTTTATCTGCTGCTGTAACAGCAAGTGCTATCATGGAGAAATCCAAGGCAACTTCATTTGGACATATCTTTGACTTCTTTAGGTCGCTAAAGAATTGTAATCCGATATGACCGACATTTGGCAACTTAATATTAGGTGTAGAAAACATCTCAAAGTACCACGACTTCTCATCGTACTTTTCAGGTGCACAACAGTGAGGATAACAAAAAACATTACTCATACTTCCACCTCGTATACTTCAAAGGTGCTTTTTATGGTTTCTTTGAATAACACTTCCAAGTCAAATGTCTGAGTAGCAGATTCTCTAATTTTATTTAGCTGTGTAGAAATTTCTGCTTGTAGATACTCTCTCATCTCATTAATGCGAGTTATTCGGTCTCCGATGGAAATATCTTGCTTTTCAAATGATTGACCAATATCTAGCTGAATACGACTAAAGGCTTCATTGCCCAAAAATGTAGAAGCTAAAGACCAAATTTGATCGTCTGTAAGCTTACTGATGTCGGCTTCAGGGTTTTTATCCATGAATTCACTAAGAGCTACCGTTCCCGAATCACGAGTAGAGCTTTCGTCAAGACTACCCCCATTGGGACACACTGAATCAATTATCGCATTAATAACCTCAGACGCGTTAGCACCTTTACTTTTTAGGTCTGACAATGTTTTGCTGAGAGCGAAATTCGCATCGTCCCGTATTGATCGTAGTGTGCTAACAAAACTTGCGGCAACCTTAGCCGATGTCCGCATTCGATTTGATAGGTTGCGCGAACCGCCCATACCGGTTTTTGAATAGTGGCCCAGTGCCTTTCTAAGTGAGTCCGTATTACCGGTACGCGCATAATCGTTCAACCTGCGCCTAGCATTACTGAAGCGCGCTTTCGGTGCTATTAGCAACGAATTTTCAATATCTGAGGTCGTTGGTATAGTGTTATCTGAATGACTGTTGGGTACGTCTATATCATCCAGCCATTCAGGATCAAGAGAGACTCCGAAGCCAGGACCATTGCTTGATGCGGAAGTTCCCATTTTTACTCCTTTCTTGCCTGTTCTATAGCCTTTTTCACGGTTATTGGTGTTTCACTGTCATCATTCCATTGCTGCATAAGTTCTTTCGCCCATACCTTAGTTGCAATAAGCGGGATAATAGGGGGCTTTCTACTTTTCGAGGGTATTTCACCTAATGCAGAAGCAAAACGGTTTCCTAAGTTGGCGTATGCCTCGGTGATATGTAATGCAGCACATACCGTGTCAACATTCCATTGATTATTCCGTCCAATGGAAAAGATTTGCATCAGTAATGTCTCGGCATCTTTTTCTCCCACGGCTTTTATTCGCTCAACTAGATCTTTCACTAGAGTCCCATTCTTAATATTTTTCAACGCAATGAGTATTTCCTGTGATTCTAACGATAATGAATCATAAACAGGTATAGCCAGACTACGATCTCTGCTTAGGTATAGCACAGGTCTCAAATCATATTCGCTGAGCTTTGGCGGAAGCATAATCCAGTTCTTAACGAAATCAGATTTCCATGTACTGTCTGGCGTTTCATACTCTTTTCCAAGTTCCAGCATCTCCTCGATGTTCTTAATAAATTCCAATTTACCAGTATCAGATTCGACGACCATCTTGGATAAGTAATCAAACGCTCCCATAGAGGCGCATCTCTCAAATAATAGCATTTTTATGAGAAGATTAGAATCTATAGTCATACCATTCAATGTGGCAATCTTTTTCCGGATTTCAAGAGCATTTAGAAAACGTTTTATTAGCCGTGGATTTCCCTTAATATTGTCAGCAGTGACAAGTATTCCGGCTAATTGATCGGACGCGGAGATATAGTCTTCCATTAGCTTTAGCGTGTCAGTATCAAAAGCCTCTCGGATTTTTTCTTTGGTCACATTTTTATCCCAAGCACGAGACAGCAGCAAAGTCAACTTTTCTTTGGTACTTTCAAATACCGCGTTATCAATCTTCTTTCGCCTATTCTCTAACTCAAGAAACAATAGAACAATGTATACCTTTACTTCAGCTGTTCCAAGGTGAGGGACAGTAATAGGCACTTGAATCAATTTATCAAAATAGCTTGTAACAAGCCCGTCTGATAATTCAACATCACCAAAATGTGCCTTAACACCATTACGAATCATTTGCTCGTCGGCCGCAATAATAAATGCTGTCTTTTTTACAAACAGAAGAAGGCGCATCGCTTCAAGCGTAGATATAGCAGTTTCCGGCAGGCATCTGTCCAAATCATCTACCAAAACAACAAGCGTTATATCTAATTCATCAAGCAATTCTTCGAATTCAGTTCTGATTCTGTCTATTTGCTGGGTCGTTGCCTTGGCAGATTCATCATTCAAGAGTTCCTTAACCTCTGGAGCTAATTCATCAAATGCAGAATCAACAGCAACACTATTCTCTGCTATAGAATTTGGATTAGAGGTTGCCCCTTTTATGCTGTTAACGAATGTAGCAATTGTTCCAACAGCACCAACACCTGGAATTAAGCTAGCAAACAAAGGAAGAGCCATTTTTGTAACTTGAAACCAATTCACTCTCTTTATTAAGCTACCAAGTTTTTCGCCGATACTCTTACTGTTTACCGGCTTTCTTTTTGCTAATTCTTCAGATAACTTTTTTGTTACTACTTGAAGTAAAGCAGACTTAGCATCTTCGTAACCTTGATAAAGCCATGCATTGAACTCAAGAAAGACATATGTCCCTTTATCGGCATTTTCATTTCGCGTCATCAACTCCTTCCCGATCATCTTTACCATTGACGACTTCCCTGATCCCCAACTACCCGAAACGCCTATTGAAATCGGAGTATTACCTGATTCTACGATTAAGTCAGCTACTGTTTTCGATACTACAGAAAAATGTAAATAGTCTATTGTCGTTTCAACGTCATTCCACATGGGTGTATCCTCCTTATTCTACGCCTAACGCCTTAAACACGGCATCTTCGGCGCTCTGATATGGTATTAATTGGAATGCGCTCATCAGTTCCGGGGGTACAGTCGCAAAATCAGTGAACGAGATACTGGGAATGAGTACCCGTTTTGCACCGCTGTCAAGACATACCTGGAGAACATTCGCCAGCTCATCAACCTTCATCAATGTACCGCTGATGCTGATTTCTCCGAGAACAGCGAGCGATCCGAGCGTCGCTCTGCCAATGGCAACGGAACAAAGCGCAATAAGCGTCGGCAGAGCCAGCTTTCCGGTCATACCAATGCCCTGCAAATCCTGATAGTTAATGATGTAGTCCTTTGCCGTGGTGCTGATTGTACCGCTGATGCGGCTGCTATTCGCTTTCAGGTAGCTAAAGGCTGTGTTGGCGGCTTCTCTGCAATCACGATCGGAGCCGATGCCGGTACGTTCAAACTTACCATTACCGGGCAGCATTTGAGACTCCAAACGGAACACACCAATCATACCAGATTTTCCACGTGCGACCGAATATATCTGTCCAGGATTGCACAAGCCCTCCGGTATCAGCTTCCCACCGCCTTGTTCGGGAACAGAAACGTAATGCTCCTCAAATGTTTCGTTGTCTATGTAGGAGAAGTTGACATCATAGAACTCCATGCCGCCCAGCTTCTTAAGCTGCTCTTTGACGCGACGACGCATTTCAAGCGCCAGCTTCAGCACTTCCTCAAGCTGCTCCTTTGTAAACTCACCGTCCGGGTAGATAAGTTTCAAATAGCCATCTACCATGCGGCGAACAGCAATAGTATCGCGCTGGTTAAGGTTCTTCCCAAGGCAGAAGTAATGATCAATCGCGTCACCATACTGCTCTTTACGAAGTTCTCGAATAAACTCAGCCAGATAATCGCTAATAAAACCGTAGTCATCAGTAAAGTGTTCGGGACGGAACTTCGGTATCTCCCATCCGGGCAGATAACAGTGCATACGGTCAAGAAATGCTGTGTCTTTTCCCATCTCAGGAGGGAACGGGTCAAACAGGCTTGATGTTTTGAGCAACACATCAACGCTCTGATTGATATTGCCCACAAACACCATAGACGCTGACGCCGCCTTTTCTTCTCTGCCACGGGCAAATGAGCCGGACGCCATATAATCCTTCATAATTTGAACGCCGTCATTGTCCTTGAAGTGGATTCCCGCGACCTCATCAAATGCAACGCAATCCCAGAGGCCGACCAAGCCAACGGTTTTTCTGCCCATGTTATAGAACAGGTTCGCAACCGTTGTCTGACCGCCGGAAATCAGGATGCTGTTCGGGGAGATTTCCTTGTATAGATGAGATTTACCGGTGCTGCGAGGCCCCAACTCGCATAAATTGAAGTTATTTTCTACGAGCGGTATCATCCTCGTGAGTAAAAGCCATTTCTCGCGGTATTCAAGCGTATCCGGCTCCATCCCGATAGAACGGAGCAGAACATCCATCCACTCGTTTTGTGTGAAAGCTTTTCGACCGGCTTTCAACTCGTCAATATCTATATGAGGCATTTGAATCGGAGTCAGCTTGCGTATTTGAATCGGAGTACCGTTTTTCTTCTCTTCCTCGATAAACTCGTAATCGAGCTGGACGATACACCAAATGCCGCCGCACAGCAGCCGGTCAAACTTTTCGGGATATTCATCTTCAATCGGCACCTTTGTCAGTCCAAGATTGGAAAACTCGGCATAGTACACGTTTCTGCTGATATCCAGTTTGACCGTAATCATATCGATTACGGTGTGACTGCCGTTTTTACGGAGGACGGATTTTATCTTCTCAGCCTCATCCGGGCGCACAAAGTTATCCGCCAAAATGCGTTTCACACTTTGTACGCCTCGCTCGATAGCGGCATCGTCGTCTGTGCTGCAATACTGACCGAGAAGAAACTCAAGGACGTAGACGGGCACATTTGCGCCTTCCTTAATCTTCTTCGTCAGGTCTTTTCGGACAATCTTCCCATCAAAGTTTTCGCGGAGCTTGTCCTTTATAACCTCGCGTATGCTCAGTCCCGATTCGTTCTCACTCATGTGCTCATCCTCCGATTGCATCTTACTCGCCAAGGAAATTAAACTCATCCACCGCAAAAGCAATATCTATCTGGAACTCTTCGCGCACCGGCGCTTGCAGTCCGGATTCATCCGCGATGACGAGATAGTAGGTATCAAGCTTGTTGAACCCAAGGGATTTCAGGCTAAAACTCAGACGGAATGTCCGTTCCCCGGTGTTTTCACTGGTTCTGTCAGCAATAATCCGTTGTGTGTCGCTGACCTGTTTGCCGCCGGCATCGGTAAAATACAACAGGTAGCTTGCTTTTTCACGAATGCCTCCAACTGCTTCTTTCTGGAAGAAGTTCAACGAGAATATCATATTGCTGATTTTCCGGCTGGCAGATATTAAGCTCAACGTGACAGGTCTTGTGTTGTACTTTTCCTTATTCCGCTGATAGCTCTTGTAATCGTTACGCAGGAAGCGATAATCAATCACCGGCACAACCATTTCCTGCAAACTGATACCACCGTGGACGAAGTTCAACCCGCCGCCGTTCATTTTGATACGGATGTTTTCACGGGGCGCAAAGGCAACATATTCGGTTTTTCCGTCCATGAATTTCACAGGGAGCATATATTCCGGGTTCGCGCCATCTTCCATAATGGCATACCGTCTGCCATATTCCACATCCTGCTGCCCCATAACGGTTTTATCCAGCTTTCCATCCTCTGCGAGTGGGCTGTATGTATACAGGAAACCGTGATCCGCAGTAATAAGGATGTTTGTGCCGCCAAATTCGTTGACGATGATGCGTACAAGGTTTTTGATTTCGTTGATCGCGTCGTCACAGGCGGGAAAAACGGAACTGTCGGAAGTATGACTTGCTTCATCGATAGTGTCATGATAGATGTAAACGACTTCCTTGCCTTTGACAAGCTCGCAGCGCTCGGCGCGTTTCATCTTGACAATATTCTTGTATTGGAGCGCAACACTGTTTGGATTTGCGCTTTTGAGTACCTTATCGCGGTAATTGCTCTCGGTAAGGCTCCCGTCCGCAGTAACACAGAGCTTTCCACTGCGCATTTCAATTCCCAGCGCCTTGTGTGGGAGCAAAGCCGCCATGCCAAACTTGGTGATAGTCGGGAATATAGCCTGTCTGCTGGACAGTTCAACCTTACTCTGGGTCTCACGCATGAGCTGCTCGGCGAGGGATACGGCGACTTCGTAACGCATCGCATCAGAAATTATAACGAAAATACGGGCGTTGGCTTTCTTTACCGTGCTCTGGTAAAAGTCCGTCTGCTTTGGAATTTCTAATATACATCCGTGCTCGTCAAGCTCATCGGCGCAGGCATTTGTCCAGTTTTCGGCAAGCTGAGACATGAACCATCCGGTATATAGTCCATCTACTTTCTCGGTAACATGCTTGAACAAATCATCAAGCGCGAGATTTCCCGCTGTCAAGCTGCGGGAGAAGCACAGATGAAATGCTCGATAATAGGAATCCATTTTATAGTAATCGCTTGTGTAGGCTTTCCATATTTTGCGTGGCTCTACAATGTGGAATCCGGCTGCATGTTCATGGAAAAACGCCTGCATGTTGGCGACTTGTAAAAGTCCGTCATAATAGCTTGCCACTTTATAATACCAAACCATTGTGCGGCGCTTCTCTACGGTTTTGGAGATAGACTCCACATCGATGATGTGGTCACTGATTTCGGTCATCAGTTTGCGGAGGATGCACTCATTGATACAAGGGAAGCATTCCGTATCTACAATATCTGATATAGCGAGCTTCTCAAAGCGCTGTTCCAGGCGGACTTCGCGCTCCGTTTTTCGAGCTATCTCATAGAGTTGCGTAGAATCCTCCGAGTGCAGCCAGTCGAACACGAAATCATAGCAATACGCCTGATGCGGCATGGAAATAAAACCGTCAAGACCCGCCAATAGTTCTGAATGCATGGTGCGGGTGGCGGCGGTAAGGAGCAGATGGATAGCAAGGCGCTCGATGCTGTTATCGTCACCCTCGTTATAACCGGTAGCTTGAGCCGCCATGACCCAAAATGGATTCTGCGCTCCATAATTCACAAGGCTCTGATATACGCTGTTCGTATCCTTATCCAATCCGCCGCGTATCACAGTCCGGAGTATACTCCCCGGTGTGGCATCCTTGATATTGCAAATAGCAGCCATAACAGCCAGGTGCATTTGCGACGCTGTTTGAATATTCTTATTCAGTGCTGTCACCTTGGTTCGGCGTTCCTTGGCACTGAAGAATTTACGATAAGCCTTAACCTGCTTGCGGATGACGGGAGAGGTCGGTAATCCCATTTCGTTCATCCAAATGGAATTAAGGTCAGCGCGGAAATCCTCACTGTACATCTCCACGTTGAGAAGCCAATCGTATTCAGGCTTCGCATAGGAAATGGGGCAATAGACGAGCAGATTAGAGTTCGCCTCGTCCTCCGTTATGAGCTTTTTTACCGCAAAGAAATTCGAGCCGGTGAGTGCGACGATTTTCACGTCGGGAAGTGAAATCTCCGGCAGTTTGTCTTCAAACTCACGTTCCTCATCGTACCAGAAAATAATTCGACGGCGATAAAACTCCGGCAGCGGCTCCGCAAAGCGTCGATTTAGGTCTTGTATAATAGTATCGATATCCATGATCGCCATGTTCAGAGCCTCCCATATTGAATGAATTC
>ERZ795048.1651-NODE-1651-length-19538-cov-5.421752_pt1 | contig 19538 bp, 11 predicted proteins | sample MGYA00375132_ERZ795048 | MGnify/ENA primary metagenome ERZ795048 (study PRJEB30177, sample SAMN05720225) | activated sludge metagenome | isolation source: Anaerobic digester | place: Hong Kong | collected 2014-12-17 ... | reverse complement strand
GGTTCAGCCGCCGCCCTCCGCAGGATTCACACTCCTTTTCGCTCATGAACGACTCATAATAGAAGCGCATCTCCGGCGACTGTGTCTCCCGGTAGAGGCGTTTGATGGCATTGACCACTCCGCTGGTCTTAAGCTGCTTATCCCCGTAGAGGATCTTCTCCATCTTGTCGGGCGGGAAGTCTTTTACCGGGGTATGGGGATCGATCCCGTAGTGTTCCAGGATACGCATGATCCTTTTGTAGTTCCAGTTGTCTTTCTTCTTTTTGAGCTGCCCCCAGAAGCGGATCCCCCCCTCCATGACGGAGAGTTCGTCATTGGTGATAATACGGCGGACATCCACCTCTTTGTTCACTCCCAGTCCGTTACACACAGGGCACATCCCCTGGGGAGCGTTGAAGGAGAAGGTCTGGGGTGTGATCTCGTGAAGGCTCAGGTCACAATGGGAACAGTAGAGCTCTTCGCTGAAATATTTCTGCTCTCCGGTGCTTGTCTCCATAAGAAGTTTCCCTCCACCCATGCGCAGAGCCGTGTCCACCGAATCAGCCAGGCGTGAACGGATACCCTCGCGGATAACCAAACGGTCCACCACCACGTCGATATCATGTTTTTTGTTTTTTTCCAGGGCTGTCCCCTCTTCCAGCTCCATGACGGCTCCATCAACCTTGATGCGCACATATCCTTCACGTCGGAGTTTTTCGAAAAACTCCCTGTACTCGCCTTTCCTGTTACGGGCCATGGGAGCCAGGATCATGAATTTCGTGTCGGGAGGCAGCTCCAGGATCCTGTCGATCATCTCATCAGGGGCCTGTTTCTTCACAGGCCTTCCGCAGACGGGGCAATGGGGCTCCCCGATCCGTGCAAAGAGAATACGCAGGTAATCGTGGATCTCTGTCACCGTCCCAACCGTGGAGCGCGGGTTTTTGCTTCTGGATTTCTGCTCTATGGAAATGGCCGGTGAGAGGCCTTCGATGAAATCCACATCCGGTTTGTCCATGATACCCAGGAACTGACGGGCATAGCTCGAGAGACTTTCCACATAGCGCCGCTGTCCTTCGGCGTAGACTGTATCAAAAGCCATGGAAGATTTGCCTGAGCCGGAGACTCCGGAAAAGACGATGAGACGATCCCGGGGCAGGCTTAAGGTGACATTTTTCAGGTTGTGGACCCGAGCTCCGATGATTTCAATGGTATTTTTCATATTTTCTCCACAGCTATTATAATATCTTTTTCTGCCCCGACAAGAAGAGAGTCTTAAAAGGTGAAACCGGTGAACAGTTTCATAGTATAGGCATCATTGTGGAGGGGATGATAGTCATCATAGAAGGAGTCCCGATGGATGAGCTCATACTCAAACGAGACCAGAAAAGGGGCCGGCCGGATAGTCACAGTGAACGGGATCAAATACCCCCACTCATTGGCGTCTGTGGCATGGACCGAATGGACCCAGAACTGGCGGAGGGCTGCCCGGGCCGAAAAAATACCCCGTTTGTAGTTTAGTTCAAACCGCGACATGATCCCGGGGCCCATGTAATAGGCTCCGTTTTTCAACTCGCTTCCGAAATTGTAGGTCTCATCCTTCTCTTCATAGGGAGTATCCCCGTAGATCAGGGCATACCGGGCGCTGGCAGCACCGAAAATAGCATAGATGCCCGAATAAAAGGTCACCCGCTGTCTGGCGTTTTCATATTCCAGGAGCATCCCCGGGCCGATTCCCACATCGCTGAACCGGTCATACCAGAGCCCTTCCATATAATCGTAGGAAGCGAAGAGGCCGCTCAGGGACCTGTCGGCTCGGAAAAGAGGCTGGGACGAGCCTGCCAGGATCCCGTTGGTCTCGATCCGTTTAAGGATATCCCCGGTCTTGATCTGCTCCAGTTCGGCGCGGACGGTGAAATAGTCATAGGGAAGGACGCTCCGGCCCTCCCGGGTCCTGTTATACCGTGCTTCAGCGAAAAGGAGCGGGTTGTAGCGTACATCGGGCTCGCCCCGGGACTGGGCGTTCCCCAGTCCGGCTCCCAGAGCCAAAAATTCAAAGGGAGACGGCTCCTTATGAAACGTTATCTTCTTTTTGTAGAGACGGCTGTTGATCCACAGCGGGGGCGAAGTCAGAAAACCCGCTATGTGTCCCCACGCTCTTATAGGCTTCCCTTGTCGGGGGCGTAAAAATTCGACGGAAGTCCGGAAGAGAACCTCTCCGAGAAAGGCTCCCCCCAGGGAGGTCATGATAAAATCGTTGGTCGAGGGCTGCTCGGTCTCCATAAAAAACTCCCACTGAAGGCTTCCCAAAGTCGAGAAGAGGAGCGATTCACCGAAGGAGTAGCCCACGGACCGGGCAGCACCGAAAAAGACAGCCCCGTGATAGGGATGATCCAGGGTGTTGCAGGGAAAGCCGTCGGGATCCCAGTCAAAACCCAGTTCGAAATTCTCGATGATCGAGGCGGTCCCTATCTGAGCCCAGCTCCGGGACCCGATATAGTAGTTGGCAGCTCCCAGAGCTCCGTTGACAAGAAGGATCTCGCCTGCAGGTACGAGCCACCCGCGCGGCCCTGCTACCACATCCCCGGGCGGCTCATAAGTACTTTCTCCTCCGAAAACAGGAGGAATCTGCCAAAGAATGAGAATTAAAAGGGCTCCCAGGGAGCTTTTTATCTTTTTCATCTCCCTGACTTTACTTGTTTTTTAATTATTTTCAAGAAATTAATAAAAAGATCAATCTCCGGAAGCCATGACCCGGTTCCGGCCGTTCTCTTTTCCCTGATAAAGGGCATTATCCGCCCGTTTGATACAGATTTCCGTATCAAAATCACTCTTCACTTCAGAGACCCCGAAGGTGATGGTGACATTGAACTCCATATCCCGGATGTGGTGGACATTCTCCATGATCTTCTGGCGGAGTTTTTCAGCGACACACTGGGCCCCGGCCAGAGGAGTCTCGGGCAAAAGGATCAAAAACTCCTCTCCCCCCCAGCGTGAGATAATATCCTGGGAGCGCAGACTCTTTTTCATGATATCAGCCAGGTTTTCCAAAATAACATCCCCGGTATCGTGGCCGAAAAGGTCGTTGATCTCTTTGAAATGGTCGATATCCCCCATGATGATCGAGAAACGTTTCCCGGACCGTTTGGCTCTTTTGATCTCATACTCCATCATCTCCATGAGGCCCCGCCGGTTCAAAAGGCCTGTGAGAGGATCTGTCCGGGCCAGCTCCTCAAGCTTCTTTGTGGCTTCTTTGAGGGCCCGTTCATCGGCTTTGCGCTGTGTAATATCGCGGTAGATACCGTAGACGGCCAGCTTTTCGTTGTTCATCACAACGGGTACTCCGATGATGGAGACATCCAGGGGAGTTCTGTCTTTTTTGAGCCGGACCGTTTCGATCTCCGCGTAGAGTTCGGCCCCGTCTTTGATCTCATGAGTGATGGAATAGGCTTCCGATCTTGTTTTTTCATCGGTCAAAAGCTCGTCGATGTTTCTCCCGATAATATTCTCTTCTTCCCATCCGAACATGGACAGAAAAGCACGATTCGCCCGGGTTATGATACTGTCCGGTGTGACAAGGACGATTCCTTCGGGAGCATTTTCAAACAATCCTTCGAAAAGGGCCTTTTCCACACGCAGGGAACGTTCGGCCTCCACCCTGAAAGAGATATCCCTGACAAAGGCCAAAACCGCAGGCTTGCCGTCATAATCGATGAGAGAGACATTGAACTCTATGGGGAGCTCTCTTCCGTCTTTAGTAAGAGCGACCGTCTCATAAAAGGAGGGGACATCTTCTCCCTGAAGTCTCCGTTTGTAGTACTCCCCTACCTTGGGCCTTTCAGAGGGGGACAACAGATTCAAAAAATCACTACCAGTCAGCTCTTGTTCAGAATAACCGAGAAGTTCTCCTGTCTTGGAGTTGGAAAAGGTGATTTTCCCCTCCTGAAGGATGACGATCCCGTCATTACCCTTCTCCACCAGCATCTGATACTTGTGCTCACTGGCTTTTTCAGCCTGACGGGCTTCATAAAAATCTGTCATGTCTGCTGCCGAGACAAAGACACGCTTCAGAGTCTCCTCTTCCCCCGGTGCTGCGATCCAGCGTTTTCGGATGAAGACCTTCTCACCCTGAAGATTCCGATAGAAGGCCTCCCCTTCGAACCGGGAGACTCCTGAGAGGATCGCCTCCATCTCCCGGATGTATAACTTCTCGGCTTCCGGGTCAATGATGGCATGTCTGTTGGCAGCCAGTTCTTCCAGGGTCCTGGCGCCGAATATCTTAAGGACTGTGGTGTTGACAGCCAGGAATCTCATGCCATCGATACACTCCCCTGCTTCATCGGGATGTCTGGAAAAATATTCTTCTAACGTAGTGAAGGCCTCTCCTTCACGAGTCTTGATCTCTTCCAGCTTTCGTTTTGTCTCTGAAAAATCCTGTTCCGAGATACCCACGGGAAAATGTTCAAAAAGAGTCTTGAATCTCTCTTCTTCGCGCACAATGCTGTCGTAAGCTTCCTTTTCCCTTGTGATGTCCCGAACGATGGACAGAAGATAGGAGCGGCCCAGAAAACGAAAACGGTTGAGACTCACCTGGGCATCAAAGGGCTTGCCCTCTTTATTCTGATGCACCCAGGTAAAATCCTGAGGTTCTCCGTTTAAAGCTTTTTTAACATATTCAAAAGCTTTTTCACGGGATGGGCTGCCGTCGGGCTGAAAAGGAGGGGAAAATTCGTATGGGACAAAGTGTCTGACATCTTTTTTTGAGATCCCGAAAAGCTTCAAAGCGGCTTTATTGAGGTTCAGGGTCTTTTTAGCTGTCATGAGAAAGATAGGGTCCTGAGCTTCCCTGAAAAGTATCTGATAAAGAAAATCGGCCCGGGGGCCGGTAAAGAGAAGCATAATCCCGGCAGCCAGAAGAGCCGCTGCGGCTGTGATCTGTGCCAGCAGGATCAAACTCACTCAATACCTCCTCTCAGGACCTTTTTTGTCAATGGCTTTCTGCCATATCCTTTACGATTCCGAACGATTCGATAATATAAGCATCTTTTTCCACATCCTTCAGCCACTCTTCGTAGAGCTCTTCAGTGGAATTCCCCGACCGGCTCATAGAGGCACTCCTCAAGACAGTGTAACTGTCGTTTTTCATCTTTTCATAAGCCTCATCCACCCGGTCGATCTCTTTATTGATATCCCGACGTATCAGAAACTCTTTTTCCAGACTCAAGGGTAGCCGGGACTCTTCCCGGGTCCTTTTGATGAGAGCGGCCTCATCTTTGATCATATCAAAGTAGGAGTTCTCTTCGACACGTTTATGGCTTTTTTCCCTCAGAGCGGCCACATCATAAGAATAGAGGTTCCAGGGCTCAAACTCCAGAGGTTTGACCTTATCCCATTTGAGAGCATTGGTAAAGTTGCGTTCTCCCACATCGATCTCATCATAGATGCCGGGGAGGTTGATATCGGGCTCTATCCCCTTATACTGGTTACTTTCACCGGTGACCCGGTAGAACTTCTGCATGGTGACCTTGACGGCTCCAAAGGGCTTCAGAGAAGTGTAAAGCGGGTTGACGATCCGGTCGATATCCACGATATTCTGGACCGTCCCTTTTCCGAAGGAGTGGCCTGTCCCCACGATGACAGCCCGATTGTAGTCCTGGAGAGCCCCTGCTACGATTTCAGAAGCCGAGGCGCTGAAAGTATTGATCATGACCACAAGGGGCCCGGAATAGTAGACGTCATCATCCCGGTCATAATCCACTTCAGGCGTTCCCGCCCTGGATTTGACCTGGACGACAGGCCCGGTACGGATAAAGAGCCCTGCCACATTGATGGCATCTTCCAAAGCTCCTCCTCCGTTGTCCCTCATATCCAGAATCAGCCCCTGGATGCCTTTTTTCTGAAGGTCGATCAAAGCCTTTTTCATGTCATCGGAAGAATTTCTGCCGTTGGGATCATAAAAATCGCGGTAAAACTTGGGAAGATAGATATAGCCGTAGCGTTTCCCGCTCTCCTTGTCTTGCAAAATAGTATATTTAAGATAAGACTCTTCAATGATCACGACGTCCCGCTCGATGGGGATGACCATGATGCGGCCGTCCGGTTTTTTAACCGTGAGATGGACGATACTCCCTTTTTTTCCGCGGATGAGGGTCACTGCATCGTCAAGAGGCATATTGATGAGCTCTACGGGCGGCTTCCCCTCTTCGGCTACTTTGAGGATCAGGTCTTCGGGCTCCAGCTTCTTGGTCCTCCAGGAGGGGCCGCCCGGAACAATTGATTCTACTTTAATATAGCCCTCAGCCTCCTGAAGGATAGCACCTATCCCTTCAAAGGTACCGCTCATCTCCAGATCGAAATCTTCTTTGAGTTTTGGAGGAAAATAGAGGGAATGGGGATCGGTCATCCGGATGACGCTGTTGAGGTAGAGATAGATCCTCTCCTGGGCATCCATTTCGTCATAACGGCTAAGAATCCATTCAAGCGAGTGGGCCGCTTTTTGGCGGGCTTCCTTTTCGATCTCAGGATCAAAAGCGAAGTCGATATCCTCATAAGAGAAATATCCCTCTTCGTCCATATTGTTCTCAGCCAGGATCTCCAGGTAACGGTTGATGATATTCATAGCAGCGACCTTTTTCCAGACCGCTTTCAACTCCTCTTTCCCCGAGGGGAAGCGGCGCTTGTCCGGGTCTGATTCAAAGGCCTCTTCTGAGTTGTAATCCAGAGGCTCTTTCAAAAATTCTTCCATCCAGCCCTGGATCTCTTGGATATTCCTGTCCAGCCGGCTGAAGACTTCCCGGCAGAAGGTGAAATCACTTACATAGAGCATATCATCCAGTTTTTTCCGATAATGTTTCAACTCTTTAAGGTCCTTCTCCGTGAGAAACCATTTCATGTAATCCACCTGGGTGATAAACTCATCAAAAAGGCCCTGGGAAAAGGAATCATTGATCTCCACCTTATCATAATGGAGCTTTTCAATGGAATAGAGGATCACGTCTGAAATGATCGTAGGTTTCTCGTCCTCTTTGAATCCTGCCGGTGCTCCGAAAAGGAGAGAGCCCTGGGAGATCAAAATCAAGAGAAAGAGAGTTATCGTTTTCTGCATGTCTTTTCCTCCGCGTGTTTTGGTTATATTTCGCCTCTTATTCCCATTTTCGCCAGTGCGTGAACAGATTCACTATAATCCTCTTCCCGCATCACTTCAATAACAAGTTCACAGGAGTGATGAAGTTCCCTGATCTTCGAAAAAAAGGCTCCCCACTCCAAATCACCTTTGGTAAAAGCGAGATGCTCGTCTTCAAGGCCATGATTCCCGTTAAGATGGACGGCGCGCAGGAAAGGAGACGTCTTATCCAGCCAATATTCCTGGGAGCGGTCAGCCCCAAAGAGATGGACATGCCCGGTGTCCAGACAGATCCCGAATCCGGGGTGGGCCAATTCCTCCACCAGGCCGGTCAAGTAGTCCGGCCGGGGTTCACGGACATTTTCCAGCTGGATATCGACTTTGTTTTCTTCCATAAGAGGGATAAGCAGCCCCAGAAGGCCGGCGCATCTCTCTGTCCAGCTTTTACGCACATCTTCTTTATCGCCGGGATAGATGTAATGGGGATGAACCACCATGGATGAAGCTCCTATTCTGCGAGCCAGGACGATCCCCTGCTTAAGGCGGCCCAGGACAGCCCGCTGAAGTGAAGGATCCCGGCTGGCCGGATAGAGGTCATAAAAGGGGCCGTGAAAACGCACAGGAAGACTGAACTCTTGGATGAGAGAACGGAGTCTTTCAACTTCCTCCTCGGCCCGCAGAGGATCCTCCAGAAGGCCGGGGTCCGAAAAAGCAGAGACTTCCACTCCCATACTCCTCCCGGCAAGGGACCGGGCGATCTCTTCATTCAGTCGAAGGACATTTAAAAAGAGCCTCATCCTCTTCTCCCATTCTGTTTATTATAAAAGAGAAGAGGGTTACGGTCAATAGAATCCCCTTTTTACTCCACATGGGCATGGACGAAATAGGCCGGAGTCTCGTAAGGGTGAGCCCTTTTCATGGCCCGGACGGCTCCTCTCAACGCCTCCCGGGAACAGAAACAGACGATCATGGACTCCCTGACCTTTTCCAGGCGGTTCCACTCCCCCCGTTCGGGAGAGCTTCCTTCCAGGGGCATAAACTGTCCCTCACCGGGGCACTCCCAGGCGCATTTCTCATAAGCTCCGAGCTTTCCCGCTCCAGCGCTGAACAGAGCCTCTTTGACCTGTTCGCTGTGCTCTTCGGGGACAAAGACTGTGATACTGTACATTTTCCCTCCTTACAGGATCCTCCCGTCAGGGGCGATCACAACTTCCCGGATGGCCATGACTTTCCCGGCTCTCTTCAATGCTTCCTCGACGATACGTACCGTTCCGAAACAACAGGGCACCTGCATTCTCAGCGCCGTAACACTTTTGATATCATGCTGAGCAAAGATCCGGGAGAGCTTTTCCACGTACTCTTCAATCCCTTCGTCCAGTTTAGGGCAGAAGGTGATGACCTTTCTTCCTTTCAGAAAACGGTTATGGAAATCACCAAAAGCATAAGGGACACAATCGGCCGAGATCAAAAGATGGGCTCCCTCAAAGTCATTGTTATCGGGATTGACCAGCTTCATCTGGACAGGCCATTGTGTCAGCTGTGAAGAAGGGCTTGTTTGCGGATATCCTTCATTCTCGCTGCCGGCTTGAAAAGACCGGGACTGAACTCCGGGGCAGACAAAGGCAGGTGTTTTTTCTTCTCTTTCTCCCGGGGCCTCCAGGCCCTTTTCCCGGAGAAGAGTCACAGCTTCCTTGTAAAACTCCTCCTGGCCATGGTCTTTAAGGTGTTTCAGATGAGCTTTGATGACATTCTCCCCTTTGGGTATGATCTGCTCTTCAAGGACCTTTTTTTCATTGTAGGCTTCCGCTTCTCGCTCCTCGACAAAAAGGGCCCCCTGCGGACATTCCCCCAGGCAGGCCCCCAATCCGTCACAAAAAAGGTCGCTCACAAGAACGGCTTTCCCGTCGATGATCTGGAGGGCTCCTTCAGGACACTCGGGAAGACAGAGCCCGCATCCGTTACACTTCTCTCTATCGATAGCAATGATCTTTCGCTTCATATCGCCTCCTTAGGTTAATGCTTGCTAACCTCCGTGATTATAATCACGTTTCAGGAGGGTGTCAATATAATTGTTAGTGCTTTTGTGCTATTTTATTTACGCACCTCAAGTTCACACAATACTGTATCGCTTGCGCTTTCTTCAGTTTCAAAAAAAGCCAGGACATGGCCTTCCGGTGAGACACCGGCCAGATTTCTGAGTGTCTCTCCCTTTTCCAGACGGCACTCAAAAAGCCCCTTTCCTTCTCCATCCAGAGAGAAGGCATGGACCCTGTTTTTCTCTTTCCGGGCAGTTTCGGAATCTGTCAGCAGCTTGACAAAGAGGGTCTCGCCGGATATAGCATACCCGCTGATCCCGGGACGCCCTGTCATACTGATGCTGTTGCCGCTTGTCTTGATCTCATAATTATTTTCCACATAGACGGGACGGGGTATCATTTCTGTGATCAGGTGAAGCCCCTTCTCGTCCCGGGAGTAGAAGTGGAGCTCATAGGTCATAAAAGAGATGAACACCGCTTTATTTCCCCTGAAAGCGATCCATTTCATGGATTTGATGAGCTTTTCCGGACTCATAGCCCTCTCTTTTTCTTCAGCGGGAAGATAGAGCTTGAGTATCTCTCCTTCAGGTGAGAGTTCTGCCACATCATAAGCTCCGCCCTGGAGAGCAAGCCAGATATGGCCATCGGGATCGACAGCTCCTCCGCGAAGGCTTCCTTCATTCACAGGGTATTCGTCCCTGAAAAGGATTTTACCTGATCCCACTTCAAAGGCCAAAACAGCACTCTTATCAAGAGCAGCCAGATAGATGCGGTTTTTGTCCACGCCCATGAGCTGAACGCGGTTCTTGTTGTATTCCCCGGGGCCGCTTCCCTCTTTGCTGTACCGGTCAAGTAATTTTCCATCTTTGTTAAAGATCTTCAGTGAGGCATCGCTCCAGTCTATTCCGGCATACCCTTCTTCCCAGGCATAAAGGCGGTTGAAATCCCCGCCGCCTTCCAGAGCCATCCGTTTGACTTCCACAAGATGTCCCCGGACGTTGTCCCCTTTCTGACAAGCAGTGAAGAAGATCAATAGAACTGTCAGGGCGGCAAAAGAGTAAATTTTAAAAATTTTTCGCATTTTTCCTCCTTTTTTCTGAAACAAAAGTCCGTCCCGATTGTTCTTATACTCAGGTTATGCTTCCCATACATAACCTCCGGGGCGGAGCGCGGAAAGTCTTTCGATTTTCCCCTTCGCCCTTTTTTATCTCCCGCATATGTTACGATAGGGGCAATATTCACAGTCCTTGGTATCCTCGGTCTGTACAAACGGGCGACTCTCTTCCAGAATATCATCAAAGACCACATGGGCCATTCTTCGGGCTTCTTTTGACAGATCTTCACCCAGCTTCTTTCCGGGAAGCCAATAATAGGGATTGGAAAGAGCGGTAAAACTGATAAGGCCGGGGCGAAGTTCTTGTGACGAGGGGTAGAGAAGGGAATAAAACAAGAGCTGGACCATCTCTTTACGGTTTTGGTAGAAGGCAAGTTCCCCCGGATCTCTTCCCTTAGGCGGAGTCAGCGATTTGATCTGGCCTGTCTTGTAATCTAAAATAGCGATAGTATTGTCTTTTTCATCCACCCTGTCGATGAACCCTCCCAGGCGCAGGTTTCTCTCTTTATGACTGAAGGAGACATCCCGCCGCTCTTCAAGGGCGAGGATCTTAAAGGGAAGGCGTTCTTTTTCATGATCCAGGAGTTTCCCGATGAGATGGGCCATAATACGTCTGTTGATATAGTTTTTGCCTTTGTCCATCTCCACACCGGGCAATTGGCTCGAATAAGCCTTGTCAATAACCGGGGATAAGCGCCTCTTTATGCTCTCCAGGTCATTTTCAGTCAGGATCTTCCCTTTAAAGGGCTTGAAAAGCTCCTGCATGCTGTTGTGGATAATGGTTCCGAAGAGAGAGGCGTCAGGGTCATCGATGAGGGACTGGGGCTCCTTAAGCCTTTCGATGTATTTAAAATAGAACTTCAGGGGACAGCTCAGATATTCGTTGAAGGCCGAAGCCGAGTAAGTGAGCTCACAAAGCCTCTTCATCATCTCCGGCGTCTTGGAGATGGTGATCCCGGGAAACAGAGTCTGAGAGGCTCCCAGGGAGTTCAGGCTTTCTGAAATAACACTGTCCTTGTTTGTCTCAGCCCATTCGTGAAGGAGCTGCTCGATAAATCGGCTCCGTTCTCCTTTCCCCATCTGATCCATCTCTGTATTGTAGTAGAGAACGGCTGTCTCAGCGCGCATGAGAAGGCGAAAAAAATAATAGGCAAAGATCGCGTCCCGGCTTTCGTAGGTCGTCAAGCCGGCGTTCTTTCTGAACTCATAGGGGATCAGCCCCTGTTCCGATTTCCCTGTGGGGAACTGTTTTTCATTGACTCCCAGAATAAAGATATGTTCAAAGGAAAGCCCCCGGGTCTCCAGCATCCCCATGACCTGCAAACCTTTAAGGGGTTCTCCGCTGAAGGGGACCGAAACCAGAGAAGCGATCTCTTGAAGGACACGGCTTATCTCCAGAATACCCATCTGTGGCGTCAACTCCTTAAGAAGAGATTGGAAATTGCCTAAGGACTCCAGCAGGGAAAAGAGGAATTCCTGTTCCAGGGCCAGTGGATCCAGTCGGCGGGCTGTCTCCTTCAAAAGGGTCTTGTACCCTTCGTAAAGGTCAAAGGCGTCTCGCGGCTCATCAAAGAAAAGGTCTTCTCCCAGCCCCTCTTTGATCTCATCAAAAGCGACAAAAGGCCTCCCCTTGTCACGCAATGTCTTCAAAAAAAGCTCCGGAGAAAAATCCTCGTAAAAATGCCGGCTGAGGGGATGAAGAAGAAAAGCGTGAAGGTCTTTGACATAATATCCCTGCCTTTCCCGGCGGAAAGGGCCCGTGATCAGGCGTAGATAGGACTCTGTAAAGGAGAAGACAGGGCTTTCCTTCATGGAAAGTCCCATGGTGACATTAAAGGAATCCACTTCCCGGGGAAGGGACCGTAAAAGAGGAAGAAGCATGCCTTCATCACCCAGGATGACCGCGGTCTTCTCCAGAACAGCACTTCCCTCCTTACGGATCAATGCGGCCAGATCCCGCCCCAGCGCCTTTGCCTGCTGGACGATACCCGGATAACCGTATATGGAGACCTTCTTCTTTTGAGACCTGAGATAATCAAAGACTTCAGGAGGCGAAAGCGGGGCATAGAGCTCTTTGATCCCCCGCTGATAAAAGAATCCCGCTTCATGAAGGGGATCCTCAGTAAAATAAGCATCCATATCCCAGAAAAAGAGAGCATTTTTCTCTTTAAAATAACGGAAGAGCTCCCATTCACCCCGGCTCAGGGCGTTAAAAGCACAGAATACGACTCTTTTCCCCTCGAATTGAGAGAGATATTTCTCCTTTTCTTCACAAAGCTTGCGCAAGGCCAGGCCGTAATAAGCTTCTCCGCGCTGAAGAAGCGCCTCTCTGAACAGCCGGTAGGCCTTTTCCATCTCATTGACTTTCATCCGGTATTTCTTCTGAAAAGGACTCTCTTCCTGAAAATCACTCCCCATCCAGTTGCATAATTTCTCAAAGAGAGACGGATCCTGAAGGTTTTGGTCGATATCATTAAAATCGTTGAGCATCATCCCGCCCCAGGGATGAAACTGATCGAATCCTTGAGTCTCCCCCTCTTCGCGGATGAACAGAGCGTACATACGCAGCAGCAGAGCCAGCCGCCCGGGCTGTTTGAGCCCTGTCACCTCAAAAATAAAATCCGTCAGGGAATAAACCGGCGGGAGAAGAAGCGGCTTGGGAACAGAAGGCATACGGCGGGCGGTTTCCCTGAAATAGAGGCCGGCTCTCCGGGAAGGAAAAATAAAGAGAGAATCTTCCCATTTTCCCTGGGCCAGGGTCTCTTCAATGATTCCTTCCAGCAGATCTTTTGTCTTCATACGACCCTCTCAATGGTTCCCTTGCTTAAGTAGAGAAGATAACCCTCTCCTGCCTGATATCCTGCTTCCTCCAGAAGTGTCCGATAAGTACGGACCTGGCGGCGGTCCTCTTCACGGGGAGCACCGGTCTTGTAATCGATGACCACCACTCCCCGGGGTGTAAAGAGAAGCCGGTCCGGACGGTAATCCCCGGACCCCGTTAGTAAGACCGCTTCGTTGAGAGAGGGATAATTTCCCGAAAAAAAGTCCCTGACCTTTCCCTCTCCGGCTGAAAGGCCCATGATCTTTTCCAGGCCGCTTTTGAATTCGTCATACTCTTTCTCGTTTAATACGCCCTTTTCTAAAAGAAGCGAAAGCTCTCGTTGAATATCATCTTCGTTTTTCGCTTTTTCAAAACAGCGATGCACGGCCAGGCCGCGTTTCACCGCCCGGTCCTCTTCTCTGAGCAGGGCCCATTCTTCCGGAGAGGCCCGTTTGATATGGAGGCGTTCCTGCCAGGGAGCCGAGGCAAACCCGAAAGAGGCCCGGCTTTCTTCCTGCTCCCGGCCCCGGTTATCTCCCTGAGGCTCCCGGCCAAGTTCAAGTGATAATCCGCCGCCTGGAAGAGGCTTCAGGCCGTCGGCATAGAGATGTCCCAACCGCTCTCGGATAAAAGTGTGTATTTTGCCTGCGGTTGTTTCGTCCTTTTTTCCCTCTTTCATGGGGAAGACGATATAGAGGGCCCTGGAGGCTCGCGTAAAGGCCACATAGAGAATATTGAGGTTATCCTCATAATTTTTTTGTACTTCCTCTTCAAACTCCTGTTCAAAGGCGCTTTTTTGAAGATATTTGTGAAAGGATACAGGAAGGGGAAGCCTGCTTTCAGTATCCTCTACCCAGAGAGTATTCTGACGGAACCCTGTGGAAAAGCCGACCATCTCCCAGTCGGCGAAAGGAATAAAGACAACGGGAAACTCCAGTCCCTTGGCCTTATGGATGGTCATGACCTGGAGGGCGTTCCGGCCGTGTATGGATTTCAGGGCGCACTTTTCACTCTCTTTGTTCTCTTCCCACCATTCCAAAAACGCCGTCAGACCTTCTGCCTCGCCCAAGGCCTGAGAGAAGGAGTAGACCGCCTCTAAAAATCCTGTCATAAAACTTCCCCCGTCTATATGCAGGCCGAATTCCTGTATACAGGCTTCAGCTTTTTCATAAAGAGAGAGAGGCCTGAGGCGCTTTTGCAGAGAGGCGATCCTCTCCTTCAGACTCTGCTCTAAAGGTTCTCCTTTGTCTGATAGAAATATTTCCATCTCACGGAAAAAGAGCTCCTCTCCACTTTCAAGATAATTAAAGAGGCTGACAAGGAAGCGCACGCGCCGGTCATTGTTGAGCATAAGCGAGTCCGGAGAGAGGACATCTATTCCTTTTCTGAAAAAGTAATCCGCTGCCCTTGCCCCCTCCCTGTTGGTCCTCACTAAAACAGTCATATCCGAAAGAGGGATCATGCGCGCTTGTAAACGATGAATATTCTCCAAAACCCTATCCAGGGCTCTCTCCCGAAAATCATGCTCATCGGGAAGAGCACAGACCGAGACATAACCACTCATCGTTTTTTGGGGCTCTTGCTCCACATGTCCGGGAGAATAGAAGGAAGGGACCTTAAAATCAGCCAAAGGGGCTTTTTGAGGGTCGAAGGAGAAAAAACGGTTGTTGAAAGAGACGATCTCAGGGGCGCTTCTCCAGTTTCCCTTGAGGCGCTCCGTTTTGACGCCACCTGTGGGGCCGAAAATCACCGGAAGCTCCCGGATGATCTCCGGATCGCCGCCCCTCCAGCGGTATATGGATTGTTTGGGATCTCCCACACACAGATTGTCCCACCCTCCGGCCATGGAATTCTCTACCAGGGGGAAGAGGTTGCTCCACTGGATCCGGGAAGTGTCCTGAAATTCATCGATGAGATAGTGGTCGAACTTTTCCCCGACTTTCCAGTAGATAAAGGGGACAGGCTCAGTTTTCACCACTTCAGCGACCTTTTTGCCGAAATCCGAAATGGGAATGAGGTTATTCTCCTTCTTATAGCGCTCCAATCGTTTTTCGATCTCGCTGAGAAGAGCCACAAGAGGCAGAGTGTTCAGGATGGCATAGGCAGTGACATAATCTGTAAATCCCTTCTCGATCTCTTCCTGCAGCTCATCGGCCATTTTTTCCACATCCGTCTCGGAAAACTTCCTCAGGACATCGGGTTTTTTGACATTGATGTCTTTGGGAAACCATTGTCGTTCCACAAAACGGCTGTAATTCTGCTCCAGGTCGAAATCATCAGGTTTGTTTCCCAGGGAAAGTTTTCGAAAAGAGTGATAGATCCCCTTCTCTTTATAGGAGAAATCATCCGCCTGAAGGCCGGCCCGCTCCAAAGTATTTAAAATATCTTTTGCTTTTTTATTGATATTGCAGCGATACATCTCCGCTTTTTTCTTAAACACGTCCAGCCACTTTTTGAAGGTGTCCGGAGGAGTTCCGGCCAGGGTCTCAAGCTTATCCACTGCACGTTCTTTGAGCAGCTCCCGGGCTACCAGGATCAGCTCTTTATCATATTTCCAGGAGTTGCGCAGGTCGATCCGGTCGATGATATAATCCACAAGCATCTCCGCCTGAACCTCTCCCGGCTTCAGACTGTCAATAAACTCATCGGCCATGAGGCTCACCAGCCGGCTTTCATCCAGGTCCACATCAAAAAGAAGGGGAAGCCCCAGCTCCACAGCAAAAGAGCGCACCACTTTGTAGATAAAACTGTCGATGGTCATCACGGCGAAATCAGAATAGCCGTGAAGGATCAGCCGCAAAGCCCGGCGCGCGTTGTTCTGAAGCCTCTCTGCCGATAGCCCCGTCTCCTTGAGAAGGCTTTCTTTAAGTGTGGCGTTTTCATCGCGGGATAATGCCTTAAGAGCCCGGATAATACGCTCTTTCATCTCACCCGCCGCTTTATTGGTAAAGGTCACCGCCAGTACATGGCGGAACTTTTCAGGACGTTTAAGGATATAGGTCAGATAAGCCTGGACCAGGGTATAGGTCTTTCCGCTCCCGGCAGAAGACTCATAAAGAAAAAGCGGCATGAAGCTCTCCTGTTAAGAAGCTGCTGCGGGCGGCTTTTCTCATGACTTAAAAGTCTGAAGAGCAGCTCCTCTTCTTATAAAGATATTTGACTATAACAAAGGGAAGCTTTTCTGTCAAATGGTTCTCCTCAGAGCTCCTCTTCAGGGAAGGGCTAAAAAGAAGCTTGTCTTCAGCCGGGAAGATGGTATCCTCTTCTCATGCTGTCAGAGACCTTATTTTCTTCCCCGGGGCAATTCCTCATTATCGGCTTCATCATCCTGATAAGCCAGTTTATCTACGCCTCGCTGGGGTTCGGGTCGGGGATGTTTGCCATCTCGGTTTTGAGCCTTCTCTACGGGAAAGTCGATCTCTTTGTCCCCTACTTTGTCCTCATGTGCCTTCCCACCGAGAGCCTCATCACCTGGAAAGAGCGCAAGCTTATGAAGCCTGCGAAAGTGCGCTCTCTCATCATCGCCGTCACCCTTCCCCTTATCATCGGCAGCTGGCTTCTGAAAAGAGCGCACGGCTCTCTTCTCTATTATCTGCTGGGGTCCATCGTCATCCTTCTCTCCCTCTATCACCTCTTCTGGGAAGAGAAGTTCAGGCCCTCGCTGGGATCCCCTCTCTGGGTTCCCGGCATCGGCCTCTTCTCAGGGCTCCTGGGCGGTCTTTTCGGGATGAGCGGGCCGCCTCTGATCTTCTACTTTAAAGCTGCAGGTTTTAAAAAACGGGAGTTCCGGGCCGCTCTTCTGACCATCTTCTTCTTCATGACTATGATCCGCCTCTTCTCCTATCTTTTTCTCGGGCTCTTCACAACTTCCCTGCTCCTGAGTGTCCTTATCACCTACCCCTTCGCCCTGGCCGGCCTCTGGGCAGGCTCTCTGGCCCATGACCGGATCGATGAAAAGGCCTTTAAAACAGCCACGACCCTGGTCCTTCTGGTGAGCGGCGCGTTGCTCATCCTCAAAAACCTATGATTTTTTATTTCGCTATCCATAATATTATTGACTTTTCATTTTTATCTGATAGCATAAATCCCTGAACGAAAGGAGTCGTTATGCTCAAAATGAAAGAATACCTGAAAAAGTTCATGGACAGCCACTCCGGCTACGCCTTTGATTTTTACCTGGCCGAGTGGCAGACTGATTTTCTGCGCTTTTTTAACAGCCAGACCAACTATAATATTACCAAGACTACCCTCTCTCTCAAAGCGACGGTGGAAAAAGACAAGAAAAAGTACTCCTTCTCCCTTTCCAATCCTTCCGAGAAAGAAGTGGAAGAGGCTCTGAAGGAGGGCATGGCGCTTCTGCCCACCCTTCCCGCTGATTCTGATTTTGCGGGATTTGAAGACAACAAAGATCTCTTTTCCTACCCGGACATGTCTTCTTCCCTGGAGAAGGTACCGGCGGAGAAGAAGATCGAGATCCTCACAGCTCTTTCCGAGATGGCCGGCCGTTATGATTTCGGGATCTACGGGACTTTTATTACCCTTCTCATCCACGGCTACAAGATGAACTCCACGGGACTGGATAAAGAGGTCTTCGTCTCCCCCGTAATGCTGGATGTCAAAGGCGTCTCCCGAAAGAACATGGTCACCGTCATCCACTCCTACGGAGGAAATGACCTGGCTCACTTCGACCTCGCGAGCTTCAGCGGAGAACTGGAAGCCAAGATCAAACGGGCCACCCTGGATATCGTGGACGTGGAGCCGGGCGAATATACCGTCATCCTGGGGCCCCACGCCGCGGGAGAACTGCTCCGCTATCTGATGTTTGCTTCTTACGCAGCCACTGTAGATCGGGGAAGTTCCTATTTCAAAGGAAAACTCAATGAGAAGATCTTCCCTGATATCTTCAGCGTGATATCCGATCCCCTTCACCCCCAGCTCATCACCGTCCCTTACAATGAAGACGGCCATATCGCCCGTCGACTTCCCCTGGTGGAAAAGGGTGTCTTTAAGAATTTTGTGGTGAACCACTACTATGCCAATAAGTTGAAGATGGAGAAGAACGGTTCTGTGGGGCTGGCTGCCATGGTCCTGGATAAGGGAACCATGTCCCTGGAAGAGATGATCAAAAGCATCGACCGCGGGCTCTATATCTCCAATATCCATTACATGAACTTCATCAACCAGCAGGAGACTTCGGTCACAGGACTCACCCGTGACGGGACGTTTTTGATCGAAAACGGGAAGATCACCAAAGTTGTGAACAACCTGCGCTATACCGAGAAGCTGGCTGAGATCTTCAAACATACCGAAGCTCTTGAAAATGTCCAGCATCCTGTCCCGGTGTCAGAAAACTACGGGAATTTCGAGATCTTCAGCAGCCTGATACCCCATGTCAAGACATCCAAGTTTAAGATCACCTCTTCGACACGAACCATATAAGGGAGGATGAGTATGAAAGAAATGATGAAAAAAATCCTTGAGAATATCAAAGGACAGGTGACCTTTGCTGATATCCGCGTGACAAAGACCGACACCGAATCCTATATGATCCAGAGAGGCTCTCTGAAGAATATCTCAGCAGACTATAACGACACCAACGCAGGGATCCGCGTTCTGGTCAACGGCTGCTGGGGATTTGCCGGGACAGACCGTCTTACCACCGCTGCCCTGGAAACCGCAGCCAAACGGGCCATAGCCAATGCTAAACACGGCGCCCGTTTCCGTCATACTCCGGTCACCTTCCCCGCTGTCAAGCCCACGGTGGCCGAACACTTCGCTAAACCTGTGGAAGACCCCTTCCTCATGTCCAAGGAGGACAAGACCGGTTATCTTCTGGAGATCGGCGAAAAACTCACAAAAAATGAAAAGATCGTCTACAGCCATGTCTACGCTGAATTCTACCGCCAGCACAAGATCTACATGAACACAGAAGGGACGGTCTCCGAGACCATGATCTATCAGACCATGCCCGAGATGTATGTTCTGGCTTCCGGTAACGGCGAAACCCAGTCCCGTACCTATCCCGGCCATATGACCGGACGCAACGGCGGTTTCGAAGTGGTCCGCGATTACAAGTTCCATGACCATGTGGATGAGATCATCTCCGAAGCTATCGCCCTCCTGGATGCCCCGCGCATTGAAGAGGAACGCGCCGACCTCATCATCACCGGCGGACATTTAGCCCTTCAGATCCATGAGTCAGTGGGGCATGCCACCGAAGCCGACCGGATCTTCGGCATGGAGATCTCCTATGCCGGGAAGACCTTTATTTCCCCCGATATGATCGGGAAACACCAGTACGGCTCTCCCGCGGTCAATATCATCAGCGATTCGTCTGACCCCGACGGCATGGGATTTCATCCCGTGGATGACGAAGGGATCCCCGGACGCCGCGTGGACATCATCAAGGACGGGATCCTGGTCAATCAGCAGACTTCCCGTGAAGTGGCCCATCAGCTCGGACTGGAA
>ERZ795048.1647-NODE-1647-length-19582-cov-12.092590_pt1 | contig 19582 bp, 23 predicted proteins | sample MGYA00375132_ERZ795048 | MGnify/ENA primary metagenome ERZ795048 (study PRJEB30177, sample SAMN05720225) | activated sludge metagenome | isolation source: Anaerobic digester | place: Hong Kong | collected 2014-12-17 ... | reverse complement strand
AATAATATATACCTTTTGCAAAATACTGTTGCTTAATATATACTATTTATGCATCAACACAATGGAGCATAAAATGAAAACAACGAAAATAAGAATATGTAATAATGAGTATTTGATTAAAGGCAATGAGTCTGAAGAGTACATAGAGAAAATCGCTTTATTCGTGGATAAGAAAATGTCTGCCATTATGAGGGAAAATCCAAAATTGAGTGTATCTATGGCAGCAGTGCTAACAGCAGTTAACATTGCTGACGATTACTTCAAAGAAAGAGACCAGGCTAATAAGCAGAAGGCCTTTATGGATGATTTTGAAAGAAAATCAAAAGATCAGGTTTCCAGAATGAAGATTTTAGAAGCAAAAGTGGAAAAGCTCACTCAGAGCAATAATGAGCTTAAAAACACACTTTCAGAGACTGAAGAGCAGCTCAAAAAAGCGCAGAACGAGTTCAGATGATAAAAGTATATATTGAAAAGGTAAGACCAGACGCAAAGATACCTACTTATGCCAATAATTTTGACGCAGGCATGGACATATGCGCATGCGAAGATAGGGATATAGATATAAACAGTACATGTGTTGTACCTACAGGTTTAAAAGTAGCTATTCCTGAAGGTTATGAAATACAGGTACGTCCTAGAAGCGGATTATCACTAAATACAAGACTTAGAATTACAAACAGTCCAGGAACAATAGATACAGGTTACAGAGGCGAAATAGGTATAATAATTCACAACAGTTCACAAGCTAATGAAGGTGATTTATATATTAGCGAAAAAAGTAACCGCCAGGGCATATATCACATTAAAAAAGGTGACAGGATTGCACAGATAGTTTTACAGCAGGTTCCAAGAATGGAATTTGTTGAAACTGATGACGTTACAAAAATAGGACAGGACAGAGGTGGGGGCTTTGGCTCAACCGGGGTCAGATAATATAATTTACACAATAAGAAAAAATGCAGAATCAGAACTTATTGAAAAAAAGTCCCGTTTTATTGCATATGCCATAAAAACAGACACGGAAAAGCAGGCTTTAGCTGAATTGGATAATATAAAATCCAGATATCCTGATGCTACACACCATACATATGCATATACAATTAATGAAAACGGAGTAACATATCAAAGATATTCTGATGATAAAGAGCCTTCAGGAACTGCAGGATTACCGATTCTTGATGTATTGAGAAAAAATAATATTGAAAATGTGATAATAGTAGTAGTAAGATATTTCGGGGGGACTTTGCTTGGAACAGGCGGGCTTGTAAGGGCTTACAGCCAGAGCGCAAAGGATGCTGTTGATAAAGCTAGTCTTGCAAGAAGAGTTAGCTGTACTATATATTCTATTAAAACAGAATACTCTTCATATGAGAAGATTAAGAGGCTGCTTAATGAAAATGTAATACTTGAAATCTTGTATGAAGATCAGGTTCAGGTGAGGTTTGCTGTGGAGGACTTGAAAGCAGAGGAAGAAATTGGTAAAATAAACGAGTTGATTAACAGCAGATGTGAAATAGAAAAAGAAAAAAATATATATTTGGAGATTTGATATGTCAGGACATTCAAAATGGGCGAACATTAAACACAAGAAAGAAAGAAGCGATTCATCAAGAGGAAAACTCTTTACAAAGATAGGCCGCGAAATAATGGTTGCGGTTAAATCAGGAGGGCCTGATCCTAATGCTAATTCACGTCTTAGGGATGTTATTGCAAAAGCAAAATCTAATAATGTTCCAAATGACACTATTGCAAAAAGCATTAAAAAAGCTTCCGGAGAAGGAAACGCTGAGAATTATGATCAGATAACATATGAAGGTTATGGCCCTAACGGGGTAGCAGTAATAGTGGAAACTATGACTGATAACAGAAACAGGACAGCATCTGATGTGCGTCACTACTTTGATAAGTTTGGTGGAAATCTAGGAACTAATGGGTGTGTTTCTTATCTGTTTGATAAAAAAGGCGTAATTGTAATAGAAGATGATGGAACCATAGACGCAGACCAGCTTATGATGGAAGCGCTCGAAGCAGGAGCAGAAGATTTTGAGAACGAGGACGAGATGTTTGAAATAACCTGTGACCCTGCAGAGTTTTCTGCTTTAAGAGAAGCTCTTGAGACAAAAGGATACAATTTTTTACAGGCTGATTTGCAGATGATTCCGCAGACATATGTGAAGATTGATGAAGATAAAGTTGCCAGCATGGAAAAACTTATCGATAACCTAGATGATCTTGATGATGTCCAGAACATATATCATAACTGGGAACAAGAGTAGATAATATATAGGTATATTTGATATACAACACCTGCTTACTAGTGTATAATTAAGAAACAGGTGTTTGTTTTTTATGCAAAAAAAGATTAATGTATCAGTTAGGGATATCGCCGATTATTCCCTCAATAAAGGGGATATTGAGACACATGCAGGCTTTAGTTACAAAGAGGCCGCTTTTGAAGGAACTCAAAATCATATACGTTTTCAAAAAGAAATGATAAAGGAGCATGGCAAAGAATCCTTTACAAAAGAAGTGTATATTGATGATTTGGCAGAGAATGAAGAAATCTCAATGAATATTACCGGCAGGATTGACGGACTGTTAAAAACTGATACACAAGATGGCATAAATACATATATATACGAGATAAAGACTACAAACAGGGATATAAGCGAAGTAAAACCTTCTGATAAACCGGAGCATCTTGGACAGGCTCAGTGTTATGCATGCATGTATATGAAAAAACATGGCTTGGAATCCATAGGAGTCAGACTTGTATACATTAACAGGGAGAATCAGGACAGCATTACATTTGAATATTCATATACATATGACGAAATTCAAGCTATATATTCCGATTTAGTACTCAGATATTTAAACTGGATAACAGGAATCAGAAAATGGCAGATTATTAGAGATCAAAGTATTGAAAGGCTGGAATTTCCTTTCAGTTCATATCGTAATGGACAGAAAAGACTGATGGGGGAAGTATATAACTGCATAAATGACAGTATAAAGCTTTTTATAACTGCGCCTACAGGTATAGGAAAGACAATGGGTGTAATGTTTCCAGCTATAAAGGCTTTAGGAGCTGGTCTTGTAGATAAGCTTATGTATCTAACTGCTAAAACTGTAACAGCAAAGGTTGCTGTTGATGCTTACAAGAGGCTTGAGAAAAACGGTCTGAACTTAAGAACAGTATGTATAAGCGCAAAAGACAAAGTCTGTCCTTTGGAGAAAAGAGACTGTGACCCTGAAAAATGTCCAAGAGCAAATCAGTATTATCTACGAGCAAGGCAGTGTTTGAACGATATGCTTCATGAGCAGTTTTTTGACAAAGATATAATAGCAAGGTATGCTGACAGTTATAACATCTGTCCTTTCGAGCTGAGCCTTGATCTTTCAAATTACTGCGACCTCATAATCTGTGACTATAATTATCTATTTGATCCGAGGATCAGGCTTCAGCGGTATTTTGATTACCAGAATGAACAGGCATTCTGCTTTATGGTTGATGAAGCTCATAATCTTGTGGAAAGAGGAAGGGAAATGTTTTCCTGTACTCTTAACTTAAAACAGATGAAACTTTTCAAAGACAGCGTCAAGAAAGAATGGAAAGTTCTTAGAAAAAATGTGAACGCTGTTATAGCAGTGATGAATTCTTTAAAAAAAGAGCATTTTGAAAACATGAATGAAGGCTTCATATATCAAGAGCAGTATCCTGATAATCTTGTAGAAGAAGTAAACAAATGCCTAAACAGTATTATGATGTATGATTTCAAAAAGATTCCCGAAGATAAAAGAGAAGATTTTTTAGATGGACTGTTCAATCTTCTGTATTTTGCCAGAGTTGCAGATTTCTATGATAAGAGATTCGTAACCTTGTATTCAGATAATACCAAAGGACTTGATATAAAGCTTATGTGCCTTGATCCTTCATATTTATTAAAAGAAGGAATGGACATGGGCCGTTCATCAATTCTGTTCAGTGCAACGCTGGAGCCTCGTAGATACTATATGGACCTTTTAGGCGGAGATGCTGATGTTGACAGCTATATTTCACTGGATTCTCCTTTTCCAAAAGAAAACCTGAGAATAAAGCTGGTTACAGACATTTCCACTAAATACAAAGACAGGGAATATTCATATGAGAAGATAGCGGAAATCTTAAAAAAAGAATTTTCCAGGAAAACAGGAAATTATATGGTCTTTTTTCCTTCTTATGCATATATGAAAAGGGTAATGGATATTTTTACTGTAATATATCCCGATGCTGTAGTAATGGAACAAAAGCCATATATGGATGATATAGACAGAGCAATATTTCTAAACAGGTTCGAGCAGTTTGGTGATAATACATTAGTTGCTTTTGCTGTAATGGGAGGATTGTTCGGTGAAGGAATAGACCTTGAAGGTGAGATGCTTTCAGGTGCTGCGATTATAGGGCCTGCTTTGCCAATGGTATGTCCAGAAAGAGAACTTATAAAGAAGTATTTTGATGAGTCAGACATGAACGGATTTGACTATTCATACACATATCCTGGTATGAACAGGGTTTTACAGGCGGCAGGCAGGGTTATAAGGAGCGAAACCGATACAGGTTTTGTAATACTTATAGATTCACGTTTTGGAACATCCAAGTATAAATCACTATTCCCAAAATGGTGGAACTATAGTAATATATAGTCTAGTCTGAAAAAGGGTGGTAGAAATGTTACAGCAGTATTTATATATTTTAGGAATATCAGCTATACCTATAATTGAACAAAGAGGAGCTATTCCAATTGGAATACTTGTTTACAATCTTGATCCCGTTTTAGTAACACTTGTGTCGTATGTAGGTTCTTTGATCCCTATGTTCTTTATAATATTCTGCTTCAGCCCTATTTTCAAATGGCTTGGAACAAAAAAAATTCTTAAATGGTTTTATGATTTTGTAGATAAAAAAGTTACTAAAGGCCAGAAGAAAGTTGAAAAATACGAAACTATAGGCCTTTCTCTATTTGTTGCTATACCATTGCCTGTTACCGGAGTATGGACAGGAAGCGCAGTTGCAGCATTTATGCAGATGAACAAAAAGAAAGCCCTTATAAGCGTAAGCGTAGGAGCAGCAATCTCTGCAGTGGTTATAGCGGTTATCTGTTATGTCGCTCCAAAACTTTTAGGATATTAAAGTTAAATTAACAAGTAAACACAGGGATTCTAGTATTCTATTTCATTAATTCTTTTGTGATGATATAATGACCTTCATGAAGATTGTTGAATATTCCAAACAGGACATATCGGCTTTTTTCCAATTAAGGAAAGCTCAAAGCAACAAATCAGATTACGGAAAATTTTTAGTAATCGCAGGTTCCATCGGTATGACAGGAGCTTTGAGACTGTGCGTGGATTCCTGCTACCGCTCAGGAGCAGGATTAGTGTATTACACAGCTGCTAAAAAGCATATGATGGAATACGACGCCCTTACTGTTGAAGGAATAACAGTGCCTTTAGAGGATATTAAAGAACATATTCAGAATAAAGACTGCATTTGCATAGGCTGCGGCCTTTCGTTAAATGAACAAAACCAACTTCTTTTAAAAAGAGTTCTTGAATTATCCAAATGTCATGTTATTGTTGATGCGACAGCTTTAAAAATGATTGCTTTAGAAAAGGACCTTTTGAAAAGATACAAAGGCAGAATGACCATTCTTCCTCATCCTGGGGAGATGTCTGTTCTTATGGGTATGAGCATAGATGAAATTCAAAAAGACAGAGTTAAAACTGCATATTCTTTTTATCAGGAATATGGCTGTATAACAGTTTTAAAAGGTCATGAAACTGTAGTTGCAGGAAATGATATGGTATACATAAATAAGACAGGTAATGCTGGTATGGCTACCGCTGGCTCAGGTGATGTGCTTGCAGGGATGACCACAGCATATTCTGTAATGACAGATGATATGTTTAGAAATACCTGTATGGCTGTTTATGTCCATGGTTTAGCTGGAGATTTAGCAGTAAAGGATTTAGGTATGATAAGTATGACAGCATCAGATATAATTAGGTATATACCAAACGCACATAAGGAGGTGGCTGGTGAAAAAGCCTGACAGAGTATGGGCAGAAATCAATCTGGACCATATTGCACATAATATTTCTTCTATTAAAGAAAAAGCTGGTGATGTTAAGATAGCTGCTGTTATAAAAGCCGATGGATATGGCCATGGCGCAATAGAGATTGCACAGACGCTATGTGAAAATGGCGTGTATATGCTGGTTGTTGCTACGCTTGATGAAGGAATTAACTTAAGAATTAATGGCATAACAGCTCCTATTCTTGTTTTAGGATATATACGTCCAGACAGGCTTGAACAAGTTATAGAAAACAATCTGGCAGCTACAATAACCAATCTTGATATGGCAAAAAACTTTTCGAATACAGCGGAAAAATTAGAAAAAACTCTTTATGCACACATAAAGGTAGATACTGGGATGCACAGGGTAGGATTTTCCTATGATGACAAAGAGTCTTTGACGACTGCACTAGGTCTGAAAAATATTCATTACAGTGGGATATTCTCGCATTTTTCTACAGCGGATGAAGAAGATTTGTCATATACTGACCTTCAATACAAAAGATTTTTAGAGATGCTGGAAAGCATAAAGGAAGAAGGTTTTGATATAGCATTAAGACATATTTGTAATAGTGGAGCGGTTATATTACATCCTGACAAGTATCTTGACATGATAAGACCTGGAATAATAATCTACGGTCTTTATCCTTCACAATACTGTAAAGAACATGATGGTCTTAAACTTAAATGCGCAATGACATTTAAATCAAGGATAATACAGATAAAGACAGTGAGAAAAGGTCAGCCTATTAGTTATGGGAATAAATTTGTTACTGACAAAGATAGCGTTATAGCAACAATAGCCTGCGGTTATGCTGATGGGTATTCAAGAGTATTATCACAAAAAGCTAATGTATACATAAACAAGCAGACAGCGCCTGTTGTCGGAAATATATGTATGGATATGTGTATGGCGGATATAACTGATTTAAAAGGTGTTTCAGAAAATGACGAAGTGGAACTTTTCGGACCTAATATTGCTGTTGAAGATCTGGCTGACATATGTTCTACAATAAATTATGAGTATATTTGTAAAATAGGTATCAGAGTACCAAGAGTATACATAAAAGAGGGTAAAATATTAAAGATAAGCAATGGATTGATATGAATGATAATTGACCATGAATCAGTATGTTATGTATAATGTATTAATAAGATAAATCCTATAGAAGGCAAGGAGAACAAAAGATGAGACAACATAAGAAAACGACTATAGCGGTCTTGGCAGTGGTAATGATAATGAGTTTGATGTTCTGTACTACAGCACAGACTGCAGATTTGGTAATAGCAAGCGTGGAATATGTCGATGCTAAAATTGCGGAAGTCAAAGCCCTAATACAGACATCCGGTTCAACAGGAGGAACTACTGTAAATCCCGTTGATAACGCTAAAATAACTGAACTGGAAACAGCATTAGGTAATGCACTAAAAGAAATAGATGCCTTAAGAGCCCGAATGGATTTTCTTGATATAACAGTCAGGGATATATCAGATAATTACGGAATACAGGTACTTCATGTATATAACGGAGACATCATTTATGCACTGGGTACTTCTGAATTAATATTGAGAACAGGAAGCGCTGTTGTTATCGGCAACGAAAACAATGAAGGATTAAGCGATAACACATCAGGAAAAAGCCTTGCTCCTGGTGCTTCTTTGGAGAAAGATCATTTTGTAATAATACCAAGAGGAGACGGAAGGGGTATAAAGATAACATCAGGAGATAGTTATATCATGTACAGAGGCTCCTTCTCATATGTGCCTGCAGATGGAAATTAAAAGCTATAACCCGGTAAGAATAATTTTTGGTATTGACTGTGTCCGTAACAATATGGATGTTTTTAAAGGTATGGGAAGATTTCCTTTAATTGTTACTGGCAGAAGCGGTGCAAAGAAGAGTGGGGCTTTTGATGATGTTATAGATGTATTAAAAAAAGGTCCTTATGTATTGTACGACAGGATTGAAGAAAATCCAAAAATATCCACCGTTGAAGATGCAGCAATGATGAGTAAAAAGTTCAACTGCGACTATATCATAGCAATTGGTGGAGGTTCTGCACTTGATGCAGCAAAAGCTATAGCTGTATTAGCTGTAAGCAACATGAGCGGTATGGATTTGTTATCTTCTAAAATAGAAAAGGCTCTGCCAATAATAGCAATACCTACCACAAGCGGGACAGGCAGTGAAGTTACACCTTATTCAATACTTACTGTAGATCAATGGCAGACAAAAAAGAGTTTCGCATCAGACCTTGTATTTCCAAAATATGCATTACAGGATCCAAAATACACATACAGTCTTCCTGATGACTATACGGTATCAACAGCTTTTGATGCAGCAAGTCATCTGTTTGAAAGTTATTTTTCACTAAGAAGTACAAATATATCTATGATGTATTCTTTGGAGGGTATAAAGGCTTTTGAAAAAGCAGTTAAAGCTATAGATGAATTAAACTTTGATGAAGAAAGTCGATACTACCTAATGTATTCATCTATGATGGGAGGTCTGGCTATTACACATACAGGAACTACAGCGATGCATGCTCTAGGGTATTCCATGACATATTTTCACAATATGCCACACGGTTTTGCTAATCTGTATTTCTGCAGACCGTATTTCAAGCATATGTTAAAACATGAAATACAGAAAACTCTTCATATAGTGGCCCAGATGGGATTTACTGATGTAGGCTCAATGTGTAACTTTTTCTTAAGAAATATGGAAAGGCCAAGACTGGATAAATCTATGTGTGAAAAATATGCATCACTGGCTATGTTGCAGTCCAGCATAAAAGCAACTCCTGGAGAGCTTACTGAAGCAGATATAGTCAGTATGTACAAAGAAGCAGGGTCGTTATGATAACTTATCATCATGTAGTAAATGGCAAAGTTAAAGATGCCACAACTTTTGGAATGAAGTTATCTGAATACGGAGATAACTCCATAAAAACAGGAAATGGCTTTAAATCAGTTATAGTGGCCTACCTTTGTCCTGCTGATGACATTAAAAGATATAAGTTGCCGAATTATACTTGTTTGAGTCTTGATGTGTCAGCAGAAAAAGCATTTATAGTTGAAGGCACATACCTGGATATGGATAATCAAAAAGCACTTGGCGATTCACTAATAAGGGCATCTGAATATATATTAGGAACATATAGAAAACCTATAGTCCTTATAACAACTACAGTATTTTCTGAAAAAATCAAAGTGCTCGGAAAGTATATGGATATTCCGATGATTGTAGATGACTCTGAGGAACTTTATTTAAAAAGTTCGCTTACAGATTTGGAAAATGCTGATAGCAGATATTTTGAAAAGGCATTATCAGGATACTTTTTAGTGTCAGCTGATGCTAGAAAAATCGGCGAAAAAAACGGATTTATCGAGTATCTTCTAAATGGCAGAAAGTATATAGTAAGAAAAACAGGTAAATAGTATGCAGGTTATTAAGTACATCAGCCTAGAAAGCATTGACTCTACTAATACCTATGCAAAGAAAAATGCTAAATTATTTGATGATGAGTTTACAGTTATTCAATCGAAAATCCAGTTATCGGGCCGTGGAAGAATGGACAGGGTTTTTATATCCGATAATGAAGAAGGAGCATGGTTTTCCTTAGTTATAAAACCCAAAAGAAATGAAGTATCTCCAAAGCAGTCTTTACTCATTCCAATAATGGCTGCTTTAGCAGTAGCTGTTTCAATAGAAGATTTATATAAAATAAAATGTGGCATTAAATGGCCAAACGACATTTTAATTAATTACAGGAAAGTCTGTGGGATATTATGCGAAAGCCAGACTGTGAATGATTCTATTAACTATATGATTATTGGAATAGGCATAAACGTAAATCAGTCATCTTTTAATGAACAGATCAAAGATATTGCAACAAGCCTGATAATTGAGACTGAAAAGAATTTACCTGTCGATTTACTCATCCAAAATATATGTGGAAATCTACTAAGTCTTTATGATAAAATTAAATATGGGAAAACAGCCTGCATCATAGATAAGTGGAATCAATACTCTTTAATGGATAATACTGTTATAACCTATACAAAAGAGCAATTATCATATACAGCGCTTTCAAAGGGAATTGATAGTACAGGAAGGCTGATTATAGAACAAGATGGAGAAATAAATTACCTTGACTCAAACGAGATCAGGTTAAAAATACAAGGAGCGTAAAATGACCGAAAACCAGAATGTTACTTCAAATAGTGACAACAACCAGTCAAAACCAAGGAAAAAGAATAATAACTACTACAAGAAGAACAAGAACCGTCCTTACAAAAAGCCGTACAATAATACTCAACAGGCCCAAAGCAAAGACTGCATATGCCCTGAAGATACTGATAATGCTGATAAAGATATTAATACTCAGAAGAAGGCATATAGTAAGAACTATAACAGTTACAAACGCTACAGAAAAGATAAAAGAAACGGCCGTGACATAGTTGAAACAGTGGATGATGTAAAAAAAGATATTCAAAGAATTGAAAAGGAGATTCGTCTTGAAATAGAAGAAATCAAGATGATAAGGATATAAGATGCTTTTAGCTATTGATGTCGGTAATACAAATATAGCAATGGGTGTTCATAACGGTAAATCATACATAGATGTATGGCGTCTTACAACGAATAAAGAGAGGACTGCTGATGAATTCGGATCTTTTTATCTGAATATGTTTAATGCAGCAGGACTAAAGCTTAGTGATGTTGATGCAATAATACTATCTTCTGTGGTGCCTGGAATAATGTATACGCTTACTCACAGTTTGGAGAAATATTTTAATTTAACCCCGATACTGGTAGAACAAGGCATTAAGACAGGTCTGAATATAAAGATAGATAATCCAAGAGAGCTCGGTGCGGATATTATTGTTAATCTTGTATCAGCATATGAGACATACAAAGGGCCTGCAATAGTTATTGACTTTGGTACTGCAACGACATTCAGCTGTGTAACAAAAGATTTTGAATGTCCTGGCGTGGTTATATGTTCTGGAGTAAAACTGACTGCTGAAGCTATATACAAACGTGCAGCTAAGCTTCCAAACATTGATATAGTAATGCCTCCAAAAATTATTGGGAAGAATACCATTAATTCCATGCAGGCAGGTATTGTTTATGGTTACCTCGGTCAGGTAGCTAATATTGTAAAGCATATGAAAAAAGAGCTTGTTGAAGACTATAACCAGACATATGAGGATATAAAGGTTATAGCTACAGGGGGGCTTTTAAATTTAATTGCAAAACAGAGTGAATATATCGATTATGTGGACAGCATGCTTACCTTAAACGGCTTAAAGATGGTTTATGATAAGAACAAACCCAGAATAGAGGGAAAGGCATAGATAATATATGGCAAAAGGAATGATAATTTCTTTCGAAGGAACTGATGGTTCCGGAAAGACCACTCAAATTAAAGCACTGAGTGAATATCTTGTTAACAAAGGATACAAGGCTCAAATGCTTAGAGAGCCAGGCGGAACAAAGATAGGAGAGGAAATACGGCATATTTTACTGAATAAGGATAATACTGAAATGGCCTCTCTGACGGAAATGCTTTTATATGCTTCATCAAGAGCACAAATGATGGAAGAAAAGGTTCAACCATTGCTTAATGAAGGTTATGTCGTAATACTGGACAGGTTCTTTGATTCAAGCCTTGCATACCAATCTTATGGAAGGAATCTGGATTTTGATGCTGTGCTTGCAATAAATCTTGCGGCTGTTAAGAATATTATTCCAAAGATAACATTCTTTATAGATATAACACCTGAGCAGTCTTTAAAAAGAAGGAAAAATGCTACAGAAACAGACAGGCTGGAAAATGAGGATATGTCCTTTCACTATAAAGTGTATGAAGGATACAAGCAATTACTTAAGAGGTTTCCTGAAAGAATAATAAGAATAGATGGAACTGAGACACCAAAGGAAATAACAAAAGAAATAATAAAATATGTAGATATAATAATGAAGGAGGAATAGATGAAGCTTATATTCGCAATTGTAAATGATGAAGACGAACTTGACGTAATGAGAGGCTTGAGCCAAGAAGGTTATGGTGTAACCAAGCTTTGTTCAACAGGCGGATTCTTAAAATCCGGAAATACAACCCTTCTTATAGGCGTAGATGATGAAAAAATGGATCATGCTATAGAAATCATCAAAACAAAATCAAAGAGCAGAAAAAAAGTAGTAAACTCATCCATGATAGGTTCATCACAAGGTGCAGTGCTTACTGGATATCCTATAGAGATTACTATGGGCGGAGCCACAATATTCGTAACTGATGTAGTCAAATACATTAAAGAATGAAATGACAGGATTTGATGATATCAAAGGAAGAAAGCCTTTAAAGAATCAACTGAAAAAACTGATTGATAAAGGCAGGATAAGTCATGGGTATATATTTGAAGGCCCAAAGGGTTCAGGAAAGAAGCTCATAGCAGATGCTTTCGCTGAACTTCTTTTTTGCTATAATCAAAAAGGGTTGGAAACTTGTAAAACGTGCAAAGGCTGTACAGGATATAAGGAAAAATATGTTCTAGAAACAGAAAAATCCATATCAGTTGATGATATTAGAAGTCTGGTTGCAGATACTGAACTGATGCCTTTTGCTAACAACAAAAAGATATATATAATACATGATGCTGATACAATGACAGACCAGGCTCAGAATGCATTCCTGAAAACACTGGAAGAGCCGCCCCCATATGCATTCTTTATGCTGACTGTAACTAATTCCGAGCAGATAATTGATACAATCCGTTCAAGATGTATAATACTTTATACCGGAGTAAATACAAAACAGGAGGTTCTTGAATATCTCGAACAGAACAATCCTGATGCTGATACTAAAAGCATATATGCTGCAGCATGTTTTGCTGAAGGCTGTATTGGAAGAGCTGCTGACCTCATAAACGACCAAAGTTTTATACAGTGCAGAAAGACAGCTGTAGATTACATAACTAAAAGCCAGCAGGATTTTGATATAAAAGATTTGAAAGGAGATGTCTTGGTCTTTTTAGAAATACTCCAAAGCTTGTTTCGGGACATGCTGGTTTACAAAGCGACTAATGATTCATCAAACTTGATAAATACCGATATATCGGATATTATTAAGAGAACAGCAGAGAGAAACAGCAGCAAATCGTTGCTGATAGCATTTAATTCTGCTATGAAAGCTTCTGAATACATAAAAGATAATGTATCACAGAGTATAGCTATAGGAACGTTGAACATAGAACTTATGGAGGAATTAAATATATGGTAACAGTTGTAGGTATAAAGTTCAGACAATCGAACAAGATATATAGTTTCGCTCCTGGAGACTGGGAGCTGAATATAGATGATTTGGTAATAGTTGAAACAGTAAGAGGAATCGAGATGGGAACCGTAGCTTCGGAAATTGCCCAGGTTGAAGAATCCAAAATTATTGCTCCTTTAAAGGAAATAGTTAGAAAAGCAACAGCTGATGATATTGCCAAAGCTGAGGACTCAAAAAATAAGGAAAAGGAAGCTTTTGCTATTTGCGAAAAGAAGATACAGGATCATAAAATTAATATGAAGCTGGTAGGTGTAGAGGCGACATATGATATGAGTAAGATACTGTTCTACTTTACCGCAGATGGAAGAGTGGATTTTAGAGAACTGGTTAAAGATCTTGCAGGTACATTTAGAACAAGGATAGAACTAAGACAGATTGGAGTAAGAGATGAGGCCAAACTTTTAGGCGGTATAGGTATCTGCGGAAGGCCGTTTTGCTGTAAGACATTTTTAAATGATTTTCAAACTGTTTCAATAAAAATGGCAAAGGATCAGGCTATGTCTTTGAATCCTTTGAAGATTTCCGGAGTTTGCGGAAGGCTTATGTGCTGCTTAAAGTATGAGCATGAAGTCTATACGGACTTAATTCGTAAAACCCCTGGTATCGGCGCCATTGTCAAAACCAATGACGGTAAGGGAGAAGTAATCGATGTTTCAATGTTAAAAGGAGAACTTAAGGTTAAACTGGACAAAGGTGAGGAAATTGATATCCGTACATATAATGCACAGGATGTTGAGGTTCTTAAAAGATCCAGCCGCTATAAAGTTTTACCATCTGATGATGAGGCCGTTGATGATAATGAGTTATCAAAACTTGAAGATAAATAAAAAAAGATTGTATCTTACTAATTTTAATAGTAGAATAACCTCTAACGGGAATGAAGTTCTCCCTACAGGTTTGATATAATCCTGTTAAATAAAAACCGCATTAAGCTGATGACTTCTGGAAACAGAGCATCAGTTTTTTTATGTTTAAGGAGGAATGTATGTTACTAAGTATAGCTTTGATTTTTCTTTGCGCTTTATTGCTTTCAGGTATTTTAATAAAGTTTAAACTGCCAGGTCTTCTAGGCATGTTAATTGTCGGGATTGTTCTGGGCCCATATGTTTTAAATCTGCTTGATGATTCAATTTTAAATATATCTGCTGATTTGAGAACTATAGCATTGATAGTTATTTTACTAAAAGCCGGGTTGTCTATGAATCTTAATGACTTAAGAAAAGTAGGAAGACCAGCAATTTTGATGTCATTTGTGCCGGCAAGTCTCGAAATCATAGCTTTTATTGTGTTTGCTCCTATGTTACTAGGTATTACATACTTAGAAGCTGGATTGATAGGTGCTGTAATGTCAGCTGTTTCTCCAGCAGTAGTAATACCAAAAATGAGTAAACTTATAGATGAGGGATATGGGACTGACAAAGCTATTCCTCAAATGATAATTGCAGGAGCTTCTGCTGATGATGTTTTTGTAATAGTTATATTTACTTCACTAATTTCCATTGCAACTGGTGGTTCTTTTTCTATTTCTGATTTAACAAAAATACCAGTTTCTATAGTATTAGGACTAATTGGAGGTATAGGTATTGGTTTTATCTTAGTCTGGCTATTTAAAAAGTATCACATGAGGGACACTATAAAAGTACTTATTCTCATTTCCATTTCTATTTTATTTATGCCTTTAGAAGATTTGCTTTCAGGTATTATTGGATTTTCCGGATTATTGGCTATAATGGCTCTGGGTATAATTATTTTTAACAGATATCCTGTATTAGCTCAAAGATTATCAGGTAAGTTTGTAAAACTATGGGTAGCTGCTGAAATAGCGCTTTTTGTACTAGTAGGTTCAGAAGTTGATATTTCCTATGTGGTTAATGCGGGATTTATTACCGTTGTTTTAATTTTTATAGGACTAATATTCAGATTGGCAGGTACATATCTTTGCGGAATAAAAACCCAATTCAATAGCAAAGAAAGATTATTCATCATGATTTCACAGATACCAAAGGCGACAGTACAGGCTGCAATAGGTGCTATTCCATTATCTTTAGGTTTAAGCTGTGGTGATTTAGTGTTAACATTTGCAGTTGTTTCGATACTTATAACAGCACCTTTAGGAGCATTTCTTATTGATGTTACTCACAAGAAATTATTAACAGGCATAAACAAACAGATATAACCCTATTCGAAATAGATATATGTAAATTGTCTTATCTTTGTTGCTTTTTAAAATATGCAGTTATATAATTTGCCATAAGAAACTATAGGAGGTGAAACATGCCATATAGAATTACTGATGAATGCATCAGCTGCGGTGCATGCGAAGCAGAGTGCCCAGTTAGCGCAATTACTCAAGGAGATGACATTTATGTCATAGACGCAGAGCTTTGTATCTCATGCGGTGCATGCGCAGACGTATGTCCTGTCGATGCTCCAATCGAGGAATAACAGGAAACATTAAGCATTGAGAACTGGCGGCATGACCGCCCTTTTTCATATTTAGCAGAAGAAAGGGAAGATATGACAGACCATTACTATACAGATAAACCGATTTCGAAAAACAATGTATTCAGATATGCTGTAAATATAAATGAAGTGCAGTTTCAGTTTTTTTCAAATTCAGGAGTTTTTTCCAAACAGGGGATAGATTTTGGATCCAGACTGCTTATTGATACTGTTTTAGAAGATGCAGATATGATTGAGAGCGGATTATCAAATGAAGAAAAACCATCATTAGCTGATTTAGGTTGTGGCATAGGTGTAATAGGAATTGTTCTTAACAGGCTATTGAAGATAAACAGCACATATTTATATGACATAAATGAAAGAGCTATTACTTTGGCAAAAATGAATATTGATAATAATGCATCAAAACGTACTTATGCTATTAAAAAAGATATTGTTAATGAGCAGATTTTGGAACGAGCAGATATATGTGTTTCTAATCCTCCGATAAGAGCAGGAAAGAAAACAGTATTCGCGTTTTATGAAAGGGCATACGAGCTTCTCAACAAAAATGGCACCTTTTATTGTGTTATACAAAAGAAACAAGGTTCAGAAAGTACAAAAAATAAACTTAATGATCTTTTTGGAAACAGTGAGATTATTCAAAGAAGTGCAGGATATCATATATACAAGTGTGTTAAAAACTGCGATTAGCAGTATCTGAATAGTCCATATGATATGGTATAATCAGAATATATAAATGTTTGGAGGTTTGCTATAAAGGTATATGCTTTAGTCGGTCCTAGCGGGACAGGCAAAAGCCATAAATCCACATTGCTTGCTTCAGATATGGGTATTACCCATATAATTGATGATGGTCTTTTAATAAGTGAGAACAGAGTCATAGCAGGAACAAGCGCAAAAAAGGAAGCAACTAAAATTGCCTCAATTAAGCGTGCGATTTTTGATGATAATGAACATAGAAAAGAAGTTGTAAAAGCTATAAAGTCAAGTAAAGCTGACTCCATCCTCATATTGGGTACATCAGACAAGATGGTTAATGAGATAGCGCAAAGACTGGAAATACCATCAGTACAGAAGATTATTAGAATAACAGATATTTCTGATGAAGAAGAAATCGCTATTGCGACTAAGAGCAGACAGGAAAAAGGAAAACATGTTATACCAGTTCCTACATTTGAAATTAAGAAGGATTTTGCAGGGTATCTGCTTGACCCGTTATATATATTCAGAAGAAGAGATAAGTCAAAATATGAACCTGATGGAACAAAGACTATAGTTCGTCCTACATTTTCGTATCTTGGAGGTTATACAATATCCAATAATACTCTTTTTCAGATAGCTAATTATGGCTGTACAGCGATTAATGGTTTTGAGGGTATGACCCGTTTCAGAGTTATAAACAGACCTGAAGGAATAGCTTTAGAAGTAAATATTACTGCTAATATAGATTATGACATATTAGAGACTTTAAAAATGGTCCAGCAAAAGATATACAATGTGCTGGACCACGCTACAGCTCTTAACATGTTAAGAATTGATGTTACTGTAAAAAATGTAATGATTAACGGTGAAGTATTTCCTTAAATTCAGTTTGATTTTATTGATTTATCATAATTTACAAAAAACGCTATAATTGCCATTAACGAACCGGTAATAATCATTAATAATCTTAAAGACACCACATCAGATAAGGGACCGAATACCGCCATTCCTATTGGCAGGCATCCTGAATACATAGCATTTAAAAATCCAAATATCTTACCCTGCATACTTTCTTCGGTATTTTCCTGAATAATTGTTGTTATAGATGTCTGAACCATAGTAAGCGCAATTCCGTAAATAGCCATTAATAATAGATATACTATAAAGCTGTCTATTACTCCCATTGCTATTGTGAGAAGGGTAAAACTGAGCAGCCCTGTAAATAAGGTTAGTGATCTTTTTTTAAATCCTCCCCATATACCAATTAGCAAACCTCCACCAGCCATTCCAGCAAAGCCCACTATTTCAACTATAGAAAGATAAACATAAGAGTCTCCATAATTACGACTTACAAATAATGCTGCAAGGAATCCTGCAGGTACAGAAAGAAAGATGAATAAGCCGAATATTATCAGTATTTTATAAATGAATTTATGTGAAAAAGCATACTTCATGCCACTTTTCATTTCAGAAAAAACAGAAACAACAAGCGCATCTTTATCAAATATCTGTTTTGGTATAGCTATAAGTGAAAGTATTCCTATGCCGACTACACCAGTAGCGACATCAATTAACAAAGTAGAAGTTAATGTTTTGAATGATAGTATTGCAGCGGCTGCTGCTGGTGCTGAAAATTGAATAACTGACTGTACAGTAGCATTTATGCCATTGAATTTCATCAAATTCTTTTGTGGCACAAGTAAAGGAATCATTGAACTCACAGCGGGAGTCTGTATGCCAGCTCCAATAGACCGGATTACCGAAGTAACAAGAAGAGCTATAAATACTGTTGTGTCCTTACCTATATGCGGTATTATAATTGCTAAGGCTAGAGTTGAAAGCATAATCATAGTATCAGACAGTATAATCAGCATTTTTTTAGAGTAGCGGTCAGCCCATACTCCGGAAAAGAATGACACTATGAATTGCGGTACGAAAGAGCATATGGTCAGAGCTGAAACCCATACGCCTGAGGATGTCTGAAGGGTTATGTACCAGACAATTGCGAACTGTACTAAAGAAGAGCCAAAAAGGGTAATAGCCTGGCTTGCCAGGAATAAGATAGTTTTTTTCTTCCAATTTTCCATATTTATTGATTACCTCCTTGTAAACAAAGAGGATATTACACTATTTTAAAACCCTGGTGTTATATTGTAGGGTTAGAAAATTTCAATTCTATATTTTTTGCCATTTTATTTATTTCATAAGCATCAGACAAAGTGTTTTCAAGTGAAGTAATAAGTTTATCACAAGCAGATATTATGTCATCATCTGCTAAAGGAGTATTCAGTATCTGCTCAATATTCGAACAGGTCTTACTGTGTTGTGATGTAATGAGCCGGAGTATAGATGATAATGAGTAATTTGCACACCTCAGAGTCCTTATAATGCTTAAAATCCTTAAATCATTTTCATCATATATCCTGTAACCATTTTGCTTTCTTTTTACAGTTATAAGACCATTGAGTTCCCAATTTCTCAAAGTGTCCACTGTAACATCAAGATATTTTGCAGCTTCTGTTCTTTTTAGCGATATCCTGACTGAAGGCCTACTGTTGTTTAGTATATTTTCGACAGAAGATATAGCCTTTTTAGCCTGCTCTATCTCATTTTTGATCATATATATATACATAGTTGAACTTTCAATAGAACCAGAAAAATCTAATTCTGCGTTTTTCATGATTATTTCAATTGCTTTTTTTCTTAATCCGTTTTGCAGCACTTCTGCTCTTAATGCTATCCTCAACAATTTCATCTGATTTATATGTAACTCGGTAAATATTCGATATCCATTTGGTTTTCGTATCGCTTTAGTTATCAGTCCTGCTTTTTCATAAAAGCGGACGGTGTTGGGATGAATACCAATTATTGCAGCTGCTTTGGAGGTAGTATATGTTTTCATCATTATAATAAAGAATACTACAAAATGAGTAGATTTGGTAACGAAAAAAACAG